>Ga0102945_1000436_pt1 | contig 12718 bp, 10 predicted proteins | sample SalPonred_H2O_MG_FD_78207 | JGI IMG/M metagenome (GOLD analysis project Ga0102945, IMG submission 78207) | Salt pond water microbial communities from South San Francisco under conditions of wetland restoration - Salt Pond MetaG R2_restored_H2O_MG ...
CTCTATCGGGGGCCAGCCAACGCCGAGGCGGCGCAAAAAGGGTGGGAAGAGTCCGTGGGGCATTTCCGCAACATGATCAAACCAACCGTGACTCACGTTGGCTTGGGCGCTGCCAAAGACGCCAATGGCCGTTGGCTGTGGGTGCAAAAGTACGGAGCCGCAGGCAATTGCGACCTGGGCGGTCAGGTTGTGGAGACGCCCGCACCTACGCAGCTGTAGTAGTTCGCGTGCGTAGTCGTAGATCTTGCAGGTCAAAGCGGCGTCAGTCGCCAGGTTTCACTGAGTGTTCCTATCCAAAGGTGAGGTTTCAAGATTGGTGTTGGCGTGGCGAAGTCTGCCTTTGTGAGTAACGTCTTGGCGGTTTGAAACCGGGGTGCACCTATGGCAATTCACCGATCGGCTCAACGAACAAATAGACGGCGTGCCCTGTCGTACGGTCTCTGATAGTCCAACACGAAGGGCTGGCACGATCGCGAGTCACAAGTGGATCGCCATCGGCGAACCACTTTGATGCGAGGTCAGCAATCTTTTGGCCGACTTCGGAACTAACGTAGCCGGCATCAAGGACTCCTGAGAGTCGATTACCCCAGGTCTCCTGCCAACGAATTCGATATAGACAAGTCACGGTTCACAGACTTACCACGGATTCGGACACACGTCTCTGCAAGTCCAGCCTTTGCCGCAGTCGTAGGCGCCTTGCTGCGGTCCCAATTCAGAGATTTCCGGTGGCTGCAGCGCCTATGGATAAACAGTGGCCTAACTCGCAGGTACGCACGTGTCACGCCTTCGTGGCATGGTTGGCTCGGGAACCATCGAGGGGATCGGGGATACGCCGCCGCCTGTGAGAGAAGATGACTATTGTTGCGGGTTAGGGGGGGAACATGAACATCACACCCAGTCCACGCATCTTGGAGATGCTCGGGCAAATTGAATTTCATGAGTGGCAATGTCTGGCGGAACTCCTTGACAATTCAATAGACGAGCTTCGTTCCTGGCTTGTGGAACTGGAAGCTGCCGGAGAGGAACCAAATCCCGAAGACTTCTGCATTGAGGTAATCCTTCCTACATCGAGGTCTGAGAGCAGGTCCGCCGTTGTAGAAGTGCGCGACCACGGTCGTGGCATGACTCCCGATCGCCTGAACCGAGCTGTGAAAGCTGGGTGGTCAGGCAACGACAGATTTGATTCACTCGGTCTCTTCGGCATGGGATTCAACGTTGCGACCGCCCGTCTCGGGAATGTGACGCGCGTACTCACCACTAGAAGAGGCGATCCTGAGTGGGCAGGTGTCGAAATCGACCTGCACGCGATTGACGAGACATTCGAAGTCCCGGACCTGAGCGAACCCAAGGACGATAGGGAAAATCACGGAACCCGAGTAACCATTTCCCAACTAGAGCCTGCACGCCTCCATATTCTCGCGACCAAGCAAGATGCCCTGAGGATGAAACTCGGCCATGTTTATGGCTGGCTCTTGGACAACTCTCCTATCACCATCCGTGTGAATGGAACTCTCGTTCGTCCGAGGCGTCTCTGCGCCTGGGATGAATCTCGGTCAGTCACCTATGGACGCGGACGAGATAGAGAGGTGATACCAGCAGTAATCCCCATCGACAACAAACTGCCCGACGCAGAAGCCTGCAAAGAATGCGGACATTGGCAACTGCCTGGAGATGAGAGCTGCCGACGTTGCGGATCAACTGAGATAACTCTTCGCGAAAGACGTATCCATGGCTGGGTCGGAATCCAGCGGTATTTGGATAACACTCAGTACGGAATCGACTTTCTGCGTAATGGCCGCAAAATTCTTATCCAAGACAAGTCCGTATTCTCATGGATGGATATGAACGATCCGCTAGCGACAGAAGTGGTGGAGTACCCAACCGAAACACCCTTCAAAGGCAGAATCATTGGTGAGATTCACTTAGATCACGTACCTGTGGACTACAAGAAGGACGGATTCGAGACTGGCAGCAAGGAATGGCGGTCGGCCATCACATTCCTGAGGGGTGACAGCCCACTAAAGCCGGATATCGCCCGACGCCTTGGCTACGCGGGGTCCAATGACTCCCCAATCAGCAGACTGTTTCGTGGCTATCGTCGAACAGACCCAGGGCTCCGTTCGCTCATACCCGGAAATGGACATACGGCCACTCACCAACAGGCCTCTGATTGGGGGTTGCGGTTTCTTCGTGGAGACGCGGACTATCAAGATGACTCGAAGTGGTACGAAGCCGTTTTATATCACGAGCGTCGATTAGAGGAACTTAATAAGGCTGACGAATCTGACTCCGGTGAATCGGATGACGAGGCAGTGTTGCGAGTCCTCGGAGGCGCCCCCGATACTTCGACACCAGAGCAGGACTCATCGCCTGAAGGCGTAGCTTCATCTGCTGAGACTTTGAAGCCCTCGGAAAAGCCCGAAAGCATCAGTGTTCATGATCATGTTCAACGGCTGTTGGCCTCAGCAAAGTCGATGCCAAGTTTGAATCGGGAAGTCCGAGCAGACAGCATTAGCGACCACGTCACAGTTGAGGCTTGGGAGATTGAGAACCCGCCACTCACCGAGTGGCAACGATCCAAGAAGCACTCACCCGTGTGGGTATATCAGGCCGACGGGGGGAAGGTGATTGTCTTTATTGACACACGACATGAGGCCTTTACGCGCCAAGGCATGTCCATTCTAGACCTCATGCTTACCGAACTGGGCTACTTGATGCTGGTTCGCAAGGGCCAGCAAGCCCAAATGACTATTCCTCAGCTCGTGTATGAAATGAGGAAATTGAGTTTCCCGGAAGCAAATGTTGACCTCACGACCGTCCAAAGTGCGACGCGCGATCTCCTTGAGCAAGTGCGGGAGGGCGTGATTGAGTCAGCCAGCTCTGATCCTCAGCGGGCCTGGCAAGTTCTCACCGATGGCGAGATAGCTGAAGTAGAACGTCAATACGCACTGCTCGGTCGAAGTCACGGAGAGATGGACTCTTCGGATGCAGCATTCATCAACTACGTTCCGTTTACGTATCTATTGCGGCTCTTCTATGAGGTTCCCGAACTGTTCTTGGATGGCAAAGTCTTCTCACGACCGTATGCGTCGTTGACGTCCGAGACGGCGAAAGCAGACGTTGTTCGCTCACTCGGTGGAATGCTTGCAGACTGCGTCACTCTGGCAAGCCAGGAGCGCACCAGCGCGAATCCCCAAGAACTCAAACGAACTAGATTGAGTTTGGAACTCCTCGAGCCAACTCTCCGTGAATCCCCATGACACCCGATTGGCTCTCTGAGCAGAGTCTTCACCTAGGTGGCCCCACGGGACTAGTCAAGGCAACAGAAAGAGTTCTTTGGCACGCTGGGTTTGATGATGTGCGCGTCATTGACGGATCCGGTGACGGTGGCGCGGACATCCTTGCGGTTCGAAAGAACGAGGAGTGGGTAGTCCAGTGCAAGTGGTCGAAGTCTGGACCCGTCAATAGTGAGGGGGTGGAGGAGGTCGCTGCCGCGTACTCAACGTACATGGCAGATCAAGCAGTCCTGGTTACGAATACTTCCTTGACCCAAAGGGCGAAAGCTAGAGCCCAAGAACTCACAGGTGTCGGGGTCCGTCTCAACATCTGGAATGGTGCGACGCTCAAGCGGCTTGGTGAACAGATGCCAAATTACGTGCCACACAGTCGACAGCGCCGGGAGTACCAGCACGAAGCCAAGCAAGAGATGCAACGTGACCTATCCGACAGAGGATCAGCTCTACTAATGCTTGCAACAGGCCTAGGTAAGACTGTAGTTGGTGGTGAAGTCATAGCCGATCATTTCCGCGCGTATCCCACGAACAGAGTGCTTGTCGTATCGCATCTCAAGGAGCTTTCCTCTCAACTAGAGAGAGCGATGTGGCAACACTTGTCAAAAGACACCCCAACTCAGCTTCTGACCGGAGACACCAAGCCGACCAAACTTGACGGGCTGACAGCCGGGACAATCGAATCGGTCGTAAATGCCGTGTATGACGGATATCAGCCTGATCTGATCATGATCGATGAAGCCCACCATGTTGGGAATGAGGGTCGCTACAGGGAACTGCTTTCCCTTCTTCAAGACACGCCATTTTTCGGAGTCACCGCAACACCTTGGCGAGGTGATGAATTCGACCTCGTGGATGTCTTTGGATCACCCTCTTACAGGCTTGGGATTGCGGAGGGTATGCGGCAGGGATACCTTGCCAACGTCGACTATCGACTTTTTGTTGACAACTTCAATTGGGACCTGGTCCGGGAGCATTCCCGCTACGGATACAGCATCAAGGAACTAAATAGTCGACTGTTTCTCCCTCAGCGGGATGCTGAAATCCTTAACGTCTTCAGGAACGCCTGGAATGATGTTGTCGATCCGCGGGCCATAATCTTCTGTCAGTCGATTGAGCATGCAGAAACTATGGCGAAGGAAGTCCAAGCAGCTAGCCCGGAATGGACCGGGGCAACCGCATTGCATTCCAATATGTCTAATCAGGATCGCCAAAGGATCTTGAATGAGTTTCGACTCGGTCGAATACCAATACTTACGAGTGTTGACGTCCTAAACGAAGGGGTCGATGTTCCGGATGTCAATCTCATCGCCTTCCTGCGCGTAACACACTCCCGTCGCATATTTATCCAGCAGCTAGGGCGTGGGCTGCGACTGCGCGAAGGAAAGTCCAAACTTGTTGCGTTGGATTTTGTCACCGACATACGTCGGGTTGCAGCCGCCCTCCAATTACGACGGGAACTCGAAGGTGACCGTGAGGATTTGGCTCTTGACAGCCGACTTCTTGACAGCATCGAATTTAGCGACCAAACAACGGGCACCTTTCTTGATCATTGGATAGCAGACGCAGCCAATCTCGAGACCGCCGCCGATGATGTCCGCCTGCAATTTCCGGACACGTTCACGGTGTAACACCATGCCAAGAATTCCTTCCGACATTCGCAACTCTGTGGCCAGCACAGTTATCCAACGCGCAATAGAAATGAATTGGGATGACTTGACCATGGCGGAACGTAGCCGAATTTACGAGGAGTGGGTCGATGACGCACAGGTTGGTGGACTACTGATTGCATACATTCCACGATCCCGCATACGAGTCTGGATCAAGGACGGTCCCATGAAGGAATATGCGCGAGCTCGTCGAGGACTTGGTCCCTACGCCCAGTACGTCACTAATCCCGTAAATCATGAGAGGGAAATTTGCGAGAGAGTGCTTGGCCAAGAGTGGTCGGTTGTCGCTGACAGCATTGATGTGAAGCCTGCGCAATTTCGGGCAATTCACTCCACCGACGACTCCACTTGCATCATCTACTGGGGTACAACTCACGAGGCCAAGCACCTCTTGTGGGCGGCACTTAACACGGCGGAATATCAGGATCCGATTATGGTTATCGTTGGTACTCGTCGATCACCGATTGTTGCAGATGAACGCAGTCTTCTTGTAACTATTGCTCGCCGAGCAAGTATCCGCGTTGAATTCATATCGCTATGACGTTTGACTTGACCGACGGCATAAACCCCGTGTACGCAATTACGTCTGAGGAACTTCTTGAAATATTTGACCGACTGCCTGACATGGCTAAGGAAGCCCTTGCCCGCAGCACACACCAGCCTGTTAGTGGGGATCGCACCACCCTTGATGCGATTGGCAAGCACTACGGCGTGAGTCGCGAACGAGTGAGACAGGTTCAGGTCGCAACACAAGCGACCTTTGAAAAGGCTGTCCTTCAGGCACTGGGCAACTATGAATCGCTCATGATCCAGAACGACACTGAATACCAAGTAGTCGACATTGAAATGCTCAGTGAGGTAATTAGTCCGGATTCAGCTGGAGCCGTTATTGCTAACCAGTTTCTGCGGCTTCTCGGGTTTGCACCGCTAGAGAGCGCACCACTGATTTGGTGCCGAGAACCGGAACGATTGCTAACCGCAATGCAATCTCTAACGCTAGACGGACCTGTTTTGCGTTCAGAGTGGGATCAGCGGCTAGCAGATCTCGGTCTCAGCGAGGAACTCATGATGCGAGTCGGAGTGGGACCATCGGTCGTAGTTGTTGGGGACTATGTGATTCGCGCAGATCGCGAACGAGCCGATCGCGTTACGTTGATCTTGAATGACCTTGGTGGCGAAGCTACAACTGAACAGATCATTGACTTGCTTCCCGAGGAAGTCTCAGCTCATGCGCTGTCTTCGTACCTGTCAAGATATCCGCAGTTTGCCCGAAACAACGCTAGACGCGTCTGGACCTTTGCGAACTCAGCCACACTATCCAAGTATCCAAGCGCTTTGCCGGCGATCTTGGACATTCTCGAAAGTGATGGTCCCCTGACTCGGAATCAGTTAATGGCCCGTGTGCGGGAAGTGCATCCGGTCACTGACTGGCGAGTTTCTCAATGCCTTACTGACTCCAAGATCGGGCGCATGCCGGATGGACGAATCTGGCTGGTCGAATATGGCGCTGTTCGCGACGTCGGAGTGGAACCCCAGCAGCCCGAAACTATGACTTCAGTAAACAACACAATTGGCGTGCGAATTACCGTTGATCATGACTTCTTGCGTGGCAGCGGATTAAACGTCCAACGATGGCTGTCATGGAAATTGGGACTAACCGTCGTCCCCTCTGAGATGAGCTTCGAACCCCTGGATGAGATCGAGTTGGTGGTCACTGTCCGGAGTATTCATGCGGGTTCCACAATCAGTTCACTGCGTGAAGTTGCGCGTCGGGAAAGTTTGGTCGCTGGTTGCCAAGTCGTGATCCTCTTTCGAACAGATACTCGACTGTGGAACTACCGACATACATGCGAACAACAAGACTGTCCGAGGAGACTTTCCTCAGCACATCCGGATTCGTGAGGCTCCTGGCGTTGGCAAGTCTCAACTGTGTGAATAGATTACTTTTCGGAAACGGAGTCATCGCAGGAAACTGGAGCTGACCGCATCCAGTTGCGGATCACTCAGACTTCCGCCATCTCGATCTGGTGTGCGCGAATTCCTCATTTCATGAAGGCAGTGAAGATCGCGAAGCCTACGATCAATTACACCCACGCGACCATGGAACTACAGCCGCTCGTTGATGTACTGGCGCGCTTCCTTCGCAATCTGCTCAGGTGTTTCCCTGCGTGGTTGGCATCTAGCTGCCCACGCACGGCCAGGGTGCAGGACGTCCCACTTAGGAACGAGTCCTCCGTACCGGCCCTTCCCCGGATCGTGATTTCCAAAGCCGTCTATGGCTACATTCCAGACTGGCATGAAACGCGAGATGAGGACGGACTCACCTAAAGCAGCAAAAATTGGCGTGATGACAAGATAGCGACACCAAAAGTCTTCTAGGTCGAGATTGCTCGCTGCCTCAATACTGTTCGCATGCTTCCGCAGACGATTGTGCAGCTCGGTGGATGGCTCGTACTCTAATGGATTCAGGGTCGCCGTGCTGTTAGAACCTTGTCCAGCTGTTCTCTTGCCTTTCGGGTCAGCCTTTCCGATGTAGATGGGCCGAAATGGATAGCCTGATGAGTCCCGTTGTGTCAGTGGCTCGTAGGTCGGAAATCCACCTGTGTAGTAGATGGCATAGGAGCCCGCTCCTAGAAATCTGGGAACACTGGCCAGCGGCAGGGGTTGTTGCTCTGTGAGGCGAGTCGCTAGCGAATCTGCAATGTTGACAGTGTCGAGCGGGTCGTACGGGTCGTAATTGACGTGACTACTCACGGCGCAGCGATCTCGGGCCTACGCGCGACAGCCTGCATAGTCTCACGTGCCTGAGCAACTTCAAGACCCGTTCGAACGCTGCCGGCAACTCTTTGAGCGAGTAGCACTGGAACAGCGTTACCGAGCTGTCTCATGGCTTCACCCCACGCACCGTGTAGGACGTACTGATCGGGAAATGTTTGGATGCGAGCCGACTCTCGTACCGTGAAATAACGAACACTGCCGTCGACCTTGAGCATCATGTTCTCGCCACCCGGAACACCATGTCCACCAGCCTTAAGGGCCTTGGATGGGAGATCCACTGGGGATCCTGTATGCCCTGGATATTGCCTTGCTCCATCCTGTCTGATGTGGCTAGGAAATATCGGACTCGACTTTTTCGTCGGCTCCGGAAGTCCCTCCAGCGCATCCCGAACAGTTTTCCATGGACTCAACAAGTCGGACGTATCCAAGGCCGCCAACTTGTCCAAAGCAGATTTGCTTGGTGCTGGAGGCCGAGCACGTCGGGCAACCCCATGTCGATCCCAATACTCACCTGTAATCCACTGGGAGTGCAGCAGTGAGTCCTTTGAGTGCGAGGGATCTGGAAAGGACCACTCTGCATCTTGATCTGATCTGAAACCCACGATAAACACACGATGTCTTTGCTGGGGAACACCAAAGTCTGCAGCATTTACAAGCGTTGGGACAACGTTGTAGCGGAGCCCCACGTAGTGAGCGGTTGTATGTTCTGCCTGCAATCGCATCAGGTGGTCGTACCAAGATTCACCAGGCTTGGCTGTCAGTTCCGGCATCTCCAGGCGAAGCAAGATGTATGTAAAGTAATTCTGAAAGGCGGCTCGAGTTAGTCCTTTCACGTTCTCAACGATGAATGCGCGCGGCCGGAGGGCTGCAATCACTTCAGCAGTCGCCGGAAACATGTCCCTAGGATCATCGGCTGCTCCGTGCTTCCCGCCCATAGAAAATGGCTGACAAGGAGGCCCACCTGTGACCAAGTCAACTGGACCCTCAACTACCGTCCAGTCCACATCACGAACGTCTCCCTCACAGACATTCCAGTTAGCAACCAATGGATAGCCGGTTGCGGAATTTTCGCGCATCGTGTCGCAGGCCCATCGGTCCCATTCGACGACCTGCGATGCCCTAAAGCCAGCCATCTCGCATCCGAGGGCAAGGCCCCCAGCACCCGCGAAGAGCTCCACTGATCTCATCGGTTCTATCGTACGCGTGAGCGTCGACAGCGCACGTCTATCCGGCATACTTTGCAACGGCAAGTCAGTTACCATCCCCCCAGAATTCCGTCTGCCTCTGACATCCATGGAAGGCATGAGATGCATGTGTGGCGGCGTTAGTGCATGTATTTGTGCTCAACATGAAACGTGCCAAAGGAAAACCGGATCGAGACTCGACCAGTTGATCGGCCCTCAGTCCTGCTTCACCTGCGGGCCTCAGCGACGTTGGTGAACTCCTGCTTTTTTACTTCGAAAACAGTGCGGCCTAGTCTGGGAGACTCGTGAAGGGGGCAGTCATGTTTGATCTGGGACCGATTCAATTTCTGGGTGTCGCAATCGACAAGTCGTGGCGGTCTGGTCCTATGTCTGCGGGCTGGCTTCCTCTGTATCGAGGCATGAACGTCCTATATGGACTTAATGGTGCTGGAAAGAGTTTGATTATTGAAGGTCTCATTGCAGCGTTGAGTGGTCAGTCGCCGGCTCGTAGTGACGGAATCCATATGGAAGTGATCTTTCAGTTTGCGAAGGACGCTTTCAAGGGTGAGTCGGGCAGCGATGACTGGGGTGACTTTGTATACGCAAGGCGTGAGATATCAGAATTCTTGCAGAGTTTCGAGCAGCCTGGCGAAGACTTGCTCGGCGTGCTTGACCACCTTGATGAGGATGGCCGGCCGTGGACGTTCATCGACGACATCTTGGACCGCGTTGAACTGTCCTTGAGGGATAGCATCGAACGTAGTGCCTTGTTGCCTGCAGGTATTCAGGCAAGCGAGATCGCCAAGGAATTGATACGTCAAAGAATGTTTGCTTTCACTAATCCCGGCGCGGGGTTAGTTGTTCGCGGAATGCCTGACGATCAGAGTCCGTTAATGACAGAGGTGATCAGATGGCGGGAAACAGCTTCAGAGGAAGAGGGCAACCCTAATACCACTAGTGTCGAATCGATATGGCCTTCCGCCTCCGCTGAATTGAGGAGCCTCCTCCCGCCAATTTACGAATGGTGCTATCAGGATTGGACTTTCGGTCGCCCAGATATCCCGCTCTTGGGTCTGCCGGGTTTCAAAGCCAACAGGGCTACCGCAGAGGCATTAAACGAAATCGCACGTCGGTTACACACGGTCCCGAAAGCTGGTCCAGCAGATCGCCTTGCCTCGATGAGCCAGGTTCTTGAATCAGCAGACAAACCTCTCGGCCCTTCTGAAACCTATCGATCGATTGCTGAACAGACAGCTGATCAAGTGTGGGTGGCGTTGAACAGTGACGGATCAATTGATGAAACTAGTGCGATCGTCTCGGTCGTTGAGGCACTGGTGGCAGCCGCGAATAGGTACTACTCGCAGATTCTCATTGATGCTCCAGCATTGGAGATTGATCTTGGAAATCCACGTTCATGGCTAGTCGGTGACGGATTGCTCTGGGGTGCCAGGCGAGGTCCAAATTCCCCATGGGTTGCGTTAGAGCACTTGAGTCAGGCGGAACAGCGTTGGGCCAGCATCGCAATAGAGTTAGCGCTTCAGGTCAGACCCGAAGGTTTTTTGATACTAGATGAACCCGAGCAAGCTTTGCATAGATCTGCAGAGGCCTACATGGCAGGCGGTCTGCAAAAGCTCGCAAATGACAGCAATCTTTGCGTCGTCGTGGCAACGCACAGCACGGAAGTACTGAACTTGACGGAGTCCAGCATTCACTTGATTCGACGAGAAGATCAAGGGCTAGTGAGCCATCGGCAAATTCATCCACTGAGTGCAATAGACCGTGAAGAATTGCGGGACTTTGGAATGTTCCCGAGCGATCTCCTACGACGACAGCGTGGCCTTCTGCTGCTTGAAGGAGAACACGACTTGATAGTCTGGCAAGCACTTCTGGGCGATCAACTAGATGCTCTTCGGGTCGAACTCATCCCTATTCGAGGTGCTGGGAAACTGAACAGCACTCTCGACTCAAGGGTGCTCTATGACTTCACAGATGCGCATCTTTTCGTGATTTTGGACGCCTTGAATGCGGAGAGTGTTACGAACATCTGGAATGAGGCTTGCCGCATCGCGAAGATTCAGTCGGCACAGGCAGGAGCCGAATACGCGGATCGCGAGTTAAAGAAACTAAAAGTCGACGAAGCCCAGTCTCTCGCAGCATGGGCTTCTAGGGCACTTGCCATGGGTCGGGAATCACGTCACACACCCATAACCCTCGAAGCGCGCGACGTTCTGGAGTACCTGCCAGTGTCTGCTTTTGCTCCAAACGCTGAGTCTTGGGAGTCGTTGCGCGAGGAGTGCACGCGTAGCCGCGGAGGTGAAGCACCCTCTGGCACGCAATTCAAGGAGTGGCTGCGTAAAGCCAAGAGAGCGGATCTGAGCGCGGACTCAGTTCGCCGAGCTGCAGATGGAATGGATGCAATTCCTGTCGAATTCACAAATCACCTTGAGATTATTAGGCGCAAGTTAGACAGATAAACCGGTGAAAACTGAGCACTCGAGTGCAGACTCCTGACAGAACCAAGCGAGTGTCAGCCCCCTGGCCTAACCTTTTGAATCCAGAGGTACAGGCCCTGTGCCACATTAGGGATAGGTGGTGAGATTGTGCATATAGGTGGCGTTGTTACTGACGAAGAGGATCGGCATTGGGCAGTGTGCGGCTGCGGATGGCACTTCGGTCCGAGTACAAGTCGTAGGCACTTATGGAATGTTGCCAATGAGCATTCAGACCCGGAAGCACTAGAAGAGCGAATCTATGATGTGCAGTTGAACTACCCAGACCTGAGCCGCGACGAGATCTTGAATCCTGCCGAGGATTGACAAGCCCGTTCTGTCTAGTCCGACTTTCCTACTGTCCCTGCGGATGGATCATTTCCGAGTCAGGACAGTGGCGTTACCGAATACCGGTGTCTGCACGGTGCGATTACCGGCGAGTTTCTGGACTTACCCGCTCAAACTGCCCTAGTGGAATTCCCCGCCGGGCATTCTCGGATGCTATGCAATTGCTCAACTTTCGCTTGTCGCTGGCTGGATCTATGACACCATTCCTTAAACGGGAGGAGTGGGGCAATGCCTTTGTGTGGGCGGTGCGGCCGGAAACATCAAACTGTCCAAGAAGTGAAGGACTGCCATTCGAAACGGCGAAGGCAGATCCGCTCCGGTCAGAGTTCCCAACCACTGTCTAAACCCTCCAAGACCGGACAGGTATGGGACCCACCAGTGGACCCTGAAAGTGCTAAGCGAGCGACACCCAGTTTCGACAAGGAGAACCGAGAGCCATACAACTGAGTCCAATTCCCAGAGGTGCCTTGCGCTACGAGGACCGGCAAAGTGTGCGGCGCTGGACGTGTCAAACATGGAAGGTCTGCCACGTGCAACCGCAGTCGAGGATAGCCGCCCGCTGGCCCCGCTCACGCTTGATGAGTGGTCCTAATAGCCTCACACTTCAATGCTCGGAGTTAACTCCGACCCCTATTGGGTAATCCTGATGGCCGATCCAGATGCGCCAGATGATGAGTTACGGTGGCTCAGAGGAGGCGGAGGTCTATTGCGATGAGTGCTTTTAGGGGCGCAGATGATGATGTGGTTCTTCTGTCACTGTTGACACAACTCGTAGCACAAGACGCTCCATTTGCTCCTCCTGCGACCCTCTCGCGAACCTCTTTCCCTCATGGGAGCAAGCAGAGTTCAGAGCGCAGTTTTCTCGTAATGCGTAGGTCCGGGGTTCAAATCCCCGAGGCGGCTCTCAGCCGAAATTTCTGGACAACGACAACTTTCTCCCGAATTCGCGGCAAGGACGC
>Ga0102945_1000438_pt1 | contig 12646 bp, 15 predicted proteins | sample SalPonred_H2O_MG_FD_78207 | JGI IMG/M metagenome (GOLD analysis project Ga0102945, IMG submission 78207) | Salt pond water microbial communities from South San Francisco under conditions of wetland restoration - Salt Pond MetaG R2_restored_H2O_MG ...
AATATTTGGAAATCCTCCCCGCGGATTGGGGTACCACCCCCACCTACTATTGCCTAAACAACAGCACTTACCCGATACCTCCTTCCACTTCAGGCGACATCGGGCTAGGCAAAAGCGCCACCAAGTCCTTCGCTACCGCAAATAACTGCGATACAGAAAGCATCATCGGTAGCGTCTGGAATCAAGACTTGAATGGCTTCACCCAATTGTGAGGAAGGAAGCCTCGTCCTAAGGCGTAGCCGCAAGGCGGGGAGGAATTCCTCACCCGTGGTTTCCCGAGGGGCTTGTGACCGTCCACGCGGTGTCGGGGGTGGACGCGACACTGGGGGTGTGCGTAGGGCGGTGAAGGTCCGGTTGTATCCGGACCCTGCCCAGGAAGCACTGTTTGCGCAGACGGCGGGCGCTGCGCGGTGGGTGTTTAACACTGGGCTCGCGGTGCGTCGGGACGCGTGGCAAGACGATCAGATCTCAGTATCAACAAATGACCTGATGGCGATGTTGCCGTTGTGGAAGGAAGAGTTCGGGTGGCTGCGGGAGGTCTCCGATGTCGCGTTGCAGCAGTCGTTAAGGAATCTCGATGTCGCGTATGGGAACTTCTTCCGCGCGTGCCGTGGTGAAGGCCGGGCACGGTTCCCGCGGTTCAAAACCCGTAACTCCCGTGTCGCGTTCCGCTTGACCCGGAACGGGTTCCGCGTCAAGGACGGGCAGTTCTATGTCGCGAAGAACGACCAGCCCGTCACGTTTCGGGACAAAGGCGGGTACGAGATCCCCGCGGACGCGACGTCTGTGACGATCTCGAAAGATGCGGCGGGGCGTTGGCATGCGTCGTTCCTGGTCGACGACGTCGTCCCACTCCCGCACCAGCAGGCCGGGGAGATGCGTGTCGTCGGTGTGGACCTTGGAATCAAGACCCTCGCGGTCACCTCCGATGGGGACGAGTTCGAGAACCCGAAACACTTCGACAAGCACGCCCGCCGGCTCGCGAAATACCAACGCATGATGTCCCGACGTAAGCCCGCTCCCGGGCAACGCGCCTCGAACAACTACCGTAAAGCCCAACACAAAGCCGGACGTGTCCACGCACGCATCGCGGACGCTCGACGCGACACCATCCACCAGACCACCACCGCCCTCGCGCGCCGGTACGACATTGTGTGCATCGAAGACCTGAATGTCGCCGGCATGGTTAAGAACAAGAAACTCGCCCGCGCGATCTCCGACGCCGGGTTCGGTGAATTCCGCCGCCAACTCGAATACAAAACCACCTGGTACGGCACGAAACTGATCGTCCTCGACCGCTGGCACCCCTCCAGCCGGCTCTGCCACGTCTGCGGCTGGAAGAACAGCGAACTACGACTCTCCGACAGGCAATGGACCTGCCGGGACTGCGGCACCCTGCATGACAGGGATCTGAACGCCGCCAAGGTGATCGCTTCCGCCGGACTGGCGGACTATGCCTGCGGAGGAGACATAAGACCACAACATCCAGTACCGCTGGATGGAACCGGCAACGGTTCAGGCAACTCCCGTGAAACAGGAAACAACCCAACCCGCGCCCTGGCGCGGGCTGCCGCGTGAGCGGCAGGGGAATCCCCTTCCTAAGCCGTCAGGCGCAGGGAGGGGAGGATGTCAACCAACCCTCAGGAAACCACTGCTAGAAACTGGGCCGCATTAGGGACGATGCGTCCAATCGAGTCGAGGTTGTTACGCACCCACACACGACACCGGGAAAACGTCCTGGCTGTGCGTGTTTGGAGACGTCATGCGTACTCGTCACCCCGCTGGTTCCGCGCGTGGAGGCCAGTTCGCCCCCAACATGAACAACGCCCTCCCCTACCGGACTGCGCCACTAACTCCCCCCACCACAGGGACGACCCAGAAGGCATCCCTACTGCCCCCCGACCCCATGGACGCCCTCACCCGCATTGACGACGCTGTCGTAGCTGGCGATGCACACTTCCTCCTCGCTGTCGCCCAGGACCGCGCCAGCAGCGCCTACCACTCCTACCTGACCGATGAACCCGCCCAAGAGATCCTCGGCGACGCAGCGCTGCCCTATCTAGCGACCAGTCCTTGCGAATACACCCGCCAGCACATCGCTCAGGACCGGCGTACCTGCCGTGAACTCCTCGTCGTCCTCACGACTGATCGTTGCGCCAACGTCGCCGCTACCGCCCACCAAGCACTACGCCAGCGTGAGATCTCCCGGAACGCTGCGTGAACACTCCCCTCCCTGCGCCTGACGGCTTAGGGAGGGGCTTCTCTGACTTGCTTCCGTGACACGCGCCCTGTTAGGGGTGTGCGTCCGCTTGCGGCCTAGGCGGCTTGGGGCGTGGAGGTGTGGTCAGCAACACCAGCCGGCCGGTCTGGCTGGCTGGGGCCCTGTTCGAGGGCTTCTACGGCATGCAGGTCCTTGGCCCGTGGGGGTGTGGGAAGTGCTCGCCGATACGTGACCCGGATGTGTTCGGGTCTGGTTCCCGGACGGATGGTTCCGTCGGCATGAGTGGCGCGTGAATGGATGTTCACGGCCCCGACCGCGTCCCGGTGGAACACAGCCAAGCAGGAGAGGTTGGTGCAGGTGTAGGCCCTGCCTTTCGGGCTGCTGCGGCGTTGGTTTCCGCAGGCGGGGCACGTTTTCGTGGTGTGCTGCTCGGGAATGTAATCCAAAGCCAGACCGGTCTTGTATTCCAGTTGCCGGTCCGTCGCTCCGCGAGACCATTGAGACAGTTGCTGCCGCAGGGAGCGGTTCGCGCGGCGCTTCTGCCGGGTTTTCTGTTCGATACCGCGGACGTCTCCCATCACGACCGCAACCTTGCGGATCTCGCCGGTCGAACGGTCGATGGCGGCGTCACGGACCAGGTCCGCAGTGATGCGGGAGACGTGATGGTTGGCGTTACTGACCTGCCGTTCCGCACGCGCTTTCACCCGCCGCTCCGCATGGACGAGGCGCTTGTGTCGGCGAGACCCGTTCTTGCAGCGTGACTTCAGTTTCTGCAGTTCACGGACTTTCTTGTTCCGCAACCGCTTGATCGAACGGATGCTCCTGCCGTTGACGACGGTGACGTCGAAACCGCCCGCCCCGTCGGGGACCGCGACTGTGACGGGGTTGATCACCCCCGGGTCGACACTCACCACGACGGTTCCGGGGTCTAGGCGGTCACCTCGCGGCAACGCGGTGAACGCGTGTGTTTTGTAGTTCACGTGCAACGCCCAGGCGCGTGCCTGCCGGTCCCAGCACAACCGGATCTCCCCCCACTCACTCGAAGGGACCATCAGACCAGTCAGCGGGTCGGTGAACTCTGGCAGGTCGAGAACAATCCGTTCCCGGCCCTTGCCGTACGACAACGCCAGCTTCCCTTCGGGGGTGACCCGCCAGCCGTAGTTGCGGCTGAACGACACTGGCCGGTACTTCTTCTCCCGCCACGGTGCCCGCACACGCAAACCCGCAGCCTTGTTCTTCCGGTACGTCTTCACAGCCTCGTGCATGTCCTCGGCGATGCCTTGGATGGACTGTGAATGAAGCGGAGCGACCTTCAGGCTGTCGCCGTAAGCGCGCAGCGCGACGAAGCCGGGGTCAGATTCGTTCTCATCCCAGTAAGAACGCAACCATTGCACGAGCTGGTTCCACTGCAACGCCGCCGCATGCGACGCCTCATGCGCCTGCACGTGCTCGGCACGGTTCAACCACACCGGAACGACCGCAGTCCGATCCGTCCCGGAACGCGGAAACTGACCTTGGCGACGCATGGTCCATAGTTTACCATTCCTATATGGCAGAACGTGAGTTTCGGACAGGACGGCATGTGGTCCATGATATGCACGCCCACATCGTCCTCACCCCCAAATACCGACGCAAAGTCATCACCGACCGTGTCAGAGACGCCCTCGTCACCACCGCCACGGACGTCTGCGACCGGTGGAACGTCACCATCAACGCCGCAGACGGCACCGACGATCACCTCCACCTCCTGATCACCTACCCACCCAAAGTCGAGATCGCAAAACTCGTCGGCGCGATCAAAACCGCCACCAGCAAAGACATCCGCTCCCGCAACTGGCCCGAAATTCGCAAAGCACTATGGGGAGAGCACTTCTGGTCACCGTCCTACTGCGTCGTCACCACCGGCGGAGCACCCCTCGACATCGTCAAGGCATACGTCGAGAACCAGCGAGCCGAACCAAAAAGCCCCGGAAGACCAACAGCCAGATAAACCCAAAACCAGGTAGACCACGGCACGGGAGAAACCCCTCCCTGCGGCTACGCCTTAGGGAGGGGTTTCTCCCGTGATTCGCCTAAGTGCCGCGGGGTCGATGAAGGCCACCTGGCCGGCGCGAACAAGGCGAGCGAACAGCTGCGGGTGAGCGCTGTAATGCAGCGACATGCTCCACCCTTGAGCGTCATGTTCGATGTCGTCGCACACCAACCGAGCCCCGTTGCTTTGCAGGTGGTGGCGGTACTCGTGGGCGAGGGTGATGATTGAAGGTCGCATCGGGTCGAGGAAAATCCGGGCACTTTCAGACGAATAAAGACCGTAGAAGCCGTTATCTGCGTGCAGTCGCGGCACCCACGAAATCACCGGCACATCAACCCGGTAGAGATCACTCATCTTCGTTGCCCAGGTGGTGAATGCTTCGCGTCGTTGGGGGTCGGTGAGTTGTCGCGGGCGCGCGTCGATGAGTGTCCGGGTGGCAGCGACAGCCCCACTGCGGAGCGCTTTGAACCGCAAGTGCGGACGCTGATGCTCACGAACGCAACCCATATCACCAACGTTAAAGCCCCCATCTGACGTTCCAGACATCTCCGCGGAGAACCGTCCAGGAAGTGGTGGGGGTGCGCGGTGTGTCGTTACGACACCACCAGAGGGCATCAAAAGGTGCCCCATTGTGAGCGTGATGGGTGGCGGTTGGAATGTTCGGGTGGCGGCAAAAGCGCACAGGTGACGGGCGGTTCACCTTTGACCGTAAACCTGTCAAACCCCGCACCATGAACACTTCCCCCTCCCGGCCGCAGGTGGATCCGAATTGGGATGTCCCAGCGATCTCGGCGGATAATCCGTTCGCGGAGATCATCGCCAACAACTGGGACGGCCGGGACGGTTTTCTCAGTAACCACAATCCCGCACCCACGACCTCCACCGCAACCTCGCAGGATCCGTGGGAGGCGGTCACCGACACCAGCGACTACCGCTTCGGGCCGTCCAACATTTCCCACGCCCGCATCGATGACACGCGCCAACGCATCCAGGCATCCCTGAGCACCCCCTATGCAACATCCATGCCTGACAGTCAGGGGCAACGTAAACAGGTGGAGATGACTTTCAACCCCACCCACGCCCGCGAAGACATCCGACGTCTCGCGGCACAAGTACTTGAAGCGAACAAGGAAATCTCAGGGGGCAGCAGCTACGAACCACACACCAACGTGTACAGCGCCCGCACAATCAAAGCCGCTCAACGTATCTACTTCAACCACGGTCAAGAAACATTCGACGGCTCAACCCACGAACGCGAGAGCACCAGCTGGTTTCCTTGCACTACTCACACCACCACCGATGGCGTCCGATACGACTACACCATCCATCCAACGATCGGTGATCTAATCCACGGCGCACGAGACGACCAACGACAACACAGCGGCCTAACTGCCGATGTCCACCAGCACACCACGCGGCCACGTCGATCCATCCCCGCGCCCTGGTAGCGGCATTCCTGCCCACGGATGAATCCGGGGGCTGCTCAGTCCTTGGGGGCGGTGCCGAACGCCGCCAACGCGGACAAAACTGGACGGAAATGGCGCGTCATGGTGCGTCGCCTACGCGCGCCGACGCACCGATACCGCCATGGTGACGGCCGCACATAAGCACCGTCCAGATTCCATCGACGCAGGGAAAGGCGTACTCCTGATGATCAGTAAGAAGTTAAGCGCACCGGCGCTAGCAGTTGGAGCTATCGGCGTGGTCGGTGCTTCCGTTGTTGGTCTAGGTGCCACGGGCACCCTTGGTGCGTTCAGCGCCATCATCACCAACCAAGACAACGTCGTCGCTGGAGCGACCGTCCAGTTCTCGCAAACGCAGGTGGACAGTTTCTCGCTAAACGCCACCCAGCTACCCGGCACTGACGTTCGAACCAGCGTGAACGGCGGCACATACACCGCCCTCGATGAAGCGATCTTCCCGGTGCTCACCACCGCGACGCAACCTCCTGTTGTGAGTAGTTTCATTTTGGAAAACACCGGAACTAGCAGCGCCACGGTCAACATTGACTTGGTTGCAGCGGATGCCCTTGAGCGCGAAGGTGTGCCGCTGGATGTCGCAGTCGCGGATCCTGGAACGTTGTTCGACACCATCAAGTTGAGCGTGCGGGCATCGTTGCTGGAGGGTTGGGACAATAACCCGACAGCTGAATCTACTTGGGTTGTGGGGAACCCTCTTGGTAACACCATCGCTTTGGACAGTGCCGAAATTCGGGACCGCACATCCGATGAAACCCCCCTTGTTATCGGTGCGGGTCAGAAAATGGTCATCGAAACCACCATGGTTGTCGACGCCGACGAATTGGACAACCTGGGTGAGGATTACGAAGGAGCGGACGGTTCAGTGGATCTCATCTTCGAGATGACCCCCACCTTGGCTGACCCAACTGTTTGATCGGCTCTGAGGAGCGCAAACCTCGTCCGTGAGGGCGGGGTTTGCGAGTCACTCGGGTTCCCTGGAACAGGTTCTTGCCGTCCGTGGAATGTCGGGGAGGACGGGATGATGATGGTGTGAGCATCAAGCAGCGCCTGTACCCGGACACAGGTGTAGAGGTCGCGCTGGTTGAGCATTGCCAGATGCACAGGTTTGTGTGGAATCTGGGTTTGGAGCAGCGGGCGATGTGGGAGGAGACCCGGCGGCATTTCGTCGAGAAGGTCACGTACAACACGCAAGCTCGGCAGCTGACCGAGTTACGTGCCGACGTGGACTGGGTGCGGGCAGGGTCAACGGTCGTACAGCAGGGCGCGCTACGTGACCTGGATCGGGCGTTCGATAACTTCTTCAAAGGCACGCACGCGTATCCGCAGTTCAAAAAGCGGAACTGGCGGGAGGGGTCGTTCACGGTCCGGGACGTGACCGTGCGACGACTGTCGAAGAAGTGGGGTACGGTCCTGATCCCGAAAGCTGGCTGGGTGCGATTCCGGCTCACCCGCCCATGGACGGAGATCACGAACGCCACGTCCGCGCGAGTCACGTTACGCAACGGCGCGTGGCATGTCTCCTTCACAACCCCGCCCCGGCGGAAGATCAACCCCGGTACGGGTGAGATAGCCGGGATCGACCGGGGGGTCGCGAACAGTATCGCCACGTCCGACGGTGACTTCCACCAAGCCCCGACCCTCAGCACAGGTGAACAGAAACGGTTTCTTGCTTTGCAACGCCGTCTGGCGCGACAGCACAAAGGCTCGAACCGGCGCACGCGCACCCTCGACCAGCTCGCGGTCCTGCGCCGCACGCTCGACAACCGGCGCACTGACTGGATCGAACAGACCACGACCAGCCTTGCGCGACGTTACGACCTCATTGCGCTGGAAGACCTCCGCGTCACGAATATGGTTCGCAAGCCGAAGGCGAAGCCAGACCCGGAACGAGAAGGGGCGTTCCTGCCGAACGGTGCCGCCGCGAAAGCCAGCCTCAACCGCGCGATCCTCGCATCCTGTTGGGGACAGTTCGCGACCCGGCTTGCGCATAAGACCAACATCGAGAAGACCAACCCACGTAACACGTCACGCGAATGCAACAACTGTGGCCACATCGACGCACGAAACCGCGAGAGCCAAGCGGTCTTCGAATGCGTTCGATGCGGCCATCAGGCACACGCCGACACCAACGCCGCCCAGAACTGCCTGGACCGGTGGCTCCACCAGCAGCACAACCAACCCGAGGACACCACGAAAGTGGCACGCACACGCGTGTCGGGGGCTCGGACACGTCAGCCTCGCAAGAGCCGTGTCAACCACCTCACCGCCGCCTAGCGACGGTCAGGAATCCCCGTCCGTAAGGGCGGGGAGGATCTCAATTCTTTCCACCGCGGCACTGTTCATTAAGTACGAGCCGGAACGCAATAACGACGGGTTCCGGCTCGTACTTAATTCTTGGTAAGGCTCTGTTCTGAATTGGCCCGCAGTGGTCTGTTGGTTTCCTCCCCGCTCTGCGCTTAGGGCGGGCTATTTTCCTCGCGGTCCTGGTTAACGGCGGGCGCGGATTGTTTCTTGGATCCACGGCAGCATTGTGGTGATGCGGGTGTAAATGCCGGGGTAGTTTTCTGTTCCGCAGCCGTTGCCGGTGGAGGCGATTCCAGCTAACACGGCTGTCTTGTTTGACCGGGTGATCAGTCCACCGCCGGAGTCTCCTTGGCATGCGTCTCGAGTTCCGGTGAGGGTGCCGGCGCATATTTGGGTGCGGGGGTTGAAGAGTTGTCCGTATTTTCCGCACTCTTGCACCGATGGGGACGCTAGGACTCGCACGCGGGTGCGCTGTAAGCGGGTGCTGGGTTTCCCGCTGGCGGTGTCGCCCCATCCGGCGATGCTGGCTTTGATTCCTTTGGCTGGCCAGCGTGCCGGGTTCGCGGCGGTGGGTAGTGCTGCCGGTGTGCTGCGCTCACTGCGAGCAATGGGTCGTGCGAGTTTGATCAAGGCAGCGTCGTAGGTGAAGGAGCGTGCGTTGAAACGTGGGTGCACGTGGATGGTTTGGACGGGGTATTCGTGTCGGAAGGTGGTTTGGTTGGTGTAGGTGATCCCTGCGTACACGTTGAGAGTTTGTGGGGTGCTTGCGTTCACGCAGTGCGCTGCGGTGGCGATCCATTCAGGATCAATGATCGTCCCTCCGCAGGTCAGTTTCCCGGATTCGATACGCACTTGCCAGGGCGCTTGGGTGATGTCGATGGGTTTACCGCCGATGACGGCATTAGCGGTCGGGGTAGGAATGACAAGAGCTGAGAGGCTTAGTGCTGCTGTGAGGAGAGCGCCGATGAGGGGGCGCAGGGGGGTACGCATCAGGGCTGGTTGGTATTTGTTTCGCTGATTTGTACTTCTCGGCCGGTGTCCGTTATGGAAACGTAGTATCCGATCGCTGATACGGCCAGGACCCAGATCACGATCATTGCCACGGTCCACCGGGTCAGGTTGCGTTCCCCAACACGAGAGCCGCTCACGGCCGTTGACAGTCCGGTGCCGAAGACGTCGGTGACCCCTTCCCCGCGTCCCTTGTGGAGCAAGATCAGCGCCCCTAGGGCGAAGCTGGAGATAATTAAAACGGTCACTGAGAAGACCAGCAGCCACGTGTTCACCTGACCATTGTGGCGCACATGCTTCGCACCTGCTGGACGGTATCGGCGTTTGGGTTGTCTTGGTGTCTTAGCGGGCGCGGGTTGCACCTCAGGCCGCTGATGGCCGTCCCTTGCTGAGGGCGGATTGTTCTTCTGTTTCGACGATTTTTTGGGCGATTTTTCGGAAAGCGGTCATGTGGTCGGCGTGGGTTGTGGGGTGCATGTCTTCGCAGCCCCAGTTTTTGTGCCGTTTGGTGTGGATGCGTTGGGTGATCGCTTCAACGCGAGCGAATTGTTCCGGGGTCATGCAATAAATGTATACATGGGGTCTGACAGTATTATGCGGTTTCCGTCCAGGCGCGAAGCGGAAATCGAAACCGTCCAGGCATCTGTCATAAATGTCTGAGTGGGTGTATATACTGTTGGTGTTTCGCAACTCAAGGGGATTGAGCTACATGAATAAGCACATCAGAAATGTCATAGTCGCCAGCGCCAGCATGGCTGCAGCGCTATTCATCGGCACCGTGAATGCGGCAGCCACCGAAACCACATACACCTGCCCACAGGACTACAGCCTCACCGATCAAGGCACCTGCACCCACACCGTTCCTTTGCAATACGAAACAACAGAGGAACGCTATGAACTTGACATCATCCGAATAAGGGTGCACGAGCCAGAGACCGACACATGGTACACCCGCTATGAGGTGGAAGAAGTCCCCGAAGGATGGCGGTTTGAGCAAGCCAACTTTGTCTACTACGCGGTACGTACCACCGAAACCCTGCTCCCTGGGCCCGAGGGCTACACCAATAACGGTGAAGCATGGATCCACACCGTCCCCGCGCAGCCTGACATCAACACCCCAACCCCAGAAGACGCTAACCAGACGCCAACCCCAGAAGACGCTAACCAGGACAACCAGGAGGGGGCCGGCGGTGAGCCCGCCGCGGACACGCCAGGCAACAACACATCCGACGAGCTAGCCAGCGACCCAACGAACCCTGGGTCCGAGCCCGGTCACATAACGGCACCTGATACTCAGCCGGCAGAGCAGGCATCACCGGCAGAGCAGGCATCACCGGCAGAGCAGGCATCACCGGCACAGCAGGCATCACCGGCACGTGGGCCTGCCCCCGGACCTGATCCACTGCCCGCGACACCACCGGCCGCAAACTCCAGCGCAATAGAACTGCCCCCAGTCATGAACACCACACTGCATCCGACGGTATCTGCGCACAATCACACCTGGATCAACTTCGCTACCACCTCGGCAACGACCATCGACTCACCACGTGGTTTCCCACGCATCAACGCTGTTGCCCAAGAGATGATCACCAACCCCCACCTAGTCCTACGTCTCACCGGCTACGCCCTCACCGACGGCTCACCTTTGGCGACTCAGCGGGCGCATGAAGTGCGGGACCTGATCGCCCTTCAACTGCAAGCAGGCGGGGTGCCCATGGATGACGTCAACGAACGAATCATCCTCATCACCGAGCAACCGCCCACTGACCCACCACACATGGACGGCACCGGCGATGGTGTTCACATCGCCATCATCGACACTCAACGACTCACGTAAAGCCTCCTACTTCATGGACATCAATGAGCAAGACCGCGAAGTCTTGGAATTCGAAAAGCAACTGTGGAAATATGAAGGCGCGAAAATTGCCGCCATTTTGGAGCAATTCGGGTGGACAGCCACCCGGTACTACCAGCGTTTAAACGCCATCATCGACAAACCAGAAGCACTTGCTTTCGACCCGCTGCTGGTCAACAGGTTGCGTCGCCTACGAAACGACCGACTACTCCGACGCCGACTCAGCTAGGAAAATGGACTCCCGCGTTAAGCCGCTTTAGGAGTGCAATCGAATAAGCCGCCACGGATGACAGATTCGGAATAGCGCCAACGCAGCGCCTCCATCGCACCTGCGCAATCCATCCGCACCGGGACGCCTTCATCGTGATGCGAGGCTTGCTGCCAACAGTCCATGACAGAGGCGAAAGGCATGGGGATGTGCGCGTAGGCGAACGCAGCAACAGTTGCCTGGGTGGCTGCGATAGAAAAGAAAGTGACGTCCTGCTTTTCTAGCGTGACACCTAATTCCTCACGCACCCCACGCAGTGCAGTGTTGGTGAGATGCAGCTCCTTGTTGGCGATGTCCTCCACAGATGCCGATTCGCCGATGATGTTGATGCTGCCAGGCTGCGTCACCCACTGAGCTCGACGCTGCAAAATGAATGCGTCCTCACAAGAAAGAAAAACGCCCACTCCCACGCTTCGATATTCAGGGAGGTGTTGGCTAAGGGCTCGAGCAAGGTGCCAGGGGCAACCCACAGCTTCTACACGAGAACCACGTCCGTCCCAGTTGTGGGTAACGAAAGTGTCTTCGCTGTAGCGGGACTGAATTCGGTAGGTGTTAGCGGCGGTCATCACCGCCGCACTAGATGCCTCGGCGGGCAGACATCCCCACGTGATGGGGAAAGTAGTGGCAATGGCGTCCACCCTGGTGGCCGCGGCACCCCGTTCATGGGCAGGGCGGATATCGGTGGGGGGGTAAGCGAGGCTCATGGCGGATGCGTAACAACAGCTGTTTTGCCTCCACCATCTCCCGGCCGTCCGCGTGGGAATCGCCGACCTGGGGCACCCCGCGCCGTCCACACAATTCCGACATTTCGGTAAAACTGGTGTCGTACGCCGATCCAAGGGCCCCCAGTGGGGACGCTAGGACCAGCGGAACCCACCACAGGGCCCGAACCACGGAATCTGGGTGGAACGACGAAGGGGAAGGTAGGGGTTGGTATGGGCGCGACAGATGGCGCACCTCAGGGGGGAACCCACGGCGAACTCATGACTCCAGCGGAAGTGGCTGCCCTTTTTCGGGTAGACCCCAAAACGGTGACCCGCTGGGCCCAGCAAGGCAAACTCACCTGCGTACGCACCCTCGGTGGGCATCGCCGTTTCCGAACCAACGAAGTCCAGGACCTGCTGCACCGCTCCTCCACCGAAGACCCAACCCCCCAAACTGCTTAACCGTCCAGGACAGTTCGTGGGGGAGGGCCCGTTCGTTAAGCACAAAACATGACAGTTTCGCGCTCTCTACCCACTGCCCTGGGAGTTCTGATAGCGGGCCTTAGCTTGCTTCTCGCTCCCACCGTCGCCCACGCAGCCACGTACTCCACCGCACCAACAGCGGTAGCCGTGACGGCGCCAGCTTCCCCCGCGAAGCAATGCCGAAGCGTGTACAACACCGCCCGAGCGGACGCTCGGGGTGTTTTCCGGGCGCAACGTGATCAGGCGCGAACGATTTACCGTGAAAGCCGCAAGGCAGTCAACGCACAAAA
>Ga0102945_1000439_pt1 | contig 12635 bp, 3 predicted proteins | sample SalPonred_H2O_MG_FD_78207 | JGI IMG/M metagenome (GOLD analysis project Ga0102945, IMG submission 78207) | Salt pond water microbial communities from South San Francisco under conditions of wetland restoration - Salt Pond MetaG R2_restored_H2O_MG ...
AAGCACAAAAGGAAGCTGAAACTTATGGAGAAACATTAAATAATACTTTTGAAAATATCATCCAAGAATCAGGTAAAGCCCCTGAAGAATTTTTAGAAGGATTGCAGTTAAGCAATGAAGAAACAGAAAAATTAAATAAATTATTTAACGAAGAAGGTAAATTAGTTGGAGATGTATCTCTTGCAATTCAACAAATGGGTGAAGAAGGTAAAACTTTTTTTGACCGAATTGAAGGTTCTCAATATATTTCTGAAGAGCTTAAAGAGGAATTTGATGGTACTGTAAAACAAATACAGGAAGCTAATGATGCTGTAGAAATTTTTGAAGACGGAATAAAAGAACTTGCTGCAGAACAAGTTCCTAGTTTAGCCTCTGGGTTTAATCATGTTGGGCAAAATATTTTGAAAGGTATTCTTCCTAAAATAAAAGAATTTGATACTGCAATTAAACAAGCTCAAATAACGTCAGGCATAAACTTTACTGAAAATACCACTCAAATGGGTATGTTAACAAGTGAAACTGCAAAATTTGGGATGAGTATAACTGATACTACTGAATTAATGGGTGCATTAGGAGGTCAATTACGTACTTCCAATTTTGATGTTTTAGAAGAAGCAGCGGGAAATTTAGCTGCTATGCAGAAAGCAACTGGGTTAACAGCTCAAGACACAGCTAAATTGGCGAAAGAATTCATGATGTTTGGCCGAAGTTCAAAAGATGTTGCAGAATTTTCTGAAGATGTTATGAACCAAGCTAGAGTATATGGTGTAAACGGTAAGGAGATAATGGAAGACATGGCTAATAACATGTCTAAAATGAGACAGATGGGATTTGTTGGTGGAGAGCAATCTTTAGCTAAAATGGCATTAGAAGCGAAAAGATTAGGTATGTCTATGGATGATGTGTTTAATGTTGCTAAAAAAGCAAGAAGTATTGAAGGTGCAATGGAAATGGCAGCTGAATTACAATTAGCAGGTGGTTCTTTTGCTCAAATAGACCCAATGCAATTATTATCCGCTGCAAGACAAGGTCCTGAAGAACTTCAGAAGATATTAGGTCAAATGGGTGCTGATGTTGGTGCATTTAATGAAGAAACTGGACAGTATGAGTTTGACCCAATAGATGTAGATAGATTAAATATGGTGTCAGATGCAACTGGTATGAGTTTAGATAGTCTTCAAAATATGATTGCAAAAAATGCTGAAGATGCAAAGAAGATGGATTTACTTCCTCCTAGTTTATTTGGTGCAGATTTAACTGATGAAGAAAAAGCATTCATTATGAATGCTACTGAAATGAAAGATGGTAAATTAGAACTTATGGCTTCTGTGGATGGAATATCTGATTTAAATCAATTAACACAAGAGAACATAAAGGAAGGTATAGACCAAGAGATTAAAAAGAAAGATACATTAGAAAAACAAGCTCAACAAAATATGTCTTTTGGGGAAACGCTTACTGCTTTAAAAGATTCTTTTATGAATGTTTTTTCTATATTTCAACCTGCTTTACAATTTTTAGCAGATACCATGTCTATGTTAAATAATTCTTTAGGTGGTTGGGGTAAGTTAATAACTATGGCAGCATTAGGATTTGTTGCTATAGTATTTGGTCCAGCAAAAGCTATAATGCAAGGAATAAACATGGCTAAAGGTTTTCAAATAGGACTGAAAGGAGGTGGTTTTTTTAGTAACATTAAAGATACATTTAAGAACTTAAATCCATTTAAAAAAGCAGGAAAAGGAGGTGAAGACCTTTCAAAAAAATTATCAAAAACAGCTTCCGAAGGAGGAGAAGCAGGTGGAGCTAGTGCAGGAACAGGCTCTGGTTTAAAAGGATTAGCTGAAGGATTGAAAGCTATGGGTCAAACTGCTGTTTTTAAAGGTATTTTAGCAATGGCACTATTAGGACCTGCTTTAGTATTATTCTTACCCGCAGTTCCAGGGTTATTTTTATTATCAGCACTAGGATTGGTGGCAGCGCCTATGTTATTAGCATTTAAAACTATTTCAAAAGGAATGGGTATTTTAGGTGAAAATTTAGTCTCTATTGCAAAAGGTTCATTGGCATTAGCGGTGGTCAGTGTAGCTTTAGGAGTTTTTGCTGGAGCTGCCTATATAATGTCTCAAATTGATTGGTTAAATGTTTTAGCAGGAGTAGGTGTAATGGCTTTAGTTGTTTTAGGTTTGATTGGTTTAGGTGCGTTATTAGCTGGGCCACAAATTCTACTTTTAGCAATAGGAATAGGCGCTTTAATTGCCGCGGGAGCAGGTTTAATGATTGCTGCAGGATTATTAGCGGTTTCTGGTATGTTATTGTCTGTAGCAGTGGAACCATTAGAAAAAATAACAGAAACAGATTGGTCAGGTTTAGCAGGTTTTGCTGGGGCGATATCTGCATTTGGTTTAGGTACTGTTTTTGCTGCTGTTGGATTACTTGCAGGGGCAGTTGCTTTAGCGATGTCAGCTCCTTTACTTTCTATGGCAGTCGTACCTTTAGAAAAAATAGCACAAACCGATTTTTCAGGTATAGTTGGTTTTGCAGACGCTTTATATACGTTAGGTCCAGCTATGTTAGCATTTGGAGTAGCGGGATTACTTTTATTCAATCCTTTAATGTTAATAGGTATGGTAACTATGTTTACTGCATTAGGCGCTTTAGGCTCTATAATGTCAACTTTAGGTCCAAATCTACAGCAGGGTGCAGATGGCATAGAAAGAATGGCAGATGGAGTTATAAAGCTTGAACAAGCAGTTGCTAATTTAGATACCGACAAATTATCTTCTTTAAGAAGTTTAGCCTTTAGTTTCGCATCAGGTGGAGAATCTATGGGTAAAATGGTTACTGCACTAAGTGGCGGAGGAGGAGAAGGAGGTTCTGAAAGAAAAGTTGTACATGTAGTTAAGTTAGAATTAGATGGTAAAATGTTAAAAGAAATTGAACTTAGAGACAATAAACATAGAACTTAAAAGTGAATAATTTTTATTTAAAAATATTTACTATAAACAAATAAAAATATATGAACCCTCCTTACGATGAAACTTTTGAGGAATTTGCAAGAAGAAATGGTCTTGATGAATTTTTTAACGATTACTCAACTGAAGTAAGAGGAAAACTATTGTCAAAAAATTTAGAAAAACCCAAGGATATATATGATGTTTTATATTTACAAGTAAGAGAAGATTCTTTAAGTAAAAATGTTCCAATAACTTCTAAATTAGACGAAAACACTGAAGAAATTAGAAACTCTTTATTGTCTAAACAAGTTTATAATCAAATCGATTTAGAAGAATCAGGAGAGTCTTATAGAAAGAGTTCTATAGCTAAAAATAAATTATTAAGTTCTTCTAAAAATTTGGAAGATTTAGGTGAAGAATCTAGAAAATCAGCCTTATATAAGAATAAAACAATAAACAATCTATTTGATGAAAGTAATAATTTAGAGGAATTTTCAAAAAGTAGTAGATTTTCTAATTTATCTAAAAATGATAGTTTAAAATCTAATGATTTATCAGAAGATTCAGTAAACTATAGAGATTCGTCATTGTCTAAAAATGTTGAAAATAAATCAGATTCCAATTTAGATAATGAAGATTTTAGAAATAATAATATTTCTAAAAATAATACAAAAAAAGAAAACTTAGAAGATATATCAAAAAGTTTTAGAAATAATAATGAATCTAACAATAACAAAAATGACTCTGATTTATTAAATGACTCTAATGTATCAAGAAGAGAAAATGTAAATTCAAACATAAGCAAAGAACAAAATATAGAAAATAGCTCTTCTGATTTTAGAGATAATAATATATCTAAAAATGAAACTATTAATGACTTAAATGGAGATTTAAATATAATATCAGATGTAAACAGAGATAATAATTTGTCTAAAAACACAAAAAAAGATTCTAATTTAGATATAGATTCTTCTAATTATAGAAGCAATTCACTGAGTAAAAACGCTGAAATTTTTAATAATTTAGAAGACTCATCACCTGAGAACAGACAGTCAAATCTAAGTAAAAATAATGTTTTGAAAGAAGATTTGGAAGAATTATCTAGAGTTTTCAGAGGAGATTCTATTGCTAAAAACGAAAATGAAAATTCTGATTTATTTTCTACTTCTTCTGTTTTTAGGTCAGATTCATTGTCTCAAAATAAAATAAAAAACACAAATTTAGAGAGTTTAGCTAACGATTTTAGGTCTATTTCACTTTCAAATAATGACACCAAATTAAATGATATAGAAGAGGGCTCTTCTGATTTTAGACAGGTTAACTTATCAAATAATAAAAATAAAATTTCAGACTTAGAGAATCAATCTATAAATACAAGACAATCTAACTTATCAAATAACGAGAAAAAAAATTCAGATTTAGAAAATGATTCTAGAGGTTATAGAAGCGATGATTTATCTAACAATAAACCTTCTTTAACAGATTTAGAGTCTGATTCTACACCTACTAGAAATGATAATTTATCTAACAATGAAAATATTAATTCAGATTTAGAATTAGATTCTACTCCTGTAAGAGGTGATAATTTAGATGCAAATGTGCCAAATTCTTCCAATTTAGAATTAGATAGTGGTTTAATTAGAGATGATAATTTAGATGCAAATGTTCCAAACTCTTCTGATTTAGAGAGTGATTCTAACTCATTTTTCAATAATAACATTGCAAATAATGTGTCTATTAATTCCGATTTAGAAAACGATTCTTTACCTTTTTTAGGAACTAATGTTTCAAACAATTTACCTATAGGAGTTAATTTAGAAACTGACTCTATAAATTTTAGAAATGATAATTTATCTAGCAATATTTCATCTCCTTTTGATTTAGGAGCAGAATCTGTACTATTTAGAAACGATAATATAAACTCTAATATACCTAATACACAAGATTTATCAGAAATATCTAATAACTTCTTGAATGAAAACGCTTCTAATAATGTTGAAAATTTGACTGACTTATCAAATTTGTCGAATATATTTAGAAATGACCAACTATCCAAAAATACTAGTAGATTTTCTTTAGGTTCTAATATTATATTAGCCAATACTAGTTTTTTTGTTGGAATTTCTAACTTAGAAGTTCAAGGAGCTATTTTTAGAGGTATAAATAATGCTTTTAATCTAGGTAAAAGAGGTTTAAAACCTTTATTTGATGATGACGAGTCTATTAGGTTTTTTGATAGCATATCTGCTGATAAAAGCTTAGATTATTATTCAACTCAAGGACAAGCTTTTCCTGGTGGTAGAGAAAATTTATTAAAAAGAAACGAAGAATTATTAGACAAAAAAGTTATTGTAGGCAAAAGTTTAAGAGAATCATTTGGAATTAGCTTAATAGATGACACATCAGGTCCAGATAATGGATTTAAACAGTTTACAAAACCTCAAAACAAAGGTGAATTACAAGATGTAATTGCGTTATATAATGTTGAACAAAATACATTTCAATATTCTCCAAGAAGAATTTATGAATTTAATCCTAATGGAGGTCAGTTCTTTGATGAATTAACAAATTTTGGTGTTGACAGTGATTTTCAGAAACTTTTATCTTATACTCAATTAGAAAAAAGAAGACAGTTTTTCACAAACACAACACCTTCAGAAATAATAAATGCAAATAATGGTCTATATTTATCGGATGATGCCGATAAACTACTAAAAACAGAAGACGGAGAGTTGGGTTCTGGTTTATCTATGGCTGCACAATCTGATACAACAGATACTATATCTCTTGATTTTGATAGTTTCGGAAGTAGGAAAAGAGGTGTTCAACATGTTATAGATTCAATTGTAAGTGACGATAGAATAACATTTTCTAAAAATTTTGAATCTCAAGGAAACAAAGATGAAACAAGTATATTTATAACTGGAAAAAATAAAGATGGAAGTCTAAAAAAATCCTATAATAGATATAGTATAAAAAACCCATACGCACCTGAAGAAGCCTTATCAATTGATTTTAATATAACAAACTATTCTATTAGTGGACCTTCGAAATTCATGGTTTTCCCAGCTTATATAAAAAGCTTTCAACATGGAGATTCTGCAAGCTGGAATTCAACTACATTCTTAGGAAGACCAGAACCAATTTATACATATGGAAATTCTTCTAGAGATGGTTCTATTTCATTTTTTGTATTAACTGATTATGCAACAACAGTTGATTTAGGATATGAATTTATACCTAATACTGGAGAAGTTAAGAAAGTAAAATTTGAATCTGATGATAAAAACTTTTTCAATACAAAAAATAATGTTTCAAGAACTAAATCAAATGCAAAAGCTGATGTAGCAGATTTGAGAAGTCAATTAAATTCACAAGACCTAACTAATGAAGAAAGAAGTGAAATAGAATCTGAAATATTAAGAATAGAAACTCAAATAGGTTCTTTAGAAGAAGAAGAAAGAAAAACAAAATCAAACGAAAGTTATAGTGAAAACCTTCCTAATGGAAATAATTTATATAAATTCATTGAATCATTTCAAGAAGTAGATAAAGATGGAGGGTTTACAGAATCTAAAGCAGAAAACACTGCTGCAAAACTAGCTGAAATGAAAAGAAACATTCAGTTTCAACCTAGTTATTTTTCTGGAAGTAAAGTCGATTTTCTTGAAAGGATGGAATTTATTTCAAAATTAACTAGACCATCTAGAAATAAAACAACAGGAGATAGTGGTTTTTCTTTCACGAAAGCACCAGTATCACATTTACGCTTAGGAGATTGGTTTAACCATGATATAGTTGTAAATAGTGTAAGTTATGATTATGCAGATGCTCCATGGACTTTAGATGGTGGAAAAGTTTATCCTATGTGGTGTAATGTAACTATTAACTTTAATATAATAGGAACTTTTGGAGCAGAAGTTAATGAAGACACTCCTTTATCGACAGATGTTGGAGGTTTTATGGGAAGAAAAAGAATAAGAACTTAATTTATTTACTTTTTTATTAAATTTAATATAATAAGAACATGTCATATAGCAGATATAAATTTTTACAAAATAATGAAGGAGAAATGTCGATTTCTCCTTCAATAAAAATAAAAAAAAGAAATACTGATATTTATCGAGTTTATAATCCAGATAAAACTAGATTAGACAGGATTTCTTATGAGGTTTATGAAGATGATAATTATGGTTGGCTTATATTAAAAGCAAATCCTGAATATCTATTAGAGTTTGACATACCAAAAAATACAGTTTTAAGAATTCCACTTCCTTTAAGAGAGGTTTTAACTGATTTTGAAGCAGAGACATTAAGAAAAAAAGATAAAAACTAACTATGCCATTAGTACCAACAGATATAAGCAATATTAATTTCAGTCAAAAGGATTTGTTTTTAGATGTACAATTAGAAACAATAACCATAAAAAAAGGATTTGTAGATTTTACAGGAAAATCTAGTTTTAAAACTAAGTTTTTTAGAGAGTCTATAGGCTTTGGAATTACTAATATAAAAATAAGTACTAACGCATCTTTACAGCCTACTGTAGATATAGAATTTAAAGATTTATATGGTAAAACTGTTTTTGCTGAATCAAGCCAAGATGATTTAGATTATAAAGGATTATTTCAATGGCCTCCTCCAAAATTTAAATTTACTTTTAAGGGTTATTTAGGAAATCCTGTAACTTGGATGTTAAATATGAAAACAACTTCTACTCAGTTTAATGCTGATGATGGAAGTTATAGTATTAAAGCTACTTTTATACCTAATCAGTGGGGTATGTTCGCTGATATGCCATTTTTATATTTGTTTGCTACAAAAAAACTAAAAGCAAATAATGTAAGCCCTATAAATAATAGTTCTACGCAACAAGAAATAGAAAAATTCCAAAAAGAAACGGAAAGCATTTTAGATTTAATGTATGTAGGAAAAAAAATTAATGTTTTAAAAAAGAAAAAAACAAAAGATTTTGAAAAAATAACAAACTCTTTAACGTTATTAAAAAGAGACCCTATAACTGGTTTATTAGGTGGAACTTTTAAGAATAAGGATGAATTAACAGAAATAACACCAGAAAATGACAGTTCTATTACTGGGTTTAGCGCTATAACGATAAATTTACCTTCTAATTACAGCAATTTGTCAGAAACTGAAGTAAAAGACAGAATAAGAGGTTTATCATATTCTACTAATAGAGTTGTAGAAAACATAAGAATAAAACTTGCTATTTTAAAAGGTTTAGGCAAAACTGAAGGAAATGAATTAGAAGGCTTCAAATCAACAGAATCAGACGAACAAGTTATAGATTCTAAAAAAAATGCATCAAAAAAATTAGATGGTATAATTGATGAAAATTTAAGATTAATAGATGAGGCTGTAAAAGGTAAACTTTTTGATGAAAATGAAGAAGAATTAAAAAAACTAACAATAAAAGAAGTCTTTTCTAGGATTGCTGGTGATGCTGCATATATATTAGGTTATATGCTAGATTCAGGAGAGCAGGGCTATTTTAATAATAAGACAATAAGAGAAAAGGCAGAAAGTAATGCTGATATAATAGGTCTTTATTTTCCTATGAAATGGGAAGAAAAAGAAGATGGAGAATCTGTAGAAAATAGTTTAAAATCACAAGTACCAGCAAAAGGTGATTATGGAATAGAAAATTTTGAATTAAAATTTGTAAATGAATTTATAGTGGCAATATCACAAGGTATAGCTCAAAATAGAGCTTTACAAGCACAAAGTTTTGATATCGATGAAGATAAAATAAAACATAGAGTAAGTAACTTAGAAATTATATCATCTAATCCATTTAGAAATATTATAGATTGGAAAGAAATTGCATCTATAATAATGAAAAGAGCAGCTGTAGCAGGATATATATTACAAGGTTCTTTAGTAAACGCTCCAGGAGATTATGGTAGTTGGGTAAGCAGAAATTATACTCCAGATAATATGAGAAAGTTAGCAGGAGGTGATACTACTAATATAGACGATTCTATTCTGACAAAATTACAACCTGAAGACTTAGAAAATTTAAAAGAGTTTTGTACATTTTGGTTAGAACTTTTAGATACAGATGGAATTACGACAAAAAGTGGCAAAAAATTCGGAGATGATTTTTTATTTGAAACCAAAGTTAACCCTGGGGATGTTAACAAATTTCTAGTTATCACCTCAAAAGGAAATGAATCATCTACAGAGGATGCGCAAGCTAAGTCAATTATAAGAGCAGCTAGTGGAGATACTCAAATAGTTAATTCTAGTATTCTTCAAGTTTTAGGCGATTCTACAAACAACACTATTACGATATCTTCAGAATTATCTAATGCAGGTTTTAAAGCATATACAGTAGAACAATATTTAGAGCAATTTATAGGTCCTAGATATTTATTTCATGGAAGAAGTACTAGACAAGCATTAGAAAATGTAAAACCTTCAAAACCTACATTACAATCTACTTTTAGTTTTTATGATACGTTATCCTATGTAGTTAATTTTAATAATTTAACTTTTATTCACCACCCTGAAGTTGAGGATGATTATTATGAGTTTTTAGTATTTGAAGATGCACAAGATATACAAAAATTAAGAGAGTTTCAACCAGGTTCTAACGAAGGAGATGTCGAACTAACAAAATCTGGTGCAAATGAAGGAGAAGAACCTGAGCCATTAGAAAATTACCCTCAAACTTTAATTTTTATAGATGATATTGAATATACACCAGATTCTAGCAATCCTAGTACAAAAACAGACACACCAGGATATGAATGGTATCAAAAAGCAAAAAGTGGAAATATTGAAAAAATTAATGGAGATTCTTTTATAAGATACAATTGGTGCAAATCTAGAAATTCATTAAATAATGTTGTAAGTAACGTAACTAAGTCATCAGACCCTCTTTTTAAAGATGTAGGAGGAGAGACTCCTGTACAAGTTGCTCCAACGCTTTTAAATATACAAGGTGATTATAGGGGACATTTTAATTTAACTGACGAAGGTCCATCGGAGAGGACGGAAGAGTTAGAAGGATTTGCTTCTAGAACAGTTATAAATGTAACAAAGAAACCTATTGCTATTGTTCCATATGGTCAAAATTGGAATTCAAAAACAACTAGTGACTTTGCTTTAGAAACTGCAGCAAATATTGGAGGTGTTGTTTTGAATGCTGTTACATTTGGACTTACTGGAAATGGAAACGCAGATGTTGGTGGTGGTAAACAATGTCCTACAGGAGGATTTTTTGGTACATCTGAGTTAGCGAAAGCAACAAGAGTTTTTTTGAGAGAATTTTGTAGAGGGTTATATACAAAAATAGAATCGCTACAAGATGAAACAAGTAAAATATTTGGTCAGATTCTAGGTAAAGCTGGTGAACATGAAGATTTATTATATCAACAAATGCATAATCTTTTTCATCAATGGCAAATTTTAGCTTTAAATGATGAAAATTCAAGAATTAACACTCAAGAAAATCCTAAAAAGCTAACTCCAAACGTAGCTATAGAATTAGAAGAAAAATTTTCTAAAAGCGAAGAGACAAATTCTTTTGATAATTCTTCAGATAGAGCAACAGATGAAGGAGATTATAGTTCAGGATTTATATATTCATATCCATTACAAAGTAGAGGAGAAAATAAAAAGTTTATTAAAATTTCTGATTCTTTAATTAATATAGACCCTTTATATAGTGCAAAAGCCAACACCACTGTATTAAATGTTTTACAGCAGTTATGTTCTAAAAATAATTTTTTATTTTTTCCTATTGCAGGTAATTCTGGTTTTCTTGATATTGATTCTCTTTTTCAACCTTCCATAACAAGAAATGGAGCTAGAATATCTAATTCTTTTCAAATTTTATTTCATCCTACTCCTGAAAGCAGAGCTTTAGTTGGAAATGATGAGCCTATCGCTAGTAAATTTAAAACAGAATTAGAAGATTTTGCAGTAAAAGCTTTTCCTGTTGCATTTGGAGACCCGACTAACAAAATAATAAAAAGCGTAGTTGTAGGTACGGATGACAATAAGGTTACAGCAGAAAGCATTGTTAATTTACAAAGAATAGTAGATAATGAAAATAAAAATAGAACAGTAACAACAGATTGTAGTTTACTTTCTGTTTTTGAAGGAAGAAGCTATAAAGCTAGTTTATCTACTTTAGGAAATGCTCAAATATCTCCTATGCAATTTTTTTACTTACAAAATCATGCAATTTTTAGTGGTTTATATCAAATAATGAAAGTTGACCATAGTATTTCTCCTAATGATATGACTACAGATTTTGAAGGTATAAAAATGAGATATGCTGCAGGAGACTATGGAGGAGTCTTACCAATTACATTGCAAAATTATAGAGATGCGTCAAGAATATTAAAAAATTCTCCGAGAGAAATAGAAACTGTTTTTGGAGGATTTTTTCAAGACGCAGCAGCTTTACCTCCTTCTGATGGTTCTATAGAAGGTGGGAACATAATATCTCAAGGAGCTCCAGTTTCTATAGATGGTTTAGAATTTGTGGATTTCGGACCATCAGGGTATTTGAATGAGATGTATAACGATAAAGACAAGCCTGGACCAACTAGCTCTTTTAGAGAAGGGAGTGTTGATACTATTGTTATACATTGGACTGCTGGATGGACTCTTGATGGAGCTGTTAGAACATTGAAAAAAAGAGGCGTACATTATCATATGTTAATTCATGAAAATGGAACATTATATAAAGTGTCTAATTTGCAAAAAAAAGCATGGCATGCTGGAGCTGCAACTAACGATGGAGCCAGAGGTACTATTAACCTAAATTCTTCATCTATAGGTATTAGTTTTGCTGGGGGTATAGTAAAAATTGGAGGAGAAATAAAAGGTTATGAAAAAACTATTCAAGAGTGGAACTCGGAAGAATTCAAAGCTACTGGTAATGATAGAGTTACATATAACCCTAAAAAACAATTTGCAGGAATAATTCAAGCTTGTATTTTAGCGAAAAGAGAACATCCAAATATTAAATTTATAACAGGACACCATTGGACTACAACAAGAAAAACAGACCCAGGAGACTCATTTCCTTGGGAAATTTTATTAAAAAAATTAAGAGAAGCAGATAGTTCTTTTAATAATGTTGAAATTAAATATCAGATGCCGAATAACAATGGAAAAGGAGGTGTAGTAAGGCCTAATGCTTCTCCTAAAAAACTAAAAGGAGATATTGATGTAAATATAAATTTATCATAAAAAAGTAATTATCTGAGACAAATTTAAAAGAGATATTAAGCTAATATTTATTTATTTTTTTTATATTATTTTTTTATATATTTTTGCACTAATGATTAATGAATTAGTAAAAATATGTAAATTTATTTATTTCAACACAGAAGATTTAGATTATTTGTATAATAACTTTTCTAAATACTCTTGTGAAATAATAGATGGTAATAATTTAGAAAAAATAAATGCAGTTCCTACTTTATTAGTCGGTTGGAATTTTGTAAAAAAGAAATTTCCAAACCAATCTATTTTAGATAAAAAAATAAATGATAATCTATATTGGACTTATAGTTTATTGGAAAATGAAAAAGAATTAAAAAAAGATACACTTAAATTTTTAGATAATTCTATAGATAATTTTTTTAATAAAAAAACTATTTCTTTTGATGCTATCTTAGATTCTGATTTGAAAAG
>Ga0102945_1000441_pt1 | contig 12624 bp, 15 predicted proteins | sample SalPonred_H2O_MG_FD_78207 | JGI IMG/M metagenome (GOLD analysis project Ga0102945, IMG submission 78207) | Salt pond water microbial communities from South San Francisco under conditions of wetland restoration - Salt Pond MetaG R2_restored_H2O_MG ...
ACCTTCCCGAACGAACTGGCATCAGTCAGGCGATGTGTCGGTGACGACATGCCGTTGCTGGTACCGGGCATAGGCGCACAAGGCGGCGATATCACCACCACCTGCCAAGCTGGTTGCAACACGCAAGGCACTGGCATGATGGTGAACTCTTCCCGAGCAATTCTCTATGCGAGCGCTAACCAGGACTGGGCACAAGCCAGTGCCAGAGTGGCCCAAGAAACACGCGATGCCATTAACCGAGCCAGAACTAAGTAGTCACTGGCTCGACAACAGGAGGCAAATATGATCAAGGGATTAAACCACGCAGCGTATCGCTGTCGCGATTCGGAGCAAACCCGGGCCTTTTACGAAGATTTTTTAGGACTTGATTTGGCGCATTCTTTGCCGATTCACCAAACCAAAACCGGACGCGAAGCATCCGTTTTGCATACGTTTTACCGCATGGGCGATGGCTCATTTATCGCTTTCTTTGAGGATCCGACTAGCCCCTTCGAGTTCAAACCGCAGCACGACTTTGATTTGCATATTGCACTAACTGTCGATGAGGCCACCCTTTTGGCTCTAAAGGAAAAAGGCGAACAATTAGGCATGGAAGTACGCGGCATATCAGATCACGGCTTTATACATTCGATCTATTTTCGTGATCCCAATGGGTATGTGGTGGAACTGTGTGTCATTGATGAGTCACTAGATGGTTTGGAGCAAGCCGCTCATGAAATCTTGGGCGACTGGCAAAAAAACAAACCAGCGGTTAGCCATTAACCATTAATATTTGGTTTGCTTAATGTTTGGTTTGCTTAATGGTTGGTTAGCGCTCCAACCATTCCAAAAGCCGCTCTAAAGAAAACACCACGGATCCCTGTCGGACAGCCGATCGATCGCCCGTAAAGACATGACTCACTGCGGTTGCAACCGTGTCTTCGGGCGTGCGCCTAGCGAAACCAAACCACACCAAACCCACGGGCTTGTCTGGTCCGCCGCCACCAGGACCAGCAATGCCTGTGGTGGATAAAGCCAATGTGGCCTTGGGAGCCATCGCCAATGCTCCCATCGCCATTTGCTTGGCCACCACCTCACTAACCGCCCCAAACGCTTGCAGCGCGTCAGAGGAGACGCCAAGCTGTGACTGTTTGGACACATTGGTATAGGTCACCCAACCTTGGTCAAACCAAGCGCTACTGCCAGGTACAGAAGTCAGCGCACCCGCCAAAAGCCCACCGGTGCAAGACTCTGCTGTGACCAAGTGGTCGCCGGATTTTGACAATAGGCTGGCTACCTGATCCGCCTGCGGATGTGCGCCCTGCTCCGAATCACTCATTGTTACACCTCTCCTCGCCAAATCGGCAGAATCCAATACCAACCAATGCTAATTAGGACACCCGCATATAGGGCGGCTACCCAATCATCCAACATGACACCCCAACCGCCTTTAAACCGCTTATCTAGCCAACCGATCGGGGCTGGTTTGGTCGTATCAAACACCCTAAAGAGAACAAACGCTGTTACCGCCACCCAGATATTTTCTGGGAGCAACCACAGTAACAACCACATCGAAACCATCTCGTCCCACACGATCCCGACATGATCAGCCACATCCAAGGCGCGTCCTGCGTTCGCACAAATCCATACCCCTAGAACCGTAGCCAATAGCACTAACGCTCCCAACCAAGGCTCGGGTATCCAGTGCTGCATTGGCCACCAGAGGCCGAACGCCAACAAAGTACCCCAGGTCCCTGAACCAGGCCGAATTAACCCCACACCAAATCCAAACGCCAGCCAGCTGATGGGTCGCCTGAGTAACCAACCCAACGTTGGCCATGGCACATGGTGCCGTTCGCGAGTAAAATTTTTAGTCATCTTCGCCCGAGAAATTGAAATGATCAAATCCGCCACCAGCAAGCACCGTCTTCTCGCCATTGGGCTGTTGCAAGTAGAGACCCGCCTGCTCAGTCACGGTCCCAATTCGGCTCAATGCGATCGAGTGTTGGTGGCTTATCGCTTCAATGGCTGGACGAGAATCGACGGGGGCTGTGAAGCACAGTTCGTAGACATCGCCTCCGCTTAAAACCGCCGATTGCAAAGCCTCATCACTCAAAATGCCTTGCGCATTCAGCGAGCTTATCAATTCATGCACCGGCAAACACCCCCAATCAAGCGTCGCACCCCTTTGGCTCGCTGTCAAAATAGGCTGTAAGTCTTGCACCAAGCCATCAGAGATGTCGATAGCGGCATGAGCCAATGGCAACAGGGCTTGACCAAGCGCAACCCTAGGTTCAGGCTCCTCAAGATAACGACGTATGACTTCAAGCGTGCTTGTGGGCAGATCAAGTTTGCCTGATAAGGCTTTGAGAGCCACATCAGCCGCCCCCAAATCACCGCTGACCCATATGTCATCACCCACTGCCGCGCGGTCACGTCTCAACCCGACTTGCTCTTTGGGCAAGAAACCCAGAGCCGTCACACTGATGGTGATCCCCTGTTGGCTTGAAACGGTATCGCCGCCGATCAAAGGGCACTGCCATTGATCGGCTAACTGATAAAACCCAGCGGCAAAACCCTCTAGCCAAACGGAGTCGACTTTAGGTATACCAAGACCCAATAGACACGCCAGCGGTGTGGCCCCCATTGCGGCTAGATCCGATAAATTGACAGCCAAAGATTTGTGACCCAAGCGAAAGGCATCGACATCTGAAAAAAAATGCCGGCCTTCGATCAAAAGGTCTTTGCAGGACACGAGATCAGTGTTCGGTGGCAACCTTAGGCGCGCGGCATCATCACTACCGCCCAACATTTCGGCGCCAACAGGTTTAGAAAAAAACCGGTTGATGACAGAAAATTCGCCTAATGACATGGCGCGCTAGCGTCTTGTTGATCCGCGACTAACTTCGGCGGCGCGCACTGAGAGCGCTAGTTTGTCCAAAACACCATTGATAAACTTAAAACCGTCCGTGCCACCAAAGGACTTGGCTAATTCAACGGATTCATTGATTGCCACTCTGTACGGCACATCCACTTGGTAGGTCAACTCAAAGCTACCAATCAACAAAATAGCGTGCTCTACGGGTGACAGTTCAGCCAGAGGTCTGTCTAGGTAGGGATCGAAGGATGTCCTTAGTTCACTGGCGTTTTTGATGACACCCTGCCAAATTGTGGCAAACCAAGCCGCGTCAGCTTGTTTGAACTCTTCATCATCTTTGATGTGGGCTTCAATGGCACCGTCTTGATCGAGATCGCTTTGGACTAACCATGCGTACACGGCCTGCAAGGCAAACTCACGCGAGCGGTGGCGTGCGCTGCGGGGTTTCAAATCACGACGCACAGCCTCTTGGGACGATGCGCCATTGGCACTAGGTTCCGTGATCATTGCTGGCTTTTGACCTCGTCCTCGTTGCCCTCATCCTCATCATCGTCCTCCGTCTCAGGTTCAAGCGCCGCCATTAAATTAGCCATCTCAACGGCCACCTGAGCGCAATCACGTCCTTTGCCGCTGGCACGCTCATCCGCCTGAGCCTCGGTTTCTGTTGTCAGCACGCCATTAACAACGGGAATTCCCGTCTCAAGAGAAACGCGTGACATGGACGCCGCACTTTCGTTACTGACCACTTCAAAGTGATAAGTCTCTCCGCGCACCACTGCGCCCAGAGCAATCAAAGCATCGAACTCGAGTGTTTCGGCCATTTGCGCCAATGTGATGCCAAGCTCTAGCGCCCCTGGCACTGAAACAATCATGATGTCACGCTCGTCAACGCCAAGCTCTTGAAGCTCGAGCAGGCATGAGTCCAACTCTGTTAAACCAACCGTTTCATTAAAACGGGCTCGCACGATACCGATGTGCAGCCCTTCACCATTTAGGTCTGGGGATATTGTGTAGGGGCTCATTCGATTTCCTGTGAAGTGTTATGTGATGCCAAGCCTTCATCGTAACCGGTAATGACCAAACCAAAACCGGGCATGATGCTAGGCATTTTTCTGGGGCGAGCGAGTAATTTCATGTGTCCAACGCCAAGATCGCGCAGAATCTGCGCACCAATCCCGTACGTTCGTAGATCCATTTTCCCCTGCTTGCGTCCTGACCAATGACCGCCACTTGCCGAGTCTTCTTGCAGCTGAGCAAACACAGCATCCGCTTCTGGATCAGTGTTTAAAAGCACCAACACCCCACAAGGTGCTGCCTGTATAGCGTGTAACGCACGGTCTACACTCCACGAGTGGCCAGAGCCCTGTGCATCAAGTAGGTCTAAGAGCGTAGTGGGCTCATGCACGCGCGCCAGCGTCTCTTGGTCCCGCTCGATAACGCCTTTAACCAAAGCCATGTGAGGTCGACCCTCGACCGTGTCTCGGTAAACCGTTAAATCAAAATCACCCCAAGGTGTTTTGATGGGTCGTTGCGAAACGCGTGTGACCACAGACTCATGTTCACTGCGGTATTGTATGAGGTCGGCAATGGTACCGATTTTTAACTGATGCTCACGGCTGTATTCGATTAAATCGGGTAGGCGGGCCATCGTGCCATCAGGTTTTAAGATTTCACAGATCACAGCCGCAGGCGTCAAACCCGCCATTTCAGTTAAATCGCATCCTGCTTCGGTATGGCCGGCTCTCACCAGCACCCCACCTGGTACCGCGCGTAAGGGAAACACGTGACCTGGTTGCACTAAGTCCGCTGGCTTGGCATCAGCGGCCACCGCCACCTGAATAGTGCGCGCACGATCCGCCACCGAGATGCCAGTATCAACGCCTTCAGCGGCTTCAATAGACACCGTAAAGTTAGTGCCGTATGGCGTGCCATTGCGATTAGACATCAGTGGCAGCTCAAGTTGGCGGCAACGGTCCTCGGTTAGCGTTAGGCACACCAGCCCTCGGCCATGCGTGACCATAAAGTTAATCGCTTCTGGGGTCACGAACTCAGCAGCCATCACCAAGTCACCCTCGTTTTCACGATCTTCTTCGTCCACCAAAACCACCATGCGACCGGCACGTAACTCTTGCAAAATTTCGGTCACAGGGGAAATGCTAGGTGCGGAAGACGCATCTTCTTGCATCGCGCTAAGCAACGTGGTTGGCATACGACACCTTCGCTTGTTCAAGCATTGAATTCAATATCCTTATTATAGAACCGCGCGAGAGCAAACCTTGTAAAAGCACTGTTTATTACATTTCTGAGACTTGTCATCAAATTTAAGGGGTGTAGTCCCTAAAATTGACATCAATATCAACTTTACTTCGGCAACAATCATCATGTCAGAGCAGGAATTAAAACTACATATCCCTCGCGCTTCGAGAAATGGAATCGAACGAGCGATGCAACGCGGGGCTGTCACTCGCTTGCATTTACGGGCGCAATACTTTGATACCCAAGACCGCTTCCTTGCGAAATCCGGCATCTCTTTGCGTTTGCGTCAAGAAGGCAGACAGTGGGTACAGACCTTAAAGATGGCGGGAGATAATCCGCTCAATCGTACTGAGCTAAATCATCCTAGGCCTAACGCGACATTGGATTTAACGGTTTATGACGACTCCCCCGCGCGCAAGCCTTTGGCCAAAGCGGCCAAAAAATTAACCGTCTGCTACGAGACCGACATCAAACGGATGTTTCGCCGTATCCGCACACCAGCAGGTGTGGTCGAGGTGGCCTATGACCTTGGAGAAATACGTGCCGGCGCGCTTTCGCTGCCTGTTTCTGAAATCGAGTTCGAGCTTGTCTCGGGCCAGCTTCAAACGGTCTTTTTACTGGGTTTGAAGTGGCAAGCAACCCATGCCTTGATTCTCGATTTGCGAAGCAAAGCCGAGCGTGGCGACCGCTTAGCCTCTCTCGCACACCGCTTGGCGGGCTTGGGCGATTTAGACGAGCCAGCCACCTCTGCCGCACGCGCAGCGGCTGTGAAATCTTTCTGGGCGCCGCGACCTGTCATGCCTATTAAGCTCGAGGCAGACTTCACTTGCGAACAAGCCCTCGCTGCGGTCACGCTTGAGTGTCTTGAGCAGATGGCACGAAACAGTGCGGTACTGGCCGAAGTCGACACGGCGGATGTGTGCGTTATGGGCGCCCCAGAACACGTCCACCAATTGCGTGTCGGCATTAGACGGCTACGTTCCTGCTGGTCGCTCTACAAGGGTCTCGCGCCTTTACCACCGGAACCCTGGCGCCAAGCCGTCAAGGAACACTTCAGTGCGCTTGGCACGGCTAGAGATGATGACGTCATGCGAGACACACTCATGCCTGTCTTGAATGCGGCTGGTCAACCTCCGGTCGAGTTTAAGCACCAAAGCGATGATGACTCCTCTAAGCGCTTGACGCGTAGCGTTGCTTTTCAAGGATGGTTGATTGAACTACTGGCCTGGTCTGTGCAAGCACACCCACTGCAAACGCCTTCAGATATGAATGGTGAGGCGACCGATCAGGCGCTTGGCAAGTCGCCCAACGTGAAAACCGCCCTAAAAAAGAAACTCTTTAAATGGCATCAAAGAGTGCTTAGCGATGGCCTGAAGTTCGAAGCACTGGAAATTGAAGCAAAACACGACCTGCGTAAACGTGGCAAACGGCTGCGCTATGGTTTGCAATTTAGTGAGTCATTGCTGCCCACCACAAAACTCAAAAACTACCGCAAGCAACTCTCCAAAATCCAAGATATCTTGGGCGAGATGAACGATTTGTATGTTGCCCGAGAGAAGTTTGAAGACATCCGAGAAGATCAACCGCCCGCATGGTTTGCGGTCGGTTGGATCGCATCTAGGCTCGAGGTATTGACCAAAGAGGCTAATCAAGCCTTCGCCAACCTCAAACACGCCGATCATTTCTGGGATTAGCAGTCCGCAGTAGTGGTTACTGGATCAAGGCTTGTGCGAATTCGGTCGCCACAAACGGCTGCAAATCTTCGAGTTGCTCGCCCACGCCCACCCAATAAACCGGCACAGGACGGCAGCCTTGGCTGCCGCTCGCTAAGGCGGCCAGCACGCCACCTTTGGCCGTGCCGTCAAGCTTTGTGACAATCAACCCGGTCAAACCCAGCGCTTCGTCAAATGCTTTGATCTGCGCCAAAGCGTTTTGACCGGTGTTGCCATCCACAACAAGTAATACCTCGTGGGGAGCGCTGGGCTCGGCTTTTTCAATCACCCGTCGAATCTTTTTAAGCTCGGCCATCAAGTTCAATTGAGTCGGCAGGCGTCCTGCTGTATCTACCATGACCACATCTGTGCCGCGCGCCCGACCTGCCGCCACGGCATCAAACGCGACCGCTGCGGGATCTGCGCCTTCCTGAGCAATCACCGCCACATCATTACGATGACCCCACTCGATTAATTGCTCTCTGGCGGCGGCACGAAACGTATCGCCTGCCGCCAACAAAACGCTCGCGCCCTTGGCCCGCAGTGCAAATGCCAGCTTACCAATTGAAGTGGTCTTACCGGCCCCATTAACGCCAGCAATCATCACAACCAATGGTTTGGTTTGCCCCACATCAAATGGCTTTTCCAGGGGCTTCAAATGCGCCGCCAACACTTCAACCAAGGCTTGGCGAACAGCCTCAGGTTCGTCAAGCCTTTGCTGACGAACGGTCTTTCGTAAAGCTTGTATCAACGTTTCACTCGCAGCCACGCTGGCGTCAGCCATAATAAGGGCTGATTCAAGGTCTTCGTATAAGCTTTCGTCGACGGTTTTACCAGCGAATATCCCGCCAATATTTCGTCCCGTGCGCGACAGACCCTGCTTTAGCCGACCCATCCAGGATTTCCTGGGTTCGCTGGCGGGTTCGTTGGCAAGTTCTTCGGTGGGTTTTTCGGTGGGTACTTCGGTAGGCTCGTCGGTGAATTCGCTGGTGGCTGCGCTTTCCGACGGCTTCTTTAACTCTGTGGGCTCTGTGGATGGGGCATTATTTAATGCCGGTCCAGATGGCGCGACATGATCCCGCCCTTGCTCCTCTACTGTCGAGGAGTCGTCACGGGCGTTAGCGACAGCGTTATCAAGACCGGAATCAGGCAAAGCCTCTGAAACGGTTTCAGGGACGTTGGCCTCGTCGGTTGGTTTTTTTTTGCGGAAGAATCTAAACATGATAAAGAAGTATATTCGGATCGTGGGTGGCGAGTATCGTAGAACCCCGATTGAGGTGCCGGATTTGCCCGGATTAAGGCCAACGCCGGATCGGGTACGAGAGACCTTGTTCAACTGGTTAACTCATCTCTGGGCAGGACAGTTCACTGACAAACAGGTATTAGACCTCTTTGCTGGCAGCGGCGCGCTGGGATTTGAGGCCGCCTCACGCGGTGTCGCCCACGTCCAGCTTGTCGAATCTAATCCCCAGGCACTCGCAGCGCTTCGCAAATGTCGCGACAAACTCAAAGCAGAAAACGTTCGTATTCAAGGTGGCTTGGCCCAAACGGCTTTACAGCGTATGGCACAAGACCGTTATGACTTGATATTGCTAGACCCACCTTTCGGACAATCTTGGTTTCCAAAATTACTAAATGATGTTTGGTGGTTGCTAAGACTGGATGGTCTCGTGTACGTTGAGTCAGAAGACGAGGTGCCAGTGCCCGATAATTATGCTGCGTTGCGTCATGGGCGCGCCGGTGCCGTACACTATCAATTATTTCAACGCATTGCACTGCAAAAATGATCACAGCCATATACCCTGGAACGTTCGATCCACTCACACGCGGTCACGAGGACTTGGTTCGCCGAGCGGCGGGACTATTTGATGAAGTGGTGGTGGGCGTAGCCTACAGCCGAGCAAAAAAACCATTTTTCTCCGTGAACGAACGGGTTGAGATTGCCCAAGAGGTGCTCGGCCACTATCCGAATGTTCGTGTCGCCAGTTTTTCTGGTCTGCTTAAAGACTTCGTTCGCGATCAAAATGGACGAGTTATTGTGCGCGGACTGCGCGCCGTGTCTGACTTTGAGTATGAGTTTCAGATGGCCGGCATGAATCGACACTTGTTGCCAGAAGTTGAAACGTTATTTATGACACCCTCGGATCAGTACCAGTTTATTTCCGGTACCTTTGTGCGGGAAATCGCGCAATTAGGTGGGGATGTGAGTAAGTTTGTGTTTCCCTCTGTTGAACGATGGCTGCAGGTCAAGGCCAAGGAAAGACTTGAACAATCTTGGCCTCAAGAACAATCGCCCTCTTAAAAAGTTAAGGCACTAACACAATGGCCCTACGAATCACTGAAGAATGCATCAATTGCGACGTCTGCGAGCCGCAGTGTCCTAATGATGCCATTTCAATGGGCGAAGAGATTTACGTGATTGAACCGAGTGCTTGCACAGAGTGCGTCGGTCACCATGACGAGCCGCAGTGCAAAGTGGTCTGTCCCGTAGACTGCATCGAATTGCACCCACAGTTCAACGAAAGCCAGGAAGCACTCATGCTTAAGTACAAAGCGCTCACCAGCAAAAAGGCTGTCGCTTAAAAAACGCTATATAGTGCTCGGCAAAGTACTGTCAGGATGAACCTTGACTAGACGACATTGCTGCTGAAGTAAATTAGATAACCACGCCGCCACCAAGTCTCCCTCATCAATAACGTCTAAATACTGACCACGCACGCAAGCCTGCCTGAACACACTGTCATCGTCCTCAATCACATCCAAAACAATATCTAAGCGCAACATACCTGGTGCTCGCAGCACCAGGTAGCTATGAGCGATGGCAAGGGTGAGGGTGGCCAAAGCGGGTATGTCCTTCAAGCCCAACTGTTGCCCAGCATCATCGACAATGAACCAGCGCTGATGATAAGTTTCAGCAAGCGGATGATCGACTATCGGGCCATCAATAATGGGTTGCGCGGGCATAAGTAACCTAAAAGTCAGTGATACACGATGGCATCTTAAACGTTTATGTGAACTGCTTAGACAAAATCAACTAGGCGGCGACTCGATACCAAGATTATCGATAGGTCCCACCAAAACAAAACGGACATCGGCTTGACGCGTTTGAACGCTAAAACCATTTACTTCTCGGCTTAGCTGGCCCTTTAACTGCACCCGCATCGGTAAAACAACCTCTCCCGTTCGCAAATCAATGGCACCTTTATCAGCACTCATCTCGCCCCAGGGGCCATTGGCCTGCCACGAAACCGCTCGCATCAAACCGTCTGACAATTGCCAACGACCTCGGGTAGTTTCAACGAGCAACGTCTCTAATGTGCCTAAGCCAACTTGCTCGAGTGCCGCTTGAAAGGTTTCTGACGCCTGTGCATCAATCCGCAAACCATTAACAGTAAGCGTGGCATCACCGATTGGTATGGGATTAATCTGAACATTTACAGCGACCTCAGCCCAATCAATGCTTGCCAATCGAGCTTGATCATGCCAAAGCTCGACGTTGTCTATCAGTAGACGATCAAGGGTCAGCTGCCAGCTTGACTGGCTCGGGTTATTCAAACGTTGCCAACGTTGCTTGAAGGCATCCGGACTGAACAACGGTTGATCACTCAGCGATTGTGATTCTGATGCCCCGCGAGTCAACGTCACATCTTTTAACCAGGCCTGCTCAATGTGGATGACGCGATCAAGCAAACCCAACCAAGACACCCCCGCCCTTATCTGACCTATGTGCACGGCTTCTTTACTGGTCTGACTCTGGGGGATCACGACATCGTCTGCCTGCAATAACAGGTTGGGCCATACGGCGATAGCCATCGAACCCCTGACCTCTAACTGCGGGTGTACCGCATCACGAAGCCCTTGCTTGATCAGATTATGACCTACAGACGTATAAAGTAGCGCAAGCATCAACGCAAGCAGCACAAGTGTCACCACAAGGAACCAAGCCACAAACCTGAACAGTGCACCCACCATCGACCGCTCTCCTTTTTAGGTCGCCTTCAGTTTAGGTCGCCTTCAGCTAACTGACGGCATGGCGAAGGTGTCCTCATGCCCCACCAGACACTGGGTGACGTCTTGACGACTTGCCAACCAGTTCGATAGTTGCGCTTGGTCCATTATCCCCATTTGCCGTACAGCTTGGGCCATCCCCTCATGAAACAAGTCCAGCAAAAGGCGATGCTTGGAATCCAATTGCCATGGGCTGTCGCCGCGCACAACCTGCCATTGTCTAGCTTGCAAACACTCGGCCAACACCTGTGGCGCATCGGGGCCGGCCGCAACACCAAAGCCTTTGTCCGTTTGTTGATGCTGATGGAACCCGTCCACCACAGTCACATCGTCAGCTGTCTGAGGCTGCCACTGCGAGCGGCCGTCATAGGTCAAAACGGTATAAAACGGGGTGCTTAATAAACCACAAAACCGTGCAATCCAGGTCGGGGATATCAGATCAAATAAGGCCGCAGCGGTCACGAGATCATGCGGCTCTTGTCGCAGAATCGCTTCGATTTCTTGATTCAAATCTGCTTGCAGAAATCGAATCGTCATGGTTTGCGTCGCGCGTCTAATAACCAACTGTCCGGGCTCATCAAACTCGACCACTTCTGCCCATTCGCGAATCGCCTGCTGCGCGGCCAATAACAGCTCAGGATCATAGTCCACTAGCGTCCAGTGCTGCTCAGTGCCAAACAGTGGCGCTAATGCTCTGAAATTAGAGCCACTGCCGCATCCCAAATCAATGACTCTTAGATTAGGAAGAAGTGCCCCATGACGTTGCTTTAAACAATCAAGCATGGCGCGCTCAACTTCTGGGTTACGGCTCGCATGGTCTACCGGCTCGCGCAAACTCAGCCAGTGCGCAGAAAAGCCGCTCATGCGTTATCCAATTCAGAGGCAAACTGTGTCTTTAACATATCGTAAAAATAACCTTTTTTTGAGCGCAACTCATTGAAAGTTCCACTCTCAATCATACGTCCACCAACCATAACAATGACTCTATCGGCCCGCCGAATTGTTGACAGTCGGTGCGCAATGACTAAAGTTGTTCGATCTTGCCGCGCTCGGTCGAACGCCTGAACAACCGCAGCCTCAGTTTGAGGGTCTAGCGCACTAGTGGCTTCATCTAGTATGAGAATCGGTGGGTCCTTGAGCAGGGCCCTCGCAATCGATAAACGCTGTCGCTCGCCACCGGACAAAGTGCGCCCCCGTTCCCCAACCAAAGAATCAAACCCCTTAGGCAGGCGTTCAATAAAACTCAAGGCGCACGCATCATGGGCTGCTTGGCGAAGTTGATCGTCAGACGCCTCAGACAGACCCACACGCAAATTCTCTGCCACTGAGCGATTAAAAAGCAGCGTTTCTTGAAACACCACACCAATGTTTTGACGAAGACCGGACAGGGTCATGTCGCGAATGTCACAATCATCAATCAGTATCTTGCCTTGCTGAGGGTCAAACAACCGATACAACAAAGCCAATGCGGTTGACTTGCCGGCACCAGAAGGCCCAACCACTGCAACAGTCTGGCCGGGCTCAATCTCAACAGTGAGCTGATCAATCGCTGCCCTGTTTGAATCATAGCCAAACACAACAGACTGGAATGAAATCGCGCCACTTAAGCGGCCAGGATCACGGGCATTGGACGATTCACGCACGTGGGTGTTGAGATCCATGACTTCAAAAAACTCTCGTAATTTGGGCGCTTCTAAAGAAAGACGATTGGCAAACCCAACGGCTTGCTCGAGTCGGCCAATAATTAAGCCGGCGAACCCGATAAAAGTCACGATCTCGCCAATCGAAATC
>Ga0102945_1000442_pt1 | contig 12622 bp, 9 predicted proteins | sample SalPonred_H2O_MG_FD_78207 | JGI IMG/M metagenome (GOLD analysis project Ga0102945, IMG submission 78207) | Salt pond water microbial communities from South San Francisco under conditions of wetland restoration - Salt Pond MetaG R2_restored_H2O_MG ...
CCACAAATGCAGTAGCAAACGTCAATCTCACAGACATGGAGACCTGCTATAAAGTCTTTCGTCGTGAATTGATCCAGTCGGTGTCTATCCAGGAGGATCGCTTCGGCTTTGAGCCGGAGATCACCATCAAGATGGCACGACGGCGCGCCCGAATCTACGAAGTCGGCGTCTCCTACGCAGGACGAAGCTACGAAGAAGGCAAGAAGATTGGCTGGAAAGACGGTTTCTCTGCTCTCCGCTGTATCGGAAAATACGCCTGGCAAGAGCGCGCCCGTCATGATCTGCAGTCAGCCGATTCATTGAGCTCGTGACCACACTCCTAATTCTGGGGACCTGGCTTATCTGGGTGACCGCTGTCGCAGGAATAGGTGCCGGCATCATGACATGGCGACGTCCTCACACGGCGGCGCGAGAAACCTGGCACGCAGGCCTCTGGATAGGCCTCGGCATCGTCGTCGTAGGAGCCAGTGCACTCCAACTGCTCGTCGGACTCGGTGGATCTTTCGGCCTCCTCGTGGCCACAGTTGTCCTCATCGGCGGACTCGGAGTCGGCGCTTGGGTTGCTATCCGTCACTGGCGGCTTACGCGCGATCGCCGTGTAGCTGTCCTAGCGTGGAAGCGACTACCAACACTGCTGCTACTGGTCCTCTTTGGTGTCGGGTTGATCGGAATGGCGTATCTCGCCACCGGGGAACCTATGGACGCGGATGCTGGCAGTTACCGCATCGGGGCTGTTCTGTATGCGGGCGAGGAGCGCGTCGTTCCGGGCCTCGCGAACATACATTTCCGATTCGGCTTCAATTCGACTCTCTGGCCATTTGCGGCCCTCGTTGGAACGGGCCTGTGGGAAGGCCTTGGCTATCGAGTTGTCACTGGTGTTTTTGTTACTGCAATGCTGGCAGACGTCGCCATTCGGCTAGCGATACCGCGCTCAGTGACAACTAAACCAGGCGATTGGTTCATGGTGATTGCGACAGCCTTCACCGGTGGCATCATCCTCACTGACGCGGGCCGCTGGATCCCTAGCCCGGGACAGGACCTTGCGTTTCTCATCGTTGCTGTCGCCGCAATGGCACTGCTCGCTGATTACGTGAACAGTCCAGCCTCTGCGCGGTGGAGCGGTCCGCTTGCTGTGATCGTTGCTGCTACCGCAGCATCCATACGACCGTTGGGGTGGGTGCTTGCCCTCGCGACTTGGTTCGTCGTACTCCTCTACGCAAGCACAGCGTCATCTCGTACCTGGAAAAGTCGCTGGCAACTACTGCGTGTGTCAACACTCTTCTTCACCGTAACGGCCGCCGTAATGGGGGTTCGCGATCTTCTGCTCACCGGCTGGATCCTCTACCCGATCACAGCCGTCCCGGCTCCCGTGCCCTGGCTCGCTGCAAGTGGAGAAGGCGCGAGTCAAGGAATCACGGCCTACGGCCGAGCACCCGGTGTAGACGCCAACGTCGTGCTTGCCAGCAACGATTGGCTGGTGCCTTGGATCTCAGGCTTCCTTGCCAGCAGGGAGGTCTTCTTCCTCCGATTCATGGTCATCGGCGCACTTCTCCCCCTTCTGTGGCCCCGGGGTCGGCGCGCGTGGCACCAGGTCACCAGGCCACTCCTGTGGGCCATCTCTCCCCCGCTCCTGCTGACACTGACGTGGTTCGCAACGGCTCCGGATGTCCGTTTCGGGTGGGCTGGCCTGGTAGGTGTAGCAGCCCTCCCCGGAGCTTTCCTCTTGGCAACCGGCGCCTACCCGGTCATGTCCGCAAAAGTTCTCGCCGTTGTCGGATTAGTACTCATGATGGTTACTCAAGTCTTGAACGGACGCTTCATGCCGCGAGGTGGTGAAGCAGTCCCCACGGAGGTTTCGGTGGCGGTTTGGTCCGGCACCGTTCTTCTAGCCCCACCGCCGACCCCTAAAGCAGTTCAAGGTGAGCTGGCAGACGGAACACCAGTGCAGTATCCGGCGACAGGAGGGAACTGCTACGACATCTTTCCTCTTTGTCTGATTCCCGGAACTGGACAGGACGTCCGCAGTTTGGGGGATGAGCTGGTCGATGGTTTCGGTCGAGTTTCTTCGGCTCGATGATGACACCGTTCGCAAGTTGCGACGACTAGCCTGAAGGCGTGGTGAATCACCTGCCTGATACGTCGACTACCTGGCGTCGCGGGTCGCGAGCCCTCACACTCGCATCCCTTTCATTGATCGCTGTCATCGTCGTTGTCCTGGTGATCATCTGGATCCGGACCGACTGGGCCTGGTCACCCGTTGATGACGCCGGTCACGTACTGGCGCTGCAAAGTCTCATGGATAGGTACGGCCCATTAGGGGGAATGGTTGCCTACGCCGCCGAAATGGTCAACATTGACCGTTCATGGGGACTATTTAGACCCTCCTACTGGATCTACCCGTCAATCTTTTATCTCTTGCCTGTCGGCCCTGCTCACCTGGCCCGCCTGATCATGATTCTGGTGGTGATTGCGGGTCCGTTGATCCACTTCCGGCGATCCGGCATCAGTGGCGTTCGGCTATGGATGGCGGGACTTCTCTTGGTGGCGTCTGCCAGTTCACTCTACGTCGGACTATTTCTCGTTTCCCTACAGGAACTTAGCGCCATGGCGTTTGTGAGTCTGGGGCTCTTGCTTCCTAATCGCTGGGCGCGCTTTGCCTCGTGGACGATCGCAGCATGGTTTAAGGCACCCTTCGCGTGGCTCCTTGTGGGACAGGCAGTCGCGGACTGGCGACGGGGGGACAGAAAACTCGCGGCTGCCAACGCACTCGTTGGTGTGGGCACGCTGGGCCTAGCGGTGGTCATGGCCCGATCGGGTTCCTATACGGCTCGCTACGGGCTTGATCCCTTTGCGATCTGGTCGAACCTCCAGCGGCTGATCGAGCCAATGAACGCGCTACTGCTGCTGAGCTTGCTTTGGTGGTTGGTGGTTACTCGGAGTCGGCTTACCTGGACCAACGACACCGTTGCGCTTGGCATCGGATGGGCCGGGTACACCGCGCAGTTGCTGCCATGGGGGGTTACGGCCTATTACATGGGCCCAATTTCTTTTCTCTTTGGCCTCACGATGGCCTCAATGCTGCACGGCGGTCGGGTGCCCATTCGCACTGGACTCCTTGCACTCACTGTCCCAGCACTGGCAGCACTCATCCTCGTCGTGAATCCCTTGTCCCAAGGGTTCGCCATCAACGGCGTGATGCGAACTCTTCAGGACTGCCTGGTGACAAGACCAGGAACATCATCCGTGCTCCAGGGAAGTGTTCTGTACGTAACGACCTCCGAAGAGGGACCCATCCGACTCCAGCAGAATCTCACATTGGTTGACCCGTCATGGGGCGGATCGGTCCAGCTAGGCGCCCCTGATCCGGAGGGGCTACCGCCTGAAAATGATTTCCTGCTGAATGCCGGTCCTCCGCTGGATCCCCCGCCCACCGGAACGCGACTTGTCTGCGGAAATGCGTGGGCCCAGGTGTATGGGTCATAGAACCACCGCCGTGACACTTCCGCCCTCGAGCCGCCACCATAGGAACTGGCAAGGAGCGGCCTGGTGGGCTCTCAGCGGGCTCATCCTCATGGCTGGTCTGTGGTACTTCTACCGAGGGTTCTTCCGCTCTGGACTGAACTTGACGCAGGGTGATAGTGGCGACGGTCGACTCACCGAAGTGATTGCTGGACACTGGCGCGCACCGTTCCAGTTTGACGGTGGCCTGACCGACACGGGCATCTTCTTCCCCTTCGGTCAGGGGCTTATGTACTCAGACACACTCATGGCATTCGGCATTCTCACAATTCCATCTGTCGGGCTGGGCCTCAATCCTTCCGTGGCCTTTCAATGGTCACTCATTGTCACGTCAGCTATCGGCTACCTCTCGTCCCTCGTACTACTACGCATCGGACCACGAGCGCCCTGGCCCATTGCAATCACTGCTTCTTTCGTTGCCACTTTCTCAAACGGCTGAGTTGTCGCTTCCAACCATCCGCAACTGCTCGCGCTAAGTCTTGTTCCTGCGAGTGCTCTGGCGCTTCTGCTGGCACTCCGCGGATCACGACTCACCTCCCGAGTAGCTCTAGGGATGTGCTCTGGCGCGATCTTTGGTCTGACCACTTACTCCACCTTCGCGATTGGTTGGTTCACGGTTGTTGGTGGACTGATCGCTCTCGCATTCTGGGTGCTAATTGCGCGTTCGCGTTTCCCCATCAGGCGTCTTGTCGGACACCGGGTCGAAATTCCGCTGAGCACGTTCGCTGGGGCGCTTCCATTCGTCGCGCTCTTCGCGATCACCTACGGACCGCTCCTGTCATCTGGTGCACGGCGATCCCTCGATGAGATCCGCTTCTACGCACTCGCACCACAGGACCTCTTTGCCGTCTCTCCCACGAATGTTGTCTGGTTCAAACCCCTCTATGCGGTCTTCGACGGAATGTCCGACACCGAGCGAGCAATGGCGCCGACACCACTACTACTCGTAGTGTCGCTAGCTCTCCTCGCCGCGGGCCTGGCTTCTGCCCGGCGATCCACCAACTGGATGGCAGCCGGCACTGCAGGAATCGCTTCGGGATTGATTCTCTGGCTCAGTCCCGTGGCGTGGGGCTCCTTCTTTCCGTGGAGGTACGTTTTTCTGATTCCGGGGGCAGATGCGATCCGGGCGATCGGCCGCGTCGAACTGATGGCGGGACTACTCATCACGATGGGCTCAGCCATCGTCGCTTCGAGGATCATCAAGGGCGCACAAATCGGTCGTCTCGCTGCAACCGGAGAGATCGGCCTCCTTTTTCTCATCACCCTTGAGCAGGCAAACTTTCTCGTGCAGCAGCAAGTGGACGTTCAATCCGTTCAAGGCACTCGGTCCATCGCACCACCGCCCGGAGACTGCCGGTCATTCGCCCTTATCCCACCTTTTCCGGAGCCACGACCGGAGGATGGTCAAATCGATGCAGCGATCATCGCCCAGACCACTGGCTTGCCCACATGGAACGGAGGTTCAGGAGGTATCCCGCCTGGTTGGAATCTTTCTATGAACCTAAGCGATAGAGAGTATGCAGGACGGTTGGTTACCTACGCGCGACAAAGCAATCTCTCGGACTTCTGTGTGCTCTCGCTTCAAGATGACAATTGGATCCACGTCCGTGACTCAACGAACCTCGCCCAATTTCTGAACCTTGGGCCAAACTAGGAAGTACCCGCACTATGTGAGTACCGGGGAGCGATCCTCAGGTCGAAATTCGTAGGGCGGTAGGGGCTGTCCCCGATTCGGGAACTTGGGCGTGATCTGAATCAGATCCTGCCAACAAGTCCGACCGTTGGGCCACGATAGGTAGTCGGTAACGATCCCGGCGACGGGCGCCGGGCCGCGATCCCAGACTTCAGCCCTTTCCGCCATTGAGATCGTCATGTTCAGCACCACCCCAAGGCTCGCTGTTGACGTTGCTAGCCCCACGAGAATGATGCCTCCAACTGCCGCAGCAGCATTCGTTCGTGAGGCGAGGATGGCACCCACTGTGACACCTACCCACCAGGCTGTTAAGAAGGCAAGGATTCGGGACGGGACAGCGTGATAGGGCGCAGCGTAAATGAAGAAGTTGGTAAGCCCACTTGCAACTGCCAGGAGCAAACTGAACGTTGCACCAGCGAGAACCAACTTGCCAGCTCGGACGAGGTCCAAGTTCCAGCCCAAGCGATGTGCGAAGAAGCCGCCGACAAGAGACATTCCAACTGTTATCAGGATTCCTGGAGTGGTGAATGCCTGCCACCAGAGATCTACCGTCCCCGGAAACACATGATTGATCCACTCCCCAAAACGGGTCGGATTCATCTCTACCGACGTACCCATGCGAGCAGATCGCGCCCGGCTCCCTGGTGCTAGATAGCCGAGAACCGAGAATACGATTGCTGCCGTCAAACCCAGCACGAGTCCCCAAGCTACGGCTCGGTTGCGATCCACGGCTAGCCATCCCCACCAGCCAAGACCCAAGACCAGCATCGCGATGCTCGCAACGGCCAAGGCAGGACCAGACAAGGCTGCCCACGCACCTGCGACAACAAATATCCAGGAGGCTCGAAGTCCCCAGATCTTGGTGAACCTCCAGGCGGCAAACCACAGCATCGTGCCGACACTCGTTTCGATGACATACCCACCGTTGATGTTCTGGTTGTGAACCATGGACACAGCAAGCCACAGATTGGAGCCATCCTGTTCCAAGGTGACCGGGTACCACCAGTAGACCCACCACGTGACCATCACGACGGGGACAGCTACAAGAAGCAGAGCCCTTCTCTCCGTCCGTCTCCGCGCCATCCACATCAGTGGCACTAGGACCAAGAACCCAACGACTACCGCCGCTACGAAGAATGGAACAGCGCTGCTGAGTACCAGTGGCAAATGCAGTAGAGGCATGCCGACCAGATAGGTCAGAGCGACGTTATGTACGACGTAGCCTGAGAACGTCTCCCACCAGAATGACGGACCGCCAAGGGCACCGTATCCGGCTCCGACGGCCCAGCAGTAGTCATCACCGCCAGGTCGAAGTTGCAGTGACTTTGCGGCCACCCACAAGACGAGAACCAGACTTCCCACGACAATGACGGCTATCGCGAGGAGATTCAGCGAAAGACTCTTTGGCCTTCTTTCCAGAGACTTCACACTCGCTCCCCAACTACTGATCTGAGGTTAACCAAGAGAGAATTCCCGTAGCGAAGTTTTGCGCCATGGACTCGATCGACAATGTACTCAAAGACTGCTGCCTAGCGGCACGCAATGACCACTCATCAAGGTCTCGCAACATCTCCTCAACAGCGCTAGCGTAACTACGAGGTTCGTGGGGTGAAAACAGGACCGTTCCAGTATCAAAGAGATACTCAATTTCAGGTGAATGTGACCGATGTTCCGTTGAAACTACCGGGACACCCGAGCAAATCGCGTCGACTGCCACCAGTCCTACCCATTCCGGAATAGTGAGAATGTCTGCTGCGGCTAGAGCCAGCGCCCTTTCCCTACCGGAGACTCGACCAAGGATCCGGACGGGTAAGCCAGCTGCGTGAGCACTCTCGACCGTTTTCATTGACTTTCCAGTACCAGCGACTAGGAGTGTGAAGTCCGGGATCCTCTGGTGAATCGACTCCAAGGCTTCAAGCAGGAATGAGATGCCCTTGCGCTCGTCAACGCCGCCCATAAATAGTGCGGTCGGACCGGCCTCGATACCCAGATTCGCTTTGTATGACTGCAACTCCAGGGGGGTAATGCTTGACAGGAGTGATTTGAGGGCGGACGTATCGGTGGCGTTCCGAAGAGCAGTTGTTCGTTCGGCAGGATATCCCGCACGAATCACGTGTTCCCGACCTGCCTCGGTATACGAAAAGAACCAATCCGCTTGCATTGTGAGCAGCATTTTCACGCGTGACTCAACACGCGACTGATGAGTCGAATAGGTCCTTCCCTGGCCCCACATGGCCACCTTCGGTTGACCGGGCAGCCTCTGTTTCAGCATCAAGGGCCAGGATTCCAGGTTCTTAATTGCCTGCTCAACAATTACCCATTGTGGATCGAATTCCGCGAGAGGCGATCCCACCTTCCGCCATAGCAGTGTGCGTCCAAACCCCCGAATCGTTCGCTGATCCATCACGGCATCGGCAACTTTTTCTGCTTCATCATCCTGTCGATATGAATCATCACCTAGGGGCTTACCTGAGGCAACGATGAAGTCAATTCCTTCATCAGCGAGGAGTGTCTTGACCTGTTGGAACAGCGGAACTCGATAGGAAGGAACATATGGCTGGATGACGAGGACTCGACGCTTTCGCCCCACGGCAGATACCCTCCGGATAGACCCTCAGCCAGTCACTTCCTAGCGCTTTCGCCACCGTCCGGTGAACACCTGGTCGTGCACATTTTCCATTTGCTTCCCCCACCGTATAGGAGAAAACAGTGACGAGTAGCGCTCACGCGCAGCCTCCGCCATGCGCTGCCGCTCCTCTTCGTCCTCAAGCAACTCGACTATTCGCTCTACGGCTGCGTCGGGGTCCCTAGGGGGCACCACGTATCCAGTTACTCCATCTGCCACGATCTCCGGGAGACCTCCGGTGTTCGTGACAATCGCAGGGACCCCGTAACGGAGCGAGTCGATGGTGGACAGACTCATGTTCTCTACCGAGCTCGTCTGCAGATAGATATCCGCTTTCCGGTACCACGGGTCAACATTGCTAACCTTTCCTTCAAACACCACCGCCGCACCAGCACGGTCCCCGGAGCACTCTTGCCGCAGCTCGTGGAGCAGAGATCCTTCGCCGAGCCACACGAATGTAGGAGCTTCGGAACCCAATCGATCCGTGACTCTGCGCGCAATTTGAAGCCACGAGTACGGCTCTTTGTACGGCTCCAACCATGATGCAGTGAGGATTAGTGGCCGCGACCTCTTCGTCTCAACTTCGGGTGACACGATCGACCCCACGGTGTTGGTGACAACGTCGATATCGGCTTGCCGGCTAGCGAGTCCCCACAGGCGAATCATTTCATTGCGTTGAAATTCAGAGACTGCAACAAATCGATTCACATTACGTGCAAAGCCGTGGATAAGCGATCGACCGAATAACTCTTGGCGGCGACCATGAGGATAGGTATGGAGAATGTAGAGAGACGGCAGATTCCCCGACGCCGCACCGAGCAACGCTCCGGGCGTTCCGGCACTCACAACAACGCCGAGGGCGTTCACGGTTTGGGCAAACTCTGCAACCGCCGCTCTCTCCCGCAAATAAGTTCCAGGAGACCAGGCTGACAACTCCGTACTCCGAGGCGAGTATCGCCACCCGTAGCCAGCCAGCAGTTCGTGGCGACTGCGGTAACTCCAGCCTTGCTCTGACAGGAGATCGGCGATCTCATCATCGGCTTGTGCATCACTGCCAATCAAAATGACATCAGCATCAACATCACGGTAGAAGCGAAGCAGCTGCAGCAAATAACTTCGCGTCCCCCCCGAGCCGTAATACTCCGCCATGACAATCAGCGGGCCACCTTGATTATCCATGCTTTAACCGGAACCGACTCTGATGGATGACCCTCTCGTAGAGACCTTCGATGCGCTCGAGCCAGACGGTCGGAGACCATTGGGTCTCATAAAAGGCCATAGCAGCAGTCGACATCCGTCTTCTATTCGAGACAACCTGTTCCAATGCCTTGGCGAGTGTTGACCGGTCTGCATACACAGCACCGCCGCCAGAAACCTCAACTACCTGTGCACCTGCGTTAACTTCCAATGCGACTACCGGGACACCTAGCCTCATCGCCTCAACCACCACTTGAGGATCAACCTCGAACCACCGACTCGGAAAGATGAAGCCGAAGGCTTGGCTCAGTTTGGCTCGAAGGTCTTCAATCGGTAGGGACCCAAGAACTTCGATCTCCTTTCCGCTTGTCTTCACAGTTTCGTGGATTTCTTCGCTCAGTGGGCCGTCACCCACAAGCACTAGACGCTCGGTCATAGGCCAATCGCGAACAAGTTCCAAGAATCCCTTCTCATGCGTGAATCGTCCCGCCGCAACCCAGTACCGAGGCTCGACTGGTGCCCCTGCCTCAGCCTGATCAGTCGCCCCGAAATTCGGAATAATCTCAGTATCAAGTGGAAAATCGAGCGACTGCTTCAGGATGAGATCGCTCTTGTCGGATGTGGTGACGACCGCATCCACACCCTGGAGCACCCTGGCTCGATATCCGGGGCGGCTGACCCACACTGGAAGTGTTGCCGTGAGTGACCCGCGATAACAACGGTGTCTCAGCGCACTCTTGCTGTCCTCCTGCGGGCACTCCACACACACTGTGCCACTGCGGTAGAGCAGACCATTCGAGCACACAGCCCGATAGTTGTGCACAGTGTGCACAACTGGCCCACCCCAATCCGCAATCCACCTGGTGCCAAAATTCGGAAAGAGATTGTGGATGTGGACTACGTCCGGGCTAAGTTCCTTGAGAGCCTCGAGCGGATTTGCACCCCCACCCGATGCCACTCGTGCTGCGCTCCGAATGCTGTACATCGGCCCCACCAACTGATCAGTCTCTCGGGACAGGAGCTGCACATCGTGGCCTGCCTGAATCAGTGCACGAGCCTGGTCTTCAACCACACGATTTTCACCACTCGGAACCGATTGACTGTAGAAGCTATGGACTAGGGCAATCCTCATGCTCCCACCAAGTTCCTTCACCGTCAGGCATTCGTTGGTCACTCGTTCGCTTGATCCTCAGGCTCTAGGGCACGCCCTAGGCTAGAGGACACCAGGTGAGCAAGGGAGTAGCAGTGTGCGGCATCTTCGGCGTGATCCGCGCAAGCGGCATCACGGAAGGGGACCGTGACACTTTCCAGCGACTCGGTGACCAGCTTCGTCATCGAGGGCCAGACGGCAATGGCTATATCGACACCGATACATCCCTTCTCGGGATGCACAGGCTGAGCATCATGGACACCCTCCACGGCTGGCAGCCGTTCTGGTCCGAGGACCATCGAATTGGAGTCCTAGGTAATGGAGAGATCTACAACGCGGCCTCTCTTCGAGCGCTACTCATTGATCGTGGACATGACATCCGCAGCGGCTCGGACATGGCAGTCATTCCACACTTGTACGAAGAGTTCGGCCTCGATTTTGTTCATTCGTTGCGTGGAATGTTCGCTCTCGCGGTAGTTGATCTCACTCGGAATTCACTCATGCTGGTGCGAGATCGAATGGGTGAGAAGCCCCTCTATTTCACTGCAGGTCAAGGTGCCTTCTGGTTCGCGAGCGAGCAGACCGCCTTGGTCAAGTCCGGAGTTTCCTCACCCCAGCTGGATATTCAAGCCTTCACTAGCTACCTCCAACACGGCTTTTGCCCTGAACCGAACAGCCTGATCGCGGGTATCAACAGCGTGAGGGCCGGCGAACTCCTCACTGTAAACCTCCAGACTTTGACCTACGAGTGCGATCAGTACTGGAGCCCTCTTCGCTTTGTCGGAAACAACCAGATGTCTGCTCGGGATTTGCGCGACATCGTTAGCGATGCCGTGACGGTAGCCACAACGAGCGACGTAAATGTCGGGGTCGCATTGTCGGGCGGCTTGGACTCATCTCTCGTCGCGGCATTGGCGCATCGCAGTGGAACAGCCCTTCAGGCCTTTTCTGTCGGATACCCATCGTCAGAGAATGATGAATCTAACGATGCACTGGCCTTCGCTGAACAACTCGGTATTCCGTTCCATAGAGTTGAAATTGATTCGAGCGGAATCGGTAAGGAATACGCCCGGATCTGTGCCGCCCGAGACGAACCGATAGCAGATTTGGCGGGTCCGGGGTTAAGCGCCGTAGCTTCGTTGGCTCGAAACGAAGGTGTCCCCGTGCTTCTCACGGGCCTCGGTGGCGATGAACTTTTTTGGGGTTACGAGTGGGTCCGCAACCTTGCTGGGTGGGTGAATCGATACCTGGAATCAGGTGCTGAAATTTTGAATCGGTATTTGCCAACATCGCCACCCTCTGGACGTCAAGGCCGGGTTGATTGGCTGCTCTCCTTCGCTGGTCTCAGAACTGAGCGTGAACTGCGCAATTTCATGTCTCTCAGGAACGGTGCAGCGCCAAATCTGCCCCTTCCGCTGTACGAGTTTCAGTACGGACACCGTGCGGCCACGAGAGCCATTACTGATCTCGGTCTTGAACTACCCGCACCCGAGTTCTGGCTATCGACCGACGGATCGGACGTTTTCGCCGACTACCTCAACGCACTCTTCTCGACCTACCTACGCACAAACGGACTGACGCAGGTTGACCGTCTTTCTATGGCTCACTCAGTCGAGAGTCGCGTACCCCTGGTCGATCACAAGATCGTTGAGGCCGTAATGGGCGCTTCATTGAGTCACAATCCGCTTGCGCAACCCCCCAAGTTCCTCCTCAAGGAAGCTGCTGAGGGCATACTGCCTGCGTCGATATTGAACCGCCCTAAGCGAGGCTTCACCCCACCTGTCCGTGAGTGGCTGAGAGCAATTTGGCAGGGCAACGCAGATGCGCTGGATATGAGTGCAACTCGAGAGTTACTCGGATTTCCAGTGGATGCGCTAGTCACCACCGTTCGCAAGCCCTTGAACACGTTCGGGCAGGTCAATCAACTTTCTCTTCGCCTCATCACCCTAGAACTGTGGGCCCGCAACCTGATGATCCGTCCCTAGGACTTCACTCCTTCGCGAGAACCTCTGCGATAGCCGAGCCAAGCCGCCTACTCTGATCAGCCGTCAAATGGTTAAAGTCCCGATACATCCAATTACCCGCGCTATAACTGCGGCAAATTCCATCAGGACATATCTCTTCACTGAGATCCAGAACCACAGCCCCCGTCTCACCGGCTGATGAGTCAACGCCCGTCCATACAGGCCCCTGTCTTTCTTCCGCCTCTTCCAGAGACACCTCCGCGACGCAAGTCCCGTTAGCCAACATGAGAGCGGTGCACGCTGAAGGATCCCAAGCCTCTCGGCGCAGTGCCTCGTCGTACAGGAAGGGCACAGGTTTGACCAGCACAACCTCGTGCCCCAATGCCATTACAGCCTTTACGGTGTCCTTAAGAGCAGACGCTTCTCCCTCAGAGTAGAAGGAGCCTGAGGTGGAGATGACTACCGTTGATGGC
>Ga0102945_1000443_pt1 | contig 12599 bp, 11 predicted proteins | sample SalPonred_H2O_MG_FD_78207 | JGI IMG/M metagenome (GOLD analysis project Ga0102945, IMG submission 78207) | Salt pond water microbial communities from South San Francisco under conditions of wetland restoration - Salt Pond MetaG R2_restored_H2O_MG ...
ATGTCTATATTGAGGTGCCTTGGTATAGAGTACCCGGCAGAGATGAAGCATGGAAAGAAGATGCGCTTGCCTCTATAGGATGGAATTATGAACAGTTTAACCAAGAATTCGATTGTTCGTTCATCGGTAGTACTAGTACACTTATTTCGGGCCAGACACTGAAAAACTTGTCGCACGAAACTCCTATAGAAGAAAGAGATGGGATTTTTCAATATGAGAAACCCTCAAGGGACAGATCATATATAATGACGGTAGACGTTTCGCGTGGGAAAGGATTGGATTATTCTACGTTTAATATATTTGATGTGACTGAAATGCCTTATAAACAGGTATGTATTTTCAGAGACAATTTTATAGGCCCTGTTGATTATGCATCAATTATCTTCAGGATGGGTAAACTCTATAACGAATGTGCTGTGTTAATAGAAATAAATGATATTGGCGAACAAGTTTCAGATGTATTGGCAATGGACTATGGTTATGAAAATATACTTTACACTGAAAGCGCAGGTAGGAGCGGAAAAAGAATTTCTGCCGGGTTTGGCAAAAATGTTGACGGCGGGATAAGAACCACAAAAACAGTAAAATCTGTAGGCTGTTCTATCTTAAAGATGTTAATAGAACAAAATCAACTTTTAGTTAAAGATTACAACACCATACAAGAACTTTCTAGATTCTCGCGCAAGGGCTCCTCGTATGAGGCTGAATCTGGCGCTCATGATGATCTCGTTATGAATCTAGTCATTTTTGCTTGGCTTTCAGATCAGACATATTTTAGAGACTTGACAGATATAAACACCCTTATAAAATTGAGAGAAAAAACCGAAAAGGAAATAGAAGATGATCTATTGCCATTTGGGTTTATTGATAATGGCGGCCCCTCAGATGACAGCAGCCTAAGACCAGGGTTTCAACCTGCTATCAGTTATGATACACCCTGGTAAAAACATATTCTTTATAAATAATCATAGAAACTTGAAATAATTTTAATTTATAAAGGAGAAAAAAATGGCGTTTTCAGTAAGTCCTTCCGTCATTGTTCGTGAAATCGACGCCTCTGCTGTTGTTCCAGCTACAGCAACCCCACCCGGTGCTATAGCTGGTGTTTTCCGTTGGGGTCCGATAAACGAACCAATTTTAATAACTTCAGAAGACAGATTGGTCGAGAGATTCGGCAAACCGACGGATTTAAATTCCGAGACATTTTTTGTTGCGGCTGATTATCTAGCATATTCTAATTCGTTGTATGTTGTAAGAGTAGAGGATGGAGCAAATACTGCTTCCAGCACACATTTTACAGCAAAATACCCAGGCGAGATAGCAAATTCAATAGAAGTTTCATATGTAACTGCAAACGATTTCGAAGAATCCATAGCAGATATTGGCGATCTGACAGGTACCATTGAATTTAATTCAAGTACGATTGCAATGCAGAGTACAGTAGATTTCTTCGCTGAATTTGAAGAAAATGATGTATTGAGAATAGGCAACGATTCTGTTGGATATCAAAACTTGTATGTCGAATCGTTTACAGATAATAGTACTGCAAATACAGGCATATATGATTATGTTGTCACATTTGCAAATAGATATACTCTTTCACAACTTGATTTGGCAAATTTAAAAATAGAAAGAAAATGGGGATACTCTGATCTATTTGGCAGGGCACCTGATGCCGACAACATGCATATCATTGTTAAAGACGTTGACGGAGGTATCACAGGGAACTCGGATACTGTTTTAGAAACATATGAAAATGTGTCTGCAACGAGTACAGCAAAACTACCAGATGGCACCACAAATTATTATGTAAATTTATTGGAAAATAATTCTCAGTGGGTGGAAGCAACGTCAACTATTATAGATACTTCAATAACATCAACTGAATACGAAATGCTTGTCGGCGGGTCGGATGGTGTTGGCGAGGATTCAAATGAATTATTCGGCGAATTGGCTCAAGGATACGATAAATTTTCAGACGCCAAGGAACTGGATATCGCATTTGTGCTGCAAGGCAAAGGAAATACCACATTAGACGGTGCTGGTCTTCCTCTATTCGCAAATCTTGCAAATTACATTATTTCAAATGTCGTTGACAACAGAAAAGATTGTGTTGCATTTCTATCACCTCCAAGAGAAGCAGTTGTGGATCCCGCGAACGCCAATACCAAGATGAATCGCTCAATTGCGTATAGAAATAAAATTCAATCATCATCATACTGGTTTATGGATAGTGGATATAAATACCGCTACGATAAGTACAATGATGTATACCGTTGGGTACCGCTAAACGGTGATGTAGCTGGTCTTGCTTCAAGAATAGAACCTTGGGAATCGCCGGCGGGTTATAGAAAAGGTCTTATTAAAAATGTTGTGAAGCTTGCTTTCAATCCAAATAAAGCACAGAGAGATCTTCTATATGGTTCTGATATAAATTCCGTTATTGCTCAGACGGGACAGGGTATTCTTCTATTCGGTGATAAAACCGGTATTGGAAGAGCAAGTGCATTCGACAGAATAAATGTCCGCAGATTGTTTATAACCGTCGAAAAGGCAATTGCCACCGCCGCAGAATCATTTCTATTTGAATTTAATGATGAGTTTACACAAAATCAATTTAAAAATATCGTCGAACCATATTTGAGAGATATTCAAGGCAGAAGAGGCATAATTGATTTTAGAGTTGTTTCTGATAACACTGTAAATACTCCTGATGTAGTTGACCAAAACAGATTTAGAGCAAATATTTTCATCAAACCGGCAAGATCAATAAATATCATTGAGCTTACCTTTGTTGCCACAAGAACCGGCACCGAATTTGATGAAATTGTTGGTCAAATAACTTAATAAATATCAAATAAAAGGAGACGAAAGTAAATGCCCTTTAACATAAACGAGTTTAAATCACAGCTTGTTGGTGGCGGTGCTCGTCCAACTCTTTTTCAGGTTCAATTGGCAAATCCGATTGAACCTGCGGCAGATATAAAGGTCCCGTTCATGGTCAAGACTGCTGCATTGCCTGCATCTAACTTGGGGTCTTATACTGTTCCGTATTTTGGAAGACAAGTAAAATATGGCGGAGATAGGACATTTGAGGATTGGACAGTAACAGTAATAAACGATGAAGATTTTGCGGTAAGAAATGCTTTGGAAGCATGGTCTAATGCAATAAATTCACATGATAGCAATACCAGAGCATTGCCTCAGAGTTATAAATCAAATGGTATTGCGACACAATATGGTAAAAACGGTTCTGTGCTTAGAACCTATGTGTTTGAAGGTCTGTACCCCGTGACGGTCGATTCAATTCCTTTGTCATGGGAGACAGTAGACACGATAGAGGAATTCGGCGTTACCTTCCAATACGATCTCTGGAGAGTAGAAGGTTCCACCGGAACACCTACTACATGATAATGAAAAATAAAGGATGAATTTAAGTGCGTATTTTTGGATTTGACGTAAAAAGACCAGAAGATGAAGAAGAAAACGGCACCCCCGTCTCCTTTGTGGAACCGGATAATGATGACGGCGCCATTACCGTAGGAAATGCCATCGGCGGCTCCTACGGGATGATGTTAAACATGGAAGGTTCTGCAAAGACAGAATCCGAATTGGTGACAAAATACAGAGGAATGGCTATGCAGCCTGAAATAACTCAGGCGGTAGATGAAGTTGTAAATGAAGCAATTAGCATAGATTCACATGAAAAGGTTGTTGAAATTGTTCTGGACGACGTTGAGGTACCTGATAAAGTAAAAGAAAAAATATCCGAAGAATTTGATAATGTATTGAGTCTTTTGGACTTTTCAAACAATGCATATGATATTTTTAATAAATGGTATGTAGATGGTAGATTAAATTACCATATAATGATAGACAATGAAAATCTAAGAGAAGGCATAAAAGAATTACGATACATCGATCCTAGAAAACTTCGTCTAGTTAGAGAACTTGATACCCAGGGCAGAGACAGCCATTCTGGTGTTCAATTGAAAAAAGTGAAAAACGAATATTACATGTTTTCTGATAATGGTTTTGGAAGCACAAAAACCTCTCAGGTAGGCGAAACTACTACGGGATTCAGAATAGCAAAAGGTTCAATCGCAAGAATTACTTCGGGGTTGATGAGTGAAAACAATTCCCTTGTTTACAGTCATTTACACCCTGCAATAAAACCCCTTAATCAGTTGAGAATGCTAGAAGATGCTACTGTAATCTATACTCTTACAAGAGCACCGGAAAGAAGAATTTTTTATATAGATGTGGGTAACTTGCCGAAAGCAAAGGCAGAGCAATATCTCCAGGATATGATGGCGCGCCATAAAAACAAATTGAGATATGATTCTAGCACCGGTGACGTAACTGATACAAGAAAATTCATGACAATGACCGAAGATTTTTGGTTTCCTAGAAGAGGCGGTGAGAGATCAACAGAGGTTGATTTGCTTGCAGGCGGTTCTTCCGCTGCTCTCAGTTCTGATGAAAATATGCAATACTTCCAGAGAAAACTATATAAATCCTTGCGCGTGCCAATTTCTAGACTTGAACCTGAAACGATGTATACATTCGGCAGAGTATCAGAAATAACAAGAGATGAATTGAAGTTCAGTAAATTTATTCGTAGATTGAGAATAAAATTTTCTGGCCTATTCGATATACTCCTTGAGAGGCAGCTTGTATTGAAGGGCATTCTTGACCCTGATGAATGGAAAAAGATTAAAAATTCTGTTCGTTATGACTTTATGAAAGACAATTATTTTGAAGAATTGAAAGAAGCAGAAATACTCCGTGAAAAGATGACAACACTCAGAGAAATAGAAGATCATGTCGGTACATATTTCTCAAGAGATTGGGTTACAAAAAATGTTCTATATATGAATGATGATGAAGTGAAAGAGATTAAAAACCAAATAGCCGATGAAAAAAAATCCGGCGAATATGATGAACTAGATCCAATACAATAAAATAGAAGAGGCAAAAATGAAATCATTCAAGAATATACTTTCCGAAGTTGCTCAGCCAAAGGCAGGCGACGAAATCAACTTCAAAGCAAAACACGAAATAGAAATGTATGACTATCCTGTTGATGTTGATGATCAGTTTACGTCAGAAAAGGGAAAGACAAAACCTCGCCGCGCAGATTATGCAAAAAGAGATGATATGAAGGTTTACGAGGAAATGGATCCTGTTGACAAGGATGCCGTTAAAAAGCCATTTAAAATGCGCAAGGACAAAGATATCGACAATGACGGTGATGTGGATTCATCTGACAGATACCTACACACTCGTCGTGTAGCGGTCACTAAAGCGGTGAAAAAAATGAAAGAAGCTGCTAATATTACCGAGACATATGCAATATACTATAAAGGTTCTGTATTTGATAGATTTAACAGCAAAGCAGAAGCAGAAGATGCAATGACAGGAATGAATTTATCAGCATCCGAAAAGAAAGATTATAGAATAAGAAAAGTTTCAGGTAAACCATCTGGCATGACAGGCAAGATGATGAAGGAAGCCGCTGTTTCGAAGGCCCAACAAAAATTAATGGGCATGGCACTCGCATACAAGCGTGGTGAAATGGATGACGCTTCTGATGAGGTCAAAGAACTAGCGAAGAGCATGTCAGAGAAAGATTTGGAAGATTACGCAGAAACAAAGCACAAAGGTCTGCCAAAAAAGGTAAACGAAGACGCATGGGAAGAAATCCCGATGATGACTCGTCAGTTGCAGTTCATCGAATATGCATCAGAAGAAATATCAGAATATCTAAATGACTGTGATGAAATGTGTGTGGATCCAGAAGAATGGTTCCAAAATAAACTCGCACATGTTCATGGTCAAATGAGAACTCTTCATGCATATGTTAAAGGTGAGCCTCGTATGAGAATGTATGGCGAAGAGACTGAATTGAGCGAGGCGAAGAACGAATTGGTTGCTAAATATATGAATAAAAGTGGCGACAACACGCTGTATTATGAAATATATGAAATGCCAAACGGGAATTATACATCAACGATTACAAATCAAAATGGTGTAAATATGTCAGCGAGTTCTATCGATCTAAAAAGCAGTCATGCCAATGCTAGAAAAAATGTCGATAGAACAACTATGTTCTACGATCAAGACGGTGATAAAGGTGCGCTAAAGCATCTAAACAATTTACTACCTGGTTGGAAAAAAGCAAGCGTGAATGAAGAAACCGATTTGGATGAAGCAAAGCAACCTATTGCATACAGAACATTTGCAATGGGTGCCGATAGAGTTGGCAAAAGACTTGCACAGCTTGGGGCAGATGTAAAACGAACCCAGGATGTAAGCAAGGAAGATATTGTCGGCGAAATGAAATCTATAGAGAAAGAATTTGATAAACTTTCTAAATCTGCAACAAAATTACCTATAAATGAATCCTTGGAATTGGACGAGATCTCAAAGAAGACTCTCGGCTCATACGTCAAGAAAGCTAACGTGAGCGCTATGGATCATGCAAGAAAATCCGGCGAATACAATAATCCAGATCATCTAAAGCATTTTAGTAAAGCTATGGGTAGAATGCGTGGCGTTGATAAAGCTACTGATAAACTTGTTACTAAAGAGCAAGTTGAACTTGACGAAGCATTCAATCAAGGGTCAGTGAAACTCAAGGATGGTTCAACCGTGGATATTTCCAAAAAGGATGCTGAGCTTCTTAATCAAATGATGAAGGATCTCAATGCAAAAAATCGCAAGGAAATGCAAAAAGTTGCCATGAAAGATGAAGCAGGTTTTGAGGAAATTCTAGGATTTGCGAGAGAGGCCCTTTAAATGATCATAAAGCCTCTTTCATCTGAAATTTCATTTACTGCTGCAAATACAGTAAATGACTCATATCTCGTGAGAGTATATGCATCAGCAGATTCAGTGGTTACAATTGCAAACGGTGGGGGTACTATAGGTACCTTCACTATGCCTGCAGGATCAATTGAATTTGTAGAAAAAAATAAAACAGATACCGTAGCAGGGACCACTACTTTGCTATGCACTCCAGTTTCATACAAATCATAAAATTAATAAATAAAAGAAAAAGGGTTTTTAAATGAAGCTAATAACTGAAATTTTTGAGGAAGATTGTGAGATCTTAAAAGAAACAACTGAAGACGGGAAGAAAAATTATTATATTCATGGCATTTTCATGCAATCCGATACAAGAAACAGAAACGGTAGAGTATATCCTGGCTCTGTTCTTGAGAAGGAAATGAACCGTTATAATAAAGATTTCATAGAGACAAAAAGAGCCCTTGGCGAATTAGGCCACCCAAATGGCCCGCAGATCAACGGCGATAGAGTCTCACATTTGATAACTGAAATGCGCAGAGAAGGATCTAATTTCACCGGCAGAGCAAAGATAATGGGAACTCCTATGGGTGAAATAGTAAAAACATTTATTGATGAGGGCGTGAAGGTTGGCGTTTCTACCAGGGGTCTTGGTTCTGTAAAGGCAGGTAGAGATGGCATCATGGAAGTTCAAGACGATTTTCATCTTGCAACGGTAGACGTTGTTACAGATCCCAGCGGCCCAGATTGTTTTGTAAACGGCATTATGGAAAATACTGAATACTATTTTGATATTGCTACTTCTTCCTGGAAACCCAACGGTGAAGTTGCAATGACATCTGATATAAATATGATTGATAACTCTTCGCTAGAAGAAGCAATGACACGCATACAAATGCTCGAAGATACCATTAAAGAGATTAAACAATCATTTTCTAAGCCTTCTGTGAAGCTGGATGAGAAAAAATCTCTTCAAATCTTTGAAAATTTTATCAAGACATTGAAATAATCATATCTGTGAGTTTTACGAGTTGGTACATGCGGGTGATTTTGCCTTAATATACAAGCAAAAATGATAAAATTATAAATAAAATTGAATGAAATCAAATATAGGAGTATTATATATGTCCGATGAATTAGAGGAAAAATTCGTTTCTGATGATGGTGTTTCAATGGCAGCTGAGCCAGTCACACCTGAAGGCGGCGAAATAAAGAAAAAGAAAGCAGACGTAAAGAAAAAAGTCGATCCTAAAGCCGACGATTTAGAAATGGCTGAAGAAATGAAAGACGACGAAGATGAAAATGAAGAAGAAATGAAAGACGAAATGAAAAAGTACGACAAGATGAAGGAAGATATTTCTTCTGATGAATCCATCGCTGCTCTTTTCGAAGGCATGGACATTTCTGATGATTTTAAATCCAAGGTTTCCACTGTTTTCAATGCCGCTGTAAATGAAGCGGTCGCAAATAAAACTGCAGATTTGACAGAAGAACTTGAATCACAATTCGAGCAACAAATGACTGAATCTGTAAACGAAGCAATGGGTGAAATTGTAGAAAATCTCGATGGTTACCTTGATTACGTTGTTTCTGAGTGGATGAGTGAAAATGAAGTTGCAATCGAATCTGGCGTAAAAGTCCAGATGGCAGAATCTCTCATGGATGGTCTGAAATCACTATTCGAAGATCATAATATTGATGTCAGCGAAGAAACTTTAGACGTTGTTTCTGGCCTTGAAGAGCAGATTGTTGAACTCGAAACAGAGACAAACAAAGCAATTAGCGAAAACATTGAGCTTGAAAAGGCTATTGCAGAGCTAAAAGCGCAAAATGCCTTTAATGAGCTTGCCGAGGATTTGACTATTTCTCAAACTGAAAGACTAAGAACTCTTTCAGAAAAGCTAGATGTTTCAGATTTGGATTCTTACATTTCTGATGTAAAGACCTTGAAGGAATCTTTTTTCAGGGAAAATGCACCTGCAGTGACTGAAAATCTTGATGAAGATGAAACTGAGATTCTTACTGAGGAATCAGAACAGAAATTCAGTTCGCCTTATCATTCAGTGAATGCTATCGTTCAAGCACTTAATAATAAAAACAAATAAGTGAATTTTTCAACTTTATAAATAAACTTATAAAAACTAATAAACAAGGAGAGACAAAAATGAGTCTATCAAATAGAGAATTGGTGCAAAAATGGGGTCCTCTTTTGGAGCACGATACATTTACACCAATTGGAGACGACCACAGAAAAAACGTCACTGCGACCATTCTTGAGAACACTGAAAAGGCTCTTATGGAAGATCGCACAAGCGCTTCTATGAGTTCACTTCTCATGGAAACACCAACAAACGCGGCTGGCACTGGTGGCTTTGGCGCTGGTTCAGACGCTGCTGGTCCTACTGCTGGTTACGACCCTGTTCTCATCAGCCTCGTTCGCCGTGCAATGCCTAACCTAATTGCTTATGATATTGCCGGTGTCCAGCCAATGACTGGTCCGACCGGTCTCATCTTCGCAATGCGCTCCAAGTACAATGCAATGTCTGGTAATACATCATCAGAAGCATTTTACAACGAAGCAGATACAGACTTCTCTGGTACAGGTACACACGAAGGTACTACAGGCGATGCAGCTACTGCAAACACTGGTACTGGTATGACCACTGCCGCTGCTGAAGCTCTTGGCACAACAGGCAATGAATTTGCGGAAATGGCATTCTCAATCGAGAAAGTTACCGTTGCTGCAAACAGCCGCGCATTGAAAGCAGAGTACACAACTGAACTTGCACAAGACCTTAAGGCAGTGCATGGTTTGGACGCGGAAAGTGAACTCGCAAATATTCTCTCCTCTGAGATTCTTGTCGAGATCAACCGTGAAGTTGTTCGTACAATTTACAACACTGCTGTTACAGGTGCAGCAAACACTGCCAACGCTGGTATCTTCGACATGGACGTTGATGCAAACGGTCGTTGGAGTGTTGAAAAGTTCAAGGGACTGATGTTCCAGATTGAACAAGAAGCGAATGCGATTGCGAAATCCACTCGTAGAGGTAAGGGTAACATTGTTATCTGTTCCTCTGATGTTGCTTCTGCACTTCAAATGGCTGGCGTACTCGATTATACTCCTGCTCTAAACAGCAATGCTCTAAACGTTGATGATACAGGTAATACTTTTGCCGGTGTTCTTAACGGTCGCTACAGAGTATACATCGACCCATATGCAGGTTCAAACTACGTAGTTGTAGGCTATAAGGGTTCCAGCGCATTCGATGCGGGTCTCTTCTACTGCCCATATGTTCCGCTACAGATGTACCGTGCTGTTGGTGAAAATAGCTTCCAGCCGAAACTTGGCTTCAAGACCAGATACGGAATGGTTGCAAATCCATTTGCTCAGGGTGCTGACCAAGGTCTTGGTGCTCTTAATGCAAATACCAACGTCTACTACCGCCGCGTGCGTGTTAACAACTTGATGTGATACATATTTGTCACACATAAAAGAACTCAGAATCAACTGAGTCAACTCAGGCGGGGCTTCGGTCCCGCTTTTTTTGTTTACCATTCTAAGGGGTAAACTTCTAGCTTATGTATTTCTTTAGATTCAAGGCAGGCCTGAACTTGTGTGCTAGGAAATTTTTATTATGTATTCCTTCACAATCTATATATTCATAAAGAAACTTTACGAGCTTATCTTCTGTCAAGTATGGCGGTTCCACATCAGATTTCCAACTCATTTTACCTTTGCCCGAGTAATTACAGTCTGTTTTACCCCGTTGTATTCTTTGTGCTCCTTTACAGTGAAATCCATGTTGTATGTTTTACCAATTTCAAAATCTTGCTTTGAAGTAAACCAAACAACCTGATTGCCTTCGCCTTCTGTAAAGTTATAGATATATTTTTCGCCGTATTGCCCGCAACCAAGATAAATTTCCTTGGTAAATTTCAGTGCAATGCCTTTGCCACGTTGCTTTACAGTGCCTACATATTCAGAAATTTCACCTTGCTCTTTGATCTTTGCTTGCTTGGTTTTTTCACGAAGAATGTGATTCACACCAGATACCGCAAGACCAAGATGACGACGTGAGATATAATCTTTTTTCAGAATGATCCGGACGTTGTCGAGATATTCAGAATTGAAAAAATCAGTACCCTTGAAGTATTCGATTGTCTCTTCTGCAAGCAATTTATCCTGATCTTCAATTTCAACTGGTTTATGCTTAGAGTTCGGGAAAAGATCGAGTTCTACCATTGAAGCAGTAGAAATTTTACCCGCAGCGTAATCTTCATTGGATTTTGCAAGCCACCCGTAATTGCGAATATTAGCAGCGGCGATATGCATGACTGTTTCAGTACGCAGGGAATATTCGCCGCCGCCTGTATAGAACTTTTCTTTCTCTTCCTCGCAGGCAGCTTCTGCATCTTCGATCCAAGATGCACGAGCCGTAATTTCTTGGGGATTATCACATCCGGTAAAGTCACGCAAACATGTCCGACCGATAGCAAGTTGTTCTCCTGTATTGTTATCTACAAAAACAAAAACATCGTTGCGAACACGGTTATAACCACAATGGTCACACTCATTTACCATTGTGCGGAAGCGAGAGTCGAGATCAACACCAGTGATGTTGTGGATGATATTTTCATCGCCCATCAATTCTACTTTAGCAGCGAATGTATAATCGCCGTATTTAGGAGCTTCACCGAACACAGTAATGTCTACCATCTCAACGGATACGCCTTTGCGCTTTTCGAACATGAAACGGCTGCCGATTGCATAAGATACAAGTTCGGTACCGAATTTATTTGCTTTTTTAGCAAGTTTATCAAGGCGTGTCGTGAGTTTGTTCAGTCGAGCAGCAGGAATTGAAAATGTATGGGCAGTCATGTCGGCATCCTTTTGGCGTTATAAGTATTTTATATACCAAACACGAACAGATGTAAACCATAAAATGTGTTTTTATTTTAATAACAATTCAACTGTCATGTATGATGCAAAATCATCATATCCATTTTTGAGATTGAAGATCGGTATATTATAGTCCTTCGCCATTCTAAGAGCTTGCCCTGTACCGCCACTTGCCTTACCATCTTTGGTCCAGCATAGGATAAAATCAACCGGATCATTTAAATCGGGGCCTAAAACTTGATTTGAATTCCTTGACATCAGTTTTCTGCCAGCTTGTGAAAGGCGAGAAAAATTCGGATGGTACTTTTTAACCAAATCTAAATTTTCTTGTGGCGCGAAGTACTGACGATTATCAGCTTTTTTACCGTTAAATCCATCCCATGGTAAGAATATTTGCTTGTATTCAGCCCCAGACTCGAAAGCATCATCAGATCCCTCAGCACCTCCCGATCTAAGACAGTAAGAAGATCTTGATAATCTCTGTGCTATCAAGGTCATGTTACGTTGAACATCTATGGGTGTTCTACGGGATCCAATGCCGGCATAGTACTTAAAGCGCATCTTTAATTGTATCCTGCGTTTATTTCAATGCTTGAGGTTTGACAGTTTAAAAACAATTCCTCGACAGTATTTTTCGCCATCTTCCATCACATCAAACGTCACGTGTGGAATAGATGTTCTGTACGTCCAAGAATATTCTGGTTCTATACACCAAACTGGTTCAATTATAACAGCATTGTCTAACAGTCTTTCATAATAAGGACATCTATCATCTTCGCATTCATTTTCAATAATGCCATTTGAATCCAGATAAATTATATCTACTCCGAACTCATCGCTAATGGCACCGTCAAATTCAATGAGATCATCGCTTGCGCCATATACA
>Ga0102945_1000444_pt1 | contig 12582 bp, 16 predicted proteins | sample SalPonred_H2O_MG_FD_78207 | JGI IMG/M metagenome (GOLD analysis project Ga0102945, IMG submission 78207) | Salt pond water microbial communities from South San Francisco under conditions of wetland restoration - Salt Pond MetaG R2_restored_H2O_MG ...
AATGATGTCCGCATTCGGTGGGGAGGCGCATGGTCTGTTCTGGATATCGGTAACTGGAACGGGACAATGGCAGACGCGATGAACTCTTACATCGACTTGCGTCGCAAGCAGGGGCGAACGCCATTCATTGACTGCCCGCACTTCGAGTTGTCGAAGTAGCAAAGGAAGCGGGTCGGTGGAAAGGATGCCTAAGACTCGCAAAGAAGCGATCTGCGCCGGATCGACGCACTACTACACGGGAAAGCGTTGTATTCATGGTCACCTTTCCCCTCGGTTTACATCATCGCGAGCATGCAAGGCGTGTATCGATCATCGTAACAAGGAGCGATCGAAGCACGGATATTGGAAAGAGTATGGCGACGAGAAGTACCGAGAGAGAAAGCGCCAGTACGCCAAATCACATTATCGAAAAAATAGAGACCAGTATGATATTCGTGGCAGGCGCCGGCGAGAGGCGATAAAGCGCGCCTCGTGTTACACGAAAGAAGGCTACCGGCGGGTTAGGCTGAAGTATCTTGAAGCACAAAGACTAACACTAGAAACTGGCGTAGAATATGTGGTAGACCACATATTGCCTTTGCAGCACCCAGAAGTATGCGGACTGCATAACGACGCGAACACGCAGGTAATTACTGCGGAAGAGAATCGCGTAAAGGGCAACAGTTTTATGATAGAGGACGATTGATGCCTTTAGTACCACTCGAAATCCCCGCAGGCGTGTATCGCAACGGGACGGAATACGACGCCAAAGGCCGTTGGTTTGACACTAACCTCGTTCGGTGGCGTGAAGGAAAACTTGAAGCGGTCGGCGGATGGCTGCGTTTTGACGATACGCAGCTCGACGGAACATCTCGAGGACTACTCGCGTGGCGCGCCAATGACGCAGCTCGATACGTTGCAGCCGGCACAAACACAAAGCTCTACGCGTCGCAGGGTGGTCAGTTTTACGACATCACGCCAACCGGATTTACAGCAGGGAAAGAAGACTCTCAGGTTGGACTCGGGTGGGGTACTGCGACCTATGGGCAAGGCGCATATGGCGTATCTCGCCCATCCGATGAATTGATTGACGCAGCCACATGGTCTTTCGATAACTGGGGCGAATATCTTGTTGCCTGCTCAACGGCTGACGGAAAGGTATACGAGTGGCAGCTCGACGTGGCAGCGGATGCTGCCGTCCTGAGCAACGCGCCAGAGGATAACGTCGGCATCATCGTAACGAATGAGCGTTATTTGGTGTGTTTAGGTGCGGGCGGAAACAAGCGTAAAGTTCAGTGGTCAGATCAAGAAGACAACAACACTTGGACGCCCGCTGCGACAAATACAGCAGGCGACTTGGAGCTTGAGACAAACGGCCAGATCGTATGTGCGCGTCGCGTCGGCCAAGATATTCTGATTTGGACAGACATCGACGTCCACTTGATGCGTTATCTCGGTCCTCCGTTTGTTTATGGTATCGAGCGCATCGGATCAGGCAGCGGAATTGTCGGACAAAACGCTGTCGCCGTTGCCGGTAATACGGCTGCATGGTTGAGCGAATCTGGATTCTGGATTTATGACGGGACTCTCAGGCCGCTTCAGTGTGATTCGGTTTTAGACGTCACCAACAGACTAAACAGAGATCAGCAAGTCAAAGTTTTTGCCGGCCACAACTCAGAGTTTGGCGAGATGTGGTGGTTCTATCCGTCTGAAGACTCACCCGAGAACGACAAATATTTGATGTGGGATTACCGTCAAAACTATTGGTCGATCGGCGAGTTGGCGCGAACTGCGTGGGCAGATCAAGGCGCTCTCGGAGAGCCGCTTGCAGTTGGGGCTGATGGGTATGTGTACGAACACGAGACTGGTTTCACCGACAACGAAGCGTCTCGCGTAGGTTCAGTATATGCGTTAAGCGGCCCAATCGAGTTAGGGCAAGGCGACCGACTCGCCGTGATTGATCGCTTGATCCCAGATGATTATGAAAACCTGCCGTCACTGAAAGCGGTGATCGGGACAAAGAATACTCCGGAGCAGTCGTATTCGGACACTGAGTATTTATTGGACGAAGCGGACGGATATATTGACGTCCGACTGACGGCTCGCCAGTTACGCGTTAAACTAGAAGCAACGCGGGATGACGGGTTTAAGTTTGGTACAATTCGGATGAACCTCAAACAGGGTAGCCGCAGGTAACGCGAGGAAAACTATGGCATTTACAACAAATTTTGACGCAGAGGCCGATTACGAAGATACCCTTCAGGACTATTCGACGACCGCTCTGCAACAAGCTGAGGCATTGGCGAATCGTCAGTTCACCCCGTATGGCGGAGAGCGCGTTGCCGGATTCACTCCAACTGAACTCGCAGGGCGACAGCGCGCGATTGATTTGGCGAATCAAGGGATCGGAACACCTCAGCTCGAGCGGGCCGCTCAAGCATATGGCGGTGTAGCAGGTTACCAAGCAGGCCAAGTTGACCCGAGCTTAATCCGTGACACAGATATCGTTGGCGAGTATGCGCCTTCGTTTGGTCGCGTAGATCCTGCGCTCATGGCGCAAGCGAACATCGGGCAATACATGTCTCCGTATCAGCAAGGCGTCACAGATATCGCATTGCGCGAAATGGATCGTCAGCGCCAGATCGAAGAGCAAGGTCTTGGGGCGCAGGCTTCAGCGGCAGGCGCATTTGGTGGATCTCGTCAGGCGATACTCGAAGCAGAGTTGGCCCGTAATTATGGGCAGCGCGCAGCGGACGTCATCACGCAAGGGCAGCAACAGGCATTCTTGAACGCGCAGCAACAGGCTGCGGCTGACTTGAGCCGTATGAACGAAGCGCAGCGGCAGAACATTGCGCTAGGCGCTCAAGAGTTTGGCATCGGTGCGGACCTCGCTTCAGCGGACATCGGTCGCATGAATCAAGCTCAACTGCAAAACGAAGCATTGCGCTCAGAAGCTGCGAGGATGCAGTTAGCCGGAGCGCAGGGGTTACAGCAGGTTGCTCCGGCGCTTCGCTCGGCAGCGTTTGGTGATGCAGACATCTTGCGGACGATTGGCGGGCAAGAGCGCGCTCTCGAGCAAGCGCGTCTTGAAGTGCCATACCAAGAATTTATGCGCGAGCAAGCGTTCCCAACGGAGGCGTTGTCTGCACGACTCGCGCCGCTTGGGTTCGGAGCGCAAGTTGCATCAGCAGCGCCAACGGTCGACGACCCATCATTCTTGCAGCAGACGCTTGGCGGAATTGGGTATCTATCGAATATTGCCGGTGGGTTAGGCAAAGCCGGCATCATTGGCGGCTCTGGCTCTGGCTCGCTGTTTGAGTTTGGTTAAGGAGTAGATAATGGCCGAAATGTTTAGACCGTCCCCTCTTCAACAATCGATGGGGATGTCTCCTTACTTTACGACGTCACGCGGCGAAAGAATCGAGTCTAGCCCGTATGGCGAAGGCGTCATCGGTTACAGCGTGTACCCTCCATTAGCGAAAAGCCCGCCTCGGGGTACGAGCGGCTTACTGCAAGCCGATGTCCCTGTCGACGGCGGAACGATTGGCGGACTGATCGGCGACGATTTAATGCAGCCAAGAGATTTCGGCAGCAGATTAACCGATGCGCGCCGTGCCGGTGGACTGGCTCAGCTCAGCGGGATGCTGATGGGTCTTGCAACGCCAACGCGTCGTGGCGAATCTCGCTTAATGAACTCAATGATGCTCGGGCAGAAGATGGGACAGCAGGCGGAAGCCGAAGAGACAGGTCGCATCAACACGGAAATCGCAGTTGATAAGTACCAACGTGAGCGCGCAAAGAGTGGTGCGTTGACGGCTGCCATGAAGTCGGCATTCGGTGATGGTGCGACAAGCATGCGCCTTGAGGATATTGCGCTTCCAGAACAGTTTGCTCGTTTGCCTGAAGACAAGCAGCGCGACATTAAAAAGAGCATCGTGTTCGAGCGTCTTGGTGACGCTGTTTCGGCGTTCGACCCCGAGCAAGCTGAGACGTTTTATGACCGCTCGAAGACGTTTTACGACAAAGCGTTTGAAGGTGAGCTGACGCCTGCCGAATATCGCAAAGAGTCTGTCGCATTAGGCAGGACTTTTGCCGACAAAGAGGTTGATGACCGCTTGAAGATCGTCCAGTCAGCTCGTCGCCTTACGAACTTGGGTGATTCAGGCAATCCGATGGATGACATCGCGATGATCTTTGAGTTCATGAAGACACTAGATCCTGCGTCAATCGTTCGAGATTCTGAGGTCGGAATGGTCCGAGCAGCCGGCGGACTCCATCAGCGTTTGATTTCGATGCTCGGCGATGCTTCAGGCCGAGGCGCGTTGAGCGGGCCTTTGCGCAAAGCGATTCAGCAGACAGCGATTGAACTGGCTCAAATTGTTGAGAGAGATTATCAAAACGCGGTCGCGAATCAGCAGGCTTATGCACGAGAAGCGCGGCTTGATCCAACGCTTGCGATCGGTAGCCGGTCAACGCTTGGCGTCGAAGATCTTCTTGATTTCCGAAAGGGGATTGAGCTGACAGATACGGATAAGACAGCCTTATCTGATTATTATGGAGACGGAAACTAATGGTTGATGCGAGCGACATCGAGTTCGAGGGCATGAGGAAAGCTGACGTCGAGAAGGCTTTGAGCCTTGCCTACGACGCCATCCGCGCGAAGAAAGGCAAGAACAAAGCCGCGTTTGAAAAAGCCACGAACGATCTCAAGAAGTTAGGCGTCAACGCCGATACTCAGGTTCAGTTATTTAAGCAGCTCGAGAGTGACGCGGTTGATTTCGGGTTCTTGCGCTCAGTTGCTCAAGGCATCACGTTTGGATTCGCTGACGAAATCGAGGCTCTCACTAAGAGCATGTTTACCGACGAGTCGTACAGCAAGGAGCTTGCTGACGTTCGAGCAGGTAAAGCTGCATACGAAGGCGAATATCCGATGCGCGCATTAGCCGGTGAAGTTGCGGGCGCATTGCCGTCAGCTCTTTTGCCGATGGGCATGCTTGCTCGAGGCGCTCAAGCGATCCCTGCATTACGGACGGCTGCTCGTCCTGCAATGACGAACCCAACGTTTGCCGGAGAAGCGATTAAGTCTGCGGCCATCGGTGGCGTTGAAGGAGCTGTTGGCGGATTCGGTCGAGGCGAAGGAACGACAGAGCGCCTTGAGATGGCAGGGCGCGAAGGCTTGATCGGCGGAGGTTTTGGAGCTGCTGTTCCGGCAGTGACAGGCGTTGCTGCTCGAGGAGTTGAGGCGCTAACCACTCCAATGGACGCACTGACTAGCCGCCAGATCGCATCACGGATCAAGGCAGGCGATGAGCCACGGATTCAGGAAGAAGTTCAGCAGCGTTTAGTCGCAGGCGACACTCGTCCAGAGACTCTTGCTGACATTGCCGGCCAAAGCGCACAACGTCAGGTCAGAGGAAGTCGTGTTGGCTCCCCAGAGTTTGACGAGGAAGCAGGCGAGTTTCTGACAAGCCGCAAGATGGATGCTCCGCAGCGCGTCACTGAAGACGTGGTGGAAGCAGGCCGGAAAGCAGGCGTCGACGTCACGGAAGAACTTGAGAAAGAAGTTCTCGAGATCGCTCAAGCGAAAGCAGCGTTCCGTCACTATCAGCCTTTGCGTCAGCAATACACAGAGCTGAGTCTGAGAGATACAGGCTTCGACCAGTTCTTCGGCCCAGACATGATCAGCAAAGACGTGTACGAGAAAGTTGTTGGTGACATGAAGCGGTTCTCTGTGCTCGAGGAAGCGGATGACGTTGTTGGCGTTCCTTCGTATGAGGAGATCATGAAGGCGTTAAGCGAAGGACGTGATCCAGTTGTGCCGTTCTCATTCTTGGAAGCAGCAACACGTCGCATCGATTCCATGTCAGGCATGGGTAGTCGAGCCGGTGACACTGCAACTAAAGCTAGTTACGGTGCGGTCGCGAATCGCATGAAGTCGCTGCTCGATGATCGAGTTGCCGGATATCGTGAGGCGCGGCAAGCGTTTGCTCGTTCTGCTGACGAAATCACTGCGAACGAATTAGGAAAGCGCATCAAGACTCTGACTCCAGAACAGGTTCGCCGTCGGATGGCTGAGTTTGATGACCAAGCGCGCAGAACTTTTGTCCAGTCTTCATTGAATAAGATTGTGCAAGGCTTCGATCGCGAAGGCGTCGATTACGCGACCGGAATTGCCGGCTCGAGAAAGATGAAGGAGAAGCTCGAAGCGTTGTTGGGTGAAGCTCCTGAAGGAACTTACGCTGAACTTCTGAGCAATCTTCGTCGCGAGCAGCGCATGAAAGCAGGTGGCGCAGAAATGACCACTCGTTCAGACACAGCGTCAAACTTGATGGAGGCGCAAGGGCAAGGCTTCGACCTCATGCAGTCTCCGCTGCAACAAGCGCAGCAGGCTCTCGTCAACAAGATCAGCGAAAACCTGCCTGCTCGTCGCTCGCTCGCAAACATCGAGGCGTCTCGAGCGTTGATGCAGACAGACCCATACGCGCAGCAAAAAACGATGCAGGGCGTCATGAGCCAAGTCCCAACGCAACGCGCAATGGAAGGCTTGGCATCATTCTCTGGTCGAGTTGCCCGTGTACCGAGTTTGCTCTCCCCTGCGCTCACAGATAAGCAAGGCGGATCGGCGATCTACACGGATGACCAGTTGAGACAGATGGGCTTAGAAGGGTTGATTCGATAATGGTTTGGTCGACAGGTTACGAAGACACTGAAAAAGACGATGTGATCAGCTCTGATTTTGTGAGCGAGGCGATCTCTGACTTCGGTCGCGATGATGATGGCGATGATGACTTTCGATTTTACGAAGCTCCCGCCCCTCTAAAAGATGTTGGAGTCCCAAATCGGGACATCTTGGACCCAGATACTCTTAAAAAAGAAATCAGGGAGTTCGAGACAGAGCGTCCGGCCTTAACGCGGCAAGAGCTTTTGGGGCTTGCCAACATTTCTCCTTACGCGCCAAATGCGGTGACGTTTGAGCAGATGCGTAATAACCTTGTCGACTTGCCGTCGACGCGTCTTAACGCGATACGCATGGAGATGGGTTTACCGCAGCAAGAGCTGAAGGGAACTGGCGACATTCCATACGATCGTAAAGGGTTCTTCGAGCGCGCCGGCGAGAAGATCGCAGACGAACTTGATCTGAATGAAGATGAGGAGCGGGTTGCGATTATCTCTGGCGGACAAGTACTGCAACCGGAGGGGACGTATACCGTTACACGCGAAAACACCATACAAGATTTCATCGCCAATACGATCAATCCATTAAGCTCGTTGATGAGAGTTGATTCGCGAACCATGGTTCCCTTGGAAGGCGGAGAGAAAACTCAACTCGGGCTGCTGTCGACGCCTTTCGGGACGAAGACTTCGGTAACTCCGTTTAGCGAGCTGAACGTTGGAACGCCAGAAGACAATGGTTCTGATCCCGCGTTCATCCCGCCGAAGGGAGGAGCAAAGACGGGTCGCCAACGGCTTGTCCCGATGGGAACTGATCGTTATGGAGCTGCGGCAGGCATGACGCTGAACCCATCAATGTATTACACCAATCCTTTTAGTTACTCGATCCCTGTTCTCGGCAGATCGTTTGGTCTTTTAGGCCGCTAGTTCCCTCATCGTACAACCCCCTGTACGATCTTCGCCCCCTTCGGGGGGCATTTTTTTATTCAAAAGTGTTGCAAACGGTACAAGACAAGATTATTATCAGGACTCAATCAATGACTAATGGAGTCAAAAACATGAAAAAAGTTAAGCAGTTCAACGAATCAATCTCGGTCTTCTTCGACAAAGAATACAACGTGTACAAGGTTGTCGTGAAAGGCCGTCCAGAAGCGACGTCTGAAGAAGACGACAAGCAAGCGGCGTTCGATACCGCGCAGGCAATGGTCGACCACATGGCTAAAGAGCCGAAAGCGTATGATCCTGAGCCACTCCCTGAAAACGTCTTGGATCGCGAAGGCGAGTGGGACATCGGTTACGTCACCCTCAAATACGCAGAGCAGTCAGAGACAATCAAACTTTGGTTCGGCCATTACACGACTGACGAAGAGATGGGCTGCGGCAACATCTGGGTGAAGGACGGCGAAGTCTACGATTACGACGGTGTGTACTCGCTGCCCGAAGAAGTTGTGACGCTTCTTACGCGTCAGGGTTACGACGTTTCATACTTGGTCGAGTAAGGGGGAATGAAAATGAAAAAAGTAACAGATATGTTAATCGACGAAGCCGTAATGGAGCTTGAAGGATTGATGAGAACGATCCGTTGCGATCCAAATGCTTTCGAGTTCGCCAACGTGTTGTTTGAGAATCGATTCCGTGGCGCAGTGAAGCGGATCCTTCACCTCAAGAACTTGGCCGAGGGGTGCTTTGAGGAAGGCGACTCGGCGCAGGCAGATAAATACCTTGGGCAAGCGACTGAAGTGGAGCGTCAGTTCTACGGATATCTGAAACACGCTTGCCTGATTTTGAGTCATAGCCCAAGCAAGGCTGATGAAATCGTGCAAGACGCTGATCAGATCTTACCGGATCTCATTAACAAACTACGGCTGATGGGGCAGTAATCATGTACTGCGACGTTTATTTCACTGATCAGGTCCGAGCCTTCGGATCTGGTTACCGGATTGTCGAAGTCTCGATTGGACGCAAGTGGGTTCACTTAAAGACGATTGCCGTTGACGCGCATTACGCGCTCAAGGGCAAGGTGTCCATCAAGGAATGGAAGCAGCTCGAGCGCAAAGCGCGTTTCATTGACGATGCTGCAATTAAGCGCGGATTGCGTAAAGCCAAAAAAATGCTGAGGAGTAAGTAATGGACATCATCGAGGTGTTTGTTTTCATGACGATATTCATCGTGCTTTATGGTTCCCTGATGCTGCTTGCGTGGGCGTTCGATAAGATATTGCGTTACACTTGCAACAAAGGGATCTTTCCAAAGGATTATTTTAAGCTATGACACAGCTCACCCCACAAGAAATCGCTGACGATTTAATCGTGCAGATCAACTTCGCAATGCTCGAGCGCCGAGACGTATTGAAGCGAGCGGGAGTGAGTCGAGCGACTCTCTCTCGTTGGCTGCGTAACCTCTCGACGCCAAGACGCTCAACCATCATCGCGCTGCAAGTTGCGATTCAACAGTTGTCGTCGGAAATGGGTGCGAATGAAAGTCGGGATTGACGTGGGAGCGAGCGGTGCGATCGCGGTGTTTGATCGCGGCCACTTGGTCGCGGTTCACGACATGCCGACTAAGACGGTCGTGATCAACAAGCGAAACAAAAAGCGCGTGGACGCAGAGGCTTTGAATGACTTGTTTGATTTTGATGTTGAGATGGCAGCCATTGAGTCGGTTACGGCGATGCCTAATCAGGGTGTCTCGTCCATGTTCGCCTTCGGGCAGGCCGCCGGAATCGTTGAGGGCGTGATCGCAGCGGTCACGAACAACGTCATTTACGTCAGGCCGCAGTCGTGGAAGCGGCACTTTAATTTAACGCAGGACAAGGACGCGTCCCGCAATATGGCGATGAGCCTTTGGCCGGATAAGGCGGATTGGTTCAAGCGCAAGAAGGACGACGGGCGAGCGGAAGCTGCCTTGATCGGACTATGGGGTATTGAGAATGAAAACAAAGCAGTTTCTTGATCCTGAGTTGGCGACGCAGTACGCGCATGCATGCCAACAAGGAGGGTGGGACGTCTCACTCATTATCAAGCGCAATAATTTTCTAGTGACAGAGAGGAACACAGAGCATGAGTATTGGCAAAAAGGGGAACACGTCGAGCGGTTCGACGCATCCAGTGGAGCAAGAGGGGTCGGTACTAAATCCGTCATCCTCTGACTACGTTGATTCGCCGGCACATTACACCGGTGGGGAGATTGAATGCATCCAAGCGATCGAAGCGATGCTCGCGTCGTGCGATGACGGATACGAAGGATATCTTCGTGGTCAGATCATCAAGTACACATGGCGATTCAGACAGAAGAAGACGCTGCACGGTTACTCACTTGCAGAAGGGCAGCAGGATCTCGAGAAAGCGCAGTGGTATCAGCATCGCCTGATGGACTACAACATCAAGCGGGAAGCGAAGGAAATGATGCTCCAAGCTGAGAAGTTGTCGCAGCAGGCAGAGAAGATCGCCAAGACGCTTGAAATGGACGATGAGTGATGCCTCTGCTTCCGCCACATCCGTTCGCCGATTTAGAGGATTCGGATTATTGGGAAGACGTGGGCATCAATATGAGGTTAAGATCACACCTCAAAAAGAACGAGTCGAAATGGAACTTTCCGACTCTGAGAAAAATTAGGACGGTACAGAATATGAACCCTTTTCAACATCATGGCATCAGCCATCTTAGCCCAAGCTCCGTTAATATGTTCGCGGAGAGTGGTAGTGCATGGCTTGTCCGGTACTTATTTGGACATCGATTCCCTTCTGGCGCAGCAATGTGGAGAGGGATCGCGGTCGAGGACGGGCTGAACCAGTGGGTCTTCGGCAAGGCAACTGCACAAGAGGCAGCGAACATTGCGCTCGATAAGTTCGACGAGCTGAAGGGCGCACTGAATTACGACGACAAGGTTGAGGCTGAGCGCAAGCGTTTGTATCGCTACATCATCAACTCGATTGACGCGATGCTCGAGCTTAAAAACGAGTTCGGGATTGGCGATCCGCAGCTCCCTCCGCTCGGGCAGACGTTCAACGGTCAGTGGGAGGTCAGCTTGCCGTGCAGGTTTGACGACAATGATCCGAAGGGCAAGGTCGACGTGATCGGGTATCTCGATTTCTTATACGCGAAGAACGATGGTTCGCATGTCATTGTGGACTTGAAGACGACGGCGCGTATCCCGAGCGAGATGCCAGACAGCCATAAACAGCAAGCCGCTTTTTACAAAAGAGCGCACGGGCAGAACCCAGACGTTTATTTTGTTTACGCCTCGCCAAAGGAGGAGGGTAAACCAAACCCGTTCAATATTATCAAACTGACAGACGAGGACTACAAAGAGTCGCTCGGCAGCATGAAAGACAGCATCAAACGGATGGCGAACTTCTTGCGCCTATCCGATGACCCGTTTGTTCTTGTGGATGCAATGCCACATAACAAAGGCTCGTTCTTTTGGACGAGCGAACCGAAGGCTCTCAACGAAATCGTTGAAGAGAAAAAACTGGCGATCGAAAACACTGAGGAGAAATAGATATGCCATTAACTATGTTAGGGGGAGGGGACATCCGTCCCTATGTACGTTGGAAAGTAAGCAACGATGAGTGGTCTTACTCAAGCCAAGACGGCATGGTCGACTTCGACATGAAGGGCCAGACGATTGTCGTTGACATGCAGAGTTTGACTTTTGGATGGCTGAAGATTGATCAAGGACGCGAGTGGCAGGAATGGCCTTCACTCTGGCAGCCTTTGCCTGACCCGAATCCGCCGACAGCCGTCGTTAAGGATTGGCGTCATGGCTTCGCGACTGACATCTTCAATCCGAAGCTGTTTGGCGATGAGCCGGTCCGCGAGTTCAGCACGAACTCGGTCGGTGCTTTGCAGTTCATGCAGAACTTATTCAACGAGTGCGAGCGTCAGCACAACGACGCATTTATGGCGGGCAAGGTTCCCAAGGTAAAAATTACAGACCTCCCGCCAGTGAAGCGTGGGCGCGGTACATCGCGTGACGTGTTGTTCGAGATCGTGGACATGATAGACAGGCCAGACGGATTTCAACGTCCGACTGTCGCAATCACTGATCCGCGTCGGACAGCTCAAGCGCAGCCTGCACCTGCTGCACCTGCTGCACCTGCTGCTGCACCTCAACCTAAAGCGCCAGAAGCTCCGGCTGCGGCGGATGATGAGGAATGGTGATGTTGAAGCGCGTTACAACAATCGACGGGCATCAGTTCTTGGTCAACCCAGACAACATCGAGCGCATTGTCGCGAGCATGAAAGGGAGATCGATCATCTATTTCACAGGCAAGAATGATGGCGTTGCCGTCAGCTTGGGTCTGGATGATCTCGAGGCAATGATGCAAACGAAGCCAACTTCCAGAGCGAGGAAGACGACTAGCGAGAGTTAGTCAACTGCACTTGGCCCCCTTCGGGGGGCATTTTTTCGCTCGGGGGGAAGTTATGGAAACACCACAATCATTACTGGATTACGCGAGGTATTACAGCGCACTCGGTTTTAGCGTGATACCCGTGTACACCGTGGACGAGCTTGGCGTTTGCTCGTGCAGAAAAAGAGAACAATGTCATAGCGCCGGCAAGCATCCCGCACTGAACTGGCAGAAGTTCACGCAGAAGCGGGCAGACGACGACACGCTGCGCGTATGGTTCGACGGTATGGACCACTCGCACAACATTGGACTCGTCACCGGATCAGTCAGCGGCAACATCTTCGTGGTCGACGTTGATATCGGCGAAGGGAAGGACGGGGAAGAGGCGCTCGAGAACGTGCAGCTCGCCCACGACGACTTGCCGCCAACAGCGACAGCCAGAACGGGATCAGGCGGTAAGCATCTGTTCTTCAGAGCGCCTGAAGGGGTGTCGATCGGAACAGACAAAAACGTGTTGGGTCGTGGCGTGGATGTGCGAGGCGAGGGCGGCTTTGTCGTTGCAGCGCCAAGCAAGCAC
>Ga0102945_1000445_pt1 | contig 12581 bp, 19 predicted proteins | sample SalPonred_H2O_MG_FD_78207 | JGI IMG/M metagenome (GOLD analysis project Ga0102945, IMG submission 78207) | Salt pond water microbial communities from South San Francisco under conditions of wetland restoration - Salt Pond MetaG R2_restored_H2O_MG ...
ATATTGCTTTGTTCTTGCCATTACAGAGATTTAAGAAAGCCACAGCCTCTAAGGTTTGGTCAGATAGTCGGAGGATCATCGCAGGATGAGTTTCAATATTTCAGAGTTCCGCGAAAACCTTTACGTTGGTCTAGGACGCCCAACCAACTTTGAGGTCACATTTACAATACCAACAGCAGTCAATTTCGCTCCAGACGTTTTAAAGGATGCTAAGAACTTAACATTAAAGTGTTTTACTGCAGAAGTTCCAGGAATTAATCTTAATACGTTTGAACACAGAGACTATGGGCTGACTCACAATATTGCTTATGGTAAACTATACGCTGAAGCATCCTTTGGCTTAATCATGTCAGCAGATTACCGTGAGATGAGACACTTTGATGAATGGATGAAGTTTATCTACAAAGACGATACTAATAATGTCGCATATTATAATGATTACATTGCTGACGTTACTATCAAAACATTTAATGAAGTTGGGGACGAGTCCTTAGTTATTACGCTAGAGGAAGCATACCCCAAAACAATTAATCCGATTTCATTGTCATGGGAAGAACGAGATGCTTTCGCTCGAGCTGATCTTACAATGGTGTATAAAAAACATAAGATGGGAAGAGTAGTCCAAGCATCACCTTTTTAATTGATTGAGGAGTATATAAATGGCTTTACCAAAAATTGATGTGCCAACATATTCACTTACTTTACCGAGTAGTGAAAAACAAATTAAATTTAGACCTTTCCTAGTGAAAGAGGAAAAGATTCTATTGATGGCTGGAGAAAGTGATGACCCAGCAGATATGGTCGAAGCATTAAAACAGGTTATTAATAACTGCGCAATCGCTGATATTGATGTTGAAAAAATGCCGACGATTGATATTGAATACTTCTTTGTTCAACTGAGATCTAAATCAGTCGGAGACAAGGTTCGTATTCTCGCTAGTCATAAAGACGGCGATTGTAAATATCAGATGCCTGTCAATATTAATCTTGAACATGTTGAGGTCGTGAAAGAAGAGAATCATACTAATAAAATAGATTTGGGTAACGATATTGGCTTAACACTAAAGTATCCTGACTTTGCAATGATGCAAGAATTAGAAAGGATTGGTGGGAATGATATTGATAAATTCTTCGGTCTAGTGGCTGATTCTATAGAAAATATCTGGGATGCTGACAATGTATATGAATCTTCTGATCACAGTAAAGAAGAACTGAAAGAATTTTTAGATTCGTTGAATAATAGTGCGTTTGAAAAAATACAAGCATTCTACGCAGGATTACCTGCTTTGGTTTATAAAACCAGATACAAGTGCAAAGAATGTGGTGAGTATGAAGACCTCGAGTTGCGAGGACTGGCAAATTTTTTCGTATAATCCTTGGTCATGAAACATTAGCGAATCACTATACTATAAACTTTTTAATGATGCAGCATCATAATTATTCTCTAGAAGAGTTAAATACTATGATGCCTTTTGAAAGGGAAATCTATATTACGATGCTTGCGAAGCATCTTGAAGAAGAAAAAGAACGACGCAAGAGAGAGCTTAGTAGGTAAATGGCAAATTTAGTAGAAGTTGCACAAAGAGTTCCAACAGCTGTTGCTGAGGTGACGGGACAGAAACTCAGTGGAGTCATTAGCAACATTAAAGATACACTAAACCCTGCAAATTTTTTCCAAGCGGCAGGAAGTATCCTTACGCAGGAAGCTCCTATCTTAGGTACTATCGGTAGCGTCGTTGGAGATCTGACAACTTCTTTATTGGGTGGGGCATCACCAGAAGAGGCGACTGAAGTAAACACCGAAGAAACTTCTGACAATACTAAACAAGTCAAAGAAACTAGCAAAGAAAACCTTTCTGAAAATAAAAGACAAACTAGGAATCTAGTAACAAACAAACAGATCCTAGAATCACTGAATACTAAACTCGATACTCTTTCTAATGAACAAGTGAAAACGACTGAAGCATTGCTGGGTAATAATAATGCTCTTGAAAATGTCACTAACAATCAAGTTGAAAACATCCAGAATACTGAGTCATTAGTTAATCAGGCAACAGCATCTGAGTTTAAGGATCTAGAAACTCAGCGTGAAGCTCAACGCCTACAAGAAGATAGTATAGCTGTTCAAGAAGAAAATAAAGAATCTGGTTTAGATCTACAAACCATCATGGGTGGTTTGGCTGCAGGTATCACTGGTTTAGTTTCATTCTTACAAAATTCGTTTATAGGTAAAATGATCAAGGGATTAACATCTGGATTAACTGGACTTTTGGCGCCAATACTTGGCAGAAGAGCTGCACCAGATATTGGTGGAGCAGAAACTGGCAGAAATAGAGGAAGAACAGGCGGCATAGGTGGTGCGATTAGGGGGGCAGGAAGAGCAGCTAAATTCCTCCCAGGAATCGGTTTAGCAGTAACAGGAATCATGGGTTTGTTTGATGGTGTAACTGCTGGTGTGGAAGAATACAAGAAGTCAGGAAAAATTGGTGAAGCTGTAAAACAAGGTTTCGCTGGTACACTATCAGGATTAACTTTTGGTTTAATTAGCCGAGAAACTATCTCAGATGGTTTTGATTCAATCAGTTCAATGTTTGCTGGTGGATGGGAAGAAGCAAAAAAGATTTTTACAGATATAGGTAGATTTATTTACAATCCTGATACTAATGAAGTTCTGGGTTTTAAATTGCCTACGATGGAAGGATTGAAGGAAATGCTTCCTAACTTTGAAATACCAGAATTGACTAATCCATTAAAGGCATTAGCAGAGGCTGTATCTGCATGGGAACCTGATGGTATGATTGGCGGTGTTGTCAAGAATGCTTTGCTTGCCATATTGCCAGATGTTGGGGGTGCTACAGGTGGGGCTGAAACAGAAGAACGAGAACAAACAGGTTCTGGTGGCTCTGGCGTTACTGAATTAACCACCGATTCTGAACTGCGGCAAATGGCCAAAGAACGTGCTGCGAATTCTATGTTTACCAGCGAAGATGAAGCATTTAATGAATTGGTTGCAGAAAGGTTTGCAGCTGAAGATCGTTATGTTAACAGACCAGAGGCTACAGAAGGAACTGGTAACAGACCAGAGGCTACAGAAGAATCTGGCAAAAAATATGAAGTCAAAAGACTTGCGCAAATTGCTGCAGAAAGAGAACCTGGATCTAGACGAAATGTAGTTGAAAATGACGATGGAACTTTCAGTGTAAGATCTCGGCAGGCTGACATTAAACCACAGCCACCAGTACAAAGAACAGCAGAAATGATGGGAACGCAAGCAGCACTTGCTGATACTGAGAGAATGACGACTGGCGGTGGCAACAATATTGTCAACGCACCGCAAGTCAATAACAACGTCACGAATAATAATATGGGATCACAACAACCAACTCCGAAGAACCAAGACTCGACGCTAGATCGATATGGTTCCTCAGAGATGGCGTTTATTGGTGCTTAACTCTGTTGAGCTAATTTCTCGAAGTAAGACAGCCCATCTTCATCATCATCTGATGTTGTTGGAGCTGGGTCTGGATCAAATGGTGGGTCATCCTTAACCACATCCTCTTCAATCGTACGAGTTTGCACTGCTTCAGCTACAGGAGCAGCTTGAGCTGCTGAAGGAACATATGATTCATCAAGCCCCAAAGCACGATTCAGCTTGGCTTTCAATTCATCATATGACTTAAAGTTCTTCTCATCAATCAACTCAGCGAGAGAATACTCTTGCTTCCAGATTCCTTCGAGTTCATCCTCATCTTCCATGAATACAGAAGGTGAATCGAATGAAGACTTGTCGTAGTTACGATAGCCATCTACGTTACGAATACGCAGACGGAAGTTCGCACCTTCCCAGAAGTCAAAAGGATTGAAACGCTCATCATCCTCAAACTCTGGATTCATTACATCCTTGAGCTTGTCAAAGATCTTCTTACCATAGCGGAACAAGAAAACCTTTCCTTCGTTTTGTGGATTAGCGTCATCTTTGACAACGTAAATGTTTGAGTAGTAAGAGAGGCGACGCTTTTGATCACGAGCCTGTTCTTTACCAGCATCCGTGCCGTTGTTCCATAGAGTAGAGTTATACTCAGAAACAGGATCCTGCTTGCCGATGGTGGTCAAAGAATTTTCAATGTACCAACCACCTGGACCTTTGAAGCCGTGAGACCATACTTGTGCCCAAGGCATATCTTCGCCTTCAGGAGCAGGGAGGAAACGAATGATTGCTGATCCATTACCTGACTTATCTACTTCAGGCTTCCAATAACGATCGTCATTATAAGGATCAGAGGATTGAGATTGCTTTTGATCGCCAGCGTTGGCTTCTTCAGCGAGTTTTTCGAACAGCTTGTTGCGGTTCTTCTTTAGTGCGGATAAAGACATATTTTATCTCCGTATTGCTTTGTATTAACTGCTTATTCAAAATATTCATAATGTAGACTTCTATTATACTGCTTCAAAATTAAAAAGCAAGTATTTTTTGTATTATTTCTTTATATTTTCTTATATCATAATTTACGAACGGCTCATACTTACGCATTCTCCGCTCAGTGTTTGGCCACAGGATTTTCTCTGAAATATTAGTATTCCAATTTTCCCGAAACCCACATATTCTATTTAGTATTATCAGTGTTTCTAAAGAGACCTGATTCTGATAATGGCGAATTAAAAGTTTAGGATGTTGCCCTTCTTTCACTTCGCACTCAGAATCAATATCTTTAAGGATTGGACTCAGCTCCTGCTCAAAGATATAAGACTGAGACTGCGTCACACGCATCCAGTCAGTATATGTGCTTTTTGCCGTATCATTTATCAGATCACCAACCCAGACCTTGTCATGGCGACTGAAGTTGGCGACCATATAATTGAGCGCATCCTTGCCAGCAATCTTTGATAACTTATTGAACTGAAACCGATCTTTCCTTTTCAGAAAAGAATCCATATTGACACGAACGTTACCATTGTACTTGAAAAAATCATAATCATCTTTTTCGAAATGGTTCTTTAATGCTAGATAGAGTTTATAAGTTTCAAACTGATCCATCAGATTGGTAACTTCGAAGTTCTTGGCAGGAAGTTCAAGTCACGAGCTTCATTCTCAAGTTTTTCTTTCACATATCTGTCGCACATTTTAGCAGCGACTTCTATTTCCATTCCTTCCTTTTCACAAATCATAATAATGGCGTCCATAAATCCGATACCATTTTCTTTCACAGTATCAATCACCTTTTGATTGAACTGCGATGGTGAATCGATCTTCAACATTCAATGTACTCCTATATTGAATCTAATAGTATAATACATTTTCAAAATAAAGGCAAGAAAAAAATGCCTCCGAAGAGGCATCTCAATTAGGATGACTTCACATACTCCAAAACTTTTTCGGGAGTAGTTACACCATATGGATCAGAATCGCAATTATCAACACGTCCTGGTTCTTCAAACCATTTTTCAATGACACCATCGTTTACCACCATAGCATAACGCCATGAACGTGGACCAAATCCTAGATTACATTTCTGCACAAGCATTCCCATTCTGTCAGTAAAATCGCCATTACCATCTGGAATGAATTTTAAATTATCAACTTCCTGATCGATCATCCACTTACGCATTACAAATGTATCATTTACAGAAATCACATAAACTTCATCAATACCATTTTCTTGAAGTTCATCGTATGCATCTTCAAATCCTGGAACTTGATATGTTGAACATGTTGGAGTGAATGCTCCTGGAAGCGAAAACACAACGACACGTTTGTTGGAAAAATAATCTTCTGTAGTTTTTAATTCCCAGCGGAAGGGATTGTCACCACCAATCGATTCATCACGCACACGTGTGTAAAAAGTTACTTCGGGGACACGTGTTTTATTTTCTTCAATCATTTTACTCATTTACTCCACTAAGTTAAAAAATAATATTTAATATAACAATAACTAAAAATTGCGATTGACAAACATAATATTTTTTAATCCGTTCGATAGTTTAAAACTATATGCCTAAACCCATAAAATCTGCGAAACCTTGACCAGAAGCGATAAGGCATATTCTATCTCTGGGTTTGTTTGTCACTAAAAATGACCAAGTTTGTGTTACAGGATTAATCCAAAGAGAATGATACAATTCTTCACCCAGTGAATTGACTGAACCTGACAAAAACACAAGTTCTTCGTTATATTCTTCTTTCATCGCAGAAAGTAAAGGCTCTATAGGATAACATTCTAAAGGTATAACAGCGTCACCGTCATCAGTTTGATCTGCTTTAGATATCGGTATCCACAGTACTAACAGGAAAACTAAAATAAACCGCATATGCGTTGCCTCTTAAAATGGGTGGGGACTTCTGTTGCCAAGTGTCCCCAGAACTCCGCTTACCTATGATCAGGCAGCAAGTGCAAACGTTTCATCGTTAGCAGTTATTTTTTTACGATTCTCTTCCGACCTTCCATCTGCCTGTCGAACCCATGACATCCCCATCAGAAGTACACTGTAAAGGAACAAGAGTGAGTCGTACCAAGTTCCCAGATCAACAAATACTTAACGCATTGTTCTCGCACCTGCAGTGTACTTTTGGTGGAGATGAGGGGAATCGAACCCCTGTCCAAACACTTTCCAATCAGCGTCATCAAATCGAATTAATATTTAGTTTCCTAAAGCAAATGAATTATATTACGATTACATATAGATGTCAAGCAGTTTGACTAAATATTTTAGCTGTTAACCCAAAAGGAACAAAAGATGAGAATTTTAAATGTTCTCTTCGTCATGTCCTTGGTTATGTTTTCAATAAATTCCCACTCGGAAGTGCCTGATGACGCTGATGGATTGTATGATTCAACGTCGCTTGTAGACACTAACAGTACTACGAATACTACAAGCAATGTAACTTCTAACAATACTAACAACAATACGAATACGAATAATACGACTGTCAACAGCACGTCGACAAGCACAAACACGAACACGAATAATAACACTGTCAATCAGACGGTGAATAGCACATCAAATAATACAAATGTGAACACTAATACGAACACGAATACTAATGTCAACACGACAACTAGTACAAATACCAACACGAATACCAATAATACCACGATTGATCAAACGACTGATAGCACTATCAATCAGACTACGAATAGTACTGTTGATCAAACTACTACTATTGACCAAAATGTTGAGTCGACGAATACGAATATCAATACTAATACAAATACGAACACCTCAACGAATACCAACACAAACACCAATGTCAATAAGAATGACAGCAATGTAACTCAAGAAATCAAATCACCTCCTGCGTCTGCTATCGCTCCTGCTTTACAGTCTGGTGGTAATGATACTTGTACGATTGCTGCGACTGGTGCTGTGCAAACTCAGATCCTTGGTATCTCTGGTGGTACTCATATTCGTGATATGAACTGCGAGAGAATTAAAAACTCTAAGCAGTTATACAACATGGGTATGAAAGTAGCTGCTGTTGCGTTGATGTGCCAAGATCCAAAAGTGTTTGAAGCTATGATGATGGCTGGAACACCTTGTCCTTATGATGGTAAGATTGGTGAACAAGCGAAAGTTGAATGGGAATCAAAGCCTGAAGAAACTCCTGTAGCTCAGGAGGAGGAGACAAGAAGAAATGACACTGCTAAAGGTATACTTTGGGGTATTCTTACTGCAGCTACTCTTGGCTTCGTACTCTAACGCTCAAGAGAACGCCACAACAGAACAGTATACAACAGGTGATATCCTATATCCTGGTTCTATAACAGGCAACTATGAACAATGCGCAGGTTCTGATTGTTGGGCAGGATATTCTGGTGGCCATATTCCTACATGGAATGGCTATACTGCTCGATGGGGATATGGTGGAGGTATTCTTAGATGGACTACTGCGATTAATGCTGCTTTAGAACAATCAGGTTTTCAGGTTGATGGATACAATTATTCTTGGGTTGTGAAGAATTTTGATGCTGAATCTAATCAAAATGATGGATATGATTACATGCGTATTTCTGTCTCGCTTTACGACACATCAGGTAATTATGTATATTACAAGCAGTTCAATTTAGATGGTGATTATCCAGTAACTACTTTTACAGGCACAGAATACTTTGACGAATCTTTTGCTGCTGAAGATTTGAGCAATGTTCAAATAAGAGCTGAAGGTGATGATAATGGATTTTGGGCAGGACATTATGGACCAGAATTTTTTACAAGTGAATCAAGTTTTAATTTAATTTATAGTCCACTTCAACAAGAAAATAATCCATGCGATACTATCCCTGTCACTGACCCCACATGCCCGAACTATGTTACTCCAGGAATTATAGAGCAACCCACCACAGTAACTATACAAGATGCTACATTTGATGACTCAACTGGCGATGTAGTTTTAGACCCAATAGCGGAGGCAACTAATGATTCAGTTTCTGAAGAACTTGATGCAGGATTGGGAGACATGGTCGCTGAATCGTCACAGTCAAATGATCAAAAACAAGCTCAAGAAGAAAGCGGCGGAGGATCAGGCAGTGGCGGAGGAGGACTCTCTGACGCACAAAAGAACGCACTCGCTGCCGCAGCTGCAGAAGCAAACGCAGCAGAACAAGTAGCTGCCGAATCTAGTGCTACAAGTATTGCTATCGGGGATGCCGCCAACGAATCTGCAGTCTCCGCCACGCTACAAAACTCAGCTGCAATGAGTAGTGCTAGTCAAAGCATGTCATCTGGTTCTGGATCTCAACAAGGATCATCTGGTTCGCAAAGTGGAAGCAACGATGGTTCCTCTACAGATCCTTCTTCTATGGGCTTACCGCAAATAGCTGGTGGAAATGATTATAGTGGTGGACCTGAGTTAGCATTAGAAATTACAATTACTGAAGATGTGGCTGTGAACGAACTAAGCGATATTGTTGAATCGATCTTAAAAGAAACATTCAATAGAATACAACAACAATCACAAGAATCACAAAATGCTGGAATCATCGATAAACCATCAGATGATCCTGCGCAAGATCAAAAATTAGCTTTGATGCAAAATCCTGACATAGTTCAATATCAACAGTTACAATTACAAGATTCTACAGGTTATCCCGATAAAGAAATTTATGGTGGGCAACGTGTGGTTGATAATCCTGCTGGAAGGTTTTTTAATGGTGCTAGTGACCAGCTCCACAAAGAAATGGTGAGACAACAATATGCTCGCTGAAAATACTTTTATCACTAATGAGGCTATTCTAATATGAAAAGAGCACATCACTTTGCATGCTTAGCGAAAGCTGCATACCTTGAAGACACTCCTAAAAGATTCAAGGAACTTGGTTACACGCAATGTAAATTTTATGACAACAACGGTGCTGAGGCATATGTTGCTTGGAATAAAGATGAAATTGCAATTGCTTTCCGAGGAACTGAACCGAATGAGTTTAGCGATATTAAAGCTGACTTGAATGCACTACATTTCCATGGGTATCACAAAGGATTCTATACTGAATACTTAAAGAACGCTGATACAATTTTAGAACAAGTGCTGAATATTCTGAAAAAGAAACAGCGACCAGTTTATGTTTGCGGACATTCTTTAGGTGGAGCAATCGCTACAGTTTTTTCAGATATTAATTCTGATATTGTCGAAGAGTTGTATACATATGGTGCACCGAGAGCCTTAGTCTACTGGAGAGCAAAAGATTTCACAACAAAGCATTATCGTTTCAGAAATAATAATGACATCGTTCCTACAGTTCCATTTTGGATTATGGGTTTCCGTCATGTAGGTGAATTACATTACATTAATTTTTACGGTAATGTGAGAAAACAAACTCCATGGCAAAGATTTAAAGATCAGTGGAGAGGACGTATTGATTCATGGAAGCAAGGGAAGCCATTTGATGGTATTCGTGATCATGATATCAGTGCTTACATTACACATCTGGAGGATGGGAAATGATTGTATTGTGGGCAGTATCTAATATCGCTGGCAGCTTGCTTGGAGCTGCCAGCACAAAGTGGTTTAAAGATACGAAAGCTGGTAAATGGTGTTACAAAAAGTTTGAGCAAATCGCTGAGTGGGCTGCAGATCGATATGGCATCGACATCTTAGATAAAGAAGACATCACGTGGAGAACACAGTATCCTAAACTTGCTCTCCGTGTTGATCTGATGGAAGATCGGATAGCGCACCTTGAAAAACTAATAGACGAAGGAGTCATCAAGTAATGTGGATTTTGCTACTGCTAGTCATGACTACTGAGGGGAATGTTATCGCATATGACCAAGGCAGTTTTGAGCGGTGGGAAGACTGTAGAGATACAGGTGTGGCGATGGTCTCTGAACTTGATGGAGCATACAAATCTACTTGTATCGAATGGGAGAAAAAATAAATGGCTGATAAAGATCTCGGCGAAGAACTAGAAAAGTTCGAAGAAGGTGTAGAAAACCTCAAGAACAAAGAGTTTAGATTATTTGGTATTAAGATGACACCAATGACAATCTCGGCTCTTCTTGCTGGGATTGGTTCTGTCATTGGTGCGTTATATGGTAGCTTCCTCATGTATCAGAAAGTTGAGCAAGCAATTGAGTTTGTTGAACAACAGCAAGAATATGAGGAACTCATAGGCAGTTTTGAACAGCGCATGGAAGTAATTGAGTTGAAACTTGAAGAAGGTGTCGACTACACTCGCGACATCAAACAAGATCTCAAGGACGATATTATAAGAATTGAACAAATAAATGACTCTACTACAAGAAGAGTCAAAGAGATTCAGACTGACATTGATAATCGTTTGCGTGTAATGGAGGATCTCAATCGTGAAACTGAAAAGGATGTTAGAGATTCTTTAAGAGACACTGAAGATCGTATTGAAGCTGACATGGATAAACTTGATCAAGATTTAAATGAGAAACTGCAAGAAGCATTGAACAATCCTCTGAATAACATGTAATAAAAAGGGGAGCTCTTGCTCCCCTCCCTCCTAATTCGATAGCCTGTCCTACGTATGAGCTTCTTTTAACGCCAGTTCCTTTTCAAGTTGTGCAACCTTACGTTGCAATTTACGAATCATTTCCCTGAGCTGGTAAAAGTCTCTGTCTGACATAGAGTCTCCTCTTTATGATTATTCTTGCTCCTCAGGAGCATTAGGGTTTAGGATTTTAACAGTTGTATTTCCTTCTTCGTCAGTACGACTCCGAATGTTGATGATGCCTTGTTGCCAAAGACTTTGTAGTAGATCAGTAGAACCATCATGATTACCTTCATCATACCCATTCTTAAATCCAGCGAAATAAGAAGCCACTGCACACAAAGCAACTACAACGAGAAATAAAACTTCCATTATGGATTTTCTCCATTCAATTTTAAGGTGTGAAAATATAGATTAACGTAATATTTAAATTTGATTGGTGAATTAATTGGATTAGGTAATTCATCTCCAAATAATTCAACCATTCTTTCATAATGTTTTTCTATATTCATTATTATCTATGCATTCCTGCAATTTCATCTAGCTCAATATACGAAAATTTATAGATTGTTCAATCTTTCCAAACGATCTTCACGAGAAGAGTCGCTCTTTGGTTTGAGAGTTAACCGACGTCCTTCCTCAACATCGAGCTTGATCATGACATACGCACGATAGTAATCTCCCTCGCGAACAACTTTCATGTTTTCCCTGCGGAAGAAACCAATCATCTGCTTGGTCTTTGCCTGAGAAACACGATCAACTTCAGTCTCAACATCCTTGACACCATAACCAGACTCTAATGTCGACTCACGAACAAGTGAGCTAACGTCAGTCCCTAGTTTCTGAGCCAGCTGAATCTTAGCATTCAACTCAGCTTTGTCGATAGCAAACTGCATATCCTTGGAAACGTCAGTTGCGGTCACAGTTAATACCTTAGAGTTCCCTTCCTCTTTAACCAAGAACCAAGCTGGGATCTCAAGATCTTCAACTTGACTTACAGGAACTTCTACCATTCGTTCATCACCATTAACCATTTTATCAACAGTAGAACACCCAGTAGTGATCAAGCCCAAACTACATGCAGCAATAAAAGTCATTAACATTCTCATCGTTCACTCCGAATTACAATATTGTGAGAGATTAATCTTTTTTCATTTACTGGTATAGATTCCAGCAAATCCTTAATTTCATTCCCATTCATTCCTAGAATATCTTGTCTCCTTTTAGTGAACAGGAATAATAAAGTTTCTTTTGACTCACTTTTTCCTCCAGTCGATGCAGTCATGTTGACTCCTGCAGGCGGAAAGGTGAATCGGCTATCTATTAAAGTTTCATCAGTATACTTGTTCGGGAATAAAATGTCAACCCCATCTTCATGAAAGTTCAACACATGTAAGTACAGTGGTCTGTCAATATCAATCTCGACGGATATTGGGTCACCATTCGTGTAGAATCTTTGACTGGAGACGTCCACAGGAAGCTGAATCGCTGGTTCGATCTCCACCTTCACCTCTATGAAGCAGGTTGTGTCTTTGGTTCGTTTAATTCGATCAACTATTTGACGAATGGTGCCAGAGGTTGATGAATCCACTTCACGAATGTAATTGCAGTAAGAATTACTTTTAGTATCAA
>Ga0102945_1000446_pt1 | contig 12560 bp, 8 predicted proteins | sample SalPonred_H2O_MG_FD_78207 | JGI IMG/M metagenome (GOLD analysis project Ga0102945, IMG submission 78207) | Salt pond water microbial communities from South San Francisco under conditions of wetland restoration - Salt Pond MetaG R2_restored_H2O_MG ...
ACGAAAAAAACTAAGGAACGACCCGCTTAGACTGAGTTTGTTTCGGCTAGCGGGTCACCTTGGTAAGACAGTGCAGGAACTAGAACGCATCCCATACACTGAGCTGTTAGAATGGGTTGCATTCTTTAGGATTGAGGCGGAAAACAATGGCGGCGGCAACTCAGAAAATAATCATCCACGCGGACGATAAGACCGGCACTGCCATTGCCTCTGCTATTCGCAACACCAAAAAGCTAGATGGTCAGATCCAGCGTACTAGCAACAATATGCGGACTGCCACTCGTCAGGGTCGCGCTCACTTTGGTCAGCTAGGTCATCAGATTCAGGACGTTGCAGTTCAGTTCCAAATGGGCATGAACCCATTGATGATATTAGGTCAGCAGGGATCTCAGGTGGCCTCAATCTTTGGGGCTAAGGGTGCAGTGATTGGTAGCTTTATAGCCGTTGCTGCCGTTATAGGATCTCAATTAGTACCAGCTCTTTTTAACGCAAAAAAAGGATTTGCTGACCTTAGGAAAGAGGTAGAGGGCGTAGGTCTTAGTGTAAAAGACATGCCTGCCGAGTTGCTCGCCGCCAATCTTGAGCTTCTTGAGTCAAATACAGAGCAAGCGCGTCAGTCGCTTGGTAATCTTGAGTCTAAGCTCGCTGACGCTAAGGCTGCGTTATCTAGCGCGGTTACTCAGTCTCAAATAGACCCATATGCGGAGTTGGGCGATATAGTTGGGAACGCGAAATCCAACATAGAAAAGTTAGAGCGCCAACTGTTAGAGGCAAAAGTAGCCTTTCTAGTAGCCCAACAAGCAACCAAGAATTTTAAAGACGAAATAGCTGATGCTACAGAAAAAGTAAAGGACTTGGAATTAGCACAGAGAAAAGCCAATCGAGAAGCCAACACTAGGATGGAGCTTCTTATGGCCGCAGAAAGCGCCGAGTCTCAGTTTATACGCAGACAAAAAGAGATCGAGCGCGTACTCAAGGGTCAGGATAATGCGTTTGATGACACTGAGCTAAAGGCGTACCAGAAAGCCATTGAAGACCTCACAAAAGAATTATTCCCTGCTGGCAAAGAGATCAAGGATTTGAGCGACAAGTTTAAGCTCTCCAAGATCACAATGCAGGAAGTTGAGTTTAGTGGCGTCAGATCGCTTGAAGATGCTCTTGTAGACATTAGTACGCAGGCAAAGACCGCAAAAGAAGCATTCCGAGACATGGCAATGTCTATCCTAGAAGATATTGTTCGTATGAATATTCGGAATGCATTTACGGCTACTCTCAGCGGAGCATCTGGCGGAATACTTAGCAGTATATCTGGAGGCATTGCCGGTGCTTTTGGTGGCTTAGGTTCGACCGGCACTGTGCCTTATCAGAGCACTCAGCAAGCATTCCCTGTTGCGCATCCGCCACCAAAGTTTGAAGGCGGCGGGTTTACCGGGATGGGCGGACGCTCTGGCGGAATAGATGGACGCGGTGGATTCCCTGCGATCCTCCATCCTAACGAAACTGTGATTGATCACAGCAAAGGTCAAGGTGGAGGCGTTACCGTCAACCTGAACATCTCTACTGGCGTGTCTCAGACTGTGCGCGCAGAGATTGCCAATCTCTTGCCTCAGATCACGCAAGCAACTCAGTCTGCTGTCGCTGATGCTAGAATGCGAGGTGGATCATTCAGTAAGGCGATGGTAGGTTCGTAATGGCGCTAACATATCCACTTAACTTTCCGAGCGTTGGCGTTCAGGGTATGAATATGCGTTTGATTCGCGTAAATGCAGTCACGCAGTCACCGTTTACACTTAAGCCACAAATCTTTGAGCACCAAGGGACTCGATGGGAGGCAGAAATCACATTGCCCCCTTTGACTGACCAAGAATCTCGCGTCGTACAAGCGTTCCTGACAGGATTAAAAGGTCAGGTGGGTACATTCCTGTTCGGTAACCCATTGCATACGTCCCCATACGGCACAGCAACGACTGTGACGCTATCTGCCAACGCATCGATAGGCGACGATGAACTTACATGTAATGGTGACGGCACATTGCTTGCCGGTGATTACTTTCAGCTAGGTTCTGGCGACGATGCTCGCATTCACCAGGTTGTCGAAGATGTTACGGTCGGCACTGGTTCTACTGTTAAGATTGAGCCACCAGTTCGTGCATCTGCTAACTCTGGCGATTCACTTGTTCTGACCAATCCTAAAGGTGCATGGCGATTGACTACAGCAGATGTGGAGTGGGCGATCAACAATGCATCTATTTACGGATTCACTATCCCATGCGTTGAGGCGTTATGAGCAGAGGTCTAGCATCACCTGTACAGGGTGTACTGAACGACACGGTTGTTCGTCCTGCGATGTTTATTGAGTTGCAGTTTGACTCTGGCACAAACTACTTTTGGACAGGCATTGATGACATTACTGCCTTGTCTAGCACTTGGGTTGGTCTTGGTAATGCATTATCAGTCAGTGGGTTTGAGGAGCAGTACGAACTGACTGCATCTGGCTTCTCGATTACATTGTCTGGTCTTGTCACAGATAACTTGTCTGATGCATTGACTGAGGATTATCAGAACCGCAAGGCTCTGGTCTATCTTGGCTTCTTTGACGAGTCGGGCACGTTAGTAGCCGATCCGTTTGTTTTGTTTTCTGGCTTCATGGATGTCATGACCATTGAAGAGTCGGCATCTACATCTACAGTGCAGATTTCATGTGAGAATCGTTTGATTGAATTTGAGCGTGCTCGCAGTCTGTACTACACCGATGCAACACAGAAGAAAGAGTTTCCTAACGACAAAGGCTTTGAGTTTGTCTCAGCCATTCAGGACTTAGAACTTAACTGGGGTCGAGATGGCTAATCTATTCAAGCAAGTTGCCTTTGCAGCGGCTACAGTCGGACTTACAGTCGCAACCGGCGGAGCGTTTACTGGACTCGCTGCGGGTGGTGCTGGATTCTTTGGTGGCATTGCAAATGCGTTTGTAAATCTCGGACTTAAAGGATTTGCAACCAAGGTAGCAACTCAGTTCATTCTTGGTGCGGCTTTACAGGCTTTGGCTCGCGCATCAGCCAAGGATCAGATCGCAGGCACATTAGTCAGTGGTCGTGATCCAATCGCATCTCGAAAAGTTATCTACGGAACTCGTCGTGTTGGCGGCACGCAGGTTTTCTTGGGAACTGAAGGTTCTGAGAATAGATTTCTTTATATGGTCATTGCCTTGGCCGGTCACGAAGTGCATCGAATAAGGGAAGTCTATTTTGGCGAAGATCGCGTCTATTATTGGGATGGATCAAATCATGTCAAAGATACCACAGCACCTCAGTATGACGCTGGAGATCAAGAGTTATACAACATCACATTTTTCGATGGGTCTGACTCGCAAACGGCTGACTCTGAGTTAGTTACTAAATTTCCTGAGTGGACAAATGACCATCGCCTTCAGGGTGTTGCTTACATCAAGGTTCAGCTCAAGTACAACCCCGACAAGTTCTCTGGCGGAATACCTAACATCACAGCCTTAGTTGACGGCAAAGAAGTCTATGACTCTGTAAATGACGTCACTGGTCACTCTGACAACGCTGCCATGTGTATTCTTGATTACTTGCGTGATGATGAGTACGGACTTGGCGTGTCTGACGACGAGATTGACTTTGACTCGTTCAACGAAGCCATTGTCCTGTGTAACGAGCAAGTTACATTGGATGCAGGTGGAACAGAAGACCGGTACACAATCAACGGCGTTGTAGATACAAGTGCGTCACCTAAGCAGGTCATTGAAGAAATGCTGTTGTCGATGGGTGGCAAGCTGGTCTACGCCGCAGGCAAGTTTAAGCTGATCGGTGCTGAATACCGTACACCTACCGTCACACTCGACGAAGATGACATCATCAGTGACATCACTGTTATCACTAAGAACTCAGCGCGTGACTTCTACAACGGTGTTAGGGGCGTATTCAGTAATCCGGCTGACCTGTATCAACCGACTGAGTATCCCGTGGTGGAGTCGTCTACTTATCAGAACATTGATGGCATCACTCGATACACACAGCTTGATCTGCCTTACACAACATCGTCTGCGACTGCACAGCGTCTTGCCAAGGTATTGCTGAATCAGTCACGCCAAGAAGTCACCATCCAGATGCGATGCAAGCTGACTGCACTGAACATCACGGTTGGCGATAACATTTATGTGAATAACACACGCCTTGGATTTACCAACAAGGTATTTGAGGTTGGCTCAGTAGCGATTAGTCCACAGGCCGATGGAAGCCTTGGCGTGGACATCATGGCGCGTGAGATCAACGAGTCTACATACGATTGGACTGCAACTGATGAGCAAGCTCTGATTGCAAATGCAGCTCCATACGCCAACAACTTTGCAGTTCCTGCACCGACTAACTTATCGGTCACAAGCTCTGCAAGCATTAACGAAGATGGCACAGCGGTCACTACATGGTCAGCAAGCTGGACAGACAGCGAGGCCAGAAACTTTGCCACTTATGAGGTGCAGTGGAAAACAGCAGTAGAGACCAACTATCACTCAACGTACACCAAAGAAACGTCAATCAGTGGCGTTGGCGATGTAGTGCCTGGTCAGAGTTACACATTCAGAGTCCGTACGATCTCATCAAATGGTGCTGCAAGTCAGTTCGATACAGCGACACATGTGATGGCAGGTGACACGGCCGCACCATCCGCACCTACTGGACTCAGCGCAGTCGGTCGGCAAGGTGCAGTTTTACTTGATTGGACGGGTAATACTGAAGACGACCTTAAGGGTTACTACGTTTATCAAAATACAGCGAATCAATTTTCTAACGCGATTGAGATCGCTTTTGTTAATGCCGATCAGTTTTTTCGTGCCAATTTGGATGACAACCAGACTTACTACTTTTGGGTCAAGGCAATCGACTTCACTGGTAACGAATCAAGTCAGTCTTCATCCGCAGTAGCAACGACACTACCTGAGCCGACTGATGGCACATCTGTCCTCGTCGTCTATGCTGATGACGCAGGTGGTAGCAATCAGAGCTTAACTGTAGGCAATCGCCAGTTTGTCCAGTACGTTGAGTATGTTGGCACGCAACCATCGTTACCTGTCAGCGGTACGTTTGTGCAGTTTGCAGGTACATCAGGCGATCCCGGTCAGAGCATCTTCCCGATCTACGCCACAAGTTCTGGCGGTGCGAATCAGTCGTTTAGCTCAACTGGTCGTGACTTCGTGACGTTCTTTGAAGCGACTAGCCAACCTTCACTACCAGTATCAGGTCAGACGTTCGTTAAGTTTGTGGGTGAGGATGGTGTTGACGGCCAAGATGGCGCGGATGGTCAGGATGGTTCTGATGGCGACACAGGGCCGCGTAACGCAACTGGGTATGTGTTTTATCAGATACAACAATCATCAAGTCCTAGCACGCCATCTGCATCAAACTTTAACTTCAGCACAGGGACATTTACTGGACTAAGTTCAAATTGGGATGAAAGCGTATCAACACAGACACCGATAGAAGGCAGAAACTATTGGGCATCACGTTACAGCGTCAGCGAGAACTTCTTTGGTGGCACTAAATCAATTAGTTTCACTTCGCCATTTGTTTGGCAGAACTTTGATGGATTGGTCACGTTCACGAACATCGAGGACGGCATTGACCAAAACGTGACAACAATTGATGGCGGTAACGTCGATCTCGTCAATCTGAACGCATCGAACATCACGACCGGCACATTAAGCTCAAATATTGTCTATACCGGCTTCCTTGAGCTTGATGATTCGGTTGTTGGGGCGGGCAAAACATTCGTTGATCCTCAGTGGGGAACTTTGACTGCTGCCTTCGCGCTTGATTCCAGTAACAACTCAAATGGACTTTATTCTGAGTGGACTTCGAATGGTCTTGGATCTGCAATCTATGGAAGGGCGGATGGATTTAACGAAGGAGCGGCAGTTGCTGGCGTAAACTATTCAAACAGCACGTCAAGCCAAGGTAGTTACGGCGGATTTTTTGATCACGATTCGACTAGCAACTATTCGTTTGGAGCGATTGGCGTCACAAGCAGCACATCAAACACTTCTGGCGGGCTTGTTGGCCAGTCGCCTTTTGGAGGGATTGCACTGCGCGTCAATCAGGGTCGCGTACTGTTGGGTGCGGCCGACGCAACTGAAGGAGCTGAAATAGAACTCAGTTCACCGAGCGGTGTAGGTTGGATCAATGACGTAACAAGCACAAGCGTTTGGCGTGTTTTCTATAATACATCGCCATTCAATCAAGCATTTCTTGATCAAAGCGGAAATTTCACGATTTCAGGATCTTATAGCCCATTCACCGGATCTCACTTGGCATTGGTTGAGCCAACAACAAATGTTGAAATCGGAGACATTGCCGCGGACACAGATGTCATCTACAAGGAAGGTATTTCTCAAACCTTGACTGTTGTTGAGTCTGCGTCAATCCAAAAAAGCAAAAGAGCGATTGGAGTATTTGCAGCGCTTCCCGATCAGATTAAAAAATACAAACCATCTGAAGAAGTTGAGACGCAAACATTAAGCGGTCAGACCGTCACATATCACTCGAAAGTCGAAAGAGATGATCGCTTAAGTCATTTTGATAAAGATCTGGTTGATTCATTTGCTGATCAAGACATGAAAATCACCTATATCAATGCAGTCGGCGAAGGTCAGATCAACGTATGCGGTCAGAACGGCGACATCGAGGCGGGTGATCTGATCGTCACATCTGATATGGCGGGCAAGGGCATGAAGCAGGACGACGACCTCGTTAGAGGGTATACTGTCGCCAAGGCAAGAGAATCCGTTACGTTCGCTAATCCTAGCGAAATTAAGCAAATCGCTTGCATATATTTGTGCGGATAACAGAAAGTGTTAGAATTGACACGCTAGGCTAGCAAACTTTCACAGGAGATTTCTCATGGCCTCATTGGTTTACAACACAGGACTCAACGCATCCTTAACTGGCGGTGTTGATTTTGATACTGACTCATTCAAGATTATGTTGGTAACTTCTTCATACACAGCAGACAAGGACTTGCATGAAGACCGTGCTGACGTTACGAACGAAGTGACTGGCACTGGTTACACTGCAGGTGGCGAAAGCACAACTGTGACTGTGACTAAAGACAATGCAAACGACCGCGTGGACATCGACTTCTCTGATGTATCGTTCCCTAACTCTACAATTACCGCCGCGGCGGCTGTTTTGTATAAGGACACGGGTTCAGATGCAACGGATACATTGATCGCCTATCTCGACTTTGGCGGAGATGTATCTTCTACAAACGGTACTTTCACTGTTAGCGTAACAACACCGCTTCGCTTCCAGAACTAATTTGGGGGCTATATGGCTGATGTCACTTTGCGCTCGATCAAGGGGTCGGCGCTTACGCACGATGAAGTAGATGACAATTTTTCAGGCTTAAATACTGAGCTTGGTCAGAAACTTGTCGCCTCTAATAATTTATCTGATGTTAGTGATGCGGCCACCTCCCTAAATAACCTTGGGGCAACTGATGTCAATGGCGCGTTTACGGGAACGTATGACGCACTACATCCTGTCGTCAATACCGTCACAACAGATATCGACATGAATCAATCGTTCATGTCTGTCACGTTAGGTCAAAATACGACTTTTACTGCATCGAATCTAGCCGAAGGCAGAGTTTCTTTGCTAAAGATAAACCGAGATGGCTATACCATATTGGGCTTTCCATCTGGTGTTAAGTGGGCAAATGGACTGGAGCCAGATTTTGCTTCTTATTCTTACTGGGTTATCTCTTTTGTTTGTCACGATGCAACAAATATATTTGCATCTGCGACAGGTCACTCAATCTAATGACTGTTACAAATGCTTTTTTAGCAGGAAGATCAAACTCTTCTGAAGGTCTGCGCGACTGCATACTTTTAGATGAGCTTGAGCACACTATAGGTGTCACTGGCTGTGTGCACTTTAATGAAATCCAAAATAAAGTCATATGGGCCAACTTCAGGAACAGGGAATTCTCTTTTGAGGAAGACATGGTTTTCGACCTTGCTGAATCGCCAAGGGGGATTCAGGGATCAACTTATCCTGTCAATTCTCCATCATTTTATACGGCGGCTGGCAATGCTGTAAAAATGACAATGACAGGTAGTGATTCTGGTAGCGGATGGTTTCACACTTTCACTGAGTACAATCTTCCTGTTAAGTTTGTTCCCGACCAATATGATACTCATCCAGTTGTTGCTTCTGTTGATATCCCAGTTCCTGGAAACACGTTATACCAAGGCGGAGCTTCTGCTGGTGAGGAAAGAATAACGTCAGGCATGACTATCAATGAGGGAACGGATAACGCTTTCTACATCAAGCCTTATTTCGATATAAATATGTATCGGCTTTCAATGGACTCATCTTTTTCTGTGTCATCGATGGCTTCAACATATCAAACCTTCAATCCGTCTGGGTCTGCGGATTTCTATTCCTTTTTTTATTTGAATCAAGGTAAGGACGTAGTTGCATTTTTTGGTCAAGGTGAAGGCACTTGGTATACCTTGCCAAGCCCCTACTCGGTTTCTACAACGACAACCAATCAATGGACTTTTAAGTCCTATATTCGAAACAACCAAGGATTCACAAATAGTCTTGATTGGTTGCCAAACTCAATCAAACTTAAAGAATATGCAGACCAAATAGATGTGATGATGATCGGAACCGATTACAATGATAATAATCGCAGGTTCGCAAGACGTTACACACTAATCAAATAGGAAGTTGAAGGCTATGGCTCTCATTCTCAAAGATCGCGTTAAAGAAACATCAACCTCTACCGGTACTGGAAACTTTGTACTCGACGGGGCTGTTGATGGCTTTCAGTCCTTCACCTCTGCTCTTTCGGACGGAGATACGACTTATTACGCGATTGAGGATGGAACCGACTGGGAAACTGGCTTAGGCACTTGGACAGAGTCCACAAGCACGCTAGCCCGCACAACGGTCTATGAGTCATCTAACTCCAACAATGCAGTAAACTGGGGTGCAGGATCTAAGAACGTGTTTATTACACAGCCTGCGTCCCGTGCTGCGACGATTGCTGTATATCCTACGATTGACGATCTTCCACTTACGGAAAACGTGCAGGCAGGAGACCAAGCCTACGTTTCTGGAAACAATAGGCTGTATCTATTTAACGGCAACGGTTGGTATAACATTGCGTTAGTCAACGAAACGCCAAGCATTTCTGGTAACGAAGCTTCATACACCCTCGCAACGGACGGGACGCCAACAACCGTCACGATGACAGGAACTGACCCAGAGGGTATCCCCATTACTTGGTCAGCAACAACATCTGGCGATACTGGCGCGGCCACAGTTACCAATACCGATAACGTGTTTACGATTACTCCATCAACTGACACAGCAGATGCAGGAGTTATTACGGTAACTTTCCGTGCATCTGACGGGGTAAACATCGGAACAGCAAACTCTGAGTTTACATTAGTGTTCTTAACCCCACTCTGGGCAGACGCGGTACTGTCCATTGGCACGAGTTCTACGAATGGACTGGCGAACTCTACCTTCATCGACCGCTCTACGAACGCGCACACTGTCACACCATCAGGTACTCCAGTTCAGACAGCATTTCATCCATATCTGGATAACTGGAGCTTTTACACTAACAGAACAGGCTCCACTAATGGCGGACATTTAAGAAGTGATTATTCTTCTGCGTTAGATACGGATGATTTTTCTATTGAATGTTGGATGTATTACATTGCGGGCGCTGACGCAGGGTGGACAGGTAACAGGAACGACACCAGCGGAGGTTTTGGCAGTAGAATTTCAGGAACTTCCATTACGATAGGGAGGGCAAGTGGCGCACAATATAATCAAGTAATGGCGTCTAGTACAATCCCAGATATGACAAATAGATGGGCGCACATTGTAATTTGCCGTACCTCTGGCACGACCTCTATTTTTGTAGATGGAACTAGATATGGGACATCAACTTCAACTTTTGATTGGAACCTAGACAACGCTTGGGTCGTTGGGTTCGAATACAATAACTACACTACGGCTACTTTAGAAGGATATATTTCTAATTATAGATTAGTCGTTGGTTCATCTGCATATGACGCAACGCAATCATCGATAGCTGTACCTATTGAAAGTCTAACTGCTATCACAAATACAAAAATATTAACGGCTAGATCAAATAGATTTATTGATGAAAGCAGTAATAATGTAACATTTTCTATACAAAATACCCCGCGAATCTCCGCCTTCAACCCATTCGGCCAAGAGTCAGAGTATGCGGTGGGTGAGAATAAGGGGTCTACTTATTTTGATGGATCCAGTTCAGTATTAGATGTATCACACGATGGAACAGCTTTAGATTTAAGAGAAGACCCTTTCACGGTTGAGTGTTGGGTATATGCAAAAGACTTAAGTAATGATGCTCTTATTTTTTCACAGTCGGGAAATGATGATAGCGGCTTTGCAGTATGGTTTGGGAGTTCTGGTGAGTTGAATGTCCAATACTATGTAAACAACGATAATAGAGTGCGATATACAATTAATTCAGTAGCCAAAATAAATACTTGGTATCACGTTGCTTTAGTGTGTGATGGAGATAGTAATAATACTAGCAGAGTATATGTGAACGGTACAGAAATTGTAGATTGGACAGCTGTATATAATTGGGGAGACGATGCTCATACTGCCGATTTTTCTATTGGATATTACGCACTAAGTAAATATAGAAGTATTGATGCAAGGGTGCTAAATGGCTATATTGCAGATTTCAGAATAGTAAAAGGCACAGCGTTATACACATCCGCATTCACACCCCCAACAGCGCCACTGACAGACATCACCAATGCATCTCTGTACCTCCCAATGGACAACGCAGGTATCTTTGATAAGACCGGTAACAATACTCTGACATTGAATGGAGATGTTACTACTTCTACCACTCAGACTAAGTTCGCAGATACATCAATGTATTTTGATGGTACTGGGGATCATATAACTCAAAGTGGTTCTGGACAGTTTGCAGTAGGTACAGGAGATTTTACTGCGGAGTTTTGGTATTACGAGCCGACAGGAACTTCTGGAAACAGAAGTATTTTTGAAACTCGTTCTGCGGCAGGTGCGACGAATGGGTTTTTGATGCAAAGGTACGACACGAATCTTTTCAGGATGTTCACCAACGCAACTATAGTTTCAGCAAGTCTGCCCGCAAAAGATTCATGGAATCACTATGCATTGACGCGAGAAAACGGAACAGTCAGGCTATTTATAAATGGGGTGTTGGAAGATTCAGCCGCTAACAGTCAGGATTTTACAAACACGACCGCTATAATCGGAAACAACGCAAACTTTAGCCAGTCTATGATTGGATATTTGGAAAACTTTCAGTTTATAAACGGCGTTGCAAAGTACACCACAAACTTCACCGTCCCCGACAGAGAACAGGGCATAACCTATCAGGCGGAGTCTTAGTGGATGTTCGGCTTCAGTGCGTTCTCAGAAACCTCGATATCGGCAACAGCTGAGGCCGCCTTACCCTTAGCCGCAGAATCTTCATTACCAACATTGGCCGTCAGCCTGAATTACTTGGACGACACAAATGCGTATGTTGTCGATGGATACTGGGTTTACGATTATGCTGAAGGTGATGTAAAGGCTCCATCAGGCGATGCGAATGTAAACACAACTCTTCCAGAGGTTGTTGTATCTAGCCCTGACACTACAACTTCTGGTCAGATTATAGGCGTTGCTAATTTACCTGAAGTCTCTGTCTCAACGCCTAGCGTTTCCGTTTCTGCTTCTGCTAGCGCATCTGCAAGCATTCCAGAGGTTGAAGTATCTGAGCCTGTCATCTCTTCAACTGGATCTGCTATTTCTGAGGCGCAAGCAAATACAATTGCGCTAACACCTGCGGAGTCAACAGCGACTGGCGCGGCTGAGGCAACATTTGCTGATTTAATCGAGATAGGAGTATCTTCACCAACACCAGAAGCGCAGGGGCTCGCAGACGCTCTAGCTCAATCCAGCACAATATCCGTTACTTCTCCACAATCATCAGCATCCGCATCAAACAGCGCACAATCTGCATCATCTACAGTTAATGTAATCGCGCCACAAGCTCAAGCCATTATCAATGCAACAGCCATTGCGCGTCTGTCGTCTGTACAGACTGGTGATGAAGTTTTAGGTGGCTTCTACGCGGGCAACATTGATGACAACGGTAACTTGGTCAGTCTTATTGTATCGCCGAAATCGACAGGCGAATCAATTGAGCAATGGAAAACATCTAATACAACTACATCTGCAACATATAGCGACACCAACGGTTTTGTAACGACTTATCAGATTGATAATGCTCAACATCCGGCGGCAAACTTTACAGCCGATCTTCAGATCAACGGGTATACAGACTGGTACTTACCTGCAACAGACGAGCTAATAAAAGTTTTCAATGCTTTAGGGCCAAGAATTACTTCTGTACCGGATTTCCAGATAGGCGGAGACGAGGCGTTCTTCCCACAATTTTACTGGACAGTAACTCAAGACTACATCAAC
>Ga0102945_1000448_pt1 | contig 12532 bp, 6 predicted proteins | sample SalPonred_H2O_MG_FD_78207 | JGI IMG/M metagenome (GOLD analysis project Ga0102945, IMG submission 78207) | Salt pond water microbial communities from South San Francisco under conditions of wetland restoration - Salt Pond MetaG R2_restored_H2O_MG ...
ACCTAAAAATGTAACACCTGCTTCGGTAACATTGGATGTATTTCAATTAGTACCTTCGGTTGGTAGTGGTGATACTGTTAGACCTGATTTTAGTCATGCACTTGAAATAGCAAGTGGTATGCAAGTTGGTTCTGAAGAATTTAATGATGTTGAGTTTAGAACTGTTACTTCGGTAGATTTTTCAGTTTCATCATCTTTTAATCCAACTGAAGTTACAGTTTATCAGATTGATGAAAACACAAATGAACCTATTTATTATCTACTTAAAAAATCAGTAAAGGCTACAAGTGGAAAAACCAAAACAAAAACATTTACATTTACTGCACCAAAAATATACGATAAAATAAAAATTACTGATAGTAATCTAATTAAAATTCAATCGATTGTAGATAGTGATAATGATAATTGGACTGAAGTTCCATTTTTAGCTCAAGATACTGTATTTGAACAAGTTGAGAATAACGGTGATAACTCATTGGAATATTCACAATTTGAAAATGAGACTCCATATCTATTACAATTAAATAGAGTTCCTAAACGATTTATAACAAGATTTGAAGATGAACAAACACTGGTAGTTCAATTTGGTGCGGGTATATCGTTTAATGCTGATGAAGAAATTATACCAAATCCAGATAATGTGGGTTCTGCATTATATACTGCTAATTCATCATTAGACCAGGGTATAGACCCATCCAACTTTCTATATACAAAAACATATGGTACGGCACCATCCAATACAACATTGACAGTTGAGTATTTAGTTGGTAATGGTGTCACTGATAATGTACCTGCTAAAGATTTAATAAAAATAATTGGTAGAACATTTCAAAATGATAATACAATTAACTTAAATCAAAACACATTAAGGTTCGTTCAAAATTCACTAGCAGTTACAAATCCAAAACCTGCTGTTGGTGGTAGAAGTAAGGAAAGTGATGATGAAATACGTAACAATGCAATGGCATATTTTGCAGCACAAAACAGAACTGTAACAAGAGAAGATTACTTAATGAGGTGTTACGCATTACCACCTCAGTTTGGTTCAATTGCAAAGGCATACGTTTTACAAGATTATCAAATTGAAAATAAAAAAGTAAATAATGAGGTAATTTCATCTGAGATACCAAACCCACTTGCATTAAATCTATATGTATTAGGTTACGATAATCAGAAAAAGTTAACTCAGTTAAATGAAGCTACTAAGAATAATTTAAAAACCTATTTATCATATTATAGAGTTTTAACGGATGCGGTTAACATCAAAAACGCGTATATTGTTAATATTGCTATAAATTTTGATATAGTAGTACTACCTGATTATAATTCTAATGAAGTTTTATTAAGATGTATTGATGCGTTAAAAGATTATTTTAATATAGATAATTGGGGAATTAATAAACCAATTAATTTATCTGAATTATATGTATTACTTGATGGGGTTAAGGGAGTTCAAACAGTTCCAAGACCAGATTCGAACGGTAATGGTGGCTTACAAATTTATAACAAATATAATGGTAATTATTCACCTAATAAATACACTATCAACAACGCAACTAAAATGGGTATGATATATCCACCAAAAGACCCATCGATATTTGAAATTAAATTCCCAAATGTTGATATTAAAGGTAAAGTGATTACACAATCATTTTAATAAGGATAAGTAATGATATATAGAATATACGGTCAAAAAGATACTACATTATATGAAGAGAGTACTCGTAAAACACAAAATACAGGTGCTGATGAAATATTAGAAGTAACTAAGTTTTATGATGAGTTAACATCCACATCTCTAATAGGTAATAGTAGGATATTAGCTCAATTTGATATAACATCAATATCAGAATCAATTTCAAATGGTACAATATCATCTAACTGTAAATTTTACTTAAATTTAACATCAACTGAACAAAGTGAAGTACAGAGTGAGTATATTTTAAATGTATTTCAGGTTTCACAAAGTTGGGCGGAAGGGATTGGTCAATATTATGATAAACCAATTACATCAAATGGTACTTCGTGGGAATATAGGAATGGTACATCACTGTGGTCAACTGGTTCATTCCAAAGTGGTACAACTGGTTCTTATACATTTAATGCGGGTGGTTCTACATGGTATACATCATCGGTAAACAATTCAACATATTCACAAACATTCAACAAATATACAAATGATTTAAAAGTTGAAGTTACAGAATATGTGAAAGATTGGATGAGTGGTTCTCGTGATAATAATGGATTTATAATTAAACGAAGTGATATTGATGAAAGTAATTCTACACGATATGGTTCATCTAAATTCTTTTCAAATGAAACACATACTATATATGTCCCAACTTTAGAAGTTAAATGGGATGATTCATCATTTGAAACAGGTTCACTATCGGAATTGACAGATGATAATATTGTAATTTATGATAAAAACTTATTATCAGAATATAAAGAATTATCAAAATCAAGAATAAGAATAGTGGGTAGAGCTAGATATCCACAAAGAACTTATTCAACTTCTTCAGCATATAATGAGATTAAATATCTTCCACAAAATACTTATTACCAAGTACGAGATGTTGAAACCAATTTAGTTATAGTTCCATTTGATACAACATACACAAAAGTAAGTTGTGATGAAACTGGTAATTATTTTGATTTTTGGTTCAATACTTTACAACCTGAACGATTTTACCAATTTGAATTCAGAACCGATAGAACTAATGGTAGACAAGAATACTTTAATGGTTACGTATTTAAAATAATTAGATAATGGCTAAACGAGATATAAAACGAAATACATCAAATCAGATTGTATCATATACATTAGACCCTAATGGTGTAGATGAATATGGTACAGTGCAATTACCATCTACACGAACATCTTTTAATAAGAATGTATATGATAAGGTAGTTGATATTGATATTGTAGATTTAATAAATACATCAGATGTGATACCACTTACATTGGTAAATGGTAATTTTATAACACTACCATCAGAATTTAATTTAGAAACACCTTTAAATTTAAATTGGACTGGTGAAATTATAAAGCATTTAAATGAATATTATTATATTGAAGATGATGTTTATTACAAATTAGTTGAGCAAGATAGAGATTTAATGATTAATATTATTGCTGAAAAGTTGGGACTTCCGTTATTATTTAAAATAAATGAAGATTACAACTATGAAGCTCCAAATGATGTTGATTTTGGACAACTACACCCATTTATATCAAATGAAAACACTTGGAAAACGAGAACCATATCATATGTATATGCATCTGATGAGGGTCAAAATTTAAATATAGATGATGTAGTCCAACCACGTGAAAATGTATATTTGAGAGCATATTCAAAACAAATACCATCTAATGGGTGGGTTGATAACTCAGATTTCTCAATATTTTCAGTAGATACGGAACTTCTTAGGTTGATGAATTTTATTTTTACTAATCAAAATGTAGCATTTAGTGAATCTGACTTTATTGCATCGAGTGTTTATGTTACAAGAATTAATGAAATTTTAAATACATATTTTAAAACCGTTATGCCATACGTTTCGATATATGGGTTAACACATGGAATGTTTTGGTTTTCTCAGAGGTGTACCGAAGATAGATATGGAATTGCGTATATAGATAGAGATTTGAATATTGAGGCGAAACCTGGTTATAAAATTGATGTTAATGATACCGACTTTGGTATATCAACTCAATCGGTTAGAGATGCGTTTCCAGATGAAGATACATTATATCAAAATGTGGCTACTAATATTATTCGTAGAGTATTGGCATCGAAGGTGCCGGTTTATGATATTATAATATATAGTGATAATCAATCAGCCACTGTGATACCAATGGACATTGATTTTGATTTAAATAATGGAATTAATAAATTTTCAGTAAAAATACCTAAAGCGTATATAACACCTGAGTTACAGGCAATAGAAATTCAACCACGTATCTTATAATGTAATGGGAATACCATATAATGGCAATAGATAGATTTGAAAATAAAAATATAATTACCACATCAACCACACCAGTTGATAATTTACAGTTATACACTACATCTGATTTGAATAAACTCGTAAGTGTAACTACTGAGATACCATCTTTAGAGTTGGATAACGCATTTTATGAATATCACATATATTCGGGTGAATCATTATTATTATCTAATATAAAGCCAATTGATTACGCTTTAACACCTGATAATGATACATCTGATACACAACTACAGTTAATACCTGAAGATGAAATTCGAAACGCTAATATTAAAAGTGGTTATTATAGTGTCTTTTATAACTTTCTTTCTAATGTTGTATCCGATATGGATATATCTAATGTATCGGCTGATTTAACTGAAGTTGAGTTAACTATTAGTGATACATCACAGAAACAGCAACTAAGAACTTTATATAATAAATTGGGTGCTGATACTACTGATTTACAACAATTTGTATTAAACTTCGGTAATAATGAATTATACACTATAACCAATATCTCTTTTGAAAATAATCCAAAAGTTGGTAATACTCGTAGTAATGTAGAATTTCCTCAACAAAACTTTAATGGGCAGACGACTCGATTTTATCCAATTCAAAATACGGATAATTTATGGGTTGAAATGTATATCACAGGACCTGATACATTTAAAACAACGGGTCGTGTATCTAAGTTTACTATTGATAATAGATTCAATCAATTGGTTTGGAAGCAGGATGTGGATTTCAATAACAATCCATTATATCTAACTCCTGATAATCCTGATATTGATTTATTATCACCAGTACCACCTTTATTTAATATGCAATCTATAGTAGTTGGAAAGCCAACTTACTCTACATTTTCATATTACAATGATTCATATAAAGATTTAAATGAATTTACAAAAGTAATTGTTAAATTATATACACCATTAAATTCACAACTTCAAACGAGTAAATCTAAAATACAGAATGTAGTTAGAAACTCATACATTGAACGATTATCAATTTACCCATTTGTTGAAGTTGTAGAAGATGCTGATTTTTCAAACCCTAATTTTAAATTAGATTTGGGAAATTATGGGAAATCACAAGGTACTGATTTAAAGAATTGGAATGATTTATTAGATACAAATCTAAGTACATCTCAGCAAATAATAGATAAATACATATCATCATCATTTGGTAATGTAGAGCTTAATGTAGATTACTCTGATTTTTCTAATTTTGTGCATTATTCATCTGCAGTTGAGCGTGTAAATAATTTTAAATATAAGTTAGAATTAATACAATCATATGATAATAGAATAGATACATTAACCCAGGTTAGTGGTTCTGAAGCAATTACCAATATATCACAATCGTTACAACGTAAACATAATGTTATAAGTGGGATGGATGGGTTTGAAAAGTGGATGTATTACGAAGATACAGGCTCACTATATACACATTACAGTTCATCTGCATTTACATTTGAACCGTGGCCAAAAATATCAAAATACCCACTATCATTATATTCGACTCAATCTCCAACTGCTGATAACTATTTAGCTGGATTAATAGAATCTGCTAGTTACTTTGATTCAATTAATGATGCACGATTAACGAAGTTAATTCCTGCTGCAATCGTTGAGGATGAGCTTAATACAGATTATGTACTTTTCATTGATATGATAGGACATCACTTTGATATAACTTGGTCTTATATAAAGAAACTAACCTCTATTAATACACGAGAGGAACACCCTAATGATGGTATGCCAAATGAGTTGTTATATAACATAGCAAAATCAATGGGTTGGAAATTAACACATGGTAAAGATACATCGAATTTATGGGATTTTGCATTAGGAACTGATAAATTTGGGAATGTTATACAAAGTGGCTCATTACCATCAAAATCTCATGAGCAAATTAATTATGAGGTATGGAGACGTATTGTTAATAACATACCTTACTTATTAAAATCTAAGGGTACTGCCAGAGGTGTAAAAGCACTGATATCAACGTATGGTATACCTCAATCATTTCTATCGATTAGAGAGTACGGTGGTCCTATGGTTGAGGATGTAAGACCTATTTGGGAGCATGATAAATTTGTATATCATCTAAGATTTGATACTGATAACTACATTACAGTACCATGGGATAAGATTACTGATATTGATTCAAATACATATGAAGTAAATGACCCGAATCCAATTGATACAATCGAATTACAAATTCAACAAAATTTAAATAGAACAACTGCGATTTTAAATAAAGGAGTTGATTTTGGAGTTGTATACGAATCTACTGGTACAACTGATAGGGGTAATATTCATTTATATTTAAGTGGTAGTAGTGGGTATAAATCTGCATCTATAAATGATATTAAATTGTTTGATTCTCAAATGGGTACTTTAATAGTACAAAGGTCAAACTCAGTTGATGATATTACACAAGATAATACATATACATTACAGTATCGTAGAAATCTTAAAGATAGAATTTCAGTTAGTACATCTGCTAGTATTTCAGTAGATGGTTCAACTGAATCATCATATAATGCAGCGTGGACTGGTAGTGGGACTCTAACGGTGGGTAAAGATTTCCCAACAGTTAGTGGTTTAACACTTTGGAATAGTGCTGAATATTTAAGTGGTTCAATACAAGAACTTAGATATTGGGCTGACCCACTTAATGATATTGTAATTGATGAGCATACACTTTCACGAGAAATGTATCACGGTAACTCACCAACATCATCTTACTTTGATTTGAAGTTTAGATTTATTCCAGATTCACAAATAAGAAATATTGCAACTACATCTTCATTTTATTCACAACACCCAAACCAAAACATAACCTCAACTGAAACGGGTTATATATTATCAGCCTCACTATTTAATTTTGAAGCAGATGATTTAAGAGGTGTAACTGAAGAGTATTTCACAAAAGTACCATCAGCAGGTGCGAATAACATAATGAACAATAAAGTTCGTTTAGAAAATTCATCACTTACGGGTGTGTTAGATGTTGATACTAAAAAAGAAAAATCAAAATACGATACAGCACCACTTGATTCAAATCAGGTTGGCATATATATGTCGGCTACAAAGATGTATAATGAAGATATTTATAATCATACTGGGTATTTTGAGATTGATGATTATATCGGTAATCCTGATAATAGAGAAGGTTATACTGAACAACATGAAGAGTTGGATTATGTTCGTAGACAAGTATTTAAAAAATATAGTTCTAAAAATCTAATAAATACTATATTAGATGTTTTATCTAAATATGATGTTTCTGTATTTGAACAGATTAGACAGACGATGCCGGCTAGAGTAGATTATAATTCTGGTATTTTAATTGAACCACATATATTAGAACGACCAAAAATTAAATCGAAAGCTAAAGTTGGATATACAAATCCACAGTACTCAGTAACAATAGAGCCAGTTGATAAGCCATTGGAATCTGATTACGTTTCATATGAAACTACAATTGAATCACCAATAGTACCGTTTGATGGTGAATATTCTAGCTACGAAACTACACTTAATTTAGATTTCAATTCTAAGATTGAATCTGTACGAAGTGATATTGTTACCATTGGTGAGTTTGAAGTTAAAAATCAATACTTACCATCGGTTTACAAATATGTAACATTAGAACCAACTGCATCAAATATAGATATCGGATATGGGTATGGTTGGACTACGAGTTCAAATGGATATTGGAATTACAGACCAATTGGTACATCGGTAACTCAGAGTAGATTATCACAATATGCGATGAAGGAAGTGTATTACTATAACAGTGCTTATTCAGCATCACGTGGTTTAAGTATATCATCATCATTAGTACCTGCTGCAACATCTACTGATGAATTACCGTTATCTGTTAATAATTTAAGATATTTAGGTTGTAAGATGACATCAGATTCACTAACAACAAACTCACCAGATACACCAGATGGTAGACCTGTTATTGAAATATTTGAAGCAGACCCTAATGTATTAATATACACATCACAAACTGCCGAAGATGGTAATTTGGATGTTGATACTGAAACTAATATTCCAATTTTAAAATTAGAAGATTTAAAAGTAAACGAAGATATTCTTTGGAAAAAGAGAGAACAATATCGAGCTGATATTAAAGAGTTTAGAAGAAAAATTCAACAAATATCCGAAATTGAACAATCACGTCGAGTTGATTTTGATTTAAGATATCAAAACGATAAAGTTAGACAAGATTTAGAACAACAGAGAAGAATTGAATTTGATATTATTAACAGACCCGATGAAATTAGGTAATTATGGATAGAATAAAACCAACACGTGGTGAAGCATCACCTACATCAACCAAAGAAGTTTCTAATAATCGGATGGGTGATGTAGTAACTGATAAATTAAGTAAAGCATCTAATAAACCATTAGTACGAGCAGATTCTGAGGTTGTTTCAGAGGAAACTTTTGTACAAGATGTTATAAAGCCAGTTGAAAAGGTAGTTAAAACCGCAAAACCAATTACTGATAATGTATTAGTAGATGATATTGATAAAACGACAGTTAGTGATTTAACTGATATATTATCATCACAGATAGTATTGGTAAATAATACACCTACTGCAATTAGTGGTGTTGAATTAAGTGATACTGATAGAGCTCGTTTGTTAAAAGAAGAGGATAAGCGTAGAGAACTTGAAGATTTACGTACTAAACAAATCAATGATGCATACGATGAAGAACTATCACGTCGAGTATTGTTTGATACTGAAATATCTAATATGAAGTTAGAGTTTGATATTTATCTTAAACGAGTGTATCCTGAGTTTGTGGGTGATAGGAATATGACTACTTCTGAAATCCAACAAAAACAATCAGATGCACAAAAAGTATCAGATTCAATACGATTAGAAAAGGAAAAACTTCAGAAATCTAAAATAAAACGATTGGAAGACGAAAAGAGAAGAAAGTATGAAGAATCACAATTACAGATTAACATATTAACTGAGCAAGAGGTTCAAACATTCTTTGAGGAAGAGATTATAACTGAACAAAAAGTAAAGTTAGCTGAAAATCCAGAATTAGATGGATTGAATGAAGTTGAGCGTACTATCAAAGAAGTTAGTGAGATGGAACTTAAATTAGGTAGAAAAATTGTACCATATAGAGATATTGTCGAAAGTGAAGAATCTGATTTCGATGTTAATTCATACACAACATCAAATGATATATTAATAAAGACTGATAATAGTGGTGATATTGTTAAAGATATGGATAAAATTAGACAATTAGAAGAATTAAGATTATCATTAGGTGTTATTGATGGTGAGGATTTTATTTATTGAAGTTAAATTTAAAAGTTAATTAAAAATATTTATTTACATATTTATATATAAATAAAACACACAAAAGGTAAAATATATGGGCTATTTAGATAACAGTTCAATCACCGTAGATGCTAACTTAACCAAAAAAGGTAGAGAATTATTAGCAAAGGGTAGAGATTTCTTTGTAATATCACAGTTTGCATTAGCAGATGATGAAGTGGATTATGAGTTATGGAATCCAGCACACCCACTTGGTAGTGATTACTATGGTATAATAATTGAAAATATGCCAATAGTTGAGGCTGTAACTGATGAGAATTATTCATTAAGATATAAACTATTAACTCTACCTAAAAATACAGTTAGAATTCCTATTATAGTAACAAATCCAACATCAATTTCGATTGAAGAGAGTGGTCAAACTCAACAAGTTAATATTACTACTACAAATGGTGGTAATGAAACATTGGGATATACTGTTACATTGTTAAACTCAGATGCGGCATCATTATCTGGTGATGGGCAGGGTATTGCAAATAACACTGACCCAGTTGGTGCTAATGAAGATAGACGTAGTGTTACGATTAGTACTAAATCTACATTTAGAATTACATCTAAAACATTAGCAGATAATACGGATATATCTACTAAAATTATTGTAATTGGAAACGAAACGGGTGGTAGAACTGAAATAGATTTAACAGTAACCAATAACCCTGAAATTGCAATTGGTAATTTCATATCAGCATAAATAACATACTAAAAGGAAATATATATGGCAGTTTTACCAGCAGGTTCATTTAATACATCAAAACGAGTGTATACTGCATTCAAAGTTGGGGATGTTGTAGAAGGTGGTGTTGAAAGAGTAACCAGAGGGTTATGGACTAACAACATAGGAACATTATCAACATTCCATACATCATCAGCACAATCGGCTACTCAAAAGCAATATTACTATGAGATTTTTAATGGAATTTCAACAGATTCTACATCGGAATCACAATTTTCAGTAGCATATGGAAATAATGTAGGTAGTGGTTCTTTAGGTCAAAATGAAGATTCACCATCAAACGCAATTTATTCTCAATATGCACAAATACTACTACCTGATAATCAGAGAATATTTACATTTAATGAAGTAGCATCTGATAGTATTTACGCAATCAATCTAAATAGAGCTAGATTGAAGGATAGATTAGACCCTGGTAATTTTCAGTTGAATTTAGCAACATTGAATGGTGATTCTTACGCTAACAACGTACATACAGGTTCAAATGTATCTGTAAATAATTCATCACCTATTATATCATTAATTGATGATTCAGCTGATACACAACAATCTTCTACTCAAATTGGTAGAGTTTATAACTTAGTATCAGGTTCTATTAATGGTGGTGTTTATTCACCTAAAACTTATTACGGTAGAGTTTATCCAGAGCAGGGTGTTCTTATCCTAAATGGTGATACATTAGATACTGATTTAGAGTTTAATACGGTATCTGGTTCTAATATTAACGGTGATAACTCATATAAATTATTCACATCCGTAAGTGGAGCTGCATCAGCAAACGCTGAATTAGGTTTTGCAGCAAGAAACGAAGAAAAAGTACAATCTACATTTTATTTTGTAAGAGCTAAGAACGGTGAATATAATTTTTCAAACAACCCATCATTCGTAACTGGTTCTAATGGTAAATTTAGACAACCAACGTTTGTTAACAATCCTAAATCATACATTACAACAGTTGGTTTATATAATAGTTCACAAGAGTTGTTAGCAGTTGCAAAATTATCACAACCGATTTTAAAATCATTCTCAAATGAATGCTTAATAAAAATTAAGCTTGACTTTTAATACTTATTAAAAAGTAATGATACATAATGGCAGATTCATTCAAACCTATAAATGGGGGTGGTTTACAACTATACCCCTTTAATACTCATAAAAATTGGGTAGTAACTGATACCACATATCGTAATAGTTACTACTCAATTTCTATACTTAAAGGAATCACACCATTAAACAATGAAAAAGTTCCATTATCATCCTCATTAAATGGTGAGTTGGTAGCAGATTCAACTGAGTTGGATAACTCTAATTCAGGTAATACATCATTTCTTTCATCTAAAGAACAGAAAATAGTTTGGAGTGGGATTAATCAAATGTTTTTTAAACATAGGGTTAACAATGAGCGTGATTTATACGCATCTGCATCAATATTTTCAGTACCTCGAAATCGTTTAGGTGATGGTATAAAACCACAGAGTATTACAATTAATGATAATACAATCAGTGATTATTATCCAGAAACATCAATCATAGATAGAAAAATAGATGAATATCATGGGTATCTATATGATAGTGGTATATCAACTGCATCATTTACTCCATTTGGTAATTTAATTGGATATTGGGGATTTAATGAAGAATTATCACCACGATTTGTTAGTTACGATTCATCTATATTAGATAGAAGTGGTTACAACACTAATGGTATTGGTAAAAATCTAACTTACAGTAGTGGAATTACCACCACAGGTGATGTTGAATTACCATCGGGTACTAAAGTTACATTTAATGGCACTGATTCATATATAAAAATACCCCAACAGAAGAGATTTAATTTTGTAAAGGGTAATGATTATTCTCTTTCAGTGTGGGTTGATTTACCTGTATCACAATCAGATACATCAAATGCATACAATTGGATTGTAAGTAAAAATGGTACTGTATCTAATTATATAGAAAATAGAAAGTTAGTACCATCTAAGCGAAATACGAATCAAAACACTCCAATATTCCCATTTGATATTAAAATCCATAACCAAAATACATCTGAGAACGGAAAGTTATCCATATCACTTTCAGATGGTAAAAGAACTTCAGAAGTAACATCATCAACATATTTAAATGATGAAACTCAACATCACGTTGTGTTCAACAAAACAGGTTCATTATTAGAATTGTGGGTTGATGGTACAAAAGAAACATCATCATCAATAAGTTTAAGAGGTGATGTTTGGAACGATTATGATATTATATTAGGCTCACGTTACGATACACAAGGTTCATTAATTAACTCTAATTGGTCTACTCTAAGTGGTTCATTGGATGAATTTAGAATATATAATAGAGCACTATCATCGGATGAAATCGAATCATTATCGAATAATGATTATCTAACTGGTTCAGCATATCAAACTGATATTGTA
>Ga0102945_1000450_pt1 | contig 12500 bp, 9 predicted proteins | sample SalPonred_H2O_MG_FD_78207 | JGI IMG/M metagenome (GOLD analysis project Ga0102945, IMG submission 78207) | Salt pond water microbial communities from South San Francisco under conditions of wetland restoration - Salt Pond MetaG R2_restored_H2O_MG ...
GCTCTACGACCTCACCCCCGTCATGGAAGCCGGTCACACGGCAGCGGTGAATCGTCTATTTAGACGCTATCTCGACCTTCTGATGAATTCAGCAAGCGCTGTCCCGGCGATAAGTGAGTCATCCCGTCGCGACTTCGAGAGTTACTCCAAGCGGCATGGACGATCAACTCCCCCCGGGCATGCGACCGGCTTGCCGTGCGGCTTGACGCCAGAGAACCGAGACCTCACCCGACAGCCATGGCCGCGACCCTACGTCTTGTTCGTCGGCACGATTGAATCTCGGAAGAATCACCGATTAGCGCTGGAGGCTTGGCGACGACTTCTCGAACGTCACGACCCGGAGGTGGTCCCCGACCTCGTCTGTATCGGGAGATTGGGTTGGCATGCCAGCGAATTCCTTGACGAATACATTGCCACCAGTGGTTTGGGGGGCAAGGTCAGCGTTCTGTCGAACTCCGTTTCCGATGAAGAGTTGGCCGAGTTCTATTCCCACGCCGAGTTCACCCTCTACCCGAGTCGATACGAAGGGTGGGGCTTTCCGGTGGGTGAGTCGATCGCTTTCGGCAAAGTGCCGGTCGTTGCCGACAACTCCTCGCTCCGTGAAGTGGGTGGCGATGCGGCCATCTACGTAGCCACCGATGATCTGGATGCGCTGGTGTCCGCTGTCGATTCCATGTTGAGCGATCCTGAATTCCGTAACGAGCGTCAGCAGGCCGTGAACACGAACACGCATACAGCAACGACATGGGAAGATGTGGCAAACGTCATCGCTTCGGATATTAAAGGCGCGGAGAGGAGGGATGCTTTGTTCCCCGACGTCGATCTTGGCCGGGAATACATGCTGGTGGTGGAATCCTCGCGCCCGGATGCGGGCTACGCCGATCAGTACCTCGCCCACGCCGTGAGTGAGGGCGTAACACCGATGCTCGGTCAGCCGCGAGGCGACAGCGACTTCACAGTCAGCGATGCCGCGATCGTTGGCACATTCGGGTCCCCGCAAACCTGGGGGTGGGAGTTGCGACCCGGTGGCTACGCGGACATCCGACTCACCCGGCCAGTGGATGGACCCCTCACCGTCCTGGTCTCCACGAGGTCCATGCCGGGCCGGGCATCGATTGAAATCGCCGGGCCAGGGGGCCCGTCTTTCCACGAGGTCTATCTAGGTTCGGTGATTTCAGTCCAGATGGGTGATGGAAGCAAGGGAACCCCCGCCCAGGCACGCATTTCCGTCACGGATGCAGCGGATTCCATCGAAGGCTTCTTGGGCCTTCGATCCTTCGTCGTCCTTCGCAGCAGTGACAAGGACGCGCAGATCATCGCCCTCAATGCGGCGAACAAGGCGCTGCGTCAGGAACTGGACTTCATCCAAGGCACGCGGTCCTGGAAAGTGACGGCGCCCCTTCGCCGATGGAAGGGGCGTGGCGCCTAGTTGCGCTTCTTCTTTTTCTTGGGTGCGGGAATGATGTTGATCGTGTAGTTGTTTTCAGTTGCGGACAGGGACCCGCCGTTGCCGAAGGATGTTGCTGTCACGGTGCAGGTGCCCGGCCCCAACATCGTCAGCACCCCGGCCTCGAATGCGCACGGCCCGTTGGACGCGAGTGTGACCGGGTTGTTGGATGTGGACGTTGGTGTCAATTCAACGTAACTACCGACCGTTAGCTTCCCTACGTTCCCCGGGCCCCAGGCTGGCGCTCCTTGTGGCGAGACTGTGATCGAATCGATCGCGGGAGCGGGAAGCACATTGACGATCTGCGAAGCGGTTCCGTTGTACTCAAGGTTGTTCGAGGCGTACTGGACCCGAATCGTTTGGAACCCGGCCTGCGTAGGTGTCCACTGGTAGGTGGCCACTCCAGCATTGATTTGGTTCGAACCACCCATGACGTAGAAGGTGAAGCCATCGATGTTCAGATTGAAGGCTGCGCTGCCTCCCACGGTAGTCGGAATACCCGCTCCCACGACAGCGCCAAGCGTGGCGGGAACTCCGACATACATCACCGGCGGCGCCGTAATCGATACCGTCCAAGACCCTCCGACTAGGGGATCCTCAGACAGGCTGGTGGAGGGGGTGAATGCATTCGTCGCGGGAGTGAAGGTTGCGGTCAAGACGGGACTTCCCGGGCTTGGCGTCCACGACATTCGGGTATTGGCCTTCCCAGGATTCCCAGCCGCGACCAGGGTCCCAGTTGCCACAACGTTGTTGCTCTGGTCGCGGACGGTGATGGTTCCGGACGCTGCGACCGCACCGCTCAGCGTGTCGACCTCGGCGAAGATGGGTACGGCCACTCCCGGTTGGACGTTGGCGGGGATGAAGAGCGTGGTGAGGGTGGGTGCGGGGACCACGGTGACCGATGCCGTATCGATTTGTCCGGCTGCTCCAGAGGCGGTGAGAGTGAAAGCGCCGGAAGCAGTAGGTGTCCAGGAGGCGTAGGCGAAGCCGGCGCTGTTCACCGGTGCCGTCAGGTTTGTCGAGCCGCCCGCAGACCCGGAGACGGCGATGGTGACGGTCTCTCCAGCTTTCTTGCCGGCTTTGACGGTCACAGTTTGCGGTGTCCAGGCGACACCGTTAGCGGCTGCGACCCACTTGGCACCCGCAAGTGGTTCAGCGTGGGAGGAAGGAGCCATCGAGAGCGACAGCCCCAGTGCCAGTGCTAGTGCCGTCAGCACCGCGCCTAAACGTCGAACCGCGGATGCACTATGCGTGTGAGACTTATGGTTGATCATGACGGCCCCTCCAGGTCGGGCTCCAATGTTACCTGTGTGACGATTGAGTTTCACCCCCGGCCCAATATTGCTAGGGGGCAAGGCCACGGAGATAAGGCGGGCGCCGCCCTAGACTCGTGCGGGTGATCGCCGATCTATTCCGTCAGCGGGCGCTGGTGTGGGCGTTCGCGAACAGGGACTTCGCCACTCGCTACCGGAGTAGCGTCCTTGGTTGGGCGTGGTCCCTGCTTCAACCGCTGGCCACCTTGCTCGTCTACGCGGCCGTATTCAGCATGGTCTTCCGAATTCAGGCTCCCCCGTTGGGCGCAGACCCGGAGCGCACCAGCTTCGCGGCTTTCTTGTTCACCGGCATGGTCACATTCAACCTGTTCTCCGGATTGTTGATCCTCTCGATGACCCAACTTCGATCCAACGGCGAATTGCTGCGCAAGGTGCACTTCCCGGCGTGGACCCCCATCCTGGGAGCCAGCATCGTTCAATTGGTGCAGGTCGCCCTAGAGCTCGTCGTGCTGATTGCAATGTTCTTGTGGTTGGGCAACATCGGCATATCGTGGCTGCTGGCTGTCCCCGTTCTTCTAGCAACCGCGATGTTCGGTCAGGGCATTGGGCTGATGCTCGCCGTTCTCAATGCGCGCTTCGGTGATGTGCAATACATCATCCAAGTTGTTCTCCAAGCCCTTTACTTCCTGACTCCAATCTTGTACCCGTTGGCGTTGGTAGAAAGCACTGCAAACTGGCTTGCCTGGATCGTGAAGGTCAATCCACTCACGTGGTTCGTGGAGACGATGCATCAGGTGATGTACTCCCTTGTCTACCCGCAATGGTGGGTCGTGCCAGGCCTCCTCCTTTTGGGTTTCACCGTTTTCTGGGCTGGATTCACGATCTTCAATCGCACGAGCGAAGACATTGGAGAACTGTTGTGAGCACTTCTGCCGTTGAGCTAGTCGATGTGGGTAAGAGGTTTCAGCGGCACGCTGATCGACGCAGCACACTCAAAGAGAGACTCGTTCGAGGGCGCTCCAAGCAAACCCAAGACTTCTGGGCCGTCCGGGATGTTTCCTTGTCTATTCCCCGCGGAAGTGTCTACGGCATAATCGGTCACAACGGTTCGGGCAAGTCCACGCTGTTGAAATTAATGACCGGAATATATCGACCCACCAAAGGCACGATCACCACCAACGGTCGTGTCGCGGCCTTGATCGAATTGGGAGCTGGTTTTCACCCAGACATGACGGGACGAGAGAACATTCGCCTGAATGGATCCATCCTTGGACTGTCCCGGGCGGAGATCGAGGCTTCGATGGACACCATCATCGACTTCTCCGGCCTGCGGGAATTCATCGATGATCCGGTCAAGCACTACTCAAGCGGCATGTACGTACGTCTGGGTTTCTCGGTAGCTGTGCACATGCGCCCTGATGTGCTCCTTGTCGATGAAGTGCTCGCTGTTGGTGATGAAGAGTTCCAGCGCAAGTGCTTCGACCACCTGTACACACTCCGGCGTGAGGGACGCACGATCGTCGTAGTCAGCCACGGCCTCGGCCAATTGGAGGGCCTGTGTGACGAGGTGGCCTGGCTTGACCACGGGGAGGTTCAGTCCGTGGGCGGTGCCACGGACACGATCAGTGCCTACCTCACCCGCGTCAATGCCGAAGAGACGATGGCGGGGGCCGCGGTTGCAGCGGAGCGAGGTGATGACACGGCGAGGGCTGGGAACGGAGTGGTGCGGTGCATGTCAGCGCGTTTGATAGACGCGGCAGGCGAGCCACTGCAACATGCCGAGACGGGTGAGACGTTTGGTTTTGAGGTTCAACTGATGTGTCATGAAAGAATCCTGGGACCGAATCTACGAGTCGCTTTGCAACACGAGTCGGGTCAGCTGGTGACCATGATGAGCAACCACCGCTACGGATTCGACTTCGGCTATATCGACGGACCGAAAACCGTTACCGCTCTGTTGACCGACAACCCGTTGCTTCCCGGTCGATACCGCGTGCATGTCGACATCTTCGATCACACCGGAAGTGTCCTGGTCGACAACTGGGATGATGCAGTGGAATTCACAGTCCGCAGTTCTCGCGGTGAGATCGGCCAAGGATTCGTTGAACTCCCCTACACCTACTCGATTACCTAGGGGCGACTGTGGAATTCCTGGAGTCACTCCCGGAGTCTCATCCGCTCATCCGTGTCAAACGTCGAGCGGGCCGAGTCAAACGGCGTATTAGGCGTGCCTGGTGGGAGCGCTTGAACGGCCGGGAATACCGAGCGTGGCTGGCGGATTCACACACCCGCCCTGCCGGGAGCGTCGAGAACGAAATCGGCCTCGCGGTGATCGTTCCCGTTTTCGATCCCCCCGTTGACTTCCTCAAAGATTGTTTGACAAGTGTCGTAAACCAGACGGCCCGCCACTGGCAACTCATTGTCAGTGATGACGGATCCACCAAGCCTGCAGTCCGTGACTTTCTAGCGATGTTTGCTCGCGAGCACCGCGACGATCCGAGGGTGATCGTCACCTCCGGCCCCAACGGAGGTATCTCAGCGGCATGCAATCGGGGCCTGGATCAAGTGACCACGACGTGGTTCGGGTGGCTCGATCACGACGACACTTTGAACCCGCGAGCCTTCGAGATGTTGAGCGCCGAATTGGCGCTGCACCCAGAAACACTGGTCGTCTATTCGGATGAAGACAAAATCGATTCAGCCGGCAGGCACTTCGAGTTGTACTGCAAACCGGACTTCTCTCCCGAACTCTTGCTCACTCAGATGTACCTGTGCCACTTCACCTGCTTTCGGACGCAGGCGGTTCTCGATCTGGGAGGCTTCCGAAGCGAATTCGATGGCGCCCAGGACTTCGATCTCGCACTGCGACTGCTACCTCAACTCACCGATCACAACGTGCGGCACTTACCGCTACCCCTATATCACTGGCGCGCATGGGCGAACAGCACGGCACTGACCATCGATGCCAAGCCTTGGGCGCAGGAAGCTAGTGCGCGCGCTCAACTGGATCACCTGAATCGCACGTCCGGTGGGACCGTGATTGCAAGTGCGGTGCCTGGCTTGAACGAGGTTCACCCAGTGGTCGTGACCCCGTCATTGGTCAGCGTCATCATCCCGACGGTAGGCGCGAAGGGCACAAACGGTCGGATGGTGGATGCGGCAGTGGCCTCATTGCACATGCGAGAGACGACGGTGCCGTTCGAAGTCATCGCCGTCACTACCGGAACAATCGAACCCATCGATGGTGTTGACGTTCAAGTAGCACTCGAACCGCCCTTCAACTTCTCGCAAGCTATGAACGCGGGCCGAAGTCATGCGCGAGGTGAGTTCCTATTTCTGTTGAACGACGACACCGTCATCGAGAGCGAACAACCGCTCCTGCGTCTGCTCGAGATGGCAAATGACCCACGCGTGGGTGTGGTTGGTGCGAGATTGACCTATCCGGACGGTCGACTCCAACACGCTGGCATGATCATCCTCCCTTCTGGCCCCACCCATGCGCACATCGCTTGTCCGGGATCGTTCCCGGGATATTTCGGATCCACGTTGACCCCCCGTAATTTCTCAGCGGTGACCGCTGCAGCGATGCTCGTCCGCACCAGCACCTTTGATGAACTAGGCGGTTTCGACTCCGAGTTCGCACGTGACTTCAATGATGTTGACTTCTGTCTGCGAGCTCGCAACGCCGGCTATCGCATAGCGTGGACTCCGTACGCGCACTTGACCCACCATGAAGGAGCTTCGATCTTGCGCAAGAAAGCCGCTCCGCAAGAACAAGTCTTATTCGATCGACGATGGGGATCGATGGGAATAGACCCGTATTACTCCCCGGCGTTGCATCAGGAGTTGAGTCGCTTGTACGAGGCGCGATGAGTTGGCAAGCCATCCGCACTCCCGACGGACGAAAACTGGTTGCCATCGGTGAGGAAAGCCTGTTTACGATGGACCGGCTATCTCTGGCGTTCGCTCACTTCGACGAGGATCCGCGGATCTGCTCGGTCAGCCTCGTGCCAGCACCCAGTCCGTCGGCGCACGAGTCGTGGCAACGTGGGACTTCGGCGACTGGACCGGTGACACTCGTGGCTCTCGACGTCCAGGATCTGGTCGGACCGGTGTCACTTGACGATCAACAGAGCTTTATCGAGTGGTGCGCCCGAGCAAGTGATCGGGGTCTATGGCACGACTGGCTCCTTATCGATGAGCCCGATGTGCTGCGCAATTCAGACGGAACTCCGCTGAGCAATATGGACAGGCAAGAAGCTGGGGATATAACGAGCGCATCGGCCTACCGTGCGGTTGTGGGTCCCCAGTCAGTCTCCGGTGGCCTTCACCTGTGGGTGGACATCACGTGGTTGGGGCGGCACGAAACGGGCGCACAAGTGCTATCTACTGGAGCCCTCGCAGCACTGGAACGGCAACCGGGTATAGACGGCATCACGCTCACGGGAGCCGATGAACTACCTGAATATGCCGCTCACCTGATTGACCTATCAGGAATCGAACTTCTTAGCGACGCCCCCCAGCTACCCCAGGCCGATATCGCCTGGTATCCCAACCAGATCGATCGCCGCAGCAACATTGCGGAGGCACGGCTACATGGCCGACGGGTTGTGACGACGTACCTGGACCTCATCGCTTACGACATTCCGCGGTATCACGCTTCGGCCGATGACTGGGCGGTGTATCGGCACCTTCAACGCGCCATCGCGCTTAGCGTTGATGGCATCACAACGATCAGTCAGGATGTGGCGAATAGACTTTTTCTCGAAGTACCTCAGTTGGACGCGTCGCGGGTGATGGCGATTCCCTTGGGCCTCGATCACATTTCGTCGGCTCCGAGTGAACCCGACTCCGACATCGAGCACCTACGCGATCGGATCTCGACACGGCCTTTCGTCCTCGTCCTTGGGAATGATTTTGTCCACAAGAACAGGGACTTCGCGATTTCCGCGTGGGAGCAGGTACTGGAGGCAGGGGTCAATTGCGATCTCGTGCTCGCGGGGCTTCATGTGCGCTCCAGCAGTTCCCGCGATGAAGAGGAGCGACTCCTGTCACAGCACACGAACTTGCGCGGGAGCGTTCACATCGTGGGGCATGTGTCAAGCGCGAGTCGCACCTGGCTTATGGCCCATGCGGCTGCCGTCTTGTACCCCTCGAGCGCCGAAGGCTTTGGATTCGTCCCCTATGAAGCGGCGGTATTGGGCACTCCAACCAGTTTCGTGCGCTTCGGTCCTCTGGCTGAACTCTCCGGTGTTCGTGACGCTCCGGCACGCTGGTCAGTGGAGGAAGTGGCTGCGGATCTGATCCGACTACTGACCCAAGAGTCCACGGCAAGACGTCGTGTCGAAGAGCTGCAGCGGGTTCGGGCTGATTTGACGTGGGATCGCTTTGCCGCGTCGCTGGTGGATTTCTTCGGTGAGGTACTCGCTCGCCCCGCGATCGTGTCGCCAGCGACACGCAGTGAGATCCCGTCCGTTCGGGGAACCAGATCCTCGCGTCGCCTAGTAGGTAGAGCAGTTCGTCGCCTTCGCAGGGGATGAACTTGTCGCGCGGGTTGACTAGCGTCCGAGGAGCCGCAGCAGGTAATCGCCGTAGCCACTCTTCGTGAGCGGCTGGGCTAATTCTTCAAGTTGGCTGTCGGTAATCCACCCGTTGCGCCAGGCAACTTCTTCTACACATCCGATCTTGGTTCCAGTGCGATCCTCCATGACGCGTACAAATTCACCGGCATCCTGCAACGTTCGAAAAGATCCGGTGTCCAGCCATGCGGTCCCGCGTTCGAGGACCGTCACTGTTAGAGATCGTGCCTGCAGGTAGTGGTCATTGACGGCTGTGATCTCCAGTTCGCCTCGCGCGCTGGGTGTGATCGACTTTGCCACGTCTACGACAGTGCGGTCGTAGAAATACAGGCCAGGTACTGCGAAGTTGCTGCGGGGGGCTGCTGGCTTCTCTTCAATGGAGAGAGCGGTGCCCGCATCATCGAATTCCACTACCCCGTAGTCAGAAGGGTTTGCCACCTCGTAGGCAAAGACGTGGCCGCCGTCAACGTCCGTAATCTCCTGCAAGTGACGGCCCAAGCGTGGGCCGTAGAAGAGGTTGTCACCGAGGATCAAAGCGGCTCCTTCACCGGCGAGGAAGTCTTCGGCGATGAGGAATGCTTGAGCTAGACCCTCGGGTCGTGGCTGCACTGCGTATGAAATTGACATCCCCCATGGGGTCCCGTCGCCCAGGAGACGTGAGAAGGACCCAGCATCTTCACTCGTTGTGATGATGAGGATTTCGCGCAGCCCTGCCGCCATCAAGGTCGCGAGGGGGTAGTGGATCATCGGCTTGTCGTAGACAGGTAGCAGTTGCTTGCTCACACCCATGGTGATTGGCCACAGACGACTACCGGTGCCCCCGGCCAGGATTATGCCTTTCACACCATCAGGCTATCGCGTCGAACGATTGATCAATCCGCTCATGGATCCGCGCAGCTTTGCCCACGTATCACCTTCGAGAACTAGGCCGCCTAGCTGGTTGACCAGGACTCTGCGAAGCGTACGTACTGCATGTCGCGGTGACTGACGGAACTCATCTGGGAATAGCGTCAGTCGATTTCGAAGCATCGTGGCACGTCGTTGAGGTGAATGCCCAGTGATGAACACCGGTCGATCCCGCCCGATATCCACTGATTGCGCGGACCCGAGGCGGTGCTCGATTGCCAGTCCGGGCAGTGTCGCCACCACTAGACCCCGTTCGCGAAGGCGTAGGCAAGCGTGTGCATCGACTGCGTCCATTCCGAACAGCTCATTGAAGCCACCGATGGATGTCATCGCTTCGACGTTCCACAGGGTTGCAGATTGAATAACCTCCTCCGTGGTTAGGAAGAGAAGGCCTCCAAAGTCAAGTGTCCGCCCCGGGTAGCGCATGGTGGCGCCGGCGATGTTCACCTCCCCGGCCCCCAGTGCGCCGAGCGGAACCCCGCTCAGGCCGAGCAGTCGCGCAGCCTCGACGATCCTCGGAATGAAGCCGGTGGGTACTTCGGTGTCCTGGTCGATCGTCAGGAGCCAGGTGCATCCGGCCTCTCTCGCAACTTTGAGGCCATTGTTCAAACTACGACCGATGCCGACGTTTACCGCGTGACGGATTACCTCCACGTTGGGAGTGGCTTCAACTTGCCGCAGGACCGGATCGCTCGTGCAAGGACTGGCATCGTCCACTGCCAGAACCGGACATGCACCCGCTAGGTTCGCAATACGATCCACAACGGCTGGCTCGGGCGCGAAGGTCGGCACCACGCAGTACACGTCGCCTGGCACGTGGTCAGCCTATCCGTACGATTAGGCTGCTCCGGGTCCGGAGAAGGATCAACTGCGGACTACTTTTGCGGTGAGGTGGAATCACGTGACGGAACCCCGACGAGCGCTGATCACCGGTGTGACCGGTCAGGATGGCTCGTACATGGCCCAGCAGTTGCTCGACAAGGGGTATGAGGTGCACGGCCTGGTCCGGCGGTCGAGCACCTTCAATCGGGGTCGCATTGACCATTTGCATCACGATGAGCATCTTCCAGGGAAGAACCTGCACCTCCACTACGGCGACGCAACAGATGCTGCCCGCATGCATCAACTCGTCTCGGAGTTGCGTCCTCACGAGGTCTACAACCTTGCGGCGCAGTCTCATGTGCGGGTGTCATTCGATGAGCCTCTGTACACCGCGGAAGCTACGGGGGTCTCCACGTTGAATCTGCTTGAGGCGATTCGAAGCGTCGATACCAGCATTCGCTTCTACCAGGCCAGCACTAGTGAGATGTTTGGTGCGAGTCCACCCCCGCAGAATGAAGACACTCCGTTCTATCCCCGCAGCCCTTATGGCGCCGCCAAGGTTTACAGCTACTGGATCACCCGCAACTACCGCGAGGCGTACGACATGTTTGCCGTCAACGGTCAGTTGTTCAACCATGAGTCGCCACGCCGTGGGGAGACGTTCGTTACGAGGAAGATCACTCTCGCCGTCGCAAACATCGTCAAAGAACGGCAAACCGAATTATGGATGGGCAACCTAGACGCCATCCGGGATTGGGGCTATGCGCCCGAGTACACCGATGGCATGTGGCGAATGCTGCAGGCGGATGTCCCGGAGGATTTCGTACTTGCTACCGGAACCGCCTACACGATCCGCGATTTCCTTGACCTTGCCTTCGCCCACGTTGGACTGAATTGGCAGGACTACGTCAAGTTCGATCCGAAGTTTCTTCGACCTACTGAAGTTGACGAGCTCATTGGTGACGCGACCAAAGCCAAAGAGAGATTGGGTTGGCAGGCCACGGTTCTGCCTCCGGAGCTCGCGAAGATCATGGTGGACGCTGACATCGCTCGCTTGGAAGGCGCCCCCGAGGGCCAGTTCTAGGCGTGCGCATGCGCGTCCTGATCACCGGTGCTGCCGGTCAAGATGGCACCATCTTGGCCACTCAGCTCGCCCGCGAGGGTCATGACGTTCTCGGTCTGATCAAGCCGGGCACCTCACAGGAACGTCTGCTTCGCTATGTTCCCGAGATTCAACTTGCCGAGATCGATCTAGAGAATCTCGAAGGTTTACGAGATGTTGTAAGTCAGTTCCTGCCCACCCACATCTATAACTTCGGTGGGTTCACTGCCCCTGGCGAATCCTGGGACCACCAGGACGAAGTGCGACGCGTCAATGTCGATGCCGTCGCTGAGCTGCTCGGAGAAGCGAGTCGACTTCGGACCCCCGCTCGATTTTTCCAGGCATCGAGTAGTCATATCTTCGAGGGAACCGATCGTTCGCCGCAGGACGAGAGCTTCGAGCTATCCCCCCACAGTCCCTACGCTGAATCAAAGGCAGAAGCGCTCCAATTGGTTCGCCAGGCTCGGGAACGTGGACTCTTTGCAGTCTCGGGAATCCTCTATAACCACGAATCTCCACTTCGCACCGATCACTTTGTCACCCGCAAGGTCACGCGAGCAGCGGCCAGGATCGCTGCAGGATTGCAGGAGACTCTCGAATTAGGCGACGTCGAAGTGGCCCGGGATTGGGGCTGGGCCCCGGATTACGTCCGCGCCATGCGGCTGATGCTGGAGGCGGATTCTGCTCAGGACTATGTTCTGGCCACGGGAATATCCCATCGTTTGTCCTTCTTCGTGGAGAAGGCCTTCGCAGCTGCGGGCGTCTCAGACTGGCAGGAACGGGTTGTAACCTCGCGTGCGCATCATCGGCCGGTGGATACGAACAAGATGGTGGGCGACTCGCGGTCTGCCTATGTGAACTTGGGTTGGCGCCACACTGTGGACTTCGATTCCATGGCCGGTCGAATGGTGGAGTTTGACGAGCAGCTGCTGGTGGATGATGAGGCGCTATGGCCTATCCCGAGTCCGTAGTCTGTGCGGGTGACCCGAGGCATCGCTGAGCAAGAAGGTGGCCGCAAGTATCGAGCGCCTTGGTTCGCAACGGTGGCCCGGCACCACGCCAAGGTTCTGTGGAGCCGGCTCCCTGCTCCGATCAAGGCCTCTACCATCCGTCGGCGGCATGTCAGGCATGTCACCGAACAGATGCTTGCGTGGATCCATCCGGCCTATCTGGGTGACTCTGACTATTCGTGCGAATGGCTGCTGTCACCCGATAAGCGCCCCGTCGATTGGCCTCTCGTTCCATGGGATCTTCTGGGATTCGAGGCCTGGAATGAATCCGACAAAGTACTTGCCAAGGAGTGGTTGTCGGGCGGTCCTTGGGATTCGGACGAGTTTCTCGAAGCCAGGTTGGACAATCACGACGATGAA
>Ga0102945_1000452_pt1 | contig 12486 bp, 11 predicted proteins | sample SalPonred_H2O_MG_FD_78207 | JGI IMG/M metagenome (GOLD analysis project Ga0102945, IMG submission 78207) | Salt pond water microbial communities from South San Francisco under conditions of wetland restoration - Salt Pond MetaG R2_restored_H2O_MG ...
CGGTCACGCAACGGCACGAACGCAAAATCGGTAAACGTGAGGTCTTCAAAAATGCCAACCCACGAGAAAAACGTATAGTCGACGAACTCGGTGTTGAAATCACCAAACAGGGTGTCATATTCTGCCGACACGTTAATTTCGTTTTGCGAAACACCCGTCGTACGCACACGGTAGAACGCATCCTCAAATCGCACCCTGGAACCAGCAATAGTACCAAACGCTTGGGTGACAATTTGCGCTACTGACTGTTCGAAATCTTCAAACGTGGCAGCCGCATAGTCCACGTTGAACTGTGAAAACGCATACGGAGACGGTAGGTTTTGCGCATAGGTTTGGAACGATTCGAAAAACACGATCGCGTTTTCTTGTTCCACAAACGCCAACACGTTTTGATCCAAAATGCCGTTGGCTGTGCTATCCAAAATGAGATAGTCGTATTCGGTGAAGTCAGGTTTCTCTAACCGGCGACCCGCAGTTTCAAACCTTTGACGTGGCAACGCATAACGACGCCTAGCTTTAACACCCGCATCATATGCTTCCTCAAACGTAGTAATAAACGGATTATCAATCTCCGTACCAAACTCCTGCGGGGTTTCCTCCGCAGTTAACCCCGTCGGAATGGTCGCCACTTTACGGTCAGAAAAAACACCCGTACCAATAATGCGAAGCGTTGAATAGTCCGTCGCACCATCCGAAATGGAAATCGAATAAGGACTGTACTCTTCAAAGTCGGGACCGGTCAGCCGAACGCGAATAGTTTGCCCATTGTCGACAAGTTCAAACGACATATTGCCGCCATAGTCACTCCAAAACGCGGCACTAACCGGAAGATTGTCATTACCCGAAGCAGAATAAACGGACTCCGTACCCGCATAATCCCTAGAAACAGCATCTTGCACAATTGGCTGTTTCACCGACTCCAAAAAACCACTCACCGGAATGTCAAACGTTACCGTTTCGTTAGCTTCTACAGAATAAACTTCAACCTCAGGAGTCCAACCACCAAACGGATACGCCAACGTATCCACCAGGCGCTCATAGTTGTAATAGGCAACCTGAAACTTTTGACTAAACGTAACATCTTCCAAAAACACTGACTCGTTAGTGACATTCAACACACTAATTTCACGTTGCCGCATCGGGCGAACATAAATAGTGTTACGAATCAGCGACACGTCCAACTGATACAGTGCAGCAAAATCTTTCAACAGCACCCACAAGTTACCTTCATAGCCCGGAGTGATGATTTGCGTGGTGGGAACAGCGGGACTGAAAACAATATCTGTCGTAATTGATGCCGCCGAGAAAACAGCAAGCAAATACTCTCGAATGGTTGTAACCTGCGGTCCCACATAACCCTCAGTGTTAATCAGGTTAAGACGACTCGCACCAGTCAGTTCAACAATGCCATCGTTGGAATTAAAATTGTTGATACTGCCCGTAATGAAACCATAAAAATCGTCACGAAGAGTAACACCGTCACGATATAGCAGGATAGCTTTATTGTCGGTGTCTTCCACTTGGAACGACAGGCTACCGACCTCACCAGACTCATCCCCCACATCGTGAGGCATCGACCCTTCAGAGTATTCGTAAAAACCAATGTTGGTACTGTGACCCTTGAAAGCACCAGTACCCCTGGTTACAATTTCAATAGCCACTATTCAGCCCAACCACCGGTCTCCACAAACTGTGCCGCCAAACCCGCACGTGTATATACGGCACTGTACGGCGTGTAGTTGGGTTGCGAAAGAAACGAAACACCCGAATGTCCCTGACCGCTAATAAACCCACCCGCTTCGGGGCTTGCTCCGTCTTCTAAAACTTGCACCATCATGCCCGACAAAGTAACTGTACCCGCACCGCCAAGACGTAATTCAACACCGTCGTAACCGTCTGACGCGGCCACCGTATAGTTGAAACGCGAATTGTCTGACGCGGCCAGCAAGGTCAACGTGTCCGTCGGTGCTGCATCCTCCCCCGCAAGGGTCGGAGTGGCTTCCACAGTCCCGCCAGTGCCGTCCTCCCCGTACACACCCACATGTGCCGTATAGCCAGGGGGAATGGGCACCCACACGGTACGCGACTGGTTTTCCACAACCGTATATTCGATAGACTCTAACGGCAAACCAAGCGTATTAGTCGGAGTATCTTTCAAATCTCCCCGAGTGGCCGCGTTCAACGGCAGGCCATCATAACCACCAATCGAAGGTGTAGCCCACCATTGCGGCAACACGTTACGGTCCGCCACAAACGGATCATGCCAATAAATGTCACCCGTCCCATACAAACCATCAGCAAGGTCAAGAATGACGCGCGCATCGTCACGTTCAACAAAGTTCCACGTCAACGTATACCGTTTATGCGACGCCACAGAACGTCGCACAGACGCACCGCCATTAGTAAACTGAAGTTCGTTAGCAAACCCCTGCTTCGACGCCTGCATGTTCACCGAGGGGGCGCGCACTTCCGTCATTCGACGTTTCGTGCCAATGTAAAAACATTCACTCATCAGTTACTACCCCTCTGCGACGCAGAAACACTATTACGGTTAGCAGCCTGCGCGACCACGCGACCATCCAACCGCAGTTGAACATTACCAGCATTCTCCAACAGTTGCCGGTCATAGGGCGACAGTTCCACCATCATCGCATCGGGGAACGAAACCCCAGTAGCGCCGCCCACAAAACCACCAGCTTGATAGCCTTGCATGGCTTGCATTTGCGCCAAGAACTGCGCCGAAGGTAGACCACGAGACTGGTCGACCATATGCTTCGGCACAACATATTCGCCACGGTGCACAATACCCGCAGGGTCAAGACGACCACCGCGACCAGTGAAACCACCAACATCATAATTTTGCAAACGCCTTTGCGCTTCAGACAAATTACTATTAGCCGAAGAAAGTTGCCTAATTAAACTACCTAACTGGCTAGAAAGACTTTCATAGCGACCCCTGTCAATACCTGGTTGACGCATTTGAAGCTGGACGTTAGATATAGAGCCCCTAATATTGTTTACTCGGCCCTGAAGCCGCGCAACATCCGCACGAAGTTGAGCTTCTCTGCTCGGCCCAGGATCGGGATCGGGGTCAGGATCGCGATCAGGCGTCGGCGTTGGCCGATTCAAAGCCGCATTCATTTCACGCGCACGTTGAATATTCGTCTCCAACTGAGACTGCAACTCACGCAACGCCGTCAACGCAGGATTAACATCCGCCTCAATCGTCACATTACGAGGCACCCTATTAATTGCAAACGTCACATCATCAAACGCTTGCGCATAATCCTGAATAACCGACTCTTGGAAACCAAGCTCACGAGCCTGCTCAACAAACTCCCGACGTGCCCTATCGGTAGCCGCGCGCAACTCATCCTGCGAAGCACCAGCCTCCGCAAGCGTCACAATATAATCCTGATATTCACCCACCAGGTCAAGCAACGCCGCCCGATTCTCACGCGCCGGAGCAGCATCACCAGTAGCCACCGCACCAGCAATCAACTCTTCTTGACGCAACTGCCGCGCATTCTCCGCACGCTCGCGGTCAATATCCGCAAGCTCATCACGAAGCGTAGCGGCCCGCAAATCATCATCATACGCTTCCGCGACCGACAAGAAATATTCTTTAATAGCGCGGTCAGCCGCAAGGTCACGTTGTGCAGCGCGTAACTCTTCAATGTTTTGACGTGCCTGATCGATTTCGTTAGCGAAATCTTCCCAAGCACTAGCAATACGGTCAACTTGTAACAGTTCTGCATAGCGAATATCGAACGCCCGAGAAATGACATCATCTAAATCGCCCGCATAGTCAAGAAGTGTCACCACTTCTTCTTGCACAGATTCAATACCACGCTGGAAATTACTGAAATCAACATTGGCAAACGCAGTAGCTTGGTCAATTGCTACGCCAAACTCGGCGGCAAGCAACGCAATTGTTTGGCTCAAGAACTGCAACGACGGGTCAGTCTCAGATCCTACCGTGCGGGCAAGCTGTTGGAACAAAACCTGCAAGTTGCCAATAGCTTGTTCGGGGGATTCGGCGGCGGCGGTAATTGAACGCACCGCATCCTCAATCTCGTCCGATGCGAACAAAGCATCACGGCCCGCCTCGGCATAAGCTTTACCCAAATCGAAAATAGCTTCCGCCTGGGCTTGCGCCGCATTAATCGGGTCGAAAATTGTGTCAAGCAGCTCACTGAATTGTTCTTCAAGGGTTTTTACTTCTTCAGCAGCGCCGCTAGCGGAACTTCCAACGTTCGCCATAGACTCTTGAAAGATTGCCGCAAAAGACTCAATATCGAAATCGGCTAAGCCCTCTTGGACAGCATTGTAAGCAGCAACTTTGGGTGTCTGCTCTCCCGCTTCCGCACCAACACGTTGAATTGCCGAACGTACAAGCTCTTGAGCTGCGGCAGTTTGTGGCCCCTGCGATTCTAAGAATTGCAGCAAAACGGCAAGGTTGCCCAAAATAACATCAACGTCACCTTCCGGCTGGGCAAGAATTTGTTGAATCACATCACCAATAGCGCCAGCGGCAGTGTTGGCGTTATCGGCACCCTCAGCGAGAGCATTAGAATAGTTGCCAAATGATGTTGCTACAGAGTCAGCATATTCTGCCTGTTGAAACAAATCATTGTTCACATTGCGCAGTTCTTCATCTTGCAAAGCAAGCTTGCGAGAAGATTCGTCAGTTTGAGAATTAGCGAACTCTTGAGCGTCAGCGCTGCGCTCAACGGCAGCAACCGCGTCATCTTGTCCTTGGGCAAAATCAGCCAAAGATCCATTAACAACTCCCAAAATTCGATCCTGCTCAGCAATTTCTCCGCGCAGTTCACGGAAACGCTGACGGTCTTCTTCGCTGGAAGTAAACGGATTAATTCTTAAAGCAAGAGCATTGTATTCTCTTTGCAATACATCACGGTTCGCACCAATTTCTTCCGCAACCGCACGCAAATATTCCGCGCCTTGACCTTCAAGACCCGCCGTTAGAAGTTCACTAACATTACCCCCCGCCTCGGTGAAAATTTGTTGGAAAGCAGGGTCGGCAAAAGCGGATTCGATTTCCGGATCGGCAAGCAAAGCAGTTTGAAAATAATCCAAAGTTTGCTGACCAGCAACAAGAGTTTGCTGCTCCCGAAGCTCCTCATTGGCCTTACGTGTAGCCTCTTCAATTCCCTCTTGACCTTTAGCGAAGTTTTCGGCCGCCTGTCCCGCGTCAAGTTCATCTTTAGTTTCTTTAACCTCACGGCGATAAACAGCTAAAGCTTCACTGCCGTCAGCGAACTTACCGGTAGCCTGATCGAAAGCTTCAGTGTCCTGCCGGAGAACCGTTTCAAGACCCTTCAGGTCGCCAAAGAAACGTTGAACGTTTTCACTGGACTTGTCAGTTTCATTAGTAAAAGTACCAATAGCAGCACTAAGAAGAGTGATTCCAGTGACCACAAGACCAATAATGCCCAACCCGCGCAAACCTTTACCGAGGAGTCTAATCGTGGCGGCGGCGCGAGCATTACTTGCGGCGTAAGCGTCCATCGCGGCTTTGCTCTTCAAAGCGGCAATCGTTGCCCGGTTAAACTCTAAACCAAGCTCACGCAGTGAGAAGCTCACCGCACTAAAACCGGCAGCCAAAAGACCCACAGCGGCAATCACACCCGCAAGAGCCGCCGCTAAAACACCAATAACAACAACGACACCAGCAAGGAAACCACCCACAGGGTTTTCCACAAGCCGAGTGAAACCAATAACCGCCTGGTTTAAGAACTGGAAAAGAACCGAAAGTGGACCAACAGTGTCACCAACAACCGCACCAAGATTTTGGAAATTCTGCACCAAACGTTGCAACTGTTCCGCCGTGGTGGTCGAAATAATCCCATACTGTTCAGTCACCTTACCGGCGAGCAGGAACTCTTCACGACTCAGCTTAATCAGACGGCGAACCTCATCAGAAGACTGTGCAAGACGCAAAATCGAAGGAATATCACGCACAGAAGTAATACCCAAATTACGAAGCGTACGTTCCGCCTCCGGACCCTCCTGATTAATGCCATCAAAAAAGTCCTGCAAAACAGCACCAGGATCAGTACCCCAGTCGTCCACAAACTGTTCCGCCGTGCGACCCGTCAAACGACCAAACTCTTCAACACTAGCGCCACCCTCAATCGCGGAACGGCCAATGTTAGAAAACAGTCGAGTAATCGTACCCCGAGCAAGTTCCGGACGAATACCAAGCGAAGCAATCGCACCAGAAAGACCAATAATTTCCGGCGCAGTCAAACCAGCAAGCTCACCCATCGAAGCAATCTGCGTAGACACGTTAACAATTTCAGACTCAGCAGCAACCGAATCGACACCCACCGCAAGCAACGCAGAACCAAGAGCCTCAAAATTGCCATTGACAGTGGAAAGAAGCTGATCGAGTCGACCAAAAGCCTCAGCGGCAGCATCCACCGTCAAGTCAGTAGTTGCCGAAATTTGTGCAACCGTTTCCGTAAAGTCCGCAATACGCTCTTGAGCAATACCCAACTGTCCCGCAAGAGCCGCAATGTTAGTAATCTCAGTCCAGTCAATCGGAGTGGACTGTGCAATATCACGCAAAGAAGCAAGCAGGTCATCACGCAACTGTTTTACACTTGCGCCAGCAAGTTCGTTAGTTCGAACAACATTCGCAAACTCACGTTCATATTGGATAGACAAACCAATAGGAACAATAGAAAAAGCCGCCGCCGCCGCCGCAACATCGCGGAACGTGTTCGACAAGTCATACAAAGCATAACGAATTGCCGGACGTGCCAAATCAGAAGTGCTCTGCTGAAGCTGCCTAACCGGTTGGCTAGCCTCCCGGGCAGAACGACCCGTTAAATCAAACGCCCGAGGGAGCGCATTAACATTCTTCGACGCCGCAAGGCTCGTATCGCCCAGTTGCGAAAGCTGACGATTCGCAGGCCCAACACCAGAACTGGCAGAATTAGAAATGCCCCTAATGCTGCGGCTAAGTTGACCAAGGTCCCTAGCAACAGTTTCAGCATTCGTTGCTATGTCTATCCGAATGTCAGCGTCAGCCAAAACAAATCCTTAAGCGGTAGAAAATACTATTCCCATTCTACCGCATCACTATTTTTTGCCCTGCAAAATCTGCTGCTCACGAGGCATGGGACGCTCCCTCACGCCAGAGTTTTTCTTCTCCTGCTCTTCCAACCATTCCTCACGAGTTGGAAGCTCACCACCATCCATCACACGCGGCTCAGCAACAAAATACCGACCAGGAGTTTTTTTCTTCTTCTTGCCGTCAGCTTCTTGTGCGCGCTCAATAGCCGCACGAGACTTAGAAACACGAGCCTTGGCGTCAAACGTCACACGATCAGACTCATCCCACCACAACGGGACACCATCCCGATACCAGTCCTGCAAAATATAGTGCGCCTTAATCAGACGATAATCCCACACTGTCCACTCAGTGTGCGACGGGTCACTAAAAATAACAGCAGTAGGTGGATGCCCAATCCCAGCAGCCGCCTTCAACAAAGTGGCAACCATGCGGTTTTGTTGCCAGGTTAGGGCTTCGCTAAAAAATCCTCACCCGTTTCCATCATAAACACTGCACTGGACGTGCGAAGCTTCTCAATAGCTTCATTAATTTTCACCATCGCACTCAACGGCAAACTGTTGCGCATTTCTTTAATTGCCGCAAACGGAAACTCGGTCTGCTCGTTACCATCAGGATCAACAATTTTTTGAATGTGCTGTTGCCACAGAAAATCAGTGAACAGTGCGTCACGCTCCGGAGATGGCTTTTCCCGACGCTCACCCTGCTGGCCCAGCAAAGTCTTCAAATCGTTTTCCGACTCATATTGAATCGGATATTTTTTACGAGCCTCAGCAAACAACTCTTCACGTTTACCCTCAGGAATGCCACGAAGGTGAAAAGTGAGAGAAGATTTCTTTAGCGTTTCAGAATACTCTTCAATTTTCTCAAGAATAACTTCCCGCTTTTCAGTAACGGCTTTACTGTCAGAATTTTTCTTATCCAACTCGTCAAGCTTCTCTTTCCACAAAGAAGCCTCATAAGCTGTTTTCTCGTCAAGGTAAATAACAAGTTCAGTTTCCGGATAGCCCCTGTCTTTCAAAACATCCAAAATGTTGAACTTACCGGGAGCTTTAGCCTCATCTACGGCTTCGCGGATTTCTTCTTCAGCAGACAATTGTCCTCCTTCGTTACAGCCAAATCTTACCACAGGCAAGAAAAAACCCCCGCCGGAGCGGGGGCTTTCTCAAGTAAGGTTAGGGTTAGCTAACCGTCACAGCGCAAGTGTCGCTCTCACCATTCGGGCCAGTCGCCGTAATGGTAGCCGAACCAGTCGCCACCGAAGTGACAACACCGGCGCGGACAGTGGCAACAGCCGCATCCGAAGTGGTCCACGTCAGAGCGTTGGTGTAGTTACGTCCACCGAACGTGGCAGTAAGCACATCCACATCATCTGCAGAAGTAGCCAGGGTGCTGTCAGACAGAACCACAGCGTTAGCAGTACCACCGGCAACAACAGCGCGGACAACATAGTCGCCCTGCGGCAGCATCGTCACGGTGTAACGGAACGCCTCTTCACCGGTAACCGACTCAGCATAGCCGTCAGTCATCACCTTGAAGCAGTGAACAATGTCACCCGCAGCGGCGCTCGTGCCGGACTCTTCGCCGTCGATACGCAGCACGAGGAACCCGACAGTGCGGGGAGCGTCAAGCGCGTCATAGGCGAGCGAGTAGGTGCTGGTTGCGTCGTCGAACGACTGCGGGTAGTAAAGCGAAAGGCTTCCACCCCAGTTGGTGTAACCACGGTCGATAACTTTACCGATAGCGGTGATCGCCGGGTCGTCCAGTTCGTTAGAAGCTTCGAGGTTGAAGTCGAAGTCGTTCCACGAGATAGCGTCCGAAATGTCCAGAGTGGCGTTGATTTCGTCAGCAGTGGGGTTCTCGTAGTCCGCGAACGCGTTCTCAAGAGCCCACCATACGCGGATATTACCGCTCGAAGGAACCTTTACGTCAGTCATTATGAAGCCACCTCGTAATTCCAGTTCACGAAGTCATTGTTGAAGAACGACTGGCTGAGACGCTGGTTTTCACCATTGCCGTTAATGTCAATGCCAAAGTCAGTCTTCACGCCGACCATCTTGATGCGGTCTCCAGAAGCGAAGTTAACGTCGCTGTCCTTACCGACTCGCATGATTGCAATATATTCAACGTCCGGGTAAGCGAGAAGGTCAAACGCTTCGTTGAAAACTCCGGTGGCCGAAGTGTCGGCGTCGCGGAAAGCTTCCATCACAACTTCCGGGTTGAAGAACGTCGGGGTTGAAAGGTTACCCAGATCGCAGAAAGTCTGCGAGTCGTCGGTGTCCGAGTCCCCGAGGGTGAACGTTGTTCCATCCTCGTTCAGCGCGCAGGTAATATTGTGAACAAGCGCAGTGTTGTTCAGCTCTGCGGCAGTTGGAGCCGTGCGGTCAGCAAAGGCTTCCGGACGAGCGAGGCAGAACGTAACGTTAGTACGATACATTCTGGTGTTAGCCATTAGTTCTCTTCCTCAATATCGATATTGGTTTCGGTCTCTTCTGATTCCACGTCAGCGTTTTTCTTTGTGAAACCAAAGAAAGACTTGCTGGGACGCTCCTCAGCTTTATCCTCAACAGTTCCCGGTTTGTACATTTCGGGATTGTAAGGTTTAGTGCCCTCTTCGACGGGCACGAGAACATCCTTAAAGGCAGGGTGTTCTAGCATTTTGGGGGAAACGTCGGCAATTTTGCCCGACACGGTATTCAGCGCAAGTACCATACACCTAGTTTACCACCGATTTAGGACCCCACGGCAGTACTATTAACCTGAAAGGATAGCGTATTAATCGCCAAATACAAATGCGGCTTAGCGTCATAGTCAGAAACAGGAAACACTACGTCTCCGCCCTCTGGAGTGAGCTGAGAGCCCCCGGGGACCTTCCACCCAATCAACTGGTCCAAAGCATAATTGAGCCCCTGACGCGCCTGCTTAGGGGCCGGAGCGACCACCACAACATCCACCGCAGAAGAATACTCATCATGCCGCACGCCAGCAAAAGAAGTGTTAATCGGTGAACGCTCCAAACCGTGCCAGCGCAAAACAATAAACGGCTTCACGCGATTATCAACCTTCAGAAGCGCCTCATCGTTTAAGACTTCATCTTCTTTGATGTCATAAGCAGAAAGCGTTGTTTCAACATGCGCATAAATCGCATCCTGGATAGCCACAAGATCAAGACCGGTCACGAATCAACACCCCGCTCAATCCTTCTCGCATATTTACGAGTCAACCTCGGCAAAACTTGATTCACCACATAGCGACGTGCATCCCGCAAAGCAAACATGCCCGCCACCCTTTTGCCGCTAATCACATGCAAAAAACCCTGATCTTGATAACCAAAATAGTCCTCAAAATTACGAATCCAACCAAAAGCCGCAACCCTATTAGCACCACGCCCCTCAAACCGCACACTCACCGAATCGCGCATATTACCCGTATTAACACGACCACCAAAAGAACCGCGACGCAAAGTACCCACACGGCCCCCATCCTTCGCATAGTGACTACGCTGCCATGCCCGCCCAGTTCCGCTCGTTTCAATAATTTCACGCATCTTGTCACGGCCAGCCTCAGCCGCCTCAATCTGCAAAGCCTCAGTAGCCGCAGCCAACTGTTTTTCAACAGCGCGAACCTTGTCAACCGCGCTACTCACATTAACGCGGACAAACTGCCTATCGCCCCTAGCCATCAGCGCTCACATCACATTCAATCGTGGTATTCCACCCATAAGAAGAATTAATAGCATCCCGCACGACAAGTTCCAAGCCCTCAAGGTTTACATTCTGCGCACCATCGGTCACACGAACACGCATACCCTTTCGAATCAAACCAATCGTGTCATCGTAAGTAACCTGCACTCGCACCCGCTGAATCGCGCCCTCACTAATCCCAATGTCCGGCGTAGAAGCAACCGCAATCGGCTGCACCCTTGCCCTACCCGACCAAATAGTAACCTCCGGATCGTTCGAATAAGCATTCGTCTCCGGGTCCCACTCAACCTCACGTGCGTTAGGGTCAACAATATCCACCGTCGCGTTATACCAACGCGTAGCAGCGTCCCGCATTTCCATAGCAATACGGGCGAAATCGATAGGACTATCCGCCGGAATCGGCATCAGTTATTCCACCACGGATATTCGTCAGCCTGACCATCATTATCATCATCAATGAACATGGCAATCATGTTGAAATATTCGCTCGACTCTTCCTGCAAAGCCTCCTCGCGCAACTGCGCAGCAAGCTTCCGCAAAGACTCAGCAATACGGTCACCATTAACCGTAAGGTCATCAGACGACCACGACTTCAACAGCAACGCCTGAGACATCGAAATAGTCTCCAAACAACGCGCCGCCGCCAGCTTCACGTTATCCCCATACATGGTGAGGAACGCGGCGATTTCATCATCACCAAAATACTTATACTCACCAATACCGGAAATAATATTCTCCGGATCGGTATCACCAAGCAGAGCCCTCACCTGACCAACGTCAGTAGAGAAATTCGGAGGAGCGACGCCTTCATTCATAATTACATTTTACCGCATAAAAGGAGCCCCGCGCCGGAGCTGGGTGGTGGGAAGGGGGCAAGCTCGACGGACGCGGGGCAAACCAGCAGGAGGGAGCTGGTACATATATCTTAGCAAAAGGCAAAAGAAAAAGCCCCCGACATGATAGCCGGGGGCAATTTCTTTAGGGCTATTAGGAGCCGGAACCATCCGAGTAGCGGAGGCCGTCGTTAGTGACGTTGAACGCCTGCACCACGTGGCGGATGCGGGTCTGAACGTCGTCCTCATCGAACGAACCATCGCGGACCGGAAGCTCTCCACCCTGAAGGGTGAAGTGGCCGTTGTCCTTGACCGAGATAACCGGGGTGCGGTTACCCTGCAGGAACACCTCCCAGAAGTACGGGCGAGTGTTCAGGTCGGGAATCACAAACCAGAAGTCATCGGTCTGTCCAGCCGAAACGGTGTCGAGAGCGTTGAACTCGATCGGGTTGAACGGGCTGGTGATAACACTGGGGTTGAGCAGGCGCTCTTCCGAACCAGTGGTGCGGCGAATCTGCTGCAGAGCAAACAGTTCGCGCACGGTCATCGCCAGAGCGGTACCGTAAACCAGCTTGTAGTTGTTCGCAATCACACGGTTGCCACCAACAGTGTCGGTACGCGAGTCCGCCATAGCGTCCTCAAGGGCGTCCAGCGAGATGGCCGGGTTGCCCGACAGTCCCTTACCGGAGAAGCCAGAACCAACAGCACCAGCCGAGGTCACGAACAGCTTAGCCAGTTCGAGGTCCTCTTGGCGGGCAGCGTACTCAGCGAACTTCTGGGTCATCCGACCAATCATGTCGAAGTCACCAGTGCGACGCAGCGACTCCCACGACATGCGGGCGCGAAC
>Ga0102945_1000455_pt1 | contig 12471 bp, 10 predicted proteins | sample SalPonred_H2O_MG_FD_78207 | JGI IMG/M metagenome (GOLD analysis project Ga0102945, IMG submission 78207) | Salt pond water microbial communities from South San Francisco under conditions of wetland restoration - Salt Pond MetaG R2_restored_H2O_MG ...
GAGTGCCAATAAGCTACAAAAGGAAAATACTGATTATTAGCTGCATAAGCATAGTCATCTATTTCAGGAATATACTCTAAGTCGTTAAGAATAAAAGTTCCGTGCCTTCTGGAGCTATCAGTACCTGTACTTTGTACTTGAATAGCAAAAGTAGTATCATTTGCTATAATATGTATAGCTTCTACGTCATTATAATGAGAGCCGTGTATAGCGGGAGTGTTATTAGTCTTAGAGTTCCAACGAGATGTGATATTGTGAATGTTATTAGAGTTATTTTGAGTAGCAATTGTTATAAGTATTCCATAACTACTATGAACTATATTTATCTGAGCACTCGGAGTGTAACTACCATTCTTAGCGTAGTGGTACTTCTTAAAACTAAGAGTTCCTGAGGTAGAGCCTCCTCCATCAACAAAGTTATAGTATATGCCGTTAGACCAACTTGTGCCTTGATTTAACACAGAAGAGGAAGTAATGAATGGGCTACCTACTGAAGTAGCGCCTAACAGAGCGTCCTCTATATCAGCCATTCCGTTTCTCTCTATATAAGAGGCAGTACTACCGTCTGAAACTAATTTAATATACATTATGCTTCATCCTCATATACTGAAGTAAATAACTGTTTGCCTACATCGCTTAAGGTATGATCACCAAGCACTACAAATTCTTTAGCTCCTCTGTACACCGAAGAATATACATCGCCTACCTCGTTAAATATACGTTCTACACTAAAATTATCGTTACTAGCTGTATGACTTCTATATATCGCAACGCGTAAATTTTCTTCATTTAATATTGAATAGCGTTCTATTGCGTCTTGTTTAATATCTTCCATTGATTCCTCACTTGTATATAAGAGCTACTGATAAGTCTGATCCTGCAGTGCTACTACCTATAGCAGTTACATCTACAGTTATATAGTCATCTTCGCTTAAAGAAAATGAATTGGTATTAACAGACTTATTCGATCCTGATGATATGCTTATGTTTCTAATAGCAGAGCCATTCTTTTTTACAGATACAGATACTGCAGACCCACTAGAAGCAGTATCTACTCTAGCAATAATTTTTTGAACAGTTATAGGCCTAGATGCGTACCATCGAGCAGTACCAGTGGTTAACACAAGCTCTCCCTCTTGTCTAAGAGTAGCTACTTTTGTTCCGTCTGTATCATTAGGTACCTGAGACCAGGCACTACCGCCCCATATATACACTTCATTAGTAGTGCTTAGTATAGCTACGTCTCCTACACGATTATTAGCTGAGGGAAAAGCGCCAATACTAGCATAAGAGTTAGACTTGGTAAACTCATCAGTAGAAGGCCCAGGGGCTACTACTCCAGTACTAGATACTTCTGCAAACTGTACAGAGCCGCCGGGGGACTTAGATATTTTAATTGTAGGCCCCTCGTCACTGTCCCCAATTTCAAGTTCTGATACGCGAATTTTTACAGGAGCGTCATCTTGATTTAAAAATTTTACATCACCAGCCTCACTCTGCTGGATTTTAGTGTCTCCTAAGTTTATAGTTTGTCCGCTTAGGTATAAGTCTTTCCAACGATTGCTTTCTGAGCCTAGATTATATACTGAATTTGCTGTAGGAATAATATTTTCAGAAATGCTACCTAGGCTATTAACCACATTAGGGCTAGCTTCCACGGTATTTACAATGCTTCTATACCTAATACTTTTATAAGATCTCATTAAACTTCCCCTAATATCCAGCCATACGTGTCGTTAGAATATATAAGAGTAAAGGCAGCGCTAGCAGTATTAATTACTAGGTTGCTGTCTTCTCTTTGAATTTTGTTACCATTACCACTTACTACAATCGAATTAGTGTTGCTAAGTCCTGCCAAATCAACTATTCTAACCTTAGAGCCTAGATACGGAGAAGCAGGGAGAGACACAGCAATAGAAGAATTACTACAATCTACAAAATATCCATTGTTTATAGATAGTGTTTGATTAGAATCAATTATACTCCAAACTTCACTAGTACCTGAAGCTACTATAGAAGAAAAATGTCTTACTTCTAACCCTACTCCTTCAGGAATTGGTAGGGTATTATTTAAACTGAGTTCTGCGTTATTTATGCTATAGTCTATACTAGGATACTGTATAATACCACTAAGGGCAACTATTATATTATTAGCATCGACTACTGATTGTGAAAGTGTGAATGAATTTGAGTTTCCTACTGTAAAAAAGTCACTAAGAGCATTACTAGCAACTACATTTGCACTGCCCGTACCTATATTCGCATTTAGCGTAGTATAAGTATTATATATATTTGCAGTTAGAGTAGTATATGTGTTATAGTCATTAGCAGCACTATCAGGAATTGCAGATAAATTGCTTTGTACCCCATCAATAAGCCCTGCAACAGTAATATAAGTGTTATAGTCATTAGCAGCACTATCAGGGATTGAGTCTACGTTAGCACTTACACTATTTATGTCATTACTAAGCGTAACATACGTGTTATAATCATTAGAAGTAGCGTTTGCAGCAGTAGAGTTTATTGCAGAAAGTAGAGTAACAGATAGATTAGCATCGTTACCTAGTGCAGCTGCGATCTCGTTAAGAGTATCTAAGGTAGCAGGGGCGTTAGAGATTAGGTTAGATATAGTATTATCTACATAATCAGTAGTTGCATAGTCTCCTGATATATTTAATTGCACGTACTCTACCGTAGCATTAGCTTCATTATATGCTAATACATAATTATTTGAGGCGCTGCTAGTGTCTATAAGACTAAGCGGTAGTTTACGTATTGTCATCCGTCTAACCTCCCTGGCGGAGTAAAGTTGGAGGTGTATCTGGCCAGACCTTTTGTGATGCGTAGGTCTTCGATGTATCCTGTCATAGGAAAGGAGGAAGTAACTACTCCTGACCCAATTTCTAAATCGTAATTTCCTGGAATATAGGAAGTACTGTTTGTACCAGAGCCTCTTAAAATCCCATCTATATATATCGATATAGTACTACCGCTGCGCACCACAGCAACATGACCCCAAACACCGCTGGCTAAAGGGCTATTACTTGTAGTAGCAATAGCCGAAGAGCTAGAATACCATACTAAATTATTAGATCCAGTTAATTTGTATAATCTCCAGCCTCCAGAAATAGCATACGCTCTACTAATTATAGCCTGCCAAGTACTTGTAACATTGTCAAGATTTAACCACATTTCAATTGTAAAATCCCCCGGAAAATCGAAATCTTCGCTTGACTGTGCTATTAAATAATCTCCACTACCATCAAAGTACATCGATCCTGAACCAAACTTAGTGACCGCAGTGTCTACCTGAGCGTTGCCAACAGTCTCTAGCACATTCTTTGTTGAAGCATCGTAGATACCAGCGTTCGTGAAGTTACAGAGCAAAGAGGTGTTAGTGAGTGGCGTGAGTGGCTCTGTAGTAGGGGTGAAGTCGGAGGTGTAAACCGGGGAACCTATTACGGAGCGGTAATCTGAGATATATCCTGTAATCCCCCAGTTTGCAGTTGGGTGGGATCCGACAAAATATGTTTTACTATCGGTCTCAGTGGTTTCTGATGCAGTGCCTCTTAGAATACCATTAATAAAGCAACTAACAGTCCCGGTGTTTCGGGATATTGCAATATGATGCCACGTATTTAATGGAAAGGTATATAATATGCTAAGTCTAGTAACATTTTTAGTAGTAAAAGTGAGCCCACCAATTGTAGTGTTATTGGTACCAAAGAATAATAAGGGGTCGTTTACACCTGCGCCTAATACTCTAATTTGTCCATTCGATATAGCCGTGGCACTAGTAAAGTATATCCAAAACTCAAAACAAAAGTCAGTCGAATTTGTTATTGCCTGTTCTGTATAACTTATATAATCGGTTCCCTCAAAATATCCACTGCCACCGTCCGTAGCACTACTGTAAGCCTTCTGATCAAACGGAGAGAATTTAGTTACCTTAACCTCGCCGGTAGGTGTTAGTGTGAGGTCATTTGGTGAATTATCTGCAAATCTGTTGCTCTGACAGGTAAGCAGAACTGTATTAGGAACAGCGGTCAAAGGTTCTGCAGGAGGTGTGAAGTCGGAAGTGTAAAGAGCGATACCTTTTATGATGCGGAGATCCGAGATATAGCCAACACTATATGCATCGGCTGCGCCGGTGCCCCCTATTCTACCAAGATTTGAAGAACTGGTACTAACAGCGCCTGAGTTGGTATAAGTACTCTCAAGAACTCCATTTATGAAAAGTCTAAAAGTTGACCCTTCCCTTGTTAGACTAATATGATACCAAACATTCTCTTGAACAACAGTAGTACTTTGTAACAGAATACTATTGCCTCCTAAATTATATATCGCAACCCCAAATTTAGTAGATGCATCATTGTGTCTATCTAGAATAGCTAAATTATCGGACGAGGCCCAAAATGCGCTTCCGAATTGGAATATTCTAGGAAAAGCATCAATTCTATCAGTAGGATAATACCAGCACTCAAAAGTAAAATCATCGCTTTGCAAGGATAGAGAAGTATCAGATGGGGTAGTAATTAGATCTTCATCAAAATAGTTCGACCATCTATCACCGTACGGACCAAATGACCCTTGTGTAGCGTTTCCATTACGAGTAATAGTAAAGTTATTAGTACTACCATCTAGAAATGTGTTATTCTGTGATCCATCAGTCTCATTGGTCTTCAGCATCAGAGTGGTATACTTACTGTCCTCAATAAAGAACTGTAGTGTAAATTCGGCTAAAGATGTTGCAATGTTAACCCCATCACTCACTGTAAAAGTTAGAGAGAATGTATTAGCGTCGGTTTCTAGGGTAGAAGGAGTAACTGTAAACGTATTAGCACTTTGAGTTACTGTAGCTGTATTATTTAGCGCACCTTCAGTTACAGCATAGCTCCAAGTGATTGGTAACCCTTCAGGGTCTTCTGCAACCAACTGGATAACTGTATTAGCGCCTGCGGTATCTAAACTGTATGCACTATCGGCTCCCACAACTATATTTGGGGTTTGGTTTATAAGTGCAATATTGTACCACCCGCTTCCATTCCAAATATAAAGGCGATTAGTATCTTGTACCAGTGCTTGAGCACCTACATCGTTACCACTTAGCGGCAGAGAAGCTGCGCTAGCATAGTTTTTTAAAACAGGAGTGATTGACTTTAAATTTCCATAATCCATATTAGCGTTCCGTTAGTAGCCAACCTTGGCTAGCATTAAAATAAGTTAAACCAAAAGCAGCACGATCTACAGTTACTGTCATGTCGGAGTCTGCACCTTGTATTCGGTGACCATTGCGTTTAATAGTAAGAGTATTAATTGATGAATTTCCTACAGCATCTATTACTCGTACATACGATCCATAACTTGCTGTATTGGGTAGGTATAAATCTATAGCACTATTAGAGGTATCTACAAAGTACTTAGTATTTGGGACTGTATACGCATTAGAGTTTACAGTTTCCCAAGTGTCTACGTAGGTGCTACCTCCGCTACTGGCAGCACTTACAACTGAAAGATGCCTAACTTCTAACTCAAGTTGTGGATCTATAGGTGCAGTGTTGCTTAAGTTAAGAGTACTACCAGTTACACTATAGTCTATACTAGGATACTGTATTAAACCGCCAAGAGCAACTATTATATTATTAGCGTCATCTACAGTTTGAGATAGAGTAAAGGAGTTTGAAGATCCTACTGTAAAAAAGTCACTTATCGCGTTAGAAGGAGTTGTATTGCCCCCTGCCCCTCCAGCTGCGCTTATAGTGAGAGACTTTGAAGTAGCATTAGTAGCTAAACTAATATTATCGCCAGCTATAAAAGTTACAGTGTCTAACCCTTCAGCTACTATTGTATCTTGACCCTCAACTTCCCAAAACTTAAAGGTAGAGTTTATTTGAATCTTAACTGTATCATTACCAAGGTCTACAACATCAAATCCAGAGTCTAAATCAAAGGCAATTGTAGAAACACCGTTTACTGCATTGGTTATAACATTAGAAGAGCTAGTGGTACCTACGCTAAGTGTGCTATTAGAGCCTCCACCGCTTATGCTAGAAAAGAGCAAGCGACCACTACCATCTGTAGTGACCGCTTGCCCTGCTGTTCCGTAGTTGTTAGGTAAAGTGAATATTAGATTAGACGTAACTGCATTGTCCGCGCGAAGGGCAACGTACTGAGCATTAGCTCTTAAATTTATTGTATTAGACGATAACGTCTGCGCGCGAAATGCTTTACGAGTCATTAGTTTCCCTATCCACTAACGAACTATTTTATTGTATTAGTTTATGTGACGCTACAGAAATCTTTTTGTTAGCGCTCCCTCCTGAGGAGCTTACAGATATGATATCGCTTCCGTCAATTGTAACATTAAAAGTAGTTAGTTCTGTGTTGCCAGTAAATACGGTGCCATATTCTACAAAAAATACATCAGTTCCGTCATGTACTAGCAGCATTTTATCTACTTGATATTCTGAGTTAATAATATCTTGAGTTAGAAGAGTTAGTTCTGCACCACGATAAGTACTACCTGGGAATGAAAATAGAGTAGTTTGGTCTGAGCCTACACCTGATGCAACATTTGCACTAGTATGTAGCTGAGAGTTAACCTGCACCACTGGAGCATTAATAGGCTCATTAAACGTTACTTCGCCAGTAAATGCTGTGCTTCCGTCTACAACAGCCTCTAAGTTAGAGTTAACTGTATTAACATTAGAATTTACTACATCTACATTAGCACTAAGAGCAATAACATTGTCAGTTAGAGTTCCTAGTCCTGAGGTGTTAGTATTTACGTTTGAAGAGATTGTACCAACTTCGCTAGAGAGAGATATAAGGTTAGAACTTACACTTTCTACATTATCGCTTACAGAGTCAACATCTCCACCAATCGATGATGATATAGTGATAGTATCTGTGTCAGCATTAGCACTAACAATGATACCGCTATCAGCAACAATACTTATAGAGTCTGCATTTGCATCTGCAACAACATCAGTTCCGCCTACAGATACAGTTCTAAAGTAGCGTAGAGAATCTAATCTGCCAGTGTTATCTATAATGTCGCTTTGAGCTGTTAACACATTAGAGCTTAGAGCTGCAACGTCAACACCATCTACTAGCCCTTCTACTGTGATATTATCAAAGTGAGCATTAGCATATGCGCTAAAGCTATAGTTACTTATACCATTATCACCAGGGTCTGCAGTGTATGCAGCAACATACTCATCGCTACCTTCATCAAAACCTATAAAGACGTTTGCGCTGCTGCCACGTACAACTAATAAACCACTATCAAAACTTGCAGTGCTTGTTCCGTTTGCAAGAATTAATACGCGGTCAGTTAGTACTGTATCAGTAGAAGATATATAAGAAGTATTACCGCCTACATATAGGTCACCAACAACACTAACGTCTTGTTCAAAAGTAATACTTCCAGTAAATGGCGTGCTACCCTCAACTACAGCATCTACATTTGCACTTACTATATTTACATTGTCTTGTACTGAGTCTACATCACTAGAACCATCTACAGCAATAGTAAGAGTACGACTACCCTCATCGCTTAGTAGAGAAATGCCGTCTCCTGCAGAAATTGTAAGAGTATCAGCGTTTGAAGTAGCTGTAATACTGCCATTTGCAGAAATTGAGTTAAAGTAACGTAAAGAATCTAGTCTGCCAGTGTTATCCTCTATATCACTGTTTAAAGTGACATAGGTGTTGTAGATGTTTGCAGTTAGTTCTGCATCTAAAGACTCAACATTTGAGCTTACTGTGTCTATATCACTCGTTAAAGTAACATATGTGTTGTAGATGTTTGCAGTTAGCGTAGAGTCTAAGGATTCTACATTTGTACTTACTGTATCTATGTCACTCGTTAAAGTAACGTATGTGTTGTATATATTTGCAGTAAGTTCTTGCTCTGTGCTAGTTAAATTACTTTGTACTGTGTCTATGTTTTCATTTAACAGTGTGTAAGTAGCGTGGTCATTAGCACTTAGTGTTATATATGTGCTGTATATATTTGCTTCATTAGAGTACACATTAGACTGTACCTCGTCTAATTTTGATTGTACAATAACTTGATCATCGTTTATCGAAACTGTATTGGCGCTAGCGTCAAAAAATAAGCTACCACCACCTGCTGATACATTGCCGCCTACGACAATACCGCGTTTTACCTTAAAATCGCGTTCTTCTGTAGCCATGGTTATCTCCTTAACTTAAAAATCTTATAACGCTTATAATATTATCACTACTTTGCGTCGACGCTAGCAGCTGTACATTTGGCCCTTGAATTCTCGCGTTATAGGTAACAAAAGGGTTTGTACTGGTGTGAATAATTGCATACTCAGTTAATCGAACTGAGGCACCATCATGAGTTAATAATACCTCAGAAGTTTGATATTGTCCATAAGTTAAATCTTCAGTATTGACAATTAGCTTTGCAAACTTGTAGGTATCTGCATTAAAACTGCAAACAACTTGCTCGCCTACGCTAACATTAGAGGTTACTACGTTATCTATGGTAACGCCTGATGGGTTACCTCCAATAAATAGGCTACCAAGCACTTTAGTTGTATTACTATCAGAGCTTAAGTTTAAGTCTCCACTAGTACTATGAACAGTGTTATCAAAAAGTGCAATTGAGGTTTGAGGGCTTTCATCTTCGCCTTCTACATATAAGTTGCCTTTAACGTAAAAGTCTCCATCAAGAACAACAGTATTCGCAGAGCTGATAGCGTTTTCAGTAATACGTATATAGCCAATATCTGCAAGCTGAGACGTAATTACATCATTATTGCCCGCTACTGCAAGCGCATAGGCTTCATTAACGGCTACTACAATATTTGAACGTGCGCTAGTTTGTAAAAGATTAATATCGCCAACGTCAGTAATGGCTCTATTTATAGCAGTTACTACATTACTATTGGCGGTAGCTAAGTCTAAGATGCTACCAATATTTGCGTTTAAGCCATCAACATACGCATATGTTTCATTTACAGAAACAACAAGGTTTGAATTTGCACTAGTAAGCAGAGTAGCAGTATTACCTGTGGCCTCAAGTATTTCAGCTTCAAGTAGTGATCGAGAAGCAATATCGCTAGCTACAATACTAACAGGCTCGCTCGCAGCATTAGCGTCAGCTACTAAAGATACACCGGGTAGGCTTACGCTGCCTTCCTCTGATACGTTAAAATTTCCTAGGCTTACACTGCTAGCAGATATGCTAGAGCTATTTCCAATAAAAATAGTGCCGTCACTAACATGTATCTCTTTCCACTTTCGATCTATAGAACCTAGAGAGTGCTGCTCGTCTTCACTAGGCACTATATCAGAAGATACAATTATATTAGAGTTAACGTCTGCGTATATATTTAAATCGCCATAGCCAGGCTTTACGCTAATATCAGTGCCGAGTGAGCCTACGCCAACAATAACATTGCCTGTAGTAGCATCAGCACCTTTAGGTCCTGGAGTACCAACAGCAACTACCTGTATTGCAGTTTCATCTAACGCAACTACGCGTATTGCAGTTTCATTTACTGTAACTGCATTCCGAGGTAGTTCATTTATTATAACCGCATTGCCAGGAGTTGTTAATGGGGAGGTCACTCAGTTATCTCAGAAACTACACTAAATTTTCCTTCAATAAGACGCACTACAACCCCTTGCGGGGATTCTAGTTCTAAGTCATACTTGTAAGATCCACTTGGTATGGCAGAAGAATTTACCGCAGAAACTAGCAGCCTAATGTTTCCATTAGCACCGTCCCCTCCAGTTTCTACAGAACCATCTAATATTGCTTGCCCATTGCTTGACGTAGAAGCAAAAGCTACGATTAGGGGGCCATCACTATACTCACGTACATGCATACGTGCTATATAGTCAGTTAAGTCTGCACGTGATCCATCTTCATAGCTGTATGAGATGCTGCGATCAAAAGTAGCCCCCTGCTCACATGTAAAATTATATTTTCCTGCAGGCATTTAATTCTTATCCTCAAGTAAATCCTTCATTAAGGAATCGTAGTTATTATTTACTTGTATAGCTACCCCAACATCGCGTTTTGGGCGAGCTGAAGTTTCCATATCATTAAGAAGTTTCATCCAATCTAATAAATCTTTTTTACTATATACATCAGATTCAATAGCTTCTTGAAGTTTTTTGTCTACCACACGGTTTATAAGTGCAAGTCGCTTGACTCTATTAAGATATCCTTGCGATAGGTATACGCTGTCTACATAAGAGCGTACATCTTTACGCTCTATTATCGCAGTTACTTGGTCCATTGTCAATGCATGATTTTTAGCAATGGTATCAATGCTTTCGCCGCTTAGATATTCATTAGCGACTGTTAAAATTGCGGGATCAAGGGAGGGAGCCTCTAATGCGTTATTAAGCTGCTCACTGTAGGTTAAAGGTACGTCTGACATTTAAAAGTCCTCATAAGTAATTGAAATTATTGCTTCACTAACGCCATACGGCGATAATACGCCGCCATCAGTGCCCATAGATAGTATACGTGCATCAATAATGCAGGCATTTCTAAGAGATATATGGGCCAGTACCCACTCAATATCAGAAAGTAGCGCTTCACTATCATCACTACTATCACTATCGCTATACACATATCCTCGGACTACAACTATAGCTGTTTTATATCGTATATCTGCCCCAATATGCTTTACCGTTTCGCTATCTATATAAAAGCATAAGCAGGGAAAGTCATTAAGCTCGTCTAAAAAGTAAAATTTAGAGTATACATTGCCATGTAAATTGGTTTCGAACTTTCGTTCAACGCGCACATGAGTGTGGTCATACCGAGGAATCGCAGTTACTCCGCCATCTATTAGCGATAGTTGAGATATGAGTATGTTTTGCAAATCATTTCTATTCATAGGCTATCATAACACGTGCTATGCGTTTTGTCTAAACTATTTTTTTACTAAATTGCTGACCATTATATCATTGTATCATTAGGTAATCATAGGATGCTTAGGTGATCATAGGCTGCTTAGGTGATCACAACATCGTTAGGTGATCACAACGATGATCTGCACGGGGTAGTAACAACTAGGTTGTACGCTTTTAGGTGTTTTTCAAAAATTCTCAGGGGGTTCGCGTGTGGGGGTGCGGCTGATCGCGTGTAAGTTGTAAGTCTAATAACCGCCCTACCCTAGGTTGTAATCCTTAGGGTTGTACCCCCTGTGGCATCTCTACCACAGGGGGTGTGACATAAGTGTCACAGCGGCTTGTAAGGCTTTGCAATCCCAGCGTGTGCTGCGGCACAATACTTCGCCCATGCGTTGCGACGGCGATTGATTAGGTCGATTGCCTCGCCAAACGGCATGGTTGTGTCAGGCTGGCGGGCATACACCTTAAAGGCGACTGTCGCCGTCCCTTGCTTGCGGTTGCAGTGACCGCACAAGCGGACCAGATTGTCCACGGTGGGCAGACCGCCCACAACTTCTGCGAGAATGTGACCACATTCGTTTGCGTCGGGTGTCCCGCACGCGGCGCAACACGAGAAATTGTACATCACGTCTGCGCGAACGTGCGCGGGGATATAGGCTTTGCGGGTGCGGGTGCGGGTCGATGTGGCCATGATGGGCCTCCTGGGTTGCGGGCTTGGCGTGTTTGCCTTCCCATGACTTAGATATAGGGCATGGCACGACGGATGGCAAGGGGTCGATTCATTTTTTTTTCAAGTTTTTTTGTTCACGTTTTGTTCGCCTAGGGCTACAGAGGCTACAGGGGCTACAGAGATCGTCGAGGGGCTACAGAGGCTACAGAGGCTACAGGGGCTACAGAGATCGTCGAGGGGCTACAGGGGCTACAGAGGCTACAGAGATCGTCGAGGGGCTACCCCTACCGATAACCCCTTGAAAAGACAGACAAAACGAAAAAGTTCAAAAAAATGCGTCTGCCCTCTTGTCAATCTATCAAATAACGCCTATATCTTACATATCAAAACGGCAACAAGGGAAAGGAACCCAGCCATGACCACCATCACGCTCTCCGGATACATCGCTCGCGAAACTGAAAAGGCCGTCGCGCTTGTGACGCTGCCCCTCGCAGGCGAACACAAGCCGCTTTGGGTTCCGCGCAAGAAAATTGCGTCGTTGATCGAACGTGACACGCTTGGCGCAACGGTTCAACTTGCAGGCGAAAGCATCCGCCGCCAAGCTGTTCCAGTTGAAATTCAAATCTGCGAGGCGTTTGCCGCCAAAGTAGGGGCGGCGTGAGCCACGGGGCGGGGAGAGATCCCCGCCACAAGTCTAAAGTCGAAAGGTGACAAAATGAAAACTAAAGTTATATCTAAGCAGGCATTCGGTTCAATCAAGCCGGGCGATAGCATCGCAACTTTCGATAGCCCGATATTTGCCGCTGGCCACTATTGGGTTCAACGCGGCTGGGCGTATGTAGAAACGCAATGAAATCAAGGAGTTAGCACACATCTCTAGGTTGTGCCCC
>Ga0102945_1000456_pt1 | contig 12441 bp, 14 predicted proteins | sample SalPonred_H2O_MG_FD_78207 | JGI IMG/M metagenome (GOLD analysis project Ga0102945, IMG submission 78207) | Salt pond water microbial communities from South San Francisco under conditions of wetland restoration - Salt Pond MetaG R2_restored_H2O_MG ...
GTGGTACAGGCTGATAAAAACATTGTGGTTCGTGCAAGCACCAATGATGTAAGTGTTACCGTATACGGCATAGAAACATCTACGACAACTTCATAAGGTGATTTAAATGGGAAGAAGAGTAACAGCAAGACGAGTAGGCGCACCGGGACTTGGTGGCTTAATTGCACGGCAACAAACAATTACCACAGACGATAACAAAGATATCCAGTTCGATCCTACCGGAACAGGCAGAGTCTTAGTAGAAGGACACATGCAACTACAAAATCAAAGTAATCTTAGATTTGGAGATTCTGATGATTCTAACTATGTTGCTTTTAGGGCTCCCGAAACCATAGGATCCGATCTAACTTGGACATTACCGGGCGCAGATGGTACAGACGATCAAGTTCTTGCTACAGATGGCAATGGCGTATTAAGCTGGGTAAACAAAAGTATTCCTTTAACAGATAACAGCTCAGATTCTAATAATAACTTTGTTCTGTTTACTAGTATTTCGTCGGGTGATATTACAGCGGCAAGATCGTCATCTACCGGCTTGACATTCCAACCAAGCACAGGAACATTAACCTGCACAGAGTTGTCAGCTGGAACAATAACTGAAACGTCCAGTATTACATTAAAGAAAAATATTTTTCCGATTGAAAATGCTCTAGAAAGTCTTATGAAACTTGACGGCGTAACTTATGATAGAAAAGATGGTTCTTCTAAAGGCGAAGCCGGATTGTTAGCAGAAGCAGTAAATCAAGTTTTACCTAACATGGTAACAAAAGACAAAAATGGTAATCCGCTTGGTATATGTTATACAAAGTTTAGCGCATACTTGATTGAAGCGGTAAAAAGCCTAAAAAGTGAGTTAGACGAACTCAAAAAAAGTTAATTTATAAAATCGTTAGCATAATGTGCCCATTTACCGTTGGCAAGTACGTAATGGAAAAATATTTGATGGTACATTATGTTTTCGCTTTTTTCTTTTATCATAAGTTTATTAGGATCTAAAGGTTCACGCCAGTGAGCATGATTATGACCTTTATATAAAACCGCGTCACCCGGTTTCATAATTATCGAACAGTCTTCGTTTTTTGCAGAAGTGATATAGAATGGCCATTCTATATTTTTTGGATTAGATGATATATTAACACTTAAAGAAATTTCACATGATTCTCTATCTTTGTGTTTGACAAGTTCGTTATAGGCATAATATATCCTATCAAAAAAATATGTTTTATAAAGTTTACAACCTATGATTTGTTCGATTTTTTGTTTGCAACTTTCAAAGATAGCTTCAAAATTTTTATCGTCGTGTCTATACCTAGTAAGTGATTTTTTAACTTGTTCGTCATCTCTAAATGTTTCTAACTGGCATTGTCCTACTAGATTAGACACATCTGCAAATCCAGGTAAAAAAACAAATCCGTTTTCTTCAAAAATTTGATTTTTGGTTACAGTTTCATTACCTAATGTTGATTTGTAGACTACTTCCATCGTGGCCCGTGTACCCAACTACTTATTGTTTTCTTAATTCCTTTTTCTATAGGCGTTATTTGATAAGGTATTCTGGAATCTAATATTATAATACTGCCAAGCAATCTAGGAGCGACTCCTTTGTCTCCTAAAAAGTTTTCAAATTCTAAGTTTCCGCCTTCATACTCGTCGTAATCTGAAAGTTGCACATGTACTGACAGCTTTCTTACAGTTTCTGTATTCTTTATTAGAAAATCTTCATATAGAGTCGGTGTATTATGCATTACATCACTTCCTAGAACAGGCGGTTTATATAATGTAGAGACGTCTTGATCAACACACCAAGATTTTGTTTCATCTAAACTGTATTCTGTATATTTTAAAGATGAATTTTCAAAATCTTGTAAATCATAACAAAAATTATCTTTGTTTGCCTTATTAACGTAATACCAGATAAATGACCCTAGCCAACTTATTCCAGAAATGATTATGTCATCCGAACTTAAATCTTTGTCTTTTGCTGATTTTCCTTTACAGAAATCCAGCATCTCTCGGGCAACCGCTTTTGGCAGTTTTGTTTCATACCACACAACGGGTAAAGCCATATATTAATACCTTTAAAATTAACATAAATATTTATAAATAAAATAAAGACAGATCAATGTAAATGAATCATTAGATAAAATGATAAATAAATTACACACAAAACAAGTTTACTTAGTAAAAGTTTTTATCAGGTCAAAGAGGACTAACGAATAATGGCAAATCTTAAAAATACAACTATCGATGATACCGGCTTTCTTAAAGTTGCAACGGGTTCAGAAGCTGAGAGACCAGGAAGTCCCGAAGTTGGAATGATGAGATATAATACCGATGAAGATGTATTCGAAGCATGGAGCGAACTAGAAGAAGCGTGGTTACCCTTCCAGCAGATTTCTACAAAATTTCCTCCTGGACAACAGGCGTTTACATCACCAGGCACATATACATGGTTAGCACCCCCTTCAGTCAGTTCGGTTTCGGTTGTTGCAGTCGGCGGCGGCGGTGGCGGCCAGAACACCTGGGCGAATCCAGGCGGCGCAGGCGCGGGTTTAGGATGGAAAAATAATATTCCTGTTACAGGCGGAGCCGGTTATACGGTAGTTGTCGGCGGCGGTGGCGGCAACGGTCAGAATGGCGGAACTAGTTACTTCGATTCACCTTCCGTAGTTGCAGGGTTTGGCGGAGGATCTGCCAGCGGACAAACAGGCGGTCCTAACGGAAATGGCCGCGGCGGAGGATATGTAGGTGACGGCGGCGGAGCCGGCGGCAACGCAACAAACTGGACAGGCGGCGGCGGAGCCGGCGGATATACAGGGCGCGGCGGAAATCAGCAAGAGAGTATTAGTTCAGGTGGTGGCGCAAGCGGCGGCAATACACATAGTTCTACCTTTGGAACAGGCGCAGGCGGAGGCGTAGGTTTACAAGGACAAGGACCAACAGGAAATGGTCACTATACCCCATGGAGCGGTACTGGTTCTCCAGGTGGCGGCGGCATCGGCGGCAGCGGCGGTGAACGTGGTTTATGGGGGCAAAATCCATGGAGCAGCACAGGCGGACCTCCTCAAAGATCAAATAATATTTTCGGTGGGACCCATGGCGGCGGCGGAGGCGGCCCTGGCACATCTTGGCCTGCATCGCCGGGTGACGGCGGCCCGGGTGGTGTCAGAATTATTTGGGGTAACATAGTATCCTCCGAAGATTTCACTGAACTTGAAAGAGAGTTTCCAAATACAAATACAGGAGATTTATAATAATGAATTTATATATAAGGCTTCTTAACGGTAAACCTGTAGACCATCCTGTTTTTGAATACAACTTAAAAGATGCCTATCCTAATATTGATTTGGATAATCTTCCTGAAGACTGGGCAAGATTTGTTAGGGTAAGTCAGCCCAAGCTGGGTCCCTATGAAAAAGCAGAATGTCAGTATGAATGGGAAGGGGATGTAGTAAAGGATGTATGGTATATTCATGAAATGTCAGATGTGGAAAAGTCACAAAAAATAGCACAGGTAAAAAAGAACTATATAGAGGATGGAGGTTTTGAAAACTGGGTATTTGATGAGGAAAAGTGCTGTCATGTTCCTCCAGTCCCGTATCCCGATGACGGAAAAGCTTATGAATGGGTTCAAAACGCTAATAAATGGGTTGAAATAGATGATACACCGATCACCCTAGATATTCCTCCATACCCAGAAGACGGAAACATTTATTTGTTAAATGAAGAAACAAATAAATGGGATTTAAAAACAGACGATATACCATAAAAAGCAAGTAGTCGAACCTCGATGTATAAGTATATCAACAAGAGGTTCGACTATGAGTTACAACTACAAAACCATAACAAACATACCTAGCGATCGCCAAAGGATTCTTCACCCGTATTGTTTTTGGAATGATGCTTTTACAACCGAAGAACTAGAAACTGTATGCAAAATATCCAGTAAGAATTTAGAAAATGGCATGGTTGCAACCCCCGAAGGTCCTAAAGTAGTAGGAACAGACAATACAGAAATGCGCCGATCAAAAATATCTTTTAATTCGGTAAACGACGAAAATCGTTGGATATTTGAAAGATTAAACGGTGTAATTGAACATGTTAACAACAGTTGGTTTAATTTTGATATTAACGGATACGATCAATATCAGTATACTGAATACGACAGTGAATATGCTGGACATTATCAGTGGCATATAGATACACATTTAGGTACTCCTCCCGATGACGGTGAGACAGAAATGAGAAAGTTATCATTGACTTTATTGTTAAACGAACCCGAAAAAGATTTTACAGGGGGAGATTTACAGCTAGGTCATGAAAATAACCCTTATTCTATTTCTGCTAAAAAAGGCACAGTAATCATTTTTCCTTCATTTCAACTGCATCGAGTAACCGCAGTCACTAGTGGAGTTAGAAAATCTTTAGTAGCGTGGATAGTTGGCCCAAAATTTAAATAAAATGAAATATAAAGTCATTGACAACTTTTTATCAGATAATGAGTTCTCATTAGTGCGCGATATAATGTTAGGGGATTCAATAGAATGGGGCTACACTCCATTTGTTACCGAGGAATATGATGATCCTAAAAAACTTAATGACTTCCAGTTTACTCACTTATTTTATTCAAATGGATCACCGCGAAGTAGATGGATGGAAGTAATAGATCCTTTATTGCAAAAAATAAATCCATCTGCAATTGTTAGAGTAAAAGCTAACCTACAACCCGTAACTGAAAAAACGCATATTAATGATTTTCACCTAGATCATAAAAATTTTAATGGAAAAGTAGCAATATTTTATGTAAACTCTAACAATGGGTACACTCTTTTCAAAGACGGAACAAAAATAGAATCGATTGAAAATAGATTGTTAGTATTCGATGGGGATCTACTGCACACCGGAACAACCTGTACTGATCAAAAAGTAAGAGTTGTAATAAATTTTATGTTTTATCAATGGACAAACAGCTTGTTATGAAAATAGTGAAAAAAATATGTGTGGTAGGAGCAGGAACCGCTGGATTAATTTCGGCTATAATATTAAAGAAAAGATTAAACGTAGACATTGATGTGGTCTACTCAAAAAATATTGGAATAATCGGCGTCGGTGAAGGCTCTACAGAGCATTGGCGCGATTTTATGGAGTTTGCAGACATCGATCATTACGAAATGGTCAAAGAAACAGATGCCACTTATAAATCAGGAATAATGTTTAATGGCTGGTCGGACAAGAGTTTCCTTCACAGTGTAGGGTTTCCTTTTGATCTCAAAGCAGGACAATATCATCACATTTATGCACACATGATAGGTAATAATATTAAGCCAGTAAGCCCTACGGTATTCTGGAATAATGAAATAGACAGAAGTTTTTTAAATGACAGTAATGGTTTTCCAGCAAATCAGTTTCATTTTAATACAAATAAGTTAAACGATTATTTAACTAAAAAAGCCAAGCAGATGGGTATAGGTTTCATAGAAGACGATATCGAAGAAGTGCAAATAGGTAATAAAGGTGATATCAGTGCGTTGCAAGGAATAAATGGAAAATACAAATACGATTTTTATATAGATTGTACTGGATTTAGAAGGTTACTGATAAACAGGTTAGGTGCAAAATGGAAATCTTATAAAAAATATCTCAAAATGAAACAGGCTATAGTTTTTCAGACAGGTGATGAAGAGAACTATAATTTTTGGACAGAAGCCCGTGCTATGGATTACGGATGGATGTTTAGAATTCCTGTTTGGGGAAGATACGGTAATGGATATATATTTGATAGCGATTACATAACCGCCGATAAAGCTCACACCGAACTTAATAATCTCTTTGGTAGAGAACTTGAAATAGGAAAGCATATAACTTTTGATCCCGGAGCTTTAGAAGATGTTTGGATAAAAAACTGTTGTGCGATAGGATTAAGTGCAAACTTTGTCGAGCCGCTCGAAGCGAGTAGTATTGGGACATCTATACAGCAATCTTTTTTACTCATGCATAAGATTCAAATGTATAACGAGGATGTTATTAAAGAGTATAATGAATCTGTAAGAAGCATTATGAATAATATAAGAGACTTTATTTGTTTACACTATGTAACAAGAAAAAGTAACACAGATTTTTGGTTAGATGCTGGTAAAACTGAGTTACCTGATTCTTTACAGTCAAATTTAAAATTATGGAAGAATAGATTACCTATAAATGAGGATATTCGCAATCTATCAGATTATGCATTATTTCGAATACCTAACTTTATAATGTTAATGGAAGGTTTGGAACTTTTCAATAGAGAGTCGATAAAAAAAGAATATGAATCATTATCTCTGCACATTAGAAAAAATGCCGAGGAAATCATTATTGAGCATAAAATGCGAGAGTTGAATGTAAATACTGTTAAGCATAAAGATTTTTTACAAAATATTAGAAAACCATTTAAGTAAAAAAAGTTTTAAAGGTAGGCCATGTCTTCTATAAAAAATTTATTTTCTACGCCGGTATTACTAGATAGCTTACCCCACGAACTAACACATGCTGAAATAGATTATCTTAAAAATCTACATCTTAAGGATAACTTATATAATCTAAGATCACAAGAAAGCTATGTGTTAGAATCAGAAACTATGTCAAAGTTAAAAAAATGTATTTTAGAATACTTACAACAGTTCTTTGCGGACATTTATAAACCTGCTAATGGTATTGAGATATATCTAACCCAGTCATGGATAAATGTTTCAGATATAGGCTCTCAACATCATCCCCATAGTCACCCTAATAGTTTTATAAGCGGAACTTTTTATATTGAAGCGGATCGTGAAATAGACACAATAACCTTTTATAAGGAAGATTTTTCTACTTTTAAACTAATACCGCAAGAATACAATATTTTTAACAGTTCGTCGTGGCATTTTAACGTTGGTACCAATGACATTGTATTATTTCCATCTAATCTTAAACATTCAGTGGATACAGTTAAACAGAGTAATATAAGAAAACAAAGAGTAAGTCTTTCATTCAATACATTTTTAAAAGGACCTATAGGTTCTAGAGATTTTTTAAGCGAGCTAATATTATGAGTTATCCTTTTGATTTAAAATTTTATTGTAAACGATATGATAATTTTTTCGACGAAGAGTTTTGTAAACAAACAGTTAATAATCTTCAAAACATAGAGTGGCACAAACACCAATATTATACATCGAACAACTCATATTTTAGTTATGATGATGATCTTTCGATCTCATACAACAAGATTCCTCAGACTGAGATAATAAATAAATCCGTTTCTATAATAGCACAGAAGTACATATTACTAGATCTTCCCGAGGAGTTTCATTGGTTTAAAGAGTACAATGCTTTTACAGATGTTAGGTTTAATAAATATGATGAAAACACATCAATGCGTCCCCATTGCGACCACATACACGATATTTTTGACGGTGAGAGAAAAGGAATCCCTATACTATCAATATTAGGAACTTTCAATAATGATTATGAAGGAGGAGATTTTATAATGTGGGGCGATCAAAAAATAGATATGCCGGCAGGATCTGTTCTTGTGTTTCCTAGTAACTTTATGTACCCTCATTGTGTTACCAAAATAACAAAAGGAACACGATATAGTTTTATATCCTGGGTGTTTTAATGAGTTTTGAAATAACACCATTATTCTCAACACCAATATATTATGCAAAAAATGAAAATTTGAGCTTTGACGACGAAATAATTTTTATTAAACAAATAGATTCTATCCAAGCTAAAACAAATAAGGTTTCAAAAAATACTCGCGTATTAAATTTTAAAGAGCTTGATCAATGCAGATCATTATGCGAATATCATTTAAAATCTTTTGTAGCAAATACTTTTGATTGTAAGCAAGATTTTTTCATAACGAATAGCTGGACGGCAATAACAGATCCAGGAGAAAGTCATCACTTACATTATCATCCAAACAGTATTGTTTCGGGAGTGCTATATCTCAATAGCGGTGATCAATGTGGAAACATAAACTTCCATTATGAAAATGCCCTAAAAAAAGCATTTTCTTTCAACTACGATTATAATAGTTATAATATTTTTAATTCTAGCATGTGGTCCTATGCACCTCAAACCGGAGACATATTTGTTTTTCCTTCTTGGGTAGAACATAGCGTAGATGTAAATCAGAGCAACACTGCTAGAATTATTTTAGGATTTAATGCATTTGTAAAAGGTAAATTTGGTGATAATGAGTATGCCGCTGATTTATTGATTTAGATAGGAATTATATGTTTTTTAATAATAAAATAAAATTTTATTGCAAATTACCCGAGGTTAGAGAGAACTATCCAATAACAAAATCAAACAATCAAAAGTACAGTTGGTTTAAAAAATCTGCCTTAAATTTCAAAAAAACGGCAACTGAAATAGGAAAATATCAACAGGTTACAGGTGTATCTAGATGTCCGGGCGTTCGTTCGATAATGAACAAAGGTTATATATTAAGATCCTGGTTCGATCTTACAGTAAAGCCAATAGCAAATGGACAGGGAATAGAGTATTATGTTCCTGAAGGTGTGTATTCATACCTTAAAGAAAGAAACTTCAATGAAAAAGTAATAACATGCTTTACTCCAGAAAACCCCGCACACATGATTCCACTCAATAAAAATCAACTGCAGGCTTTAATTAAAATTACAACATCGTGGAGCGTTGTTTTGCCAAAAAATAAAGATTTATTAATAATGCCTGTTCCTTACTCAGATAATACAGATTTTACACCAGTTCACGGAGTACTTAATGGCGGAGATCTATATGAAATAAATGCCATTATAAAAATAAACCATATTGATAAGGAGTTCACTATTCCTGCAGGAACTCCTCTTTTACAACTTATTCCTATTGATTCGTACGAACACAGCTTCGAAATAAATGATTTTGATGAAACAATTTCAAATGTAGCCAAAAAAAATAAATTTGAATCTAACAACACATTTATTGTAAAAAAATAATCAATTTTTAATATATATAAGTTTATTTACATCTGGAAGGTAAAGGTATTCGATTTTAGATTTTCTAAGTGTATTAACTGCATCAAAAATAGTTTCTACTATAGGATCGCCTGCAATATTAAAGGATGTGTTGAGTAACAAAGGAATATTTGTTACTTTATAAAAATCTGCTAATAGTCTGTAATAATTTTTATTTCTTTCTAAAGATACTGTTTGAATCCGACATGTTCCGTCTACATGCACAACAGCAGGTATTTTCTCCTGCATTTCTTTTTTAACAGGGATCGCAAACATCATATTTTCTGATTCTTCAAGTTTTTCTAAATTAAACCAATCACTTGCAAGATTATTCATAACAGATGCCGCAAGGGGCCTGAAATTTTCTCTGTTCTTAATCTTGTTAACTATGTCTTGTCCGTTTTTTACCCTAGGGTCAAAAAGTAGGCTCCTGTTTCCTAAAGCTCTAGGCCCGGCTTCGGCTTTTCCTTGGAAAAGTGCTACTATTTTTCCATCACAAAGCAAGTTAACAATATCTCTTTTGTGAATATCTGTATAAACTTCTTCATTATTTCTGAGTTTGAAGTTATAGTCAGGATCAACTCCGCATGCACCTAATGGATTTATTTTTTTGGTTTGATGTTTTCTATTTTTAGAGTGTAGATATAGTTGTGACATTCCTATGCAGTTCCCTTCGTCGCCGCAAAGTGGTTCTACATACATTTCAATATCTTTATCTAAAGTTTTTCTTGTTACTGTATTAGCAACGACATTTAATGTTGTTCCTCCAGTGATCACAAGATTAGTTTTTCCTGATCTTTCGATCATTTTGTCTATTAAATCAATGCTTGCCTTTTCGAATGCTTTTTGCGTCATATATGCAAGATTTGTTTTACCTTCTTGAGAAACTAGTTTAGGATAATCGATTAAGTTGAATCCTCTGTGTTTATTCATATCGTCAAAAGAAAAGATATTCATATTACAGATGTTATTTTTATCTAGTATAGTTGGTAATGATGTGTCGTGTGTTCCAAAAGACTGTAAGCCCATCATTTTTCCGCCATCATCATTAAATGGTATACTCCTGGATACTCCTTCGTACATAAATCCTACATCAAAATCATTTCGTATTTCAACTTCAGTATTTTGATTCACATAAAACGGCCTAGCAATCTTTTCAACAGGGAAACTGTTATTCCAAACTATCCGTGTATCTTCATTTAGTGTACCCCATGTATGAAGTCTTTTATACAGAAGATTTATTTTATATGGATAATCCATACTGTAAACAGAGGTAGTCTCGTATGCTAAACCGCCGTTGTTTAAGTTATACGTAGAACCTCTACCGTCACGAACAATTACGACTGCTGATTCAAAACCAGAATTATAAAAAGCAGTTGATGCATGCGCAAGATGATGATTTTTTTCGTACGGGATAAACCTAAAAGACGAGCTGGCCTTAAATCCTATTTTTTCTAGTATTCGCATAATACTATTGTTTTCGGACTCAAAACAGTCATATCCTGTAACAACTAATACATCTATTTCATTACAAATTTTAGATATTTGTTTGAGTGTTTCGATAGGAAGACCACTGTCGTTTTTGATCTTTGACAGTCGCTCTTCCTGATTAAAATAAACTAAATCGTATCCGTGAAATAAACACGCAGAGCAGTTATGATCTTTTTGTATTCCTAATATTCGTTCCATAAGTTTTTTTACAACGATGATAAAAACTGTCTATGAGATGGCGCTAAATCTACTAAAGTATCGATGATATTTTTATACTGCTGAGGATCAGGCTGAACATCTTCATAGTAAGTCATGTTTATTTTCTTTGGCAACTGCCGTACACCGAAGCTTATCCATAACCAACTCATAAGAGGAAACCCCGAAGGACATTTTACATCTAGAATATCGTAATTCGATATATTACCTTTATTAATTATAGGCAAAATTTCTTTAAGAAACGCCGGTGTCTCGGTATTTTTTTCAAAATCTTTCCAGAAGTCAGTATCATTTCTTTCTGTTAGATAGTGTAGATGGACAAAGTTCATTTTCTCATCGACTTCTTTTCCGATTATTTCGTTGAAAAGTTTAATTCTATCTTCATCGAGGTCATCAATAGTTGTTAAAAAATGGCCTAGATTATGCATTAGTGCTAGCTGTAACCATATAGAAGTTGATTCAAGGGGCTCTATGAAGTTTCCAGCAAGTCCCACGGCTATACAATTTTTATGCCAGATATTTTTATATCTACCTGCATCGATATCAATAATTTTTCTTACTTCTATTTCTCTTCCTAGAAACTCCTCAGCCTCCATCTTTGCTTGATTTTCATCTATGTAGTCTGAATCGTATACATATCCACATCCGTATCTATCTTGCAATGGAATTTTCCACATCCATCCGTATTTCATGGCTATTGCAGCTGTGTACGGAGGGACTTGCTCGTCGGCTTCTATCCAGAAAGGTATTGCTTTTTTCATAGGAAGATATTTTTTATATGATATCCATTCCTCCTTAAAAACATTTCCTATTAATGCTCTATGAAATCCAGAACAATCAAAAACAAAATCGCAATCTATTGTTCGGTTTTCAAGAACAAGTGTCTTCAAATACCCGTTATCGTCTTGTATAGTGTCTGTTAGAGTGTCTTTAATTATATCAATATCTCTTGATTTAGCTACATTTTCTAAATATTGGCCGAATTTATATGTATCAAAATGTAGAGCAAATGTAGTTTTGTCTAAATCTATTTTATTTTCGTATGCTAACTTATTTTGATATAGATATTCATTAAAAGGTAAGTCATCATTGATTAACTTTTTAAGATAATAATCCCAACAGTCTGTACCAAAAATTCCCGGGATGTTAAAATCAGCAATATGTTCTACAAACGGATGCATATATTTCTCTCCGTCGCCGTGCCAATTTTCAAAACTGATTCCGTGCTTAATCGATCCTCCTGTCTGTTTTAAAAAATCAAAGAGATCAATGTCTACACTCTGTAAAAAATTTAAAATCTGGGGAGTAGTTGCTTCGCCCACACCTATGATCTTTTTTTGCTCGCTGTGAATAAGGGAGACTTTACTGCTGGGAAAGTATTTTCTAATACTTAAAGCAGTAATCCATCCAGCAGTTCCGCCACCTAATATTACGAATTTTTTATTTGACATTATTATTTTCCTCTAAATGTATACTAGCATTAAAAGCTATTGATATCCGGTCTTCGTCGCTGCAGTTAGGCTCGACATAGTGTTGAACCCAAGACGGGAACATTATTAGTTTTCCGGGCACAGGCTCCACCGTGGCAGTTGAACTTGTGTAATCGGAAAAATCTTCAATCAGTTCATCTTTTAGCACGTATGGATGAACAGGCGAAGGATGTTGCAGAACAATTTGTCCGCTCTCGGCAGGTGCTTTTACATAATATACGCCTGAAAAATCGCAATCAGGA
>Ga0102945_1000457_pt1 | contig 12415 bp, 29 predicted proteins | sample SalPonred_H2O_MG_FD_78207 | JGI IMG/M metagenome (GOLD analysis project Ga0102945, IMG submission 78207) | Salt pond water microbial communities from South San Francisco under conditions of wetland restoration - Salt Pond MetaG R2_restored_H2O_MG ...
AGTACCAAGTATTGGCTCCCCAGGATGGTTTCGAACCACCGACCCGCTGATTAACAGTCAGCTGCTCTGCCACTGAGCTACTGGGGAATAAACTCTACTTACAACTGCTAATGTGTAGGACTCGAACCTACTCGGCGGATTGCTCAACGCAATCCTATTTGCTACCATAGTAAAGAGGAATTGAACCTCACACAGCCCCCATGGCTTAATCGGACTCGAACCGAATTACCTTCCCAAGCATTAGCATGTGTAAGTAGAGTCTTTGTTTGCGTATGTTGGTGCATACGCAACTCTACTTACAGCTTATCATCGGCGCATAACGCCTAAAGCTAAAATATTGTATCTAAATTGTCAAAGAGCGTGTAAACTTGCGTCTACGTTGTTTAGTTAATATAGTGTATTTTCTACAGTATGTCAACCAGTTTGTTTTGTTTTTTACAAGTGCTTCAATCTGTGTTAACAGTTTTTGCTGCTTGTTTAGTTAATATAGCGTATTATGTATGCCTTGTCAATGTCTTTTTTGCCTATTTAGAAAATAAAAAACCCTCCTAGTATTGCTACTGGAGGGTTTCAAAACTTAAACTGTAAACTCGTTTAACTTCTACTAACCTCCAAGCACACATCACCCGCTGGATTTTCTGATCCAGGTGTCCATGTACTTAGGTTGTTCGATACGAGTTTCATTGAAGTTCTCTATTCCTTTTTAACAAATTTATTTATCCTTAGCACACAAAAAACTAAGAAAACAGACACTTCTCTATATTATAGAGCGTTGTAAACTTTTTAGCTTACTTAGTTATAATAGCAGTTTATTTATATTTGTCAACTATTATTTTTAATCTTATTGATTATTTTTTATCGTTAAGAATAGCTTGACTGGATCGGTCAAGTTAATTGGAAAAATAGAAACACAAAGTAAATTACTTTGTAACTGACTTAACAAAAGGAACCCAGTTTCCACTCTGCTTTTTTTCTAGTTTATCGCAAAGTGTTTGCGCAACCAGTAGGGCTTGATTACGATTAGTATAACCTTTGCCAGTAGATAAATTTTGTTCTTGGATTCGCTGATTGTTAAGCGTATTTTTTGCACAGGGTATATAATATTTCATACTACTATTTATTGCAAAAAGATTTTCTTTTTAATTTTCACTCTTAACTTTGTTGATTATTTTTTCTGCATCCGGAAAAGTTTCCATTGCAGCCAAACTGGTTTCAATTGCATCCATCATACTAGAGTTGCTGTACACCCATTCACTGGGGTATAGTCCCCAACTGTATGTAGGATAGTTTTTGTACACCACACGATAGCTGGCTGCGGTCCATTTCTTGTCATCACTCATTGTAGTGTTGTTACTCCTTGGTGTGTTTGAAGTTTGCCAACAATAGCATCATACAATACATCATTCACAGCATCCAATTCTTGATCTGTTACATTATGCACATCTTCTGTTTCCATGGCTGTGTGAATACGCTGCCAGTCTTCCTGGGTAAGAACGTTTCGCAGTGGATGAACTGCCAGTTTGGGATCAACATATTTTAGTGACATGATTACCTCTGGAATTCAAGTGTCATTCTACGTCCATTTTCGTACCAAGTGATTGAACTGTGGCTGTACACGTTTTCTGTCTTTAGAGTGTATGTTGTAATATTCTTGCAACGTTGTTCTTGGCGATAGCCTGTGATCACCTGTTGGCTGCTGCCACGCTTGTTAGCAACGTCTGCTCCGACGATTGCACCCAACACTGTTGCCGCATCTTTGCCGCTGCCGCCGCCCACTTGATTGCCAAGAACGCCACCGATGATAGCGCCTGCAAGCACATCACCAGTACTAGCTTGACCTTGTGTTTGACCATAGATGGGCACTTCGACGGTGTTACACACTCGTTCGGTGAGTGGAATCTGTTTGGTAGTTTCTTGAAAGTGATCTGTTACCTCTGCTTTTACTGCGTCTGCAATTGCAGGAGTAGAAACTGCTAGAGTCAACACTGAAGTTAAAAATAAACGTTTCATAGTTATTCCTTTGTTTGTAACTATATTCATAGTGTACAATACTTATCCCTAGTTGTCAACCTTTGAATACCATTCTTGCTCATATTCGTCTACGATATCTACTGCGTTAATACGTTCATAACGGAAGCTGCGCCAGCCTCGAGCATTAACATCCCAAACACTTACAACTGCATCTGACACTTCACGAACTTTCTTTTGGCTCATTGGGTCAGTTTTAGTAGCAGGTGGTTTCATGTCTTCACGTAGTGTACAAGTCATTACACGCTTATCACCGTTGAGTTTGGTAAAATCAACTAGTACTACATTTTGCTCAAGAAGATTTTTTAGATCCGCCTTGGTCGGAATTCCCTTGAGACTTGCTACGGTGTCGCTCACCGAAGATTCTGTCCCAGTTGTCTTTGTATTTTGCATCGTCTCTGCCTTTTCTTCTGCCACTGCCTTTACCTCCGTGCCACTGACTCATCGTTTGTCCACTACCTTGTCAGCAAAGCCGTTTTCAACTGCTTCATCTGCGGTCAAGAATGTATCAAACTTCATAGTTTCAAACAATTCGTCATATGTCTTGCTTGCTGTATTATGACGCACATAAAGTTCGGTAAGACGCTTATTGATCTTTTTGCTTTCTTCAAACGCACGTTTTGCATCTTCGAACTCTAGTTCTTGTACATGCACACTTCCTGACGTTCCACGTGTGCCTGAGCTAACACGATGAATCATTGTGCGACTTTCTGGCAGTACAATTCGCTTGCCCGGTGCTCCTGCTTGTGCAAGAAACGACCCCATGCTACAAGCCTGACCCATTACAATAGTACGCACATCACTCTTGATGTACTGCATAGTATCGTAGATAGCAAGTCCTGCTGTTACTGCGCCGCCTGGACTATTGATATAAAGATTGATTTCCTTGTCAGGATTTTCACTTTCGAGATACAGCATTTGTGCCACAATTACATTGGCCATGTTGTCTTCTACTGGACCGTTTAGCATAATGATGCGATCCTTCATCAAACGTGAATAAATGTCCCACGAACGTTCGCCTCTAGCTTCTTGTTCGACTACCATTGGAATAAGTGGCATTAGTATCTCCCTTGTTTTACTTCATAATATTTTGGGCCTTGGGTAGTAAACTCTCTGCCCATTAGATTGCCGACATAAATGTCAGCGGGTTTTTTGTACTTCATAACAAGTTTACTTTCAGCTAGTATAACTGTCAAGCCATCTTGTGGACGAAAATTAACAACTTCTACTGATGTGGTTTTATCGTTGTCTGTGCAGTACAATTCGCAATTTTTTTCGTATTCAACTCTCATTCTGGTTCCTTTGCACCATGGTGTTTAATATAAGATTTTCCACAAGAAGCTTAGTCATAGTTGCCATTGCAACCACTGCTCTTTCATTTTCTGACACACTTTCCAATTGGCTCAATACTTCTGCTGCCATTTTTTCAAATGCTTGTTGCTTGCTTATAGACATATTTGACCAATCCAAACCGTCCAACAATTCCGCTTCCATGGCTAGTTCTGCCAGTTGTTTTACTGTGTTATTTCTTTCCATTAGTGTATGGTCCTCGACTCTTCTATATCATCATCGTCTTCATCGTCAAAGTTTATTCCAAAATATTTTTCCATTATGTGTACAATACTTTCTGGCACTTCGTCTTCGTCGCAACCTTCTGGAATAAACATTCCTTTGAGTTTGTTGTCACTGCTGATAATCAATGCCCAGTCATCGTCGTCCAATTGGTCATACAATGATAGACTTTTTCCTTCATCACTCATCTTTGTTCTCCTGTTCTTTAACATACAACCATATTGTCATTGTTATACCGACCAATGCAATCAATGCAAAGTCTTCGAACGTCATCATACTTGACAATCTCCGCCTGGATAAACATATTCTTGTTTGTCGCCCAATGCAACTAAATCTTGTACATCACTTGCAATAAACTTGCCATTGCGAACTTTCATAATAACATCGCAGCCACGGCTTTTAACATATACTCGTCCGCCGTCGATCATCTTGTCACCTACTACTTTGTAGTCATGGTGTGACTGACTATAGTAGTACTTACCATCCACACGAATCATACCGAAGTCAAATGACTCTACAATGTCAGCGTTTGTAATCATTGTACAGTCACGGTAATGATCCCAGTAAATGCCAAAGTAGTAATTGCCGAACTGAGGGTGCGGAGTAGGTCGATAGAACACATCAACAGGAACATCGCTTGCTCGTAGATCTGTAGTGCATACATACTTTACATCTACACCGTCTTTTTCTGTGTAAATCTTTTCTACTTCTTCAATGTTAAACAATGGTTCGTGATTAATGTTCATTTGGCTTCATACCCTTACGTGTAAATTCACGTGCTCGTTTGTTAATATCTCTTTCGTTTAGTCTACTATTTGCTAGATGTTGCTTCCACTCTTTCAACAATTTCTTGCTTTGTTCTTTGTTTAGTTTGGACTTCATCTGCCCGTACCTTTTTTGCAATTGTTTTATAGATACCTGGATTAACCTTTAGAACATGTGGCATCATTTCATGTCTAATATAGTTTCTAGTATAACACGTATCTGTGTTACTGTCATCCTCTACATAGGGTACATTGTGCATTGCCGCCCATAATTCAAAATCTCGTTTGCGTGTCTGTCTAAACGGACGGAAAATGTCGCCGCGTCTGTAGAGCACAATTTTTCCTGTGCCGTGCATGCTTGACCAAATCCAAGTTTCCACACAGTCATCCAAGTGATGACAGGTGATCAAAGGTAGGTGTGTGCTTGCAAACATGTCCATCCATTCATAACGTGCTTGACGCCAGTAGTCTTCCTGACTCATGCCCTTGGGTTTGTGAGGCTTGCTAATACCTCTGATATGAAATGACAAGTCATGTTTGTTCACATAACGTCTTACACAATCTTCTGCTTGATCACTGTGTTTTGTGCCATGATTAAAATGGAACACTTCAACTTCATGCGAACGACGGAGGAAATCCAATGCTGCCATCGAATCGACACCACCACTTACTGCAACTATTACCTGACGTGGAATTTTTCCTTGTATCTTAATCATCTTGCCATTCTGTGTATTTTAGAATTTCCAAGTTGCGTCCAGAGCCTCGTGTTTTAAGATACTTTTGTTCAATAAGGTTGTCAATCACAGCTTCAGTAACACCTCTTACGTTACTTTTTACACCCGTGTACCAACCAAAAGCTGTGCCTACTGCATAAGCAAAAAACAACCAACCCAAATCTGCTGTAAACATTTCCATATTACTTGTCCTTAGTTTTCGTACAAATCAGAATTGTCACTGTATTTCAGTGTGTGAAGAAGTTCACGATTTTCTTGTTCTACCTTTTCTTTTGCATCATGCCACATTTCACGCACAAGGTATACTATAATAGGCAGAATTACAAACACAAAAGCAACTGCAAAACCGCCGCTTTCGATCAGTGTGTCTGCATAGGTTGCACCAAATGACACTGCAATAATATAAGCCGCTACGCCTACGGGCCATGCAAGATTTTTAAGAAAGTGTTTCCATACTCTACTCATTGTCTTGTCCTTTCAGTTCTTCGATGATGGCGCGGGCGATACCCCACGGGTCGTCGGCATAATCATTCCGCCCAGCTATTACATCCAAAGCCTCCACCACCTTCGCCAGCTTGGCCTCCAGTTCCTCTATGCGGTCGAGTATTTCATCTGCACCTACTGGTTCACTCATCGTCTTGTCCTTATACCTTATAGAGTTTTACGTAGTTTAAACGTGTTTCGTCTGCACTAAACAAACGATTCTTTGTGTGCGATTTCACTTTGGCTTTGATACGCTTGCGATCACCCACAGCGTGTTCAAACTTGTTACCAAACGACACAAGATTGCCATCTGTAGTAACGGCTGTGTAGTAGTATGTTTCCCAATGACTGCTGTAACGCTTGTCCAGTATTTCAATTACACTTTCTACCTTCTCACCCACAGTCTCGATATGCTTGCTCTCACGATACTCAACACGGATAGTTTTTGTCAATCCTGTTTCATGTTGGTCGCGAGCAATAAACTCTGGAGCAAATGCAATACGACCCATGCTCTTAACAGCTACTTCGTCCTGCGACAGTTCCTTAACCATGTCTGCTTTGAAGCCGTCAAGCTCGCCCAAACCCAGCATAACATAACGCTTCATCCACTTGAGTGCTTCTTGCACACTAGCATAGTCTGCTTCATTAGGTTCGAACATTTCAAAGTCTGTAGGAAGGTACTTTGCGTCTGCTGTATCCAGCTTCTTTTCCCAGTAGTAGCGCACAAGACGCTTATTATCAAATTGTGTCTTGTTTTCTTCACAACTGAAGCGACGAGTGTCTTTGATGTAAGCATTGCCGTTGATGCGATATGCCGCATATGCAACAGCAAGTGAGTCTGCGAGTGGAACAGTTTTCAAAGGAACAGTTCTATAGCTTTTGTTATGACTGTGTTTAAGTGCCGCATCTTCGTGTGCAAGTTCATATGCGAGTTCGTTGCGTTTGAACTCACGCTTGCTCATGCTACCCCAATTAACTGTGTTTGGATCTGGAAGTGTCATATGTGCCTCTGTGTGTTTGCCTAACTTATATAATAAGTGTAGCACCGAAGTGCTACACTGTCAACGATTATCTAAGAATTTGATCCTAAATAATCCTGTTCTTTATAAGTCTTGATCATATGGCACCTACAACAAAGAGTGTTAATATTTTCAGCAGTGTCTTTGCCGCCTCTACTCTTTAGTACAATATGATCTCCATGCATAATGCCTCTTGCAACACGCAGTTGATGGTACGGATCTTCGATTTCTAAAATTGCAGGATCTTTCCTTGGATCGTATCCGCAGGTATTACACTCCCATCCTCGATAGAATGTGTGCGGACGCTCTGGCTTGCCCATGCCGCCTTCATAGTCTACACACTCCAGCTGATGCTCTCTGCACAATATGTTACTGCCTGGACCATCGTATACACTGATTGGGTTACAACAGTCTTCCAACATGCAAGTTGTGCCTCGGCGATCTTGTTCTTTGAGCATAGCAGGACTCTTCAACTTGTCTTTACTAGGATCTCTAAACTGTCTCATTTCCACAAGTCCGCTTCGATTACTGTATAGCCGTTGTTTGGCGTATAAGTAGGAGTTTTCAAGTTGGTGCTGTATTTCATCTGGGCAATCAAGAACGGAATACCTGTGCGCATTTCTGTGCTAAAGCCTTTGAGTCCAAACTCTGCATAGCTTTCTGGGTTAGCATGTGCATACCAGCGAGTATAGCTCATGCGTACTTTATCCCAGAAGATACCATTTTCGCCAAAGTTGGCTTCAAAATATTCTTTGGTAAATGCTACCATTTCCAACAAGTATTTGTCGTCTACAACAATGCCTTGCTCGTAGCACAAGTTAAAGTACTCATACAGCTGACGTGCTTCCTTAGCACGTACTGGACGTTCTTCGTTCAAAAATGCCCAATAGTCTGCAAACATGCGTGTCACTTCTGGATGCTTGCGTGTTTTAAGACTACGACTCATCAGTGTGTCTGCCAACAATGTAAATGCACCAGGTTCGTCTTCGTCACCAAACTTGCTATTGGTTGCAAACAAACCTGCTTTTGCAAAGTAGTCGTTTTTTAGTGCAGTATCCAACCACTCTGGATCTGTCGAACCATCTACTTTTACACCGTATACCATCTGCTTGTATGTGTCAATAAAGTCAAGTGTTTCTTTGGCATCACCGTTGAGCAAAATAAAGTTTCGACGAATTTCCAACTTTTGTTTTGAGCTGTAAACAACAACTGGCACCATTGCCTTTGCTGTGCGCTCTCCAAATACCTTTGTAAGGATAATAAACAATGCGATGCTAGTGTGTTGGCCATCCCATGCAATGTACTTTCCAGGTCGTGCTGGATCTTCATACACTTGAATAGCCATTACCATGCTTTCGCTGAAGTAGGAAAGAATTTTTAAGATATGCCGCATGTTAAGTTCGCGTTGCATAGTTTCGTCAATCAAGATACTATCCATGCTAACTTGAATTGCATTACATAGGTTAATGTCTGAAAATTGTGTCCATCCACGAATACAAGGAGGTGTGCAGTTGCGACGACGGAATTCGTCTACCACTGCTTCTAATTGTGCGCGAAATTGAGGAGCTTTTGCAATAGCTTTTTCCAAGCGTTCTTGCAGTGTTACAAAGTTACTTTCTGCAACCTCATAGAGGCTGTTTACTTTTTGTGCGTAGTTCATCTTATTCTCCAATAGCGGACATACTCGTCCTAGGTAGCGGTCAACTTGACCTGGTTAAGTGTAAACTTTATTGCTTACATTATTAATATAACATCTTTAAAGCAGATGTCAAGCAGTTTGTGTCCATTTCAAATGTCCTAAACGTTCTTTTTCGCACCAACGCACAAACAAGCCTGCTTCTCGACCCATTGCTTCAATCTCACTAGGCTTATCCCAGTAGTCTATGCCTGCTTCGTTGTCTTGTGTTAGTTCGCCTAGTTCGTATTGTTTTACATGCACTAGTTCGTGTGCAAGTGTAGTGAGCATTGTGCGCATGCCAAGTGTGCGTTTGACTTCAATTTCGTATTCGTTATCATCTAATTCTGTGCAATAACCATAGTTCTCGTCTTTGCTCATCAAACGAAAGTTGATTTCAATAGTAGGCGAAATGTTAAACTTTTCGCATACGTATGCTGCCATGCTAAGTGCATACTTTTGCTGATTACGTGATCCACCGTTTACAGATATCATAAAAATGCTCCTTTGCATAACATATACATATATTATACACTAGGAGCACTACAGTGTCAAACTTTTAAAGATGTGTTAGATCAACTGCTTACGTTATCACTTGAAACTAATTGCGAATCAACTGTAGGCGTGTCATATCCTTTGAGAGGATCCTTCTCGTCCTCTCTACCTTCTTGTCTTGCCTGTCTTTTTTCGTGAACAAGTTTGGTAATCTTTGCCATAGATCCTGGACCTTCCCAAACTTCATTTAGTGCATTGTTGATATCTTCCAAGGGAATCCTAGTAAGACGAGTGTATCCATAGAATGTTTCTGCAATGTAATCTTGCAATGATGATGGTATCAAACTATGATCTGAAATGGTCCATGTTCCGTTGAACCCGTTTACATTTCCTAGATTATCTGTTGGCTGTGCTTGCCAAAATGCTACAGAAGATTCTGCGGCAGTCTTATAGTTATACATAAGTCTCCTTATATTCTATATGTAATCCGGCCTTTGTTTAAGTCATAAGGTGTCATTTCAATTTTTACTTTGTCACCTTGTACCAGTCTAATTCTAAACTGTCGCATCTTGCCGCCGGTATAGCAAGTTACGATATGACCATTTTCTAATTCTACTTTAAACATTTGATTGGGAAGAACTTCTACAATTTCGCCTTCCAATTCAAGTATATCTTTATCCTTGGCCATCGTCTTCCTTGGAAGATTTGGTTATAACAATGTTGCCATCTTCTACATTGATCTTCAATACATCACCTGGTTCCCAGCCCATGCGTTCTGATATTTCAGGCGGTATATTCATCAAGACGTTATCGTCGTCGCCATCGATGTCTTGGAAAATATCTTCTACTTTGTATGTTATTACTTTTGACACTTATTTCTTTCCTAATAATTTTAGATTGAGAGCAAAGTTTTCTACCAGCAGTTTGACAATAATTGCACGAGCAGTAAGATCTTCTAAATCCATTTCTAACACATGCGTTGCCATCATAACATAGGCTTGCTCTTCACTTATATTTAACTCATTCCAGTCAATTGGATCACTGATAACGTCTTCTTTTGCTAGTTCTACTAGAAATTTTAAAATATCGTCATTTGGTTTAAACATGTCTGTCATACTGTCACCAAACTAGTTACTAGATTCATTGCCACTGCTGTGCCCGTGATGCTGGAGCCAATCATAATAGCCCTGTCACTCCAAGCCATGCCAACATATACCCAACATGCACTTGCTATTAGATATGCGTACTGTCCGTAAATGTTCAATCCTGCTGAAATAAGAAACACACCTGCTACTGCTAGAACTGTAGCAGTCCACTTCACATACCAGTCAATTGTGCCTGTAGGCGTAGTAGGTGTTAGATCTTCTACTTCTGTTTGCAGTTCAGAAAGCTCTTGCTTGAGTCGCTTGCGCTCTTTGCTTAATTCCATTGCAAGACTGGTTGCCCTGCTGGCTGAACTTGCTTCTTTGTATTCTTCCTTGGCGTGTTCTTGTGCTTCTGTCATACTATTTTAATTTCCATGCGTTCTGGTGATGGTTGTAGTACATTAAAGTTGTATCCTTTAATCCCATATGTGTAAGTGACATCTGTGCTTAAATGTATTTTACCATGGGCTGCTAGTACGTCCCACGCTTCTGCACCATATTGGCCTTTTTTCATTACAACACGCATGAGATAGTTGTTGGGTGTGCGCCAGAAGTAATGCCACTCATTGTTTTGTCCAGTTTTGACGTGTAGTTTATCAACAAAGACGAGCACGCCTTCCATACTAGGCCATTCTAAACTGTCGTTTTTAGGTGCACTCTTATGGCCTTTGATCACACGTTCTAACGCACGATTTTGCTCGTAGATGCGAGGAAGGCTGACAACAATACCGACATGCTCTTGATTAATGCGACAAGGATTATCTACAATCTCATCAATTGCTAGCATATACTTGCTGACCCACTCGCCTTTGACACGGCGCATGGTATGCTTTTTAGCAAAGTATTTTAGTATTTCATTTGCTCGATCTTCATCTTCACGTTCGATACTCTGACTAATGTCAATATGTTTCGTAATACGCTTGCCAACACCGTTAAGCACTTCTCCTGCTTCGTAGCCTTGCTTGCCTTTTCGAAGCATAGCACAAACTAGTGCGAGAGGATTTGTGTTAAACTCTAGATACACAGGTTTTTCAACGCCTGCCTGTGCTTGGTTACGATCCCACGTAGTCCATTCGTCTATCACGACTGTGTTCATTTTAGTCCCAGAGGTTAGAGTAGTATTTGCCAAAGAGCCTGAAGCCATTTTGTATCCTTTCTTGATATTTCTTGCGACCTTCCCAATCATACTCTCTAGTATCGTTAGGACCTTTTACCATTTGGTAGTTGCCATCTTCCAGTTTCACCCACTGCATGTCAATAGTGCCTGACTCAAACTGTTCTTCCCAGTCATCATTTACTTTGCTGTCAAACGCAAAGATCATTTCGTCTAGCACCCAGTCCCAGCGTTCAAAGAACTTGTCATCAGTAGTGCCGTCTTTGTTGTAGGCAGCAAGTTCTTTTTTAGTAGGACGCAGTTCTTTAGGCACATCTTCTACATCAACTTGCGGGGCACCGTGTTTAGTAGCCTTTAGTTGTTTGAGCATAGGAAGCACAATAAGAGCAAGGGTATGATCCATGCTCCAAGTATCCCAGCGATCAATGTGTACTTTGATAGTACGTGATTTCTTGCTGTGGATCCACAACAGAAACTTGTAGAGCCAAGTAGTAGGACGCTCGTCACTGCCCCAAGACTTTACTTCGCCTACTTCGGGCTCTGGTTCAATGCTACCGTGAGCAAGCCACTCGCCAAAACGGTGTACACGATCCGCAGTGTGCGGAAATCCGTGCTCGTCTTTTTCTTTTGGCACCCAGAACATAAGTGTTTCTGCTAACTGATATGGCCCGTACCAGTTTTCGTATGGTCCAATTTTCACTTTCATAGTTCAAAACATCCTTTACCTGCTTGGTGTTCCCAAGTTAATAGTCCTGCTCTTGGACTGTTTACATTATTACACACTCCCCAGTCGTTGTCAAGAGCTAACCAGTGCTTACAGCCACTACTACAGTCAGGATAATCATCTCCGTCTGCCCAGCGTTCTATTTTCCCACCATAGTCTGAGTAATCAGTTGGTAGACGTTTTACGCAATCCCAGTTTACTTCCATCTCTATTCCTTGTGGTACACTTGCCGCTCATACACATTGGACAGTAGTGTTTGCGGTCTTCATGCTCCAATCCATAAGCTATTATAACATCACATCCGTCACAGAGCAAGGCCCCACGACCACCATTAAATTTAACTTGTGCAACTTTATATTGCTTCGTCATAATTAACTACCTTGACATTGCGTTCTTTGCCTTCGATAGTAAAAGTTTTAGCAAACTCCAGTGCATCGTTAATATCGTCAAACAACACAGGACGCAGGTCCCACATGTCACACGACCTCGTATCTTCTGTGACAAAGATCCAATCATCTTTGCCGTCCAAGCAAACCATCACTGCCCAAGGTTGATCTGTGTAATCTTCAAGACTCATTCCAGGTAAATCCACAAAAATAATCGCCCTTAGGGCATTGTCCGTTGTTAAATCCAATGTTGCGATTTTCGCCATCACCTAGAAA
>Ga0102945_1000458_pt1 | contig 12402 bp, 32 predicted proteins | sample SalPonred_H2O_MG_FD_78207 | JGI IMG/M metagenome (GOLD analysis project Ga0102945, IMG submission 78207) | Salt pond water microbial communities from South San Francisco under conditions of wetland restoration - Salt Pond MetaG R2_restored_H2O_MG ...
CTTCATTATTGTTTAACCACATTTTATGTAATGTTAATACTTTCTCTAATTCTTTCATTTTTTTATCTTTAAGTCTTTAACATTCACCCCGAACTTGTCGGCAATCTCTTGCATACTGAGTTCGATTTTCTCATTAATAGGTCGTGCGTATCCCCATGTCTCTAAAGTGGGAGTAAAATCTAAGTGCCAAGCATAAAAAAGGTCAAACTTTTTTCCTATAACCAGCTTTTTGCGACTATTACTAAAGTCTTTATTATCTGACACCTCCATAAAGACACCATCGCCAAGCTCAGGTATGCTATCTTCACTATCAACAAGGTGTTCTAACGCCTCAGGTAGTGGGTAGAACAATGTGTTGTCATCCTCAAAAAGAACCCTAACATAATTATCAAGGCGATATTTTATTATGCCTACCTCTCCAATATGTTTATCCATTTCATTACTGTAACTAATTGTATTATCGCTTTTAAACTTGAAGCCTCTAATTTTTTTACCTAGTAAACATTTCATAATCTGTTCGTTTTGTTTTTGTTTTCTTGTCCCACCTTGGTGGCGTGTTTTTGCTTGTATATATAAATAAATGGTGCTTTAACCACTCGACCCCTAACTCATTAAAATAGGTGTCCCTATAAAAAACATATGGTATAAGGTGGGTGTTAGAAAATCTGTGCTTAACATTAAACACAACGCCATACTTTAACCATGCTAATTCAACCTTGTTATTATGAAGGAAAAAGCAAGGTGTTATCGCCCAAAATCTTGTCTTTAACTTATAGCCTTTCATGTTTAGTATATTGTTTTAGTTAGGTTATTATTCCCTTTATGTAAAAAACTAGTGTCTGAGGATAGTATCTTCCTAACATACAAGTCAGGGTTGTCAAGCACATTGTTAACAATAGTTTTATGCTCCATAAACATATCAGTAAGGATTAGTTTTATCCTATCTGAACCTTTTTGCAACAACTCAGGCATCTCTAAGGCACAATCACCCCACCTAGCTATAAGGCTGCGGTTCTTTTTCCATGTGTAGTCTTTCTTTTTAGCCTCTTCATCCATCCAATTCCATCCAATTAGTAATGGGTCGGGGTCTTTGTCATCGTACCATATTTGATAGCCGTCAAACACATTGTTCTTTTTGCAGTAGTCAAGCACCTCTAATACCTCAACTGGAATAGTAGAGTAATTGTACTCAAACGCATCCACCACCATAGGGCATAGCGTAATTAATTGCCTTTGCATGGCTGAATTTAATGGCTGATACACACTGGGCTTTGAGTTCTCTTTAACCTCAGGCATTCCCAAGTCCTTAATAAGTTCATTGTACCTCTGTAATTGATTGTCGTCAATAAGTAGGGCTTCATTTTCTTTTTCTCTGTAAATTTTTACTTCCATTATTTCTCTAATTTATCTAATACTAATTCTTCTAATTTGTCTAAGGTATGTTGGTTAAGCATATATTCAATGCACTCTCCGTTCACTTCAACCATATGTATATCAAAGTGAGGGGGGAAACTAGGACTTTCCCAGCTACCTGTTTCTGCTTCAATAAATTCACCTACAATTATGAATTTAATATCTCCGTATGTTACTTCAATTTCTTCCATTTTCTATAAGTTTTGCAAATTCTCTTGCCAATTCAATAGTTGGAAATGGCTTTGTTGTTTGCGTTCTACCTTTTACTTGATAAGTAACTGACTTATCATCCCAAACTATTGTATACATTGCTTTGCTTCTTCAAGTGTTTCTCCTAAGTATTCAAATAAGCCATGTTCTCTGTAATATCCTTTCTCAAAAAAGTCAAAGGCTGTGTCATGGTCTTGTGATAAAAATGTTATTTCATCATGGTCTGTTGCTTCCCATTCAGGCAAGTCCCATTCTTTTGATTTTACTACTTGGTGGTCTTGGTATTCATAGTATTTACCAAAGCCTTGCTCTTCCTCCCATGTGTATTCAAAGTTAGGGAAATCATTTGCAAACATAGCAATAATTTCATCATTTATTGGTGACCAAGCAGTTACAAAGTCATAAATTGTCTCATCATGCAGTTCAGTATCATAGTCCCCCCACTTGGTATGCCAATTCTCTATATTCCATTGATACCAATTTTCATCTTGGTCTTTAGGTCTTGGTTTGTAGTACTGACAAATTCCTACCTTATCTATCTGTTCTAGCTTCTCTATCTGTTCTTCTGTTGGATTGTGCAACGTAATGTTTGCGTATACATGGTTTGGCATAATTATAAAGGTTTATTGTTATCGTTTAATAAAGTTATTTTGTAATGGTTCGCTACTTTTCTAAGCAGTATTTCAACATAGTGTCTCTCATCTGTTTTAAGTTGCTCTAAAAAATTCATTGTATAGAAGTAGTTTATTGCTTCCATGCAGTCTCGTTTTCTTACTTTGTGTAACATAGGAATTGTTTAAAATGTTCAGTTGCTTCTTCTTCTGTTTTGTATAAATACTTTCTTCTTATTAATCTGTCGTTATGGGTGGTACTTAATACCATTTCGCCATGAGAGTTAATTTTTATATCAATAAAATTAGGTTGTTCTTTTTTTTTAGTCATTATTTTTTCGATGAATTGCATTTTTATTTCGTTTATATGTCGTTATTGTCTGCTAATGAGTAATATCCTTCTCTTGTGAGAATAAGGCTATCAAGTAGTGTAACATCAAAAAGTTTTGCGGCGTTTCTTATTTTATTACTTATGTCAATATCTTGTCTGGAGGGTACTAATCCTCCAGAGGGGTGGTTGTGTGCAATTATGATTGATTGTGTTTTCATTAGAATTACTTGCCTTAGAATGTCTTTTATAGGTACTAAACAAGCCATTTCAGTACCTTTACTCACTTCATGTATATTGACTATCATATTTGCTCTATTAAGGTGTAAGACCTTAAATTCTTCGTGGTTATCCATGCAGTTTTCAAAGTAAGGTCTAAGAAAACGCTCTGCATCTTTGGATGATTTTATTGTTTGGGTGAGGGTGTTTGTTCTTTTGTAGGTTATCTCCATTTCGCCTACAAAATCTTTTAATCTTTCCATGGTTCTAAGAATAAATTTTCATTAGGTATTAATTCTATTTCTGGTTGGTCTATGTCATAGTCTGGTAGGTTGTACGATGATATTGTACATTTTAAACTATCAAATAGTTTTTTTATTGATATTCTACAAATACCTTGTTTGTTTAATGCCTGCACTATTAGGTCTGCAAGTGCTATTTTGTCTGTATTGTCTTGTATATACCAATTTAAAAAGCGTTTCTGCGATATGGTGTATTTTTTCATGATTGTATTTCATTTAAATAGTTTTTGTATTCTTCCTTAAAATTCTTTGTGTATTCTTCTGGGTCTTTTAGTGCCATTAGAATTTCATCTATCCAGTCCTCGTTTGTCATGATGCAGTTGTCTATATCTACTTCATAGTAGTGTCTTAGCTTTTCTCTCATATCTATTTGGTGTTAAAGGTATCGTTGTAGTATTTCTCCCATACAGAACTTGCAAGTGGAACACACTTTCCGCCCTCCCAATAAGCCTCCATAATCACCTCTTTTTCTTTCTCAAGCATTGATTCTGCTATTTCTAAATAAAATTGAGACATTCTAATAGCTATCAAGCCACCGTTAGAAGGGTGTGTATTATAGTGCAAAGTATCTTCTTTGAGTTTTTCTTTCATAAACTCAATTATCAATTCAAGTTTAGATAATAATTCTTTTGATTTCAATTCAAGCATTTTATCAAGGTGCTTTTTGATTAAGGCTTGTTCTATTTCATTAGTTAGTTCACTAAGTTTTGAAAAAGATATTTCTATTTTTTCATCGCTATAAAATGGTTTTGCTTTTGTTATTTGATAATAAGATGTTGTATTGTATTTGTCTTCTAATTCCTTAAATATGTTTTCTATTCTTATTTTAACATCTCTTATTTCATATTTGCATTTTTGCTCTAATGCTTCTTGTACTTTGTTTAAGTCTTTCATGTCTTATTGTTTTAAATTAGTCTACTATTCCGTTTCCGTAATACATTTTAAACTTCGTGGCTTCACTTAGTCCTTTGTACCAATCAATGTATTCGTTTTGTGTTTCTTCTTCTTTAAACTTAAGGTAACTGCCATTGCAGTATCTTAATGAATTGTTTTCAGAGTCAAATCTTTTAAAAATTTCATCTTTAGTGTCATTCCAGATTTCTGTTTGTGTTATAACTGGGTTTGTGTCTAAGTATCTGAAACCGCTTTTTGTAACTTTGGTTTCATTCTTTGGGTTGTAGTAATTTATTTCTGCTTTCATATTATTGAATAATTAGGTTTTAAAATTGTTCTTACTTGTTCTCTGTCGAAGCTATCAAAATGTATCTGGCTTAATGGCTTGCTTTCGATGTATTGATTTACTGCTTGTTGTATTTTTTTGTCTGTTGCTATTGGGTATATTCCCGTTTTAATGTTGTAAAATTTCCATATGTTTTTATAAAATTCTTTTATTTCTTCTGCATAGTTTCTCATAATTCAATGGTTTTAATAGGTGTATTTTTTGTTATTTGTCTGTTTGAAAATATGTTTAGGTATCTGGTTGTTGTATTTGAATAGTCAAAAGCGTTTTTGTCTCTGTAATATTCTCCGGTACTTAGGTCTTCATAAGCCACTAAAGTTTCATAAGATTGAAAAAATCGTTTTCCCTCTGCTATTATTTCAAATTGATTGGGTGCGGGTTTGCCGTTTGCCGTTTGTAAATTTGTTACTTTCATAATGTTTTGATTTTAAAGCTAAATTATATTGAATGATTATTGGATATTATTTTTTTCGATGAATGGCGTTTTTGTTTCTATGAATGGTAGTCTTTGCATGCTCTTTGGCTTATGTATACATTCATGCCGATTAGCCTATAATTTGTAATTAAGTTTCTTAATTCTGTTTTATATTCTTTATATGTATTAAAATCGGTTCTATTTATCTGGTCTATTGTCTCTGTGCCGTACTGACTTTTTATGTTTATGTATTTCATATTAATTCATATTTATACCCGATATGTTTACATTCAAGGTTTTTATTTTTCTTTGCGTATTTCCATATAATTTGCCCTACAATTTCATTGTTTATCATTACTTCGTTCACTGGCTCACTGCCTATGATTTTTATATTATTGTCTTTTTTGTAGTGGCTTATTTTTACGTTCAATTCTACTTTTTTATTGAATTGTTTTTCTTCTCTCAATTCTTTATGCATTTTGAAGTATTTTTTTACTGCTTCCATATTTTAGTTTTTTATTAAGTAATTAATATATTTTAATTCTTCTTCTCTATTTTTTAAAAATTCAGGACCTACAAGGCTTATATCTTTTTTTATCTCTTTTTTAACTTTGTTTAGGTAGTCTTTATTTTCTCTTTGTTTGTAGAAAAAATCAAGTAGACCAACATCTCTTAAAAAGTTTCCTTTTATATTTTCTCTTATCCAATTTATTGTTTTTGTGTCCATGTTTTTATTTGTGTTTTTGTTAGGTATATTGCTTGCCATGTTTCTATTATAACAAATAGGTAGGCATTATCGATACTGAAGCCTCTGTATTGTATCTCCATACCTTTATAGGTTATGGTCTCAAGGTTGTTAATTTTTTCAAGTGGTGTCATATCTACTCAAATTTAAAGGTTCGTATTACTTTTATCTCATTGTCTGGGCTTTTACTTGTTAGTTTTGTAATTTGTTCCCCTATGGTTTCCGCCGTTTCACTTCCTCCCAATCTTCTAAAGAATTTTAGGGTATCATCGTTTGTGATGTTGTTGTACTGCTCTCTGGTAATTTCTTCGGTTCTTTCTTCCTCCAGAATATAGGTTGTTTTTGTGTTGGGGTTCTTAATTAGGTTTTGTTGGTGCATTGTAATTTTTTCCATGATATTATATTTTATAGTGTTTTTCTATTGCTAATTGCGTTTCATAGGCTTCGTGGGCTTCTTCCTTTGTTTCATGTATAAATAGTTGCCTATTATCATTCTCCCAATTATAAAGGGCTTCAAGTGTGTCAATTCCTGAATTGTCTGGGTATGCAAAAATATATTCCATTGCGTGTTTTTCGTGTTCAAAATATAAGTAATTCATGATATTTGATTTTTGTATTAGTATTTGGTTTGTTTATGCGTAGTGGTTTAAGATATAATTGTTTAAAATTTCCTTATTGCTTTCTGATAATTGAGAATGAAAGGTAATGAAAGCCAAAGCGGTATTTTTTTTGGCGGTGGTATTGTATATGTCTACAAGTTTTCCTTCAAGGTGGATAGCTACTAAAGTTTCCCCGAAAGCCTTAGCAAGAAAATTTTCTTCCATGTTAAAAGCATACATAATTGCGGCGTTCATTGCTTGCGTGTTTGTGTGTGTTAGTGTTTCCATGTGTGTGTGTGTTTAATTAATAATATATTTTTTTGTTTTTATCATGCTTCAAAACTACTTTAAGGTTTCAAAGGATATTATTTTTTTCGATGAATGGTAGGTCTCTTTCGGTGACTGGTACTTATGTGTCGTTTAACTGCTTTGAAAGTACTTAACTTGTTGTTATTTAGACTAATTAAAGATAGTGGAGGGGAAGATTTTTTATATATACATTTCTTAGGGCAGTCATAAAACAAAGAGTTTCCTCTCAGCCCTTTGTTTACAGCACTTCCCAAAGGTTGCATTTCTTAAAGTTTCCAAATTACTAAAACTTGTTTTAGTAAACTGCTGCTTTGTCTATGTATTAATTCCCACTCAACCTATAAAATATATTTATACATTTCTTAGATATTCATAATGGAGAGCCAAATAAAAATCCATAATAGTATACCTTATATATAAGGACAGAATTTTGCGACAAACGGACAAGAGCCATGCAGAAGCCTCCAGAGAATTGTCAAAATTAGGAGACAATCCCCACAGAAAAAGCCAAAAAAATCGGAATGTAAAAGTTGAAATTGACCCCCCGAGGGGTGAAAAAAATCTGATTTTCTTTTGGAGCGGGGTTGTGTTATGTGGGGGTATTACCCAATCAATCCAACTATCTGACCCTAAAAATTGACACTATCCCCTAAAATAATCAACATTTACCCTGAAAAAACCAACACTGATTATAGCCAAAAAGGTCAAAATCGACACTAATTAAAAAAACCAACACAAGAAAAGAGCATTTCTATTTTACATAATGTTATTTTTTTACTCTAAAATTTATAGATTTAGTGTTGATTATGCTATAAAAAACATAAATAGTGTTGACTTAGTGTTGATTTTGTGTTGATTTTCGAATCGTAACTATCTGATTATCAAGACTAGTGTTGAAAATGTTGATTTCTAAACCTTTTTAGAATAAATAAAAAATAAAGGAGGTATTATAATATATATATATATATAGAAATTTTAAAATCAACACAACAACATTTTTTAAAAAAACCTTCCATAATAAAAATATTAGTTTTATATTTGTAGAAATAAAATTTAATATGACAGAGCAAGGAGGGTATTCACCAAAGGAGCTTCATTTTGATTTAGAGGCACAACAAAAATTAGTCAGTGGTATTACAAAAATAGCCAAGGCTGTAAAATCAACTTTAGGCCCAAGAGGTAACACAGTTCTCATTGAGTCTCCAAATCATACTCATGGTCTCACAGTGACCAAGGATGGTGTTACAGTTGCAAAATCAATTAGTCTTATCGACCCAGTAGAGAACCTTGCGGTTCGTATGATGAAAGAGGCAGCTGACAAGACTGCTACTCTAGCTGGAGACGGAACGACATCAAGCATCGTACTTACTGAAGCACTTGTCCTTTCGGGTATTGAGCTTATTGACAGCAGCGTAAACAAGACAGAGGTCTTGAAAGAGCTTTACAATGTAACGAAAGAAGTGGTAGGCTCATTGAAAAAAATGTCAAAGCCAGTTAGTAAAAAGAAATTATTTGATGTAGCGACTATCTCAGCAAACAACGACCCGACTATCGGGAAGATTATAGCTGACGCTTATAACAAAGTTGGTAAGAACGGTATTGTGACCATCGAGAAGTCACAGACCTCAGACACATACTCAACAACAACAGATGGACTGAAAATTGACAGAGGGTATACCTCTCCTCTTTTCATCAACGACCACAAGAAAGATGAGTGCGTTTTAAATGACGTTTATGTTTTGGTGTCTGATGCTGAGATAAACAACCTACTCTCCATTGAGGGTGTTCTAAAGCAGGTAATAGCTGAGAACAATAAATTATTAATAGTAGCACCTTGTTCAACAAATGTAGTTAATACCCTAGCTGCCAATGTAATGAAGAACAACTTGAAAATTTGTAACATTACTCCCCCCTCCTTTGGTTACAAACAACACGAACTGATGCAAGACATAGCTCTCTCAGTTGGTGCTACTTATTTTTCTGAAAAGACAGGAGACGACCTAAGCGTTATTTCATTTGCTGACCTTGGTCATGCTGACAAAATAATCGTTGGTAAAGACAAGACTGTTGTAGTGAGGTCTGCTAATGACAACAATGCTGACAAAGTAGAGCAGCGTGTTGCTCAGTTGTGGCAAGCTCATGAGAACGCAAAGAAAAAAAGCGATAAAGATTTTATACTATCAAGGATTGCATCACTCACAGGTGGGATAGGTGTGATATACGTTGGCGGTGGTACTGACCTAGAGCAGAAAGAGCTGTATGACCGTGTTGATGACTCGGTACACGCAGTACGCTCAGCACTTCTTGAGGGTATTCTCCCAGGAGGAGGACTGGCACTTTATCTTCAAGAGTCATTCTTAAACTTTTTAAGAGCTTCGGCAGTATCGAAAGAACGCTCTGTAGCTATTGAGATGCTCTCTTCCGCACTTAAATCACCTCTGACACAGATACTATCCAATGCAGGTCTAAAAGTCGAGCAGAAGTACTCTAATGAGATGCTGATGGAGAACAAAGGTTATGACCTAAAAGGCGATAGGGTAGGTGACATGATAGCCATGGGTGTGATTGACCCAATGAAAGTAACAAAGACCGCTCTTCAGAGTGCTGTGTCTGTAGCTACAACAATACTTAGTACTAACGCTATTGTAACAATGGCACGAGCATACGAGGCTCAAAATTAATACTGTATGAGACCAATAGGGAAAAACATTGTAATCAAATCAGTTGACGAGGAGATAAAGACCTCATCAGGACTGCTTCTTTCATCTGACGATGCCAACCAACTAAGATACAAAAAAGGTGTGATAGTAAAGCCTGGCACTGACGTTTCTGTGGTAAAAGAAGGTGAGACGATATATTACGACAAGAGAGCAGGGTACACGATGCTAATAAACAACGAGCCTCTTACTGTGATTTCTGAGAAAGATGTCGTTGTTGTCTTCTAAACTCATTCATTTCTTTTATGGCATTCCTGTAAACCTTGTGTGTGTAGGGTACTCTAGCAGCAAATAGAGGGTTGTTCTTCTGAACTTCTGAGATAGGCTGGCCATCGAGTATCTTATAGATTTCAGTCACCATTCTTTTGGCTTTAAACGACAGCTCGTACATCTGTCTGCTGAGTTTACGTTTTGGGAACTCAACAATCCATCCATTATCACGCAGCTTATTGAACCGCTCTTTGTCCCATACAAAGATTTCATTAAACACTTCGAAATTCTTCATTGTAAAGTATTTCTCTGAGCGTAAAAAAATCAGTGTTTCTATCTCCGCTTGGCTTAGATTATGCTTTGCTTGCATGAAGTAACGTACAATTCTGTAGTACTTTAGGTAGTCATCTTTCATTAAATTTTATTTAGTAACTTTGTACGAATATACAAAATAAAAAAAAGATGTCTGTAAAATTCTCTGAGTTTAATGTTGAGACTAACCTAGATAATGTATCGTATTTAGTAGGATATGCTGGTAGTAACAACCAACAAATAACGCCAGCAAACATTCTTAACTATATAAAAACAAACCTTCAAGGTGTCGCTCAGGGTTGGGCTAGATACGATGACACTGTGTATACAGCTTCAAATAAATTGTCACTATCTGATGAGGTGGTTGTGAACTTACCAAACAATGGCGGTAGTACTGTAAAGTCAGACGCCTCTATTGACTTTTACAATTCAACTACAAACAGACTTGTTGCAGATAATTTAAACGATGTGTATTTATGCACAATAGCATTTAAGGCGTCTGCATCAAACACTACTCAAACGCACCTTGACTTTACATTAACAGATGGTGACTATGACAGGATAGCTGAGTCATTTACATTTGCAAAAGAAAATAATGACACGCAGCATTTTCATACTGTCTTTCAGTATTATGCTGACGCTGACTTTTTGTCTAATGGAGCAGGACTGAAGATAAACTCACATGGTGGTAGTGCTCAGCTTTGGGACATCACATTTTTCATTCAAAGAACACAGTATGGTGGATAAGAGCAAGATGAAATGCAACAGTCCTAAGAGGACTCCGAAACACAAGACGAAGTCACACATCGTAAAGGCGTGTGCTAATGGCGATGAGAAAATAATTCGCTTTGGACAACAGGGTGTCAGAGGTGCTGGTAAGAACCCGAAGTCAGCATCTGAGAAGGCAAGACGCAAAAGTTTCAAAGCAAGACATTCTAAAAACATAGCTAAAGGCAAGATGTCTGCGGCTTTTTGGTCGGACAAAATTAAGTGGATTCTAGTATTTACATTAACATCAATATCATGATAAAGAAAATTAAAGCATGCTGGAAAGGCTATGAGGCTATAGGTATGAAAAAGAAAAACGGAAAGAAGGTTCCTAACTGTGTTCCGAAAAGGAAGAAAAAATATTAGTATATTTGTAAAATAATATTATAGCTATGAAAGACAAAAAAATGTACGACAGTCTGCCTGTCAAAAACAAGGTTATTGACAAGATGATGCCAGGTGGATATGTTACGCAGTGGACTCCATCACAGCAAAGAGCCAATGACAAAAGAGCCAAGATGGCTGAGCTTTCAAAGAAGTTGTCAAAAATAACAATATCTCCAAAAAAGGAGAAGCCTAGCATCAAGGATAGATTCATGGCATTAAAAAAAGGACTATGAGACTAGGAGATATTGTAGCTACAATAACAAAATATACAGGCATCGCTTGGGTAGTGAAGAAAATATGGGGAGAAGATTGCGGTTGTGAAGAAAGAAAGAGTTTTTTAAATAGGATTTTTAAATAATAATTATGGCATACGATAAATTACAAGCTGGAAGAGCTGCTTCTGTAACACCGAGTGATACAGTTGATATACCAAATGTAGCTACTCAAGATGGCAGCGGGAACAACGGCTGTGTGCTTTATGTAGGTACAGGTGGTAGCGTAAGAGTAAAAACAGTTGGAGGTGATGACGTCACATTTGTAGGTGTAAACGCAGGTCAGTTTTTACCTGTACAAGTATTAAGAGTGTACGCTACTGGAACGTCAGCATCAACAATATTAGCACTTTGGTAATATGGCATTTAATATAGGGATATTTAACATTATAAACGGTGAGATATACACTGGTGAGTACCCCCCTGATGCTTTCGACATAGTGACACAAGAGAACATACAAATGGCGGATGAGGCTGGTAATGATTTAGTGGTTGAGTACGCACCTTAAAACAAACATAAAACATGGCAGTAAAATTTTCACAATTTGATGTAGCTGATAGCCAAGCAGACATCAGTCATTTGGTAGGTTATAAAGATACTGAGAACGTACAAATAACACCTGCTAAGATAAACGAGTCAAATACTTTAGACTCAGTAACCGACAATGGTTCAACAACTACAAACAACCTAACCGCTAACTCATTCATAAAGTCAGGCGGCACATCAACGCAGTTCCTTAAAGCTGATGGGTCTGTTGACTCAACTGACTACACTAACGCTGTTGACTCTGTAAACGGAGAGACTGGTGTTGTTGTGTTAGATACGGATGACGTAGCACAGGGGGCTACAAACTTATACAACCAAACACATACTGGAGAAGTAACTGGTGCTACTGTGCTTACTATTGCAGACAATGCAGTAACACAATCCAAAATAGCGTCAAATGCAGTAGGTGCTTCTGAGATTCAGTCTGGAGCAGTTGACACTGATGAGCTTGCTGACGATTCTGTTACCTATGCTAAGTTAGGGACTGAATTTACAACAAGTGCAGCACTTGCTACAAACGTAGACTTTAGTACTGCTCAAGTATTTACCAAGACACTAAGTGGAGACACTACTCTTACTTTTTCTAATGCAGAAATAGGTATGGTTAAGGACTTAGTAATTACAGGGGCACACGCTTTAACGCTTCCTGCAGGTTCAACGGTAGCAGGCACATACGATGGTACAGTTTCTAATCTTATTCAAGTAGTAGTAACAGGTGCAAGTCAATACTGGTACTCAATTTCACAACCTCAATAAAAAATAGATATGGTAGCAATATTAGTAAACGGAGAGATAAAA
>Ga0102945_1000459_pt1 | contig 12393 bp, 12 predicted proteins | sample SalPonred_H2O_MG_FD_78207 | JGI IMG/M metagenome (GOLD analysis project Ga0102945, IMG submission 78207) | Salt pond water microbial communities from South San Francisco under conditions of wetland restoration - Salt Pond MetaG R2_restored_H2O_MG ...
GACACCCTCGGCCAGGCCGGCATCCACCCGACCTTGCGTCTTCCACCGGTGCAGCGTCTGTTCTGGGACACCGGTCTCAGCCACCAGACTCAAGACGCTTTCACCGGCGAGCATGCGATCAACCAGCCCCTGCCGAAAAGCAGTTGGATACTGACGAGGCATAACGATCCCCTTTCGGTTCAACCAGCCTTCCCTAACATGAGAAACGGCCGAATCCAGGGGGTCAGATCAACTGGACCGAAAAATCGGGGTCATGCCAATGGGACGGTTCCTCTTTACGTTACTTTCAAATTTGTTGCATCAAGTTCCACATAGTTCTTGGGAGTATTTGATGTCCCCTTAGATAACCGCAGTGTTGCGTTTAGCACTCATGAGAGCGGTCCGCCAAATGCTTCAATCCATGGGTCGGCCCAGAGCCACTTTGAGTCGAAGCGAGGAGCCAAATCGTTGTAGATTGAGACGAGGTCCCTTTCTGTCAGGTCTGCAAGGTCGCTGTAGTTGGCTACTATCCAAATTGGCAGGCCTAATTCTTGAAAGTCGCGCATCGCCTGTGATTGATAGACGATAGGAATCGTTCCGAGGTATAGCGACTCCCAGACCCGGTGAGTATCCAGACCATTGCCAGGGGGACAAGCGATAAACTGATGTAGCCGAACGGTTGAAACATAGTCTCTTGGTTGTAAGGCCTGGTACTGGCTTGCTAGGTGATTGTTCAGCAGTGCATTTGCTGCGGCAACGCGGACACCTGGGTTGGTATGAATTGAGAACGCACACATGATCCTTGGAAGCTTTTGCACCCTCAACTGGCGAGCAGTGTTAAACAGTGAAACAACTCCATGCTGATGCCTCCAGGCATTCTCTAGACCGATGGGCAGTGAATTAACGCCTTCAATTGGAATGCTCAGGTTTTGCGCAAACACGTTAGTGATCTGAGGCGATGGTAGTAGGCGAGCCAATTGGGGACTTGGGTCAAAGTCCGAATTGCCGAGCACCAGAGTTATCGGATCGCATATCTGCGGTACTACTTCTGCTAAAAATCGTTCAAGGAGATGCGACTCGCAGAAGACGGCATTTCTCGGGCGGACCGCGCTGACTCGTAGGCTTGGGTCTGCCCCATCAAATGAGAAGTGGCATGCGCTCCGAAAAGTATCTCCCGAAATATATGGGTAACTGCTTGGCCTTAGAGAGAGCATATGTGCAACTCCTCGCATGGCTCTGCGCCCAAGTATTTCCGGATTCTTTACGACCTCGCGGGCTACGTAAGCAACCCGATCTACCACTTGGGTCCTTCTTGTACCGGGAACAGTAAGCGAAATATGTCGATCGGAGGCACGCAGCAGTTGTTGAAGGCCATCTCGCCGGTTAACCCATTTGTGGACTTTTGAGTGCAGATGCAGGTTATAGATGTTTATGGGCTGAAAACCATGTACATCACATGTAAGGTGCGTGGAAGAGCTATCAAACCTGAAACGTACTCGTTCGAGATCATCAAGCGCAAGGCGCCGGTCTGCTGACGACGCACAGAAGCGGGTTTTTGGGGATCGCTTGATCGGGACATTTCTTGGATCCTCGCCGGCGAGCCATTGACCAAGTTGGGCAGCGTCTACAATGCCACCCAGCATCTCCGTAGAAATATGGTTGAAGTCTGACGGAAATCGATCCTCGGCGAATGGTCTGTAAAAGGGGATGGTAGGCAGCTCGATGAAACTGCCGCGGTTGAGATTCGCCCATGTCCCTAGGAGTCGCATCTCGTTTGGAAAGACAGCACCATTCCGTGCCAGGGAGAGAATTGTTTCAAACGCCCCCAGGTCATTGCAGAACAGCAAAGACGCCAATCCTTCGTGCGTGTCTTGTAAGGGAAAGAAGACACCACTCATAGATGAATCTGCAATGTGCTGTTGCATCAGATCAACTCTGAAGAGCAGTTGGTCGAGCTCAGCATGAATAAATGTCTTGAGTGATGACAAACGAGCAAATTGCTGAAGAACAAAGAGACGCTCAAGACTCTTGAGCCACAGGCCACCGCGGAATGTGTGGGTAGCAGTCAGACGCGGAGCAGCGTCCGTGAAGTCTGTTTGGTCGTAGAAGTCTTCAATACACGTAAAGTCGACCCCAGCCGCATGCGCAGTCTTTCGCGCTGGCTCGCTTGCTATCAAATGAATCGGCAGACCGCTCCACTGATCTGCAAGCCTTAGAGAGTGCAGACCATATTCGGGAATTCGTCTACCAAGGTAGACGAAATACACAGCGCTGCTCTGGGACACTCGTGTCATCACTCAATTCGTCCTAGGCCATCAAGTCTGTTTCGGAGATTCAAGTAGCATCATGCTGTTGTTCAGTCGCAGATCCATTGCCATCTTCAACTTTCTGATGCGTCCTTTGAGCCCCGGGAAATCCCAGCTCTCAAAAGAGACGACGTCAAGATCGTGATTCTTTCCATAATCAAGCAGCCACCCTGTACTAGTGTTCTTTGCATATCCAAGAGTGCTTTGACCGGTCCGAAGCCAATTCAAATCGACGCGTCTGAAATCCGCCGGGTGCTTATGCGAAACCCACGTACCGAGTGTTTCAAATTCGCTAAATCCGGCGTTCAGGCGGAAGTCAATGGTGTCGATAAGGCACTCGAACCACTTCTTCCCTCCGTGTAGTTCCTCTACATGTGATACCCATTCTTCAAGCCACAGCTTCGGCAGGGGAAATCCTGGGACGATGAAGCTCTGCTGTTGAATTCGTTCCATTCCAAGCAAGCGTTCTATGGCCGCGAAATACGGGGCATGGTGCTCGTTGGCCCTGGCGTAGATGGGTTGGCCGCCTGGACCAAACAGATGCTGACGCCGCAAAGGAACGGCGTCAGCATCCCAAATGACTACGTGCTCGGTATTTGCCTCCAGTAGGGCTTGAATCTTTAAGAACTGTTGATAGTACCAGCCGAATCGTTTGAGATTCTTTGCTCTATCTAGTGATTCGGTGAGTATCGCGCGAAAGGGGCCTCCCAGCTCATCCTCGGGTTTGACTTGAATAAGACCGTTGGTTAGTGACGTGAAGACGTCTAGTTGGGCATCAGGAACGTAAACGACGAAGTCGTCGGCTTGGAGGAATTCCGGCAGCAAGTGAGATGTGTGGAACCAGACGTCGGCGTGCTCAAGCGTACAGACGCTGATTACCGTCGTACGTGACATGGGTGTAGACAAAGACCATCTCTCCTAAGCAAGTTGTACCGTACTTGCTCTTTTGCGTCCGGCACTCGTCAAAGCCTAGTTCCTATCAGCAAGTCGCTCCCAGTGTTCAGTACCAAACTTGGCACTTGCCAGTGCGACTAGTCCAATTTTGCTCAAGCCTTTTCGGTTTCCGGAGGTGAAGTTACGAGGGGCTTTAAGGCGTGGCCGAGATAACGGAAACTTTAGTCTATTGCCCTTCCCTCACGACATGACCGGCATATTGCTGTTGGCATGACCCCAATTCTCGGTCCAGTTGATCTGACCCCTGTTTTTGGTCCGGGCTCACGCACGGCTCAGCTGGGTATCCATGGGCTTCCCCGACGCAGGTCGCGGCGACGGAATCTGGTGAGTAGCGCCACCACCAGCGATCTGGTGAACCGCGACTTCACCGCTACGGCTGCGAATCAGCTGTTGGTCACCGACATCATCGAAAACCCCACTACCGAGGCCCGCGTCTACACCTGCGTGGTCGTAGATGCGTTCTCCCGCAAAGCCGTCGGCTGGGCGATCAGCAGGATAGCCGACACCCTGCTGGTGAACTCCGCCATCGACATGGCTGCTCGCAGTCGCACCTTTACTGAGAAAACCATCATTCACACCGACCACGGGCCCCAATTCACAGCGTGGGCATTCACCACAAATCTGCGTGCCTACGGACTACGACTGAGCATAGGAACCGTCGGCGATTGCTACGACAATGCAATGATCGAGTCGTTCTGGGGACCGATGCAAACCGAACTCTTCAACACGCGCAAGTGGAGCACCGTGGAACAACTCAGCATGGCCGTCGCCGACTACATCGAGACCTTCCACAACAGTCGCCGACGCCACTCCGCCCTGGATATGCTCACCCCCACCGAGTTCGAAACACTCAACACACCCCAGCTGCATCATGCATGAGCCCGGGCCAAAAACAGGGGTCAGATCAACTGGATCAACCAGCAGGGGTCAGGTCAAACCTCCAACCGGCGGACCTTGGCTTTGAGTTCCTTGATCTCCGCGAACTCCTCGCTGGTCGCCCCCCGGCGCTGTCCGCTATCGATCTGCGCCTGCAGACACCAGCCGCGCACCCTCTCAGCACCCACCCCGTTGCGCTTGGCCACGACCTGGGCGGCCGCGGTCGGACTTGGGGATACTCCGCGACGTGATCCAGCATCTGCTGGACACACCGTTCCTTAACCTTCGGATCAATCTCCTTGGACATGACTTACAGACTCACAGGGAGGCGCCACCAAACCTGGGGCGCTTCAGATCTCCCTATCGGCAAAGTCGTGGATCGCTTCAATGATCAATGCCTGGTGCTGATCATTCAATTCATAGTGGAGGGGAAGGCGAACCAAGGAGTCAGAAAGGCGCAGGCTGTTGGGGCAAGGAACACTTCGGCTGAGCCGGTGGCCCGCTTTGGATGCATGGAGTGCTTGGTAGTGAATGGCTGTTGGAATTCCGTTAGCGTCAAGAAATTTCATGAAAAGTGAGCGTTCCTCTATTCCGCTTAGGACTAGACCAAAGAGATGACCCGGCTCATCCTGGTCAATAGCCCTTGGGGTCGTCTGCCAACCGCGTCGAGTGACCAGATGTCCCAATTCATCGTGGTACCTGTTAGTGATCTCGGCCCTTCGTTTTTGAATCATCTGATGGTATCGAAGCGAATGCTCCAACATGGAAGCATTCAGATCTGACAGCACCCAACTGCTCCCAATATCCTGCCACGTGTACTTGCGCACTAAGCCCTGCCGAAACCGTAGGCGATCAGTACCCTTCTCTTGCAGGATATGCGCTCGATCCACAAGAGAGGAATCATTAATACGCAGTGCCCCTCCTTCTCCACACTGAAAATTCTTGGTCTCGTGAAAACTATGGACGGCTAGGTGGCCGTGAGCACCTACAGTTCCTTCTTGGGTCCTTATGCCCACTGCATGGGCTGCATCCTCAATTAGCCACAACCTACGGGATCGCGCGAAATCAGCCACTTCGGCGGCGTATGTCGCGTAGCCACCGTAGGGAAGCCAGATAACTGCGCGCGTTCTGTCGGTCGTAGCGGCACTTAAGTCGTTAGCAGAGGCAGTCATACCTTCAAGACGAACATCACAGAACACAGGCGTAGCTCCAGCAAGAGCAACCGCATTCGCAGCGGAAGGGAAGTTGAAGGAAGGAATAATCACCTCGTCCCCAGGTTGTAGCCGTAGTAGTCGTACGGCTAGTTCAAGCGCGTGCGAACAAGAGGGCGTAAGGAGATAAGCGCCCCCACCGTGAAGTTGCTCGAGGCGCTCTATGGCGAGTTGAGTGTACGGACCGTTGCCAGACAAATGTCCACTTGACAAACTATCTAAGATTGACTCAGCGATTCCAGGGACGATAAGTCCACTATTGAACGTAACCTCCGCACCCAGTCTAGAATTCATTTCCCCCACTTTCGGACTTGCGGCAAATTGCTTACGAGCAGAGTAACTTATTCGGGACTCTACATTTAACGAACAGCAGACCAGTAACAGTCAGCGAGAATCCAACTGGTGACGCGAATACAGGTGCGCGTAGGGTATCCTTAAGGTCCCTGAAAACTCGTAGAACGTGGATTGCATCCCTGCTCCGGGCAGCGCCTCGACCATCAGCTCTCGCAGAACCTCGGCGGGACGAACATGTTTACCTCGGTCCTTACTCACGAAGTATCGAGCAAGGCTCGGCATACCGCTCCATGTTGCGGGATCCAAGGTGATGATCTGACCGCCGGGTCGGAGTAGGCCCACGGCTGCTCTAAAGAAGTCATTCACTGCGTCGTCCGGGACGTGGTGTAGTACACCTAAGGCCATAACCACGTCAAACGAATCAGACAGCTGCCGCATGTCTCCAATTGACCCCTGTCTGAACTCCGCTTCGGGGTAAGGGTACGTTTTCCGAGCTCGCTCAACGTAGGCGGCGCTGGGTTCCAGCCCGAGGTAACTCACAGTGGGAAGGCACTCAAGTATCCGCGAGGTACCAGACCCGACGTCCAAGACTCTCGCACCTGGAGAAATCTGCGCCTCGCGAACAATGGATTTTCGAAGATCCGTGCCGCCTAGGATGCTATTGAAGATGGAGTAGAAGTGGCTGCTTCGCAATAACTTGTACATTCCGGCGCTTCGCTCTGGTGTGCTATTCATGACGACCACGGTAACCGATCTCGATCCAACATCGTCAACAACTCCTGATTGCGTGGTTGATAATGCCTACGTAGATTTTGCGCGATGTGGGGCGGCAAAGGTGGAAAACCTAGGTGACTAGCGTTCACTCGCTTTAACCGGTGGGGGACGGGGGGCTGAGTCAAGTTGAGGTGTTCAAAGACCACCTTCAAAGTCGAGGGTTCGGCAACTAGTTCCTCCAAGAACATAATCTGCATGTCGGGGAACACCTGAAGCCATGGTGACAGCATCCGAGAGTATTCGCCCCTCTTGAGATAGTGATAGGGACTCGTAGAGAGTTTTGTGGTGTCCCAGGATCTGGCCTCAGCGCGTCTGGTGAGTGCCTCTTCAACGGGTAGTCGCTCAAATCCCATACGAGTCGAAAACTGATAGTTAGAGTAAGCTCGAATCACAGGATCGCGAAGAATAACGATCACTCTTGGTTCAAGACCCAATGTCCTGATACGTGGAGCCAACCATGGAATTTCCAGGTAAGTGGTGGCTTTCTCGCCTATCCACTTAACGTTCCCTGCAACGGCGGATTCGTGAGTGAGCAGAGACGCCCGAAGGCTCTGTAGAGGATCCTCGTCGCTCAGCAAGAAGCGTTGTTCTGGAGGAGTGAGTCCGGCAAGCCGAATTCTCGAGTCCATAGCGAGTGTGCGCGCAAGAAGTGTCGATCCGCAGCGTTGACCTCCAATAATGAGAAGTAGGCCCTTCCTGTCGGTGAACTCTGGACTCATATGTGGCCGCTCAAGATGCTTTGCGTTGTAATCATTCAAGTCGTAGATCGCTAGAGCGATTTCCGAAACAGCATTAGCGCCAATAGTCCAAGAATCATGGTGGGAATCATCAGCACGGCGAATGCCAAGAGGCTGAAATGAGGAATGTTGAAGTAGGCGCTTAATGAGAAAACAAATAGAGCTGACACGATCATGGAGATGGAAGCAACAAGGTTGACTCTCAGGACAAGCCCCAGCGTGCGGAGTGGAGTTGCCAGGCATATGCTAATTAAAACTCCTAGGAGACCGACAAAGTTGTATCGAGATGGCCCACGCACCTGTCTTCTGTGCTTCACTGGAATTGAGGCGGGACTCTCACTCAGGGATAGCATTTCTCCGTTGGTGTATCGAGAAGACGCCTGGGGGTTTTCCAGCATTCTGTTGTAAATCTGACGAGTGACTGCCTTGAAGTTTGAGATTTTCACCGGCATGGTCGGGCAGTAGAGTAGCATAACCAAAGAGTTAGTCAGCCTTGAGCCGATTCGTCGAATCAAGCCGTGCTGCTTCTTGATTGGGAAACCGAAGACTAGATCGTGTCCTTGTTTTATCGCTCCGAGAAGGAGATGGATTTCGGTAGGCGGATTCTGGCCGTCATCATCCATGACGACAGCGACAGCTCCTGAAGCTGCCCCCAAACCTATGCACACCGCCCGGTGCTGGCCAACATTCTCCGGTAGCCGAATTATGTTGAGTTTGGGGTATCGGCGGCGAAGTTCCAGGAGTACTTCCCAAGTAGAGTCCGGGCTACCGTCATCCACAATGATCACTTCTGCCTCGTAAGCAAGCTGTGGATGAACACGGAACAGTTCGACAACTACTTCCGCAACAAATTCCTGAGAGCTGTAGGTCGGAATTACGATGGAAATATCAGAAATGGCGACGCCGCTTCTTTGGGGCAAACTGGATTTTTGGTTTCCGCTGTCACTCATCGTTGGCTTCACTTGAATCTAGCTGCCTTCGTAGGTCAAAACTAGCGGACACGGTCGGTCTTCCCAGCAGAGTGCGAATACAGAACTTCCTGGAAAATCGGGTAAGCGCTGCAACCTGAGAGGAAGACTGCGCCCATGATATGTCATCTCAGTTGTGAACTCCGCTAGAGTGTTAGATAAGTTATCGCTGCCCACGAAAACTACCGGGCCAGTAGTTTCGCCTGCTCCCGAAAGTAAGAGATGCGAGATGGTATCGGCACCGAATCCCAAGCGCTCCTTACGCTTTGCGTAATGGGGAGATCGTGTTTGCCAGCCAGGAGAAAGAAGCGGTAGTTCGGAGCAGTTGGTTTGATGCGGGGGGCACCATTGGAACTCGCTCAAGATGGGAGAGAGCAGCGCTGCCTGCAAGTTCAGTCGCTCAATAGCATCTCGCTTGCTTGCCGAATCGCGGCCAGCTTGGTTTCGATCTGGTATACCCGCAGGCCCGAGACTTCCTCCGAGCAAAGCCGCTACTGCAATTGCTGCCACAAGTACTCCAGGAAGACGGGCACCAACGTAGGACCGTGGGTCAGAACCGAATCCTACTGCTGGGGCAGGGATTCCCCTTGAAGCTGGCACGATTAGTAGGAGAGCGACTCCAATTGCCAGCCCATGAACAATACCGGCAGTACTGCGCGTGAGTGCGATGCCGGAAACAAGGAGAACTCCGTAGGTTGGTACAGCGACCACGTACCATCTGCTGCTGGAAGGTAGTGTTTTCCACGCGATAAGACTTGATAGCAGGATAAGGCCGCTGGCCCAGAGCAATTCCGAGTTGCCGCCAGCACCGAGTGCTGTCCTTACATGATCGATTACTGAAGTTCCCTTCAAGGTGTATAAAGTTGGGTAACGTTCCAGGATCCAGAGTGGAAGCTGCTCTATTCTCGGTTGGTCGTCAAGTAACAGCCATCCCTGGAACATGTCTAACGTAGGCTGGCCGAACTGAAGCACAACTTCCGCGTTGGAGAAGTACTGGCTGTTGGGATTTCCGCTGAGTGATCCTCGCGCGCTGTACCACGCCTGCTGTTCCTGCCAGGCCGCGCAATTTTCACGGAGAAGGCATGATGAATTCGCAGCACTCATGAGGAAAGGTGTTGCGACTGACAACGTCGCCAATATGAGGAAGACCTTGCTTAACTTTCCATCGAGACTCTTCATCAAGAGAAGGAGTGCCGGGATCGCTAATGCCACTCCCAGCAAAGCCCCATTTGTGCGAATTTGTGATGCAATTGCAAGCATTAGAACCAACAGTGCAGTTAGTAATGGTAGAAAACGAGTGGCATTCAACATCCACAATACGCAGATACTTGCTACTGCGACTACAACCGATGTTGCAGTTATATCCACAATGATGACAAGGGAATACTGCATAAAGACCACTAAGACAAGCGCAAGGGCAAACACCCTGTGGCCAGCAGATATGCATCCTGCAAAGAGAGCCAAGGCAGCAGCCGAGACTAGGAGAAGAAGTGTAGGGAACCAATCAACGTCTGGTACGAGTCTGTACAGAAGTGAAGCCACCTGTCCCAGGAATCGACCTGAAACAATTAGTTCCGATTCCGGTTGTCCTGTGTACGCCCCTCGGGCGAAACTCGTAATAGTCGACGTGTCGTTCGTGCGCCAGACAGGATTGTCAAGAACGAGGGCAAGTATGCTTACGGCGGTAAGAGCGAGCACTGCGATAGCGCCTCGAATTGGGGAAAACCCACGCTTATTGATTTGGAGGTGGATACCCGGGTTGGTCAATCTGCCAAGCCAAGAATCAATCTCACGCAATGGCCAGACCGATCTGTGAGTAAGCCATCTTCCGTCCACGATGACCCATGTGTCCTCCTGTATTTACCTATTGCGGTCCCTGAGCTCGCTTTCTATCTCTATTCTAATGGTGCATTAGAGGGAGCTTGACCCAGTAATCGGGACCGCGGTTTCAGTCGGTTGAAGCGCCCGAGGTTTCCTGCCGCTCCTATGCGGGTTGCAACTCTCGGTTGAGAGCTGCGTAGTGGGCGTGTTCGTACTATTCTGGTGTTTGGTAGGCGAGGCTACTGTGCAAGCGCCGGTTGTTCCACCAGTCGACCCATCCGGCGGTGGCCCACTGACATCGCTGAGGTGTCGGTATGGCCCGGCGTGGAACACGTGGTGCGGATGCATTCGGTTTTGAAGAGCCCGATCACCGTCTCCATCAGCGCGTTGTCGTACGCATCGGCCACGGTCCCGATCGAGGGGCAGATGCCCTCGAGCTCGAGGTGCTCGGTGAACGTGATCGACGTGCATTAACTGGATTCAATCGGTCGTTGCAACACTGGCCTTGTGTAGTGAGCGTATCTGCTCGTCGAATACCTCGGCGGGGGTCTTCCATCCGAGTGCGTTGCCTGTTGTTGAGTTTGAAGGCGATGGCTTCGAGTTCATCGGCGGACCAGCGTGAAAGGTCCGTGCCTTTGGGGAAGTACTCGCGTAGCAGTGGACTGGACCCCGAAAGTTGGACACCAAATGTAAGGATCATCTTTTAGGAAGCAGCCACATGTATTCACGAAGCAAATTGAGTCATTCCGATGCCGTGTCAGCGGTTGAACTGTTTGAGCAGGGTTTCACTGCGAAGTCTGTGGCCCTGGAACTTGACCTGGCGGGTGCACCTGTTCAAATGCTGTACGCGCGTTGGCAGCTACGTGGGAAGGGTGCGCTTGTGACCAGGGAGCGCAGACAGTACGACTTCGAGGTCAAACTCGAGATCGTGTTGCGCCATATCAAGGGTGAATCAGGACGATCTCTCTGTGAGGAATTTGACTTGCCCTCACCCAGCACAGCCGCAAATTGGACGAGCATTTATCTTCGAGAGGGTGAAGACGGACTACGCCCGAAACCTCGCGGCAGACCACCAGCCAGCCGCAACGCATCGATTACGGAAGACGAGACCGAGTCGCTGCGTCGAGAGAACGAGCGGCTTCGCGCTGAGGTCGCGTCTTTGGGAAAATTGCGGGCCTTGAAGTCACAGGAACGACGCTGAAAGTTCGAGCTGTCGAGGACCTCAAGGCGCAGTACCCGCTTGTCCTTCTCCTGCGCGTGGCAGGCCTTTCACGATCCACGTTGTACGAACACCGGCGTCGGCTCAATCGAGTCGATAAGCGAGCTGACCTCAAGCAGGCTATCGATGAAGCTTTGACTGCAGCAGGCAGCGCTTACGGACATCGGCGCATCCGCGCGGTTCTCGTGCGCCAAGGATGGCGGGTGTCGAAGAAGACCGTGCTGAAGTGCATGCGTGAGATGGACCTAAAGTGTCCGGTGCGCCGCCGCAGGCCATACAATTCTTTCCGAGGAGAAGCGGGACAAGCGGCAGCCAATGTGTTGGACCGCCAGTTCACAGCCGAGTCGCACCACACAAAATGGGTTACCGACGTGACCGAGTTCAGCATCGGTAGCACCAAGGTCTACGTATCGCCCGTTCTAGATCGCCACGACAGCCGTGTCATCTCCGTGATGGAAGGGCCCTCACCAAGCGCGAAGATGGTCACCGATGGACTGCGCTTAGCTATCGACACCCTGCACCCACATGAGAAACCCCTCGTCTACTCCGACCAAGGATTCGAGTACCGGCACATACTCTGGCGCGACACCTTGAGCGATGCTGGACTCAGTCAGTCAATGTCACGCAAGGGCACCTGCCTTGACAACGCGGTCATGGAAGGCTTCTTCAGCCACCTCAAAGAGGAATGGTTTCGCTTCAAGAAACCCAAGACCGTCGAACAATTCCACTCCAGGCTCGCGAACTACCTCCAATTGTGGAACACCACCCGCATCCAAGAGCGCCTGGGCTACCTCAGTCCCGACGAACACCGCGCACGAACAACAGCCACCGCCTAATGTTCAATAACGAGTCCAACTTTTGGGGTCCAGTCCACTCCTACGCCAATACCTTCCCCGCGGACAGGACCTGTCAACCAAAAGTCCCGGCGATCTCCAGCAGATCGCAAACGAACTCAATAGCCGTCCGCGCAAAGCACTCGACTGGGACACACCCAGCGAACGCCTCAATGCTCTAATGGGCTCCTGAGAAAACAAATGTTGCAACGACTGCTGGAATCCAAGTCGTGCGATGTTCCGTGATGTCCGCCAGCCACAGCTCGTTGGGTGCGCTGGCGGTGAAGTCCCGGCCCACCAAGTCGTCATGCACCGCAGGACCTGGGCGGGTGCTCTTGCCGCGGTGTTTCTTGCTGAATACCGAGAACCAGCCGTTGGTCGAGCAGATCCGCCACGCGGTCCGCCTAGCCATCACCTGCCC
>Ga0102945_1000460_pt1 | contig 12387 bp, 17 predicted proteins | sample SalPonred_H2O_MG_FD_78207 | JGI IMG/M metagenome (GOLD analysis project Ga0102945, IMG submission 78207) | Salt pond water microbial communities from South San Francisco under conditions of wetland restoration - Salt Pond MetaG R2_restored_H2O_MG ...
GGTGAAGGAGTTGCACTATGAGTTTGAGAAATGAAGATCTACGAGATTTGGTTGATAAAATTGTAGAGATCGATGCTTACAAAAGTAAAATGGGTTCAGATGAAGAAATTATCACTGTTGCAGTAAGCACTATGACCAAAGAAAGTGCAAATGATCTGGCTGGATTCTTTGAGAGAGGATACAATTTTGTATTAGACGCAGATGCTACTCCGGGAGAGCAGAGCGATGGCATGTACAGAGTTTTTGTAGAAATCGAACGAGAGAAAAATGCAGCAGAACAAATTATGGAATTGGCAGACGGTTTAAAAAATCTAACAGGAAGAGATGATCTAAAGTTTAGATACTATAAAAATTTCCGTAGTAAGCCACTTACACAAGAAGCACTAGAAGAAATGATTCCTACCAGTTCTGAAGATTACGGCACAAAAGTAACAGAAAGCAATCTAGAAAATTACAAAAACTTCTTCAACAAAAGTTTTGTCGAAGATGTACACATGGACGACGACATGATTGTAATCAAAAAGAAATATGCAGATCCTCTTGCATTCAAGTTTGTTGACTTTGGATCAACACAAGAAACACTAGATTCAATCAATGAAAGTTTTAATGCAAACGATTTTGCAGAAATTATTTTCTTGTCAAAGTATATAGGCGACTATAACATTACTAAATATGGACATAAACTAACGTTTGAAAACGACAACAATACGTTGGTGGTAGAAAGAATAATAGTATGACATACTGTGAAAACTGCGGAAGAGAATCACATTGCGGTGTTGACGCAACTATGAAGGTCAATGCACACGATGTAGGAATATACGAAGCAGTCGTATGCAAAAGTTGTATGTGCAGCAAATGTAAACCAAAGGAAGAAAAAAATGGCAGCTGAAGATTTTGAATTTGAATTTACTGAAGAAATGGTAATTGAGATGCTTCGTGGTAATGAAGAAGCAGAAGACTGGTATGACGCAATGTGCGAAATCCTTCCTCTATGGGAAGTAGATACACCAGAGCGTGTAGCAATGTTCATCGCACAATGCGGACACGAATCAAACAACTTTAAGGTATTAACTGAAAACTTAAACTACTCAGCTAAGGCACTTGATGCTATCTTTGGCAAGTATTTTAAACGTGCTGGTAGAGATGCACAAGAATATCACAGACAGCCTCGCAAGATTGCGAACGTTATTTACGCAAACAGAATGGACAACGGTGATACCGATAGTGGTGATGGCTGGAGATTTAGAGGCGGCGGCATACTACAACTTACAGGCAGATACAACTACACACAGTTCGGCGAAGAAATGGAAATGTCGCCAGAAGAAGCTGTCGAATATGTACGCACTAAACAAGGCGCACTTGATAGTGCCTGCTGGTTCTGGGATACAAACAATATCAACAAGTATGCAGATGCTTGCGATGTCAAAGGTGCTACAAAACGCATCAACGGTGGTTACATTGGTTTAGAAGATCGTGAAAAGCACTACGAGCATGCAATGCATGTACTAGGTGGCGACTTTGATCCAGCTGCTATTGTGTATGAAACAGTACGTGTAGGTTCAAGAGGACCAACTGTTCGTGCTGTACAAGAAGAATTAGAAATTGGTGCAGACGGTATCTTTGGTAGAGGTACAGAAGCACACGTAAAGGCTTGGCAGGAAGAAAACGGTCTCACAGCAGACGGCATTATGGGACCTGCAAGTCTAAAACTTATGTTTGAGGGCTAAATTATGAAACTGTCAGGGTTACTTTTAATTGTTATTATGACTATGGGTGGTATAGGATACTGGTATTACATAGATACACAGAAGACTATTGCTGTACTTACAGAAAACAATGCTAAATTAGAAATGGCAGTAGCTACAAACGAAGAAACAATTGCTACAATGGCAGCAGATTTTGCAGCAGCTAACGAAGAACTCAAAAGAGTTAATAGTGAGTTTGCTGCCATTCGTCAACAGAACAATAGATTAGCAAATAAGCTTGCAGATTTTGACCTAGCACTATTAGCAGCAAATAAGCCAGAGTCAATTGAACGTGCTGTAAACAGAGGCACATACAATGCAGGTAGATGCTTTGAACTATTATCAGATGCTGCACTAACAGAGGAAGAGAAGAATGCAACTAACGGCGAATCTTTTAACAAAGAGTGTCCTTGGCTTTATGATACTTATAGGGCTCGCGGCTTGCTCAACGACCCCACAAACGATACAAGTAACGTCCAAGCCAATTGATAAACCTGAACTAGTACTACCAAATGTTGACGAAGTCAATATGCGCCGTATTGAATGGGTAATTATCAATGAAGAAAATCTAGACGAAAAGATTGCCCAACTAACAGCAGGTGGTGCTCCTCTAGCTATATTTGCACTAACTGCGCAAGGTTATGAAAATCTTGGTTTAAACTTTAGTGACATTCGTGCTCTTGTACAACAGCAACAAGAAATTATTATTGCATACGAAAACTATTATAAAGCAGCTGAACAAGCAATGAATAATGCTGTAATACAACGCCAAGCACAAGAAGAAGCGGCTGCTGTAGAAGCTGCTAAGAGCGGCATAGACCTAAATCCTTTTAATTAAACGATAAATACACATAGTAAAAAGAGGGTTTACTATGGATATGATTTATCGAATGTTTGGCGATACACTGTGGATTTACACAGCTATCGGCGGATCAGTGCTTGGGGCAGCATTTTTAGCATGGTTTAGAAATACACATGCAGCACTTTATTTAATGTCAAAATTTGATGCACTACTCGATGGTTTGGTAGATCGTTTTGGTTGGGATTTCTTACAAGATGATCCGGAAGCATGGCGTAAAAGATATCCAAAAGTAACCAAAAAAATAGATGATCTAGAATCTCGCATTAAACAACTTGAGGGAGAAAAATAATGCCACGTAAAAAGCCAGACGAATTAAAGAGTAAAGGCGGCCCTGGAAAAACTGCACCAGCGACGTCTCCGGCACCAAAAGCAGCAGCGCCAGCGCCAACACCGGCGGCACCTGCTACAGAAGTTTCATACGAAAGAACTATGACAATTGATAGCGGAGCAATAGGCGGAGCAGACTTGAACGGTGATGGACATATTTCACAAGAAGAAATGGACATGCACTTAGAGTTCAAAAGAAAAGAACTAGAAGATCAAGATGCAATGCGTGACGCACAGCGTAGTATGGCGTGGTTTGCACTGTTTGGCATGCTACTATATCCATTTGCTGTTGTAGCAGCAACTTTCCTTAACCTTGATAGTGCTGCAAGTGTACTAGGTAGTATGGCAGCAACTTACTTTGTATCCGTAGCAGCTATTGTGATGGCGTTCTTTGGTGCGCAGGCATATAGCGGTAAAGGTACTAGAAAGAAATAATCACTGTTAGCAAATTGTAATAGTCCATGCGATAAGTAATTGTATGGACTATTACACAATACTAGGCGTTCCAAGAACTGCGTCTCCAGAAGAAATAAAAAAAGCCTATCGCAAATTGGCCATGAAGCATCATCCTGATCGTGGAGGTGATGCAGCAAAACTTCAACAAGTTAATGAAGCATACGAGATCTTAAGCAATAGCGACAAACGGTCAGCATACGATAATCCACAACCTGGTTTTAGTTTTAATAGTCAAGATTTTGCTCATGGGCACAATCCTTTCGGAGGATCACCTTTTGAAAATATGTTCGGCCAAAACTTCGGTTCTCGTACTCCAAGAAATCGAGATGTCACTCTTGCAGCAGGAATAAATCTCAAAGAAGTTATCACAGGCAAAAGTCTAATTATGCAGTATAAGTTGAACAGTGGCAAATTAGAAACTGTTACTGTTGATATTCCGCCTGGAGCAAAACATGGCGACACCATTCGTTTTCAAGGATTGGGCGACGACGGGCATCCAAGATATCCTAGAGGCGATTTAAATGTGAGAATTAAAGTCTCCAAAGTGAAACATTGGGACAGAGATCATAATAATTTACTTACTAAAAAACATGTAAATATATTTGACTTAATGACAGGATGTGCTATAATACTTAAAACGTTGGACGAAAAGACAGTCCAATTAAAAATACCCAAAGGCACAAAACCAGGACAAATTTTTAGCATAGGCGGATATGGCATACCAAATATTAATACTGGTGTGCGAGGGGATTTATATGTATCTATTGAGGCAGATATTCCTGTAATCGACGATGAAGATATCTTAAAAGATATTGAAAACATTAAAAATAAACTAAAATAAGGAACCAAATTTATGGTAGAACCAAGCAAAGAACTACAACTTGTTTTTGACAAAGCAGTGCAGGATGCTAAAAAGCTTCAGCACGAATATGTTACTCTAGAACATCTAATATATTCTACATTTTGTTCCGAAAACTTTATTAATGCTATGACCATGTATGGCGCAGATATTGATTATATTAAATCAAATATTGAACATCACTTAAAAACACAGTGCGACGACATTACCACTGATATGGTCAAATACAAGCCTAAAAAGACGCAAACAGTAGAACGTGTTCTCAATCGTGCCTTTACACAAGTGTTATTTGCTGGACGTAGTCATATTGAACTGGCAGACATTGTTCTAAGCACACTCACTGAAAAGAAATCTATTGCTGTGTATTATTTAGAAAAAGGTGGTATAGACAAAACCAAGTTTGCAGATTTTGTGAACAGCGAATTCGATGAAATGTATGCAGATGTACAAGAAGAAGAAATGAGTCCAGATGTTCGCAAGGCTTTGAGAAATTTTACCACCAATCTAAACGAAGAAGTCAAGCGTGGTAAGGTTGATCCAATTATTGGACGCGGTGAAGAATTGGAAAGTCTTGCGCTGGCATTGGGGCGTCGTTCAAAAAATAATGTTTTGTTAGTAGGCGATCCAGGCGTTGGTAAAACTGCCATCGCAGAAGGACTTGCATATCAAATTGAGCACGGAGAAGTTCCAGAATTTTTAAAAGAGTACAAAGTTTACAATCTTGATATCGGCAGCATGCTTGCTGGCAGTAAGTATCGTGGGGACTTTGAAGAACGCTTTAAACAAGTGCTTGCAGGACTTACGAAGCAAGGTAAAACTATTATGTTTGTCGACGAAGCACATATGATGAATGGTGCTGGCGCTGGCGGCAGTGGTAACGCAAACGATCTTGCTAACATGCTCAAACCTGCACTTACCAAAGGCGACTTAAAAGTTGTTGCAAGCACTACATGGGAAGAATATCGCAAGTACTTTGAAAAGGATCGTGCATTGATGCGTCGATTCCAACGTGTAACAGTTGACGAGCCTACAGCAGAAGTTACCAAAGATATTCTACGTGGACTTAAAAAGTACTACGAAGATTATCACGGTACAACTATTACTGAACAAGCTATTGAAGCGGCTGTAAAATTAAGTATCAAATATCAAAGCGATAAGAAGCTTCCAGACAAGGCCATTGATTTGATTGATGTTGCATGTGCTAGGTTCAAGTTGAAAGACGACTACGAAGGTGAAAAAATTGTTGCTGAAGATCAAATTCATTTTGAGTTGGCGAAAATGGTTAATATGCCTGCAGAACAAGTTGCTGAAAAAGAAAGTGAAAATTTGATGCATCTTGAAGAAAATCTCAAAAGTGTGGTATTTGGCCAAGATACAGCAATTGAAAGTATTGTAGATAAAATTCTTGTAAGCCAAGCAGGTTTAAAACCAGACGATAAACCAGTTGGTGCGTTTGTATTCATGGGGCCGACTGGAACAGGTAAAACTGAAACTGCCAAAGCTCTTTCAAACAATCTTGGAGTTAAACTAGTACGGTTTGATATGAGTGAATACATGGAAAAACACAGTGTTGCAAAACTTATTGGTTCACCCCCAGGATATGTGGGACATGAAGATAATGCAGGACAGTTGATTACTAAATTGCAAGAAAATCCTAACTGTGTACTACTACTTGATGAGATTGAGAAAGCACACCCTGATGTTTCTCAAATTCTACTGCAACTTATGGACAATGGTAAAGTAACAGGGTCTAACGGTAAAGAAGCAGATGCTCGTAATTGTACACTCATTCTAACAACCAACTTGGGTGCGGCGCAATCTGAGAAAAATTCGATTGGATTTGCCAGCGATGAAAACACTGAATACGAAGATACTGAATTTAAGAAATTCTTTGCTCCAGAATTCCGTAATAGACTTGACGGTGTAATTACATTTGCTAGACTTGGTAAAGAAGTAATGATGAAGATTGTGGGCAAGTTCTTGTTGGAATTAAAAAACATGGTTATCGACAAAGATATTTCCATTGAAATTACAGACGAAGCACTGGATTACTTGGTTGAAAAAGGTTTTGATCCTAAAAATGGTGCTCGTCCGTTGCAACGTGTAATTGACAAGGACATTAAACGTCCACTAAGTCGTCAAATCTTGTTTGGCGACCTTAAAAACGGCGGCAGTGTTACTATCGATTATAGAGAAGAAGAAATTAAACTGGATTGTGTAACTGATGAAATCACCGAAACTGCGTGAAACCAAGAAGTTACACTATGGAAAGTACCTGTACAAACTGGTACTTTCCAACCAGTTGAATACCATATTTCGTACTGAACTACAAAAGCATACCAAGTTAGGTTTTGCAAGAGAGCAGTTGAACAATTTGCATGAAAAATATATTCAAGGCGAACCATTAGAAGAACAGGTTTATCGTGCAGTAAGAACCATACCCACAAACGATTATTTGGATGCAGTTGATATATACAGCATTTTAAAATTTGCAGACGACTTTAAATTGCGTGTGGATCCATGGCGCAGCCTTACAATATACAGCAACGAAAAAGAATTGCTGCAAAAAATAATCAAAAAAATGCGATCTAGCAATCGTGAATTTTGGGAGCCAGACAGCAGTACAATAAATGCATTGTTGAACGAAACAAATATTATATTAGTAGATATTCCTCATCAATTTCCTTTGAAGGTTACACTAGGTGGGAACAGAGTGGACGGTGTTTTTGCACACTGGTTGAGAAACAATACAGACAAGAGCAAGATAGGCCCAACTGCTTTGGCTGAGATTGAGAGAGAAGGCTATCTCAACGGACTTTATTTTTATGTGAGGGACGAAAAGATACTAAATCTAATCTATATGATTATCGGTCACAACATTCGCCGGATAGACAAACTAGTCTGCAAAAATAATATTTGATAAATACTATATGCCGGCAAACAGTGAAAACATATTAACAAATCAAACGCATCCAGGAGATAGTACCACTGAGACTATAACTGGAGAAAAGTACAAAGGAGACGGTTACTACGGACGTAGTGACGGATTCCACACCGTTCAATATTCTTTTGACGGGTTAACAGGTACAATTTCCATACAAGCCACTTTGGCAATAGATCCTGCTGAAGAAGATTGGTTCGAAGTGCATACTTATACAGCAAGCCAAGAAACTGGCAGTGAAATAGCCAATTTTACAGGCAACTATGTGTGGATAAGAGCAGCAGTTACCTATACAGACGGCACAATAAATTCAATAGTATTAAATCATTAAGGTATAGTAATGGAACATTTTGTAAGAGTTGTAATGGAAAAACAAAAGGATGCACAACTATTAGACGAAAGCATCTTCGCGGAACAAGAAATATACGAAACCGAACAAGGTGCAACTGTATACGAAATAGCGTTACCTAAAAATTTATCCGAAGATGAGGCAGATGAATATGCCAATCGCCTTGCAAACTATATGTTTGAAAGCGGATATGATGATTTTGATATAGAAATTAGCACAGACGACCTTGAAGAAACAGACGAAATAACCTACGAAGACGATGATGAGTTTTTTGAAGACTACGGTGTTATGTGGTTTAACGAAGATGACGATATTGACGAAGCAGAATATCAAGGACGCAAAGTTAAACTAGGCAAGCCTATGCAAGGCGATGTTAAAAAGTTTAAAGTGTATGTAAAAAATCCCAAAGGTAACGTGGTTAAAGTTAACTTTGGTGATAAGAATTCGAAAATTAAAAAATCTAATCCGGCAAGACGCAGAAGTTTCCGTGCAAGACACAACTGTGATAATCCAGGACCGAGACACAAGGCTAGATATTGGAGTTGTAGAAAATGGTGAGATTAGTAGAATTTGAAACCAAAGAACTGCCATTTGACGTAGTAGAAGATGTAGCAATCTATATGCGCAACGATCCTATGCTGTATCGCAAAAGTCTTTTTCCTGCTATCACACGCATGAAAGGAATGCACAGCAAAGGCAAGACGCCTGATGCACAAGAATGTTTGGGGAAAGCAGTTGACGGTGCCATGGAAAGCTACTGTGAAAAGTTTCAATTGGGCTCCCCGGAAAGGGTGTTTAAAAAAGGCGACAGAGACGCTATTATAGACAAACTATTCGCAGAAGAATTAACACAGATACGCAATGGAGCATACTAATGCGTTTTCAAGAGTTTCGCCAAGTATTAACAGAAGCAGCTAAAGTTGGTCGTGAATACAATCACTTGGAAGATCTTGTTTTTATTGAAGGAAGCAAAGGTGCTGAGAAAGCGGCTGCTACTCTTGAAAAACTAGGCTCTGACAGTTCAGACGTAGCTATCAAATGGGACGGGTATCCCACACTGTATTGGGGTCGCGACGAGAGCGGCACATTTATTCTTGTTGGAAAGAATGGCTGGCTCAAAGGTGCTCGGGCAGACAGCGCAGACGAACTAAAAAACTTTATTACTAGCACAGGCAAAGGCGAAGATTGGCGTGACCGTTTTGCCAACGAAATGTCTGACATCTTTGATATTGTAAAAGGAGCCACTCCTGACAGTTTTCGTGGTTATGTATACGGTGACATATTATATCATCCAGGCAAACCATACGAAGAAAGCGACGGCAATGTAGTTTTTACTCCTAATCTTGTCACATATACTGTGAACAAAGACAGTGAACTAGGTAAACGCATAGACGGAAGTCAAGTTGGTATTGTAGTACATACAAAGTTTGAAGGTTTTGGCGACAAGTCAGGCTCACCTATTTCAGATGTAAAAGAATTGAACAACGAAGACGTGGTTGTGCTAGGACAAACATATGTAGCACATCAACCGGAAATTGATACAAGCGAAGTAAGCGAAATTCGTGCCCTGGCCCAACAAAATGCACAAGTTATGGATCAGTTCCTAGCAGGGCAAAAAGGCCTAAGCAATGTACCAGGTATCATTTACACTTATATGAATCAGATGAGTAGAGCACAAAAGCTGGGAGATATCGAAACAGGATTCTTTGACTGGCTTAAAACATCAAAAGTAAGTGCAGGACAGCAAGCAAAGCTAGCACAAATGAACGAAGATATGCCCAAAGCACTTCCAGCAATATTTGGACTAGTTAAAAAAGTAATGACTGTTAAGGATCACATTATCGATCAACTAGACAATGCAGACGCAGATGTCAAGCAGTCAACAGCAGGCGAAAAAGGCGGCGAAGGTTATGTTGCACTAGATACTAAAACAAAATTGGTACCAAGAGGCAGATGGCAGCCCAACTAAGGATTAAAAATGTTTTTAAGAGAGTTATATGAAGCAAAAGCCAGAAAAATAGTTGCAGTTATGCCGGGAGGATTTCATCCTTTTCACCCTGGGCATAAAAGTCTCTATGATTGGGCAGTAAAAACATTTGGCCAGAGCAATGTGTATGTTGCAGCTACCAACGACACTGCAACCAGACCTTTTCCTTTTGAAGTAAAGAAGAAACTGGCAGCAATGGCTGGTGTTCCTGAGAGCAATTTCATGCAAGTTAAAAGTCCTTTTAACAATAGAGAGTATTCTGGTTTACTAGATGCAGACACAGCACTTGTATTTGTACGCAGTCAAAAAGATAAATCAGAACAACCGTTACCAGATCAAACCAAAAAGAACGGTGAGCCAGGATACTTGCGTAGTTACACAGGCAAAGACTTGAACACAGCAGACGAAATGGGCTATATGGCATATGGGCCTACTATTAACTTTGACTTTAGTGGCATGCAGATCAAAAGTGCTAGCGAGTTACGTGCTACATGGCCCGAAATGTCAGATGAAGACAAACTTAAGGCTGCTAAACTAATGTACGGCAATGGTGCTGAGGTTGCTGTAGAACTACTCAATAAAGCACTGGACGATACAGAGGCACCAGTAGGCGAAGCAGAAAAAATCGACAAACGTTCGATGTCAGGTGATACAAAAAGTTTCAGGTATACTACAACTGGTGACAGGCTGCCAACTAGTGATACAGCCAAGCCTAGCGATATAACTAAAAAATCTAAAAAAGTAGACATGCCAGACGAGCCGTATGAGTTAGACTTTGATAATATTGATAGAGAAAAACTTAAAAAGATTTTGCCTAAAATAATCGATACGCTTACTATCGAAAAAGATAAGCAGGTAATACTTGCAAGGTTTGGGTTACCGCCTTATAAAAAAGCATACACATTAGATCAAATTGCAAAAGCAATGGGAGTCAATGCAAATACTGTTCGTCAGAGAGAACAACGAGCACTTCGTCAACTAAGACATCCTAGCCGTAGTAGAGATCTACGTGCATTCATGCCAATGGAAGATGTATCACCAGAAGACGAAAAGAAATTTCATAACGAACTTGACAATTTAGTACACAAATACTTTGGCGATTCGCCCGACGAAGTGAAGATGAAAAAGAAAATGAAAAAAGTTAAAGAAAGCGATGTTGTACTAGATAAAACAAGTGTGCGCAAATACATACGTGACATGATAATTGACAAGTTAGATGCAGAAGAGGACATAGAAAAATTATCTAAGATTCTTAAACTAATGGTAGGTAAAGAAGTGAAAGCTCGCGGCAGTCGTTATCAAATTACCAGTGAAGATATCATCGAAGCATGCAGTAGTATGAAAAGGAAGCGTCGTGGACGATCTTGAGTACATAAAAAAACTTGCTGGTGTAAACGAATTCAAAGGTTACACAGAGTATACTCTTGAAAACATGAGTCAGACTGCCAGTGACGTCAAAAAAATCGAACGAGAAAAGAATATCAAACCTGGTGATAAAGAATGGTTTGAACTTTGGTTCAGCAAGCCTTATATGACAGGGCATACGTTTAGAGGAAGGAAAAACAAATGAGAATGTTTTTTAAAAAACTTTTTCGCAAGTGGAATCCTTGGTATGTTTTGGAAGTCACTCATCGAGGAAGAGATCGCAGAATTATCGTCAAAGATTTTTCAAAGAAAACACCCAAACTTCTTAGTGGATACAATGCTGATGGAGAATGGTTTGAAATCAAAAGCGATACTCCCATGGATTATTATATAGAAGAATTTAAGGACGACTTGAGATGAGAGAATATATTAAAATTATAGAAGCCGCAAACAAGGGCTGCCCTATTGCTACTCAAGACATCGATATAAATCTTAAAAATCGTCAAACAGCTATTGACGATTACATGTACGGCCCTGCCAATCCTGAAAAGCCAGGCAACTACTGGAAAGACTATGCTAAAAAATGGAGCATAGATGAAAAAACTGCCAAGACTATGATGTGCAATAACTGTGCTGCATTTGATGTTAGTGATAAAATGTGGGACTGTATCGAGAAAGGTATACAAGGCGATGAGAAAGACGCTGATGCAATGGCTACAATCCATAAAGCAGACTTGGGTTACTGCAACTTCCTCCACTTCAAGTGTGCAGGTACACGTAGTTGTACTGCCTGGGTTAGTGGTGGTGCAATCGACGACAAGGACCGAACTCAATGAGATGGAAAGAACTAATTGAAGACGGTAGAATTGTCAAAGGTGTAAACACCACAGTCGATGTGGACACTGATGAAATAAAAACTCAAGCCGCTAAGTTTGGCAACAAAGTAGACAAAGATGGACGTCCGCAAAATCATCCTAAAAAAACAAAAGGTTCAAAAACTAATGTTCTTTTTAATCTTGGACTTGCTGAAGGTTATAAACTGCAACTCGAACGTGATCGAGAACTATTGGTATTAAACATTACTGACACTGCTACAGGCAAGCGTACAGAAGTGCGTGGTAAAAGTGGATACGAAAGCGGCAACTACGATCCTAACGACAAACTACATATTCTATTAGACAAAGTAGGCAAGAGTGCTAACATTAGTGAACTAATGAACGGCGAAGTAGTAAGTATTAATCCTAAACACCCAGATGCTGATCGTGCAAAAGCAGCAACAGACAAAGCATACAATGAATTTACTGATATAGAAGAAAACTTCTTCAAAGATATCGGTGCGAAAATAAAAGACAAAGCAGTTAAATTAAAAAATGCTCTTTCTCAAGAAGGCGGAGAAACTGCTAAGATGATGGACATATATAAACGTGCTATGAACAAACAAGCAAGTCCACAAGAAATACAACAAGCAAATGCACAATTTAAAGATGTACTCAAAA
>Ga0102945_1000461_pt1 | contig 12386 bp, 9 predicted proteins | sample SalPonred_H2O_MG_FD_78207 | JGI IMG/M metagenome (GOLD analysis project Ga0102945, IMG submission 78207) | Salt pond water microbial communities from South San Francisco under conditions of wetland restoration - Salt Pond MetaG R2_restored_H2O_MG ...
GCCATCACGTCGTGATGCATGGCGACTTGCTGACTTTTCCTTCACTCTTATCGCGTCAATTGCCATCGTCACTCAGATTCTCGATCTGCTCGGGATCAGAGATGCCCGAACTTCCATATTTTCGCGCTGGACTATTCCACTGATCGACTTCGATCTTGGTTTTCGATGGGAGGGATTCTTCGGCGATCCGAATAACGCTGGACTCATCGGCGCCGTCCTCGTCGTTTACGGGCTTCATCGCAAAGGATGGATGAGGGTATTCTTAGTGATTATTGGAGCCGGCATAGTGCTCTTCGCCGAATCTCGCACGGCCGTTCTGGGCCTGGCAGCGGGACTGGTTCTGACTATCCTCACCAGCCGCGACTACCGTAGACACAAGGTTCATCCGCTCATTACGGGTTTAATACTCATTCTGATCAGCATCGCTGGCCTGCTAGCGGTTCGCATCATCGATCCATCCTTGAATGGGCGTCGGGACATCTGGCAGGCGTATCTGGAACTCTTCATTGCCGCACCCGCTACCGGTGTCGGATGGGGTGAAATAGATGCGGCTGCCGCTAACTCTCGGATTCCATGGCAGGCGATAGACGGGCACAGCATCGTCATTGACACCCTTACGCGCCACGGCTTGGTGACAGCACTCCTCGTCGTGGCTGCACTCATTATGGTGCTGATCCTGGTTATCATCGCGATACCACGGGACCATGGAACTTCGCTGTCCGTGCTCAGTGTCTGGATGTTTGGGGCACTCACCTACACACTGACGAGCTGGCAATATCTCAACGTCCTGATGATTCCCTTTATCATCGTGATTCTTGTTGCCTCAGCAACCCAAACTTCACGTGAGGCGACCGCCGCATGAAGCCAAAGACGGTTGTGATGGCGGTAACAGCTCCCATAAGCCTAACTCTCTTCGGCAATAGATTGCACCTGCTCGTCGAAGAGGGAATCGATCTCCATCTCGTAACAGGGGAGCCCATCACGGTTGCGTATCCGGAGATTCCCCAGCAGGCGTTCCTGCATGTTGTGCCGATGAAACGTGGCATCGATCCCATTGGTGATCTGCTGGCGATTCGAAGGTTCACGAAGCTGCTCGGAAGCTTGCAACCATCAATGGTTGCCGCTGCCACTCCCAAAGCTTCATTGATTGCGATGCTGGCGGCGCGCGGGAAGCGTATTCCCGTAAGGATTTGGGAGGTGTGGGGAGCTCGCTGGGACTCACGACGAGGATCCCTCGCTTACCTTCTGCGCAAACTTGATCGACTCATCGCAAAATCTGCAACACAGATCTTTGCTGTTTCGGATTCGCTCGCTGCTTTGCTTGTTAAGGGCGGAATCACTGAAAGCAGACCACCCGTCGTTCACCACGGATCATCCCATGGTGTTGATACCCGTCGTTTCTTTCCTCGTTCGCAATCGCAAGCGGACACCCCTTTGACGGTTGGTTTTGTTGGCAGACTGAGTCGTGACAAAGGCATCGAGGATCTACTTAAAGTGCTTGTCCCTCTCCGATCTCGCCGCCCGGATATCCGTCTGCTCCTGGTAGGTGATGTCGACGACGCCGATCCGCTGCCCTCCGAAACTCAACAGAACATTATCGCTTCCGATTGGATAACCATTACGGGATGGGTGCCGGACACATCCCCTTTCATGCGCGAGATTGACATTTTGCTCTTCCCATCGATACGCGAGGGGCTTCCTAATGTTCTCCTGGAGGCTGCAGCAAGCGGAGTTCCAGCAATCGCTTACGCAGCAACCGGCAGCGTGGATGTGATTCAAGACAATAAGACCGGGCTGCTCGTCCCCACCGGAGACAGGAAAGGGTTCTTGAATGCGGTTGAGAAGCTCGCTGACGAGGTCCCGCTCCGGAACCGGATGAGTACGAACGCTCGCACCCTCGCCATTAGTCACTTCAGCAACAGCAAAGTCGAGCGAAGCTGGAACCGGAGGTACATTCAAACGCTCTCTACGCTCTAGTTGGGTGCTGCTCTGTAGAGTTGTAACAGAATTGGCTGGCTTGCCAAAGCGCTCCAGGAGCACCGCAACCGTCTAATTCGATTACTGTCACGGAGGTTAAGCAATTGCACCACCGCTGGTCATTTCTGATTCTCCTTGCGACGACAAGCGCCCTGTCCACGGGCCTACTCTTCCTTGCCTATCCAGCTCTGGATCCAGCGTCTGCTTGGAACGACCACTATTTTTACTGGGGACAGGCAAACATCTGGCTGGGACTTGATCAACCACTAAACCTTTCCAGTGGCGCGCAAGAACTTCTAGACAAGTACAGGGTGGATTACTACTACGAAGTGGCCAATGGATCCAGCCAGCAACCTCCATACGCCTACCGGGTCGGTATTCCGCTCGTCGCCGGTGCTCTTGGTCTCGCGTTGCCGCTTGAAGCCGCCTTTCTCTCGGTGACTGTCGCGTCGTTCATCCTTCTCGGAATGGCCGCTGGGGCAGGTGTGGCCAAGTTGTCTGGATCGAGACTTCTCGGGATGGTTGCGGTACCGCTTTCCCTAGCTCCGGTTGGTTTAACAAGCTACACAAGGTTTTTCGCTCTGGTCGATCTCCCATCGATCTCAATTGTTGCTCTCACGTTAACTCTCGTTGTCTATCGCAAATTTCAAGCCGCCCTGCTTGTGGCTGCGATTGTTGCACCTCTCGTGAAAGAAACTACCGTCGGACTGGCAGCATTTGTTGCAATCTATATGTGGCTTATTGGCGAAAGGGGAGTGCTTAAGTGGGTCGCCGCAGGCGTGCCGCCTCTCATCGTGGTCTTGCTGAGACTTTATGTTGATGTCCCGCGTCCCCCGGAAACCGAAGAATTGTTTGTCGCAGGAAATCCTTTCGAAGCAGTCAACACCTTTATTTTGGCCTACGGAGTTGCCTTACCGCTCCTACTAGGACTTGTAGCTTCGAGAGTCCGGCCACTGGCCGTAGCGGCCGCGCCCCTAATCGTGACCCTGGAAATCGTCAACAGCAGTGTGGTCGCGTCAGGTCCGAGGATTTGGCTCACAATCTGGCCTCTAATTGTCGTCTTGGGCTTAGTGGGTCTGCGTCAATTAGCTTCGAATCGACCTACCTTTTTCGGCTACCTTGCAATCACTCTCAGTGGATTCATTCTGGCTCATACCGTCGCCCTTGGGATTCTCGATCGGATAGTCATGACCGTGTGGCTTGTTGCAATCACTTGCGCGATCGCTTTCGAACAAGCGCTTAGGTACCGGCGGATCCAGGAGTCCCAGCGCGGGAAGACAACAGTTGTGCGCGAATTGAGTTGACGCACCACAACATAAAATTAGAAGTATCTAAATTCAGCCCCTTTAATGCAATCAAAAGGGCTCAAAGCCTTTCTGATGAGTTAATCTGTAGATCGTCTTCTGGCTCCCCTTTTTTTCAGGGCGCTAATGTGAACGGAACCTGAAGGGCATGTGATGAATAAGTCACTGGTCACACACTACATTCTGACGCGATTTCACACGCCTGTGACGAATTTCCAGTTCGGAGAGTTAGAGCATCCAAGTCTTGCGGACGATGCCTGGCTACGACACCGATTAACTCTGTTTGAGTCTTTCTGTCTTCCCTCCATCCAAAGCCAAACAAGAAATGACTTTCAGTGGATTTTGATGTTCAGCCCAAGAAGTCCGGGTTGGCTGAAGGAATATCTCCAGTCTCTACCGGTTGCTCAAGCCCATGCGCTGGAGGTTAACGACGTTATGGAAGACCTCCCACTTTGGATCATGGAGAACACTCAAAGTCCACTCGTCCTCACAACGCGACTGGATAATGACGACGCCCTGTCACGGAATTTCACTCAGAGACTTCGCTCTGAGCCCATTATTGACGCACCTGTCGTTATCAACTTCCGAACCGGCCTGCGACTCACGGGCTCTGGTCTCCTGCGAGCGAAGCACTCCAGCAACCCTTTCGCTTCTCTCGTTGAAGAGAGCACCGGAAGAGAGATCCAGACTGTGCTTGGTGTCTCGCATGACGACCTACCTTTGCATTACCCAATCATCCAGGCTAAAAGTCAGCCTGCGTGGTTACAGACCATCCATGACAAAAATATTGGAAACGTAGCTGCAGGACTTCCCACAAGACGGGCGCGGTACTCGGATGACTTTCCATGGCTTCCTGAGGTACAGACGTGGTCAATCGCGGACTACATCCGAGTTGTTCGACCCCACGCGAAGTTGATGCAACGTCTCCGTAGCTAGGTAGCAGATTCAAAAGCAAGCATCACGGCATAACAGTGAAAAGCCGTCGCGGTGCATCCCTTTCTGGTAGCTGCGGGAACCGCTCAAAGCGACGACGTCCTGCTGCTTTGGAAGGGTCGCCTCTCTGGCGAAGTGCACACTCGCGCGTTTGGGAATTTCTGGTTCCGATTTTAGGACCCGATTGGGGCGGTGAAATTTCACGAGTCCCCTGCGCTCAGCGCTCGTCAGACGTTCTTTTCGGCGAGCATCGCTGCTCGATATTACGAACTGGCCTACCGGTTCCTCTAAGCAACCAGATCAAGGGTGCGACCCCAGGAACCCAGCGGCTTTGCAGCATGCATTCCGGAATCCTCCCAGGTGAAACATCGTCCAAGTTAATTGTCCGGAGAAGCGGCTCAGGCTCCAATCAGGCGGCTCACCCCGATCGCCTTGAACCGACCTCCACCAGAACACTCACGCAGAAGTTCGAGTGGCGCGACGTTTGTCCACCGGACCAATGCTAATCTTTCTTTCCCTAGCAGGCACACAATCGGCTTATAGGACTTTCTTCGTCACGTTGCCACAACGCCCACTGTCTGTCCGCAATGTCGATGCCAAAAACTCTCTTTAATTGAACCGCGAATAGTGTTCGTGTAAGAGTTCTATAGCTTAGGTGAGAGGTTTCGCCCGAGCGTTGAGAACCAATGAAGGCACATATGGAGTTATGGCCCGAACGGCGTCTTGCTTTGCTCACCCTGTGGGTCTTTTCGGCTTTGCCGATACTTCAACATGGTGCTTATCACTATGGTGCTGGCAGAGACGAAAAAGATTGGTCCAGACCAGACTCGGAGGAAATACCCCTCTTCTTCCCAGAAGACACCCACATTCCAGTACTCGACAAACATGTATTGATACCAACTAAAGAATAGAACCAAGGGCATTGATATGTACAACATGAAGCGCCCAGATCGAATATTTGAGACAAGAAGGGTAGCCAAGAGGACGAGCCACGTCACCAGGAATTGCTGGTGTCCTACCTTGTAAAGCGCGGCAGTAAGAAGCATGGCTAAGTTTGCGCCCACAAGCCAGTTGACGTTGTACCTCACGCTTAGGAACAGAAGCAAGGCCACCGCACCAACGACGAATGCGGTGTTCCAAGTGACAAGCCACTCGTACAGTGAACTGTCAATCTGCATCTCACGCGCAAAATTGAGAATCGACAGGATCGTAGCGTCTCTTTCGCTGCCTCCGGTTATCGCGCTTAGAAAACTGGAACCCCAGCGCACGGACGTCAAGACAGCGCCTACCAGCACAGTCGACATCGTCCAGATGAGTGGTCGTATTAACCAGCGCCTATCACGATCAAACACGAGAAAAGGCAGCAGCAACAACGGATAGAACTTGAGGAGAATGGCAAGACCGAAGAGGATCCCAGCGATCCGCAGAAAGCCTCTCATTCTTGCTAGAACCCCAAAACCAATGAGGCCCGCTACCAGCGCATCGTTATTTCCAAAAAGAAAGACTGAACCGATGATCAAGAAATTGAGTGGAACAATGAAAGCATATAAAAGAAGATCCACGACCGGGTTCTGTCGCCTCTTTCCAAGGAGCAGAGCTACGAATACGAAATTCAAGATGATGAAGCCGAGGCCAAATATGTACTTCGGAAGCAGAAATGACGGAATGGCAGCATAGGCGAGAACTGCGTGTACGGGACCGTAGGCATTGAAGGGAATTCCGCCAATCTGCCAGGGATTACCTCCAGCGAGAATGTGCGCCCACTGCTCCACATATGCCACGTAGTCATGCCTAAGACCAGATGCAGCAAGTTGATAGGAAACGGCAGAAGTCCAAATAGCGACGATCCCAAAGACAAGGATATCTCTCCGCCGCAGAAGAACATCATTCCATTGCGACGTGAGGGTGTCTGGTTCAGAGTTTCTCAAGCCACAATCTCTTTCTGTTTCGTCGCTCGCACAATTGGATCACCGACGAGCCCGATGAGTTGGTGCCGTCAGCTGCCAATTCGGTACCAAGCAATGAACACGTCAGGGGAAGAGTAACGTCGCTTCCAAATATCGGCTCCGAGCTAACCCTTGTAGCGAGGGCAATATTGCTCACACGCCCACTTCGCTACACGTCGAATACGGAAGGGGGCTCGAAACCATGGACTGAGCGTGTACGGACGATGAAGCGAACCTATATGCTCAGGCCTAGAAAACGTTGCCCCCACTTCAGAGCCAGTAACGCTGACGACGGAGCCCCCATGACCCCTTCTGATCACAACACTCGCCGACCCCATGTGCTGGTCACGGGTGGATCTGGTCTCGTGGGTGGCGCAGTCACCAGACATCTGCGCCAATCGGGTTATCAGGTGACCGCACCGACCCGCTCGGAAATGGATTTGTTGGACGAAACCTCCTCGCGCACCGCGATGGCCTCGATTGCTCCTGACGTCGTTGTCGGTGCAGCTGCACTGGTCGGTGGGATAGCAGCCAACGTCGCTGAACCCGTGCGGTTCTTAGTCGATAACACCGTGATGCAAAACAACCTAATGACTTCCGCGGCCGACACGGGAGTTTCACACCTGATTTTCATGTCAAGCTCCTGCGTCTACCCTCGAGAGTCACCGCAACCGATGGAAGAGGCGTACATGATGACCGGACCGCTAGAGCCCACAAATGAGTCGTATGCGATTGCCAAGCTAGCGGGCATGCAACTTGCTCGTGCACTTCAGGATGAGGGTCGGCTCCGCTCATCTGTCCTAATCCCATCAAACATCTACGGGCCAGGCGACTCATTTAACCCTGAGCGCTCTCACGTGGCATCCGCTCTTGTCAAGAAATTTGTCGACGCTAAGCGAGCACAAGCAGAAACAGTCCCAGTTTGGGGGACTGGCAAGGCTCGACGTGAACTTACGCACAGCGATGACTTGGCCTCTGCCACCGAGTTCGTCATCAGCAATGGAGAGAGGCTTCCCTTCGCCATCAACGTGGGTACAGGTACGGACCATTCCATTGCCGAGTTAGCTGAGATGATCAGCGACATGGTGGGTTTCCAGGGTTCCATCGTGTTTGATCCATCAAAGCCTGACGGAATGCCGAGGAAGGTCCTTGACACCAAGGTCTTGACTTCTCTCGGTTGGAGGGCGGCTGTCCCACTCGAGATGGGAATTCGACAGATGATTAGGGAATACCGAGCCATCTCGGAGGCTCAATCGGATTCTGGGAAACTCAAGCAGCATGCATGAAGATGAACTAGCACGGGTTGTTCGCGCCAAAATGCGGATGGCCTCCGAAAGCATGTCAGATGGCTCCCAGTATTGGCTCCCACTTGCACAACCGACGTATGGGCCCGAAGAGGTCCTCCAGGCCATAGATTCGATGACGTCCTTCAAGACTTCTATGTGGGAAAAGACAAGGCAGTTCGAGGATGTATTCGGTGAGACCTACGGCGCCGAGGCTGTCATGGTGAACAGCGGCTCATCGGCTGACCTCCTCATGACGTTTGCCAGTCTTGAAGCCTCCGGGGGTACTTTGCGACCAGGTGACGAGGTTTGCGTACCTGCAGTCACATGGCCGACGCACCTGTGGTCAGTTTTGATGGCCGGCCTCGTGCCGATTCTTGTGGATGTGGATCCAGGTACGCTAAACATGTCTGTTTCAGACCTGAAACGCAAAATTACCGAACGGACACGCGCAATTTTCCCTGTCCATCTTATGGGGAACCCTGCAGACATGGACGGAATTTTGGAGGTGGCTGCGGACACTAACTCCTTGGTGTTGGAGGACTGCTGTGAAGCCCTCGGGGCAACTCTGCATAGCCGTTCCGTCGGCACTCTCGGGCTCGCTGGGAGTTTTTCTTTCTTCTTTTCTCATCACATAACGACAATGGAAGGGGGAATGATTCTCACGACTGACTCAGACTTTGCCGAACGCCTTCGACTCCTTCGTGCTCATGGCTGGTCGCGAAACGTTCGAAACCCTGGTCGTCTTTGGGATTTTGATAACACCGAAATCCAGGGACTAGATCCCCGATATACCTTTGTTGAGTGGGGCTTCAATGTTCGTCCTACGGAGCTTCAAGCCGGTTTCGGTTTGGAACAAATGAAGCGAGTTAGCTCTTTCGAATCGCATCGCCGAGATAACTATGAGACTTTCAAAACGCTGCTAACTCAGGCTGGACTCGACGACTACTTGAGCCTTCCAGTTTCGTGTGAGGGGGCACAACCCAGTTGGTTCGCGCTGCCCTTGCTCACGCGCGATGCTTGCCCGCTAGAACGTGGCGCCATTACTGAATTCCTAGACTCGTCGGGTGTAGAAACGAGGCCCCTCGTGGCCGGCAATCTCGCACGACATCCCGTTAAGCGACGTTTTCCAGAGGTGTTTGTCGGTTCCTTTCCTGGCGCTGACGTCGTACACGGCCGTGGGTTCTATTTGGGACTCTACCCAGAGGACATGTCTGCCCAACTAGAACGTCTCGTAGAACTTCTGTCGTCATTCATCAGTAGGCAGCGGCGTGCCTGATGGCAATAACTATCGAACCGCTAGGGGGTCTCGGCAACCAGCTTTTCACCTACGCCCTAGGGAAAGAATTATCGAGTCGCCTTAGTACCGATCTTGTTGCAGACTTACGCAACTTTCGCGGTTATGAATGGCACGAATACGAGTTGGATTCATTCGGCCCTCCCATCCCCATTGCGGCAGATGCCGATCGGAGGAGTCCTATTGTTGAAACGTCACAACGCCTAGCACGTCGTCTTGGTTACCGACCGAAAGGAACGGTCGGCGAGCAAGTCCGCACCTTTGATGCATCAATCCTTGACGCGCCAAATGGTTCTCGCTTACGTGGCTACTTCCAGTCATGGCGGTATTTTCCATCCGTCGCCGACTTGATTCGAGCAGAAATGCGCCAACTCCTCGAACCCTCCGAGTGGTTTGCACGCACAAGTGCCTATCTTTCACACATACACCCCTGGACTGCAGTTCACATCCGGCGCGGAAATTACGTAGACATTCCATCCATGGGCATAGCGAAATTGGATTACTACGAACGAGCCTTAGGCCTTCTTGATAAACTGGAAGGGCGAACGAACAGAATCATTTTTTCCGATAGTCCAGACCTCGTTAGATCAACATTGGATCGAAACTTCCTGAACTCAGTCGAAATACTGGAAAGCCCGGCCGAGGTCCGGCCCATTGAAATCCTTCTTCTGATGAGCTTTGCTGACCACATGGTGACCGCCAACAGCACCTTTAGTTGGTGGGCAGCATGGCTTGGGGAAAGGTCTGGTCGAAGAGTCATTTGCCCCCGGCCATGGCTTGACGATCCCGGCCACAATGACAGGGACTTACTCGTTCCCTCATGGATATCATTAGGCCGATGAGGCTCGCAACACTTGTGGTGCTCCTGAACACATCCGCTTCCAAGGTGCTGACATTAAGATCTCTTGGTGTAGCTCGAGTTAGGACTATTTGCGATGGCAGCGATATCAGACTCAACTCTTGATTCTCTGAATTCCTATTTCCAAATGCGTCACTCCGACGTTCGAGAAATACGGAGACGCAAGGTTATGTCCTGGACGCTTTTAGAGGCACTACGACGCTTGGCCCTCAAATTTCGCGGTAACCCACTCCAAACTACTCTCCTGAGTTACCCACGAAGCGGAAATCACTTGGTCAGGTTCCTAATCGAGAATCACGCTGGGCGTCCAACGCTTGGTGCGGGTGACTCCGATGTGCATGTTTTGCCACGCCACTTAATTGACAGACCGATCTTTCTCAGAGGCGGCCAGGAAATAGAAATCATCGACCGTAGGCCCATCCTGGTGAAAAGACATGACCTCAGCGATGCCTCGGCAAGACCTTACTTAGTGCTGCTCATTCGCCGCCCGTTGGACGCAATTCTCTCCCACACAGCAACTATGGATGATGACCGGTACTTCAATAATGCAGAGGCACAGCTTGAAGCGTGGCTCTGTCTCCTGCGTGCATACAACGGATGGAACCCTCAAGACAGGCATTTGATTGAGTACGAATGTCTAATCAAAGACCCTGACCGACAAGCTGAACTACTCATGCAATTCTTGGTCAAAAAGCAATCTACTGAAGTGCGGAAGAGTTCTACTGGGTGGGGAGCGGCTGCTGTTGACCAAGCGAAGCAAGCACTGATTAGACCCCCGGTATCTGCCAATTCAAACGTTCCATTGGGCTTTCGTTGGCCGTGTAGAGCCCACATCCTGGAGGACCTCATGGCGAAACTTCCCGATTCTGATCAGTCGCTACTTGATGCGTACGGACTGAGGAGGCTGTAGCCTCCTGTCACTGACCTCGACTGAAAATGGGTTCCTTGAGGCGTCGTCAGCATCCAGTGCTCGTCGACACGCGGTATTTGCTTCACGAGCACTAGCGTGTTATCTCCTAACCCACGACTCCCAGACAAAGTCATAAGACCACCTGCACTCATGAGTCTCCCGAAGTAAGCGGCGGCACATCTCACGGTGTCCAATTGGATCGGGTCCGACGAGATGGAATTGAACGAAGAGTTGATTCGTACGGGCTAGGAGGCCGACTCGACCCAGTGCTGGAAGCAGTTCATATTCTCCTCCTTCGATATTGACAGCGATGAGATCAATTTTCTGGGGCATCTGGTCCAAGAGGCTCTCAGCACTCCTGAACGAAACGTGAATTCGCTCGCCGTCTCCAAAGGCGCCTGTGCCGTCTGCCGAATCCCGAAATGTCCGTAGGCCTCCATCATCTCCCACCGCGTATTCGTGTATGTGTATTTCATTCCGGTTGACAAAGCGATCGTGCAAAATATTGGCATATTTTGGCACTGGCTCAAAGATGTGCACTTGACATTGGTAGCGATTGGAAATCGCCCACGCGTAGTCACCAACGTAGCCTCCAAAGTCAAGGACCACGCTGTCAGTTGTGAGTCCCAAGTCATGTGTGAGCAAATCGTTATAACCATCCCGACGAAAACGCTGAATGGGGCTGAGTGTCACAGCGGGCCTCAACTTCAGTACTTGCCAGTCAAGTCGTCGCTTACCAGTGAGTAGGAACCTAATTAACCAGACAGGTAGGACTGTTTTGAATCTCCTTCTTATTGAATTACGCAAGTCTCTTTCCTTGAATCCTTTCAACATTCTCGCGGCCGCCAACAAGTTTCTGCTCTCGTCCGAGGAGGGGCATGACAATTTCCCTGAACCGAGCACTAAGTATGTCAAATCCGGAAGCAACCGATGTGACGTATGTCAAAGATCTTCGGCATCTTCTCTCCTGACCAGACTAGGGCTAGGATCCAGCAGCGCAGAAATCTCCCGCCTGGGAAGGATGGCCGGCTTATAGATTCAGATGAGAAACGGCCTGAGGTCCTTGACAAAAATCAATTCATCGCACCATTCCTGATTCCCAATGGTCAATCGTTCATGAGCGGTTCACGGGCCCTCTTGCCTTTAAACATTCCTCGAAGTAACCAGGCAACTGATCTGTAACTGTCCAATTGTTTGTGAACCACTACGATCAAAAACTCGTTTTAACCATGCAATTAATCGACAGCATTATTCCTCATCCGAGTATCCGCGAATCAAGGCCGAAATATCTCATTGCAGCTTCGATCTGTCGGTCATTACCCCCGTGATAAACATTTGTCTTCATTAGAGCTGGGGACCTACCAAGAGCGATCACGGGCTCAAAGCTCTGCACCCCGAGACACCGAGTCTCAAGAGATGCCACTTTGCAAACAATCCAGAACCAAACATCTGAGGCTGTTGGGCAGAGGGCAGTCGCAAGTTCAACGTCACAAAGGATCTCTAAGGGCCACAGATCCGGGTCAAAGAGGATTCCACTACCACTCGTCAAAAACATTCGCTTTGAAATGGTGCTGCTTTGGGCTGGTGTCCACATGTTGTAAGGCAACATCTGTCCCTGATCTAAACGAATCTCCCAACCCCTGTGGCCGACTGCGGCGCCGGGTTGTCCATTCCGAGCTTCCAGAAGTCGGCTAAGAAACCAGGGCTTGTATTGAAGGTCATCATCCGCTGTGACGACCAAGACTCCCGGAAACGCCTCGAGAGTTGGTTGTAGTTTTTTCAGATCTCTTGTGTCCCTGTCGGTCCACAGTATCTCCAAACCATGCTGGGTCAAGGATGACACCTTTTGGGGCAATTCCCTTCGCGGGAACTGTGAC
>Ga0102945_1000462_pt1 | contig 12380 bp, 22 predicted proteins | sample SalPonred_H2O_MG_FD_78207 | JGI IMG/M metagenome (GOLD analysis project Ga0102945, IMG submission 78207) | Salt pond water microbial communities from South San Francisco under conditions of wetland restoration - Salt Pond MetaG R2_restored_H2O_MG ...
ATAGGAAAAGCTCTTCCTGGTCGCATAAACTATGTGATCACAAGAAATAGAAATACGGATGAGACTGACTACATAGAGGGTCAGGTGTATAATACAATTCAGGATGCGCTAGATCATGCCCAGGGACTTGAGTATTTTACTAAGACCGAGCATGAGATTCATATAATTGGGGGTGCCAGCATATATGATCAGGTTATGGAAATGGATATTGTGGATAAGATTTACCACACATTAATCCATACAGAAATGGATGGTGATACGTTCTTTAGGATTCCAGATGAATGGGAGGCTAAAAGTGAAAAGCCATTTAGTGCTGATGAAAAAAATAAGTATGACTATACTTTTAGGGTTCTTACAAGAATCGAGGATTTACGTCCTTCTCAAAATTTGAGTTTACAAAATCTATAAAATTAGAATAACTCTCGATCTTACCAGTGTCTTTTCTAATCTCAGGAACGTTTGAGCCACGAGGAACTTCTGCTATTTTCATTGACCAGTGGCTTCCGTAGTGATCGCCTGCTAATTCATGCACTATTTCAATAAGCTGTGAAGCTCCATAGTGAGTTTGTATTTCAAAAACCCATCTCTCCTTCATTTCAGAGCTTGGAAAGTACTCTCTCATATAGTACTGATCAAGGCCGTTAATATCTTTAGATAGTTTATTAACACCAAAGGCTCTACCAGCATCAAAGTTGTAAAGAATAGCATCTTCAGCTGGCGTTTCAGTACTTATCCCAATGCTCTTTAAAACATCGGATAACTCTTCTCTTATGATATTTCTAATGAAGCCCTCCATGTACTAATAAATAGTCAACTAAAATCAATCCTCGTACTCGCTCTCCTCTTCTTCAGGTGGAACCGAGAATTCATTAACAGTATCAATTATATTATTCATACACTCTTCTGCGCCTGGTCTCATCTTAAGCAGCTTATCAACAAGAGCATTTCTTTGTTGTCCGTCTGGGGTGTTCCTAACCTTATTCTCGAAAGAGAAATATTCAGCAACAACCTCAACGTTTTCACTTATCTTAGATATTGGGTCATACCCTAGAGAGACAGCGTGGTATAGCCTCAAGTTATCTTTGAAGCCTGGAGACCACTGAAACTCTATCTGATCTTCATCAAGGTCCTTGTTGTACATTCCCTTATGGTAATACTCATAAACCTCTTTAACCTCTTCAAATGACTCTGCTTGATCTACTGCCTCAGCAACAAGCATTTTATCATTAAGTGACATATGAAACTCAGTAAGTAACTTAACTGAATATCCTAGCTTTGCATTAATTAATTTAAGCTCTTCTTTCTCAGCTCTTTCTTGTAGCAATTCAGCCTCAAGGTCTTTAATTCTTTGTTCCTGTTCCATTATCTTCTTTTTCTTTATCTAGTATAAGAGCCTTTTCTAGTTTAGCAATAACTTGCTCTATAAGAGGGTCTCTTTTTGCTCCTAGATTCTCTAGTTCACTAATAGATTCTTTAATCTCTTTTCTAGTTGCCTCTTTCATTACTTATGTTTCATTAAGTATCTGGTACTTGTCATTTTGCCACTAGCAATCTTCTTTAACTTTCCGCTAAGCATTTGCTTTTTAAGTGGAGAAGCGTGATCAGTAAACACAACTCCCTCGGTATGGTCATGCTCATGCTGGAACGCTGTTGCGTAAATTCCATCAATCCATTCTTCATACTCATTGAAGTCTTCATCCTGATAATACACTTTCACTTTAGCTGGGCGTGTAACATTAACAGATATTCCAGGAAAACTTAAGCATCCTTCTTCATAATCGCAAGTTTCTTCGCTCTCTTCTACAATTTCAGAATTAATAAACACCTTTTTGACGTCTTTGTGTTCATCATAAATAGATAGGTCAAGAACAAATATTTTAAGAGGGAGTCCTATTTGCTGAGCAGCGAGTCCAATTCCATTAGCTGCCTCCATTGTATCAAACATGTCAGCAACAAGCTCTTTTAGTCCCTCATGATCTTCTTCAATCCAATCACCTTCTTGCTTTAATACTGGATTACCGTGTGCGTAAACTTTTCTTATCATCTTAATTTAGTTTGCTTTTTTCTCATATCAATGTACTCATCAGTCTCGTCAATGATCTCATACTGGAATACTTCCTCAAGAATATCCTCCAGCGTAATAATTCCAAGAACATTCTCATGCTTATCTGTAACAACAAATAAATGAAGCCTCTCTTTCTTAAACCTATCCAGGACATCATCAAGATTATCTGTATCAAGCACAGTAATTGCATCTTTTGCGCCCTCTGTTACAGGAGTTCCTAACTCAACTCCGACAAGAGTCTTAACTAGCACGACACCAATTACCTTATCTTCCTTTTCCTGGAAAATTGGTATTCTAGTGTGGCCATGTCTTTTTATCTGATCAATAAGCTCTGGAGTTATTATCTCATTCTCATAAAACTTAAACACATTCTTCTTTGGAGTCATAACATCTCCAGCTGTCTTCTCTGAAAATGTAAGTGCACCCAGAATAGTTAAAGCCTCTCTCTGATCAATTTCAGAAGATAAATCAGCTTCGTGATCTTTTATCATCTCACCTATTTCGAACTTAGAATGTCTAATTGGTGGTTCTGGACCAAGTGCCCAGTCCATTATCATTGAAAGTGGTTTGCATATGATATAAAGCGCATACATGAACAGCCTAAATATAGGAGCTGCCTTTGAACCAATCTCAAGAGGATACCTGGAACATATTGCTTGTGGAAGTATTTCTCCAAAGACTACAACAAGAGCTGTGGCTATAATAACTGCAGAAGTACCAGTAAACATTTCACCCATGTAAACAGCTAAAATATTATTGACCAGTACGTTGCCAATTAAGATTGTGCATAAAAGCAGATTTCCATTCTTTCTTAGTCGATAGACTGTGTTTGCCATCTTGCCTTGATCTCCTCCAAGCTTAATCTTCCTTGTAAGCTCTTCTCTTGTTAATGACATAAACCCCAGATTAAGCCCTGAGAAAAGTCCTGACATAAACAATAGTCCTAATATTAAAAGTATCTCCATCCTATTTTTCTACTTGATAAATTACATCATAGCATTCCGTTGCATCTGGCACGTCTAACGCAAATAACATGTCGTTAACAGCATCTTCTGGAACTTTATGCTCCCTATTGTGGTTTTGGCTAATAAGCTTCTTATATGGCACTTCTATGTATATTACAGTGACCTTGGCTCCATACTCTTCAAACTCTTTTATCACTTTGCCACGCATATCCTTAGTTATGTTGGTGGCGTTGAATACAAAGTCTTTACGTTCTCTCATATGAACCTTACACATCTCTTTAACTGCTTGGTATGCTTGCCCTTCTGCTTTCTTATCTCCACGCCTAACTTTCCTTTCTCTTCTCACCTCATCAATTGATACCATTGGGAGGTTAGATAGGTTGTTTTTTATGTAGGTATCTTTTCCAGAACCTGGAAGTGCTGACATTACATATGCAATAAAGTTTTTCTCATCGTATGGCTCGTAGTCTGGCCAAGCTTCTTCATGCGTAAAATAATGCCTTTTACCAAGTTTAGACTTGAATTCTTTTGGCTTACCAAAGCAGTCGTTTGTATCGCAGATCATTTCAAAAAGCTCAACTCTTGCCATCATGTCCTCAGAATCCTTAGCAATTCTACCAAGTATATCTGCCTTAGCAAATAAAGCAAGGTGCTTGGTGTTACATCGAAGACTAATCTCTATTGCGTATTTATCAGATTCTTCTCTATCCATTGCCCAAATAGGTGAGCCATGATGGCGGACAAGCTTACAAATTTCTTCTCTAATCCCAAATGGAGTTGAAATGTCCTTATAGAGGATTGCTCTAGCTGTCTTTTCACCTTTTTTTGCATGATTCCTTGAAGTGGTGGCCATTCTCTTAACGCCATTCTCAACAATCTCTTCCTCTTCTGTTGTAGATCGTTTTTCTACATCATGCAGCATTGCAACAGCAAACAGTATATGTTTATCTTGCTTTGATAGTACCTGGAAGTCTGGGTGTGAAACCAAAGCCTCTGCTACCATTTTAGTATGGACAAAGACATCTCCTTCAGCATGCCATACTGCATCCTGCTCAACACCTTTCATATCTCGGAACCAGCTAAACTCTTTTTCAAGCTTATCCCAAGGAATAGGTTGCCCAACTTCGTAATGAGGGAATTTCCACATGATTAATATGAGGGGTCATGTCCGCATGAATAGCACTTGCTGCCAAAAACATAGAACTTGTTTCCACATTTTGGACACTCTGCATCCCCTCCTTTAGATATTTTAAATGATAAAAAAATAAATCTTTGCATAATATATTATACGCAAAGATAAGAAAAATGTTACTCAATCGTAACAGTAATTGTCATATATCCAGTAGACTCTTGTTCACCAAGTTCATTTTCCTTGTAATCTACTGTTAAATTACTTGCACTAATTGGCAGTTTTGGTGGGTACGCAAAGAGCGGAGCCATTAAAGCGTGATCTTCTTTATAATACTGGAATATGACCTCTTCTGTTGAATAGTCTATTATGAAGGGTATTAGCTCTGGATAATGCTGATTGATGGAGTCCCAGAACTTCTCCATGTTGTTAAAGCTTCTAAGATTTTTCACCCTTATTGTTTTTCTTGTTTACACTATATGGGCAATGCCTGCATCCATTTCCGCAACAAAAACCACGCTTACTTAAAAAGTGTTCTGTCAACACTCTATACTTTGTTCCTTGTACTTCTTCCCAATAATAATCAACTCCTTCAACAAGTTTCTTCATCTTCTATAAATTTTCTAATATAATCAAGCGGTTTATCCTTAAGAACCATTTCCTGCAAGTGGAATTCCCAAGCTACTATATCATAGACTCCTTGATCAATAATATCGCACCCCCAGAATGCTTTAGCAAATTCATGGTCAAACACTAAGCTGAAGTATAGGTCCATGTCTTCCATTAAATAGAACTCGGTTGGAGTCTCTGTAAAGAACTCTTCTCCGAGGTCGTATCCATTTCTAACAGCAGTTGCCATAGCTCTTGTGAGTACCTCTTTATCAGTCATAGTTTCTATAAATAAATTAGAAAAATTATATTGAATGCTGAAATCTTGACTTGAGGAGACAAACCACTCGTTTGAATGGTGTGTCTGAGTTGTGTATCCTGAAAACATATGTTTTTGTAAAAATTACTTACAATAATCTATAATATCAATAGTTTTTTCTATTTATAGAAAAGTGTTTATATGAGTAATAGGCTTAGGCATATAATTAAAGAAGAAATTGAGGGCGTCATGTCTCATGGATATGATGAATCTGAAATTCGTAATGCTATAATGAGCAAGCACTTTATCCACACAAAAGACGGAAACGTCTACTGCCCAATTAAAGTTGACAAAGGCTATGTTACAGGTGTAAACAGTAACTATGAGCATGTTGAATTTCCTTTAAAAGAGGTAAAACTTATACAAAGCGCTAAAGAAAGATTCGGAATTTAACAGAAAGTGTAAAACTTTTGGTCATTCGGACTGTTTTTTGCGTCTAAACTATAGGGTTTCCTTTTTAGATGCATTATTTATAATAGAACCGATAAAGAAGAGACGATTATGTCACAGGCAGAAAAAAAACAAAAATTCATAAAAGCTTGGTACAACCACGAGTGTGCCAAGATAAGCTTTGGCGATAGGCTAAAGCTTGCAAGGATGTGGATTGATATTTGCCTAAAGGACGAGGAGTACGAAATGGCTGCAGCCATTAGGGAAGCGAGGAAAAAACAAATCGAAAAACATGTTAAGCAAAAAAGAAAAAGCAGAAAGTTTTCACAAAAATTTGTGGTAGGCCTATATCTTCTTAAGAGAAAAATTAATGCTTGGTTTAAAAATAAGCTATAAGCGTAGTCTTCCTTAGTTCTTGGGCTTTGTCGATAGAATACTTAGTTCCAGGGGATTTTGCATCCCAAAATGCAACAACCATATCACAGTTTTGAATAATTGTTGTATTTCTATTAAATCCAGCTAGAGCATTATATTTAGACCCGTCACTGCGGGTCTTTATTTTGCATGGCTCTTTTGTGAGATCACTCCATTCAGCATTATATATTTCAGCATCTTTACCAAGAACTTCTTCAGAATACCTTTTACCAAGAGAATCAGCGCCCCTTGCCCCTCCAGACACAATTGCAGAAATCGGGTAAAGGTCTAAAATTCTCTTTACCCGATCATAGTCATCAAAATCTCTTGAGCCTATTACTGCAACCTTCATTAAAACGAATATATGAATGCCCAGCAGATGAGGGATATAATGGCTGGCCAGGTCATTGGCCAGGTCCTTCTAACGCCATTCATCTTATCTATTAGCTCATCAGTTTCACTATAAGTAAGAGCTCCCAGAATCCTTAAAGCAAGCACAATACTGGCTCCAATTCCGACTATCCATGCGATTATATGTAGAAATGTCATTAAACCGCTCATTATTTTCTATATTTAGAAGTTTCGAAAATTGGAATGTCGATCATCTTGTGCAAGTTTGCGCTGTGCATCTTAGAATAAATGATAATTACCTCTCTTTCTCTTTCTGTTAAAGAAAAATCATCCTTGTCATCATATGCAATAGGCTTACCGTTTTCATATACAGTTGAATCCTCTATCCACTGCATAGCCCACTCAAGCTCATCATACGTAGCACCAATCTGCTCCTCATCAGTTCTGCCATCATCCCAAAGGCCATCTGTTGGTCTTGCTTTAAGTATAGAATCATTAACTCCAAGCTCAGCTCCAAGGGTATATACCTCTGATTTCATAAGATCAGCAATAGGACTGATGTCAACTCCACCGTCACCATACTTTGTGTAGAATCCTACACCGAAATCCTCAACTTTGTTTCCAGTACCACAAACAAGCATTCCATTGATTTGTGCATTTGCATACAGCGTAGTCATTCTAAGTCTTGACCTCGTGTTTGCAAGAACCATAAATCTATTATCGCTCTTTGGGCCAGGGAGGTCTGAAGTGTTTTCAAGAGTTCTTATTAAAACATCATAAGTTTCAGTAAGATCAACTTTCTTTATTGTTACGTTGTCAAATTTCTCCTGGAGCCAGTCACAGTGTTCTTTTGCTCTTGTTACTTGATCGGCACCTTGATGTATTGGCATATCTAACACAAGAAGCTCCAAACCAGTCATTGCGCATAGCGTTGATGTTACTGCAGAATCAATACCTCCAGATACACCGATAACAAATCCTTTTGCTTTTGCGTTCTGAGCATAATCTTTAAGCCAAGCAGAAATATCCTCTGAAAGCTCTGTGTAATTTAATGTTGGTGTTAACGTTTTCATATGCTTAATTTTTAAATAGACTATACTTGTCGATGTAGCTAATAACTTCATCTGGAACAAGGTATCTAAACGATTTATTATTTTTAATACAATTTCTTATATGAGTAGCAGATATGTCAATCTGAGGAACATCTTCAAGATACGTTGACACTGAGCGTGCTTTATCTGTAAGCTTCCACTTTGAATCCTTTTCAGAAACCTCTCTTGGATACACTATGATGTCATGCATATCAAGAACCTCTTCAGAGTTCTTCCAATAGTTGCCCATCTTTCTCTGGGTATCCGTGCCAGCTACTATAGAAAACTTAGTCTCTGGGTGTTTACTCCTTAACAATGCTAGTGTATCTGCTGTGTATGATGGTCGAGGCATATCAAACTCCACATCACATTCATGAAATCCTGGAGTGCCTGTAATGGCCAGCCTAACCATTTCAAGCCTGTGCACATCTTCTTCAAGTTCTCCAGTCTTTCTCTTAGCTGGATTCTCTGGAGATACAACAAACCAAAGCTCATCAATATCTGTCTGACTAAGCGCTGTATTAGCAACAATCAGATGTCCAATATGTATTGGATTAAATGAGCCAAAATAAAGCCCTACTCTTTTATTTAGTAGTTTCTTCTGCATCTGTGTTTCCTTCTGGTTTTGAATCATCATCTGACTCTTCGTTAATCACTTTCTCTGCTGTGATCTTAGCTCTTTCAAGTCTTTGTATTTCAATATACTTCTTACCAGCATCAACTACATGCTGATTTCTTAAATGCCAAAGAGCCTGAGCTCCCATTAGTGACTTAGCGTCAATAATCCCTCCATTAGCAACCATATCGAAAAACTCAGTAACTGGAACATTGTATATGTCAATGTTTTCGTGCTCACTCTCTAAGCCCCCTCCATCTGTTACTCTATCAGCATTTGTTACGCTCGCTGCAAAAAGAAATACGGTTTCAGATGAATAACCTGGAGATGCGAAGAATCTGTTAAGAAACATCAAACTTTCCTCCTTAATATCATACCCTATTTCCTCAAGAACTTCTCTTCTAGCGGTTTCTTTAGGGTCTTCTCCCTCATCCATTTTCCCTGCAGGTATCTCAAATATTTTACCTCCAGCCTTTTTCTCTACTGCATAGCGATCTTGTTTAACCAGTATCACAGTATCTTCATCTGAGTTATACACCATAACTGAAACTGCATCTGGACGATCAAGTTTTAGTCTTGTGTATGTTACTTCATTTCCATCAGAATCAATTTCTTTAAATGTTGCTTCATCTACTTTGAAGTAGTTGTCAAATATTCTTTTCTCTGAAATTAATTCAACCTTAGGACTCTCCATTTTCTTGTTCTTTTATTATTTTTTCAATTTTCGCTCGTGCTCCAATTCCAAGAGGTCTCTTGTTACCATCTTCCCTGTCTATTCTTACAAAGACAACTCTGGTTTTACAAACAAGTTTTTCAACGTCAGTATGAACATTATACTTCCTTGCTTCAAGATCAAGCACGATGGAGGTCCTTCCAACAGTAACTGGTTTTCCGTAGATATAAACCTGCGTATTTTCTCTAACCTTTTTAAGAAATTTAATCCCTTCCATTTCGGCTGTAACCATACTATTTGATTCACACAGCCTTGTTGCCTCTATTGCCCCAGCTTTGTCTAAAAAACTCATCATTCTACCACCGAAAAGGTTACCATGTACACCTAAATCACTTTTCAAAACAAGCTCCCTTGTAATAAGTCTCATAATTATTAAATAAATTTCCAAATATAACCACAAGCAGTTTTTCTCTTCCCTTTACAAACATCTCTTATATGGTCATTTTCATATTTTTTTATTGCAACACTTAAGCTTTCAAACTCCTCAAGCAATTTATTGTTTTTACTAAATTTGCCAACTCTTAAAGTTTGATATACATTTCTTACTTTTATGTTCTTTGCAAATTTATCATTTTCTTTCCAGATAAAAAAATAGCCATGAGAAAATTTAGGTTCTTTTTTTGGCATAGTACCCAATCTTCCCCCAATGGTTTCTTCTGCTTCTTTTTTCGATTCAAACTCTCTTAAAAAATCTCCCTTTAAATCATACTGAAGGATAGGTTTATAAAGTTTTTTATTTACTTTTTTTGGCCTTTTCCTTCCAGTTAAAGATTTTCTTATCCTTTCCTTGGTTTTTTCGCTTGTTTTATGTCCAAAAATAGCGCCTCCAGTTCCACCGTCTAATAAGTTATAAAAATCTTCAGACTTAACAGCATCAAAAAACTCTATCCACCACTTTTCTCTTTCTTCAAGATGACTTCTATCAACACACTCTTCTAAGACTATTTTTTTAAAATTATGCTTGCCATATTTTTTAATAGCTTTAGTAAGTATAGCTCCAGAGCCAAGATAACTTTTTTTGTTCTTTACATCCTTTCCTATATAACGTTTTTTATTAATAAGGTTAATTGTCATATAAACTATCATAGCATTTTTTTACTATAAATAGCATATAAAATCATCTTTCCACCAAAGCTATAAAATCATCTTTCCACCAAATCACGCAGTCTCAGCAATTTTTTTGTCCTCAGAATTAATTCTAAGAACACCTTTACAAAGTTTTATTTCTTCTTCAGTACCAGTATGCTTTCCTGGGTTGTCACTAAGCTTAACAGTATCAATCCAAAGGTTGCCAACTTTAACTTGAACAATCTTAATTACCATGTTAAGAGCTTTAACTCCAACATCATTTGTAAAATGAGTACCAATACCAAATGAACACATGATTCCGATCTTCTTGCAATAATTATGAAGTTCAACTGCTAAGTCTGTGTTGAGTCCATCAGAGAAAACTATAGTCTTTGATGCTGGGTCTATTCCAAGTTTTTCATAGTGTGCAACAACTTTGTCTGCAAACTTAAATGGGTCACCAGAGTCGTGACGAAGACCATCATAAAGCTTAGCTTCCTTTGTGTCAAAGGTTCTGAAGAAAACATCAACAGTAAATGTATCTGGAAGTGCTATTCCAAGGTCTCCCTTGTAAACTTTAACCCAGTTTTCAACACCTCTTGGATTTGCCATTGTATACCCATAGTGTACAGCATGGAACATGAACCACTCATGGGCATGCGTTCCTATTGGTTGTAGATCAAGCTCCATTGCAATGTGAACGTTTGAGGTTCCTACAAGGAAAGGGTTTCCGTTGTTGAAGCATGATTGTAAATCTTTTACAAGCTCTAGCTGATTTTCGTAAGAGTATCTTCTTCGAGTTCCAAAGTCAGCTACCTTCATTCCATTTGTGTAGAATTTTTGCCCTTTCTCTAGGTTGTTCTCACGTCTCTCATCTCTACTCATGATTGACTCACCAGTCATTTTAAAATAAAGCTCAGATATAAGCGCCATTAATGGAACTTCCCATAGAATGGTTCTGTACCAATAGCCTTCAATTGTAACTGTAAGCTCTCCTCCATCTTGAGTAATTCCAATCTCAGAAGAATCGAATTGATATGACTTTAAGAAGTCGATGTAAGTAGGCTTCAAGAATTTTCCACATTTTGTTGTAAGGAAGTCAGCTTGCTTCTGATTGAGCTTGAGTTGCTCCATTCTCTTAAGTTCTTGTCGAAGCTTAAGAGCAAATCCATCTGGGAATTCTGTCTTCCCTCTATTGATAAAGCTGTATCTGACCCACTCTCTCTGAAAGAGTTCTACAACGCCTTGCTGCATTGTAAATTTGTATAGGTCATTATCAAGTATTGATCTTATAATTCCAGTATCGCTCATGTGCTTTTTTTTATGTTATACGTGAGTTATTTATTTTTGTTTCATTTGCAATCGCTTAAAGGCTCTATTCCACCTCTACCATTTACAAGGAACTCTCTGCCTTCAACCTCTACTATGTACATATGATAACCATTCACGTTTGTCTGTTCTTTTAATATTATCCTTTTAGGGGTTGTTTCTCTTTCATCTTTGGCATCTGTACAGGAAACTGCAACAACAGATAAAAAGAGAAAAATCGCATATTTTAAATTAATTTTTAATAAATTTTTCATTTCTTCTACTTTTAATAAGAGCCTTTTCCATTAAAAACTCCTTTAGGCAATTCCACGCTTGTAACAAAAGATTTATCAATTTTTTCGTGCAAAGTTTTTGGAACTATGATGCCTCTTGTTTCCAATTCAACTGCATACTCTTTTCTAAGTCTTTCGTTCTGACTACCCTTCCAATGGCCATTACATCCACATGTAGCATCTGCGTTGGCATACATTTGAAGTAGTTCGTTTGTTTCAGTGTTTTTCAAATCCATAATATTAATAGTCTTTAGCCATTCTTTCAAAAGTCTTCGAGCTTTCTTCCCCATGAAGGTCTTTAAAATGCATTCCAATTTGATGCCCGTTTTGATCGGTCTCTGGAACTGGGACCTGGACGTCCATATTATACAACAACTGATGAAATCTTAGGTCAGGATACTTCTCAACTGCTTTAGATAATTCATCAACAATTTTTCTATTAGCCTCTTGTCTACTCATATTCGAAACATTTTTATTTGTTATACGTATAACAGAATGTAAATGTTTCAACTATTTAATAAAAAGATTGGATGGAAGGTTATATTAGAAATAAAATAAGAGCAATACTTAATGAAGAATTTGGTTCTGGCCAACAAGAATTAGCCAAGCTTGTAACAGTACTGAATGCGCTAGAATTTAAAGATGATGTCATTGCCGCAGGTGGAGAAATCTATGCAGTAGGAGGAATTGTGCGTGATGCTATAATGGGAACTCCTGGAGACGATCTTGATATTGTTGTAAGAGGAATTCCATATGACAAGCTATTTGCTATCCTTTCTAAATATGGAAATGCTACTGACACTTCTCACGAGAAAGAGGATGGTGATAAAGACTTTGGCTCTACTATCTTTATTTCAAATAATCCCCAGTTTAATGAGTTCTTAGAAAAGAGTGGAGTTGATTTGGATATTGACGTAATGCTTCCACGTAGAGATGCTAAGGACCCTAATGTAAAAGGTCATAGAGGTATTAAATCTGATGTCAATCCTAGTTACACAATACATGATGATCTTGAGAGGCGTGATATAA
>Ga0102945_1000465_pt1 | contig 12310 bp, 12 predicted proteins | sample SalPonred_H2O_MG_FD_78207 | JGI IMG/M metagenome (GOLD analysis project Ga0102945, IMG submission 78207) | Salt pond water microbial communities from South San Francisco under conditions of wetland restoration - Salt Pond MetaG R2_restored_H2O_MG ...
ATACTAGGTGTTGCTACTTTTGGGTCTTGAGGTATTGCTAATGTAAAGTCTTGACCTTCAAATGTAAGTATGTTTCCATATTCACTGAGTGTTGAAAATGTTAGGTTAAATGTTGCATTTGTTCCTTGTGTTAAACTTTCGTTAACATAATTAAATTGTGATTGAGTGTCAGCTGAAACTAAGAAAGGTTGACTTACACTAGTTTGATAATTAACAAAAACTTCTACCGGATAAGGATTTGGGTTTTCAATAGCAAAAGAAAAGCCTGAAGAGTTTGCTGCACCTATTGTACTTGTTAAGTTTGATGGTTCAGCAATAGCTAATGTAATAAAAGGTTCAGTTGTAGGTTCACTGTTATTGAAGGACTCTCCATCTCCAAGTAAAACAGCAGTGGCTACATAATTAGTACTATGAGAAAGACCATTAAAGTTAAATGTTCTTGTTTCACCAGGCTCCATATTTGTTTCTATTTTACATTGAGAACCAACACACACTTGCATGTTTGCAGTTTCAGTAGTAGATGCATTTGTAAATTGAACACTTGCATATACACCTAAAACATCTGGGTCTGATGTCGGATTAGTAAATGTTGTAGTTATGCTATCTGTAACGTAAGTAGGAGATGTAAGTAAAGGTAAGCTAGGTACAACTCCTGGGTCTTGTATTTCGCTTTCAGTTAAATACTTACCAAATGCTACTTCTAAATATTGAGGCTCTCCAATAGAAAAGCTTGGTGTTGCATCTAATATAATAACTGGGTCTGTAAAACTAAATTTAGTTACGAGTTCGTTGTTTATGTTATAATTTTTAAAATCTAATTTTAATAAGTATGGTTTGTTTAATAAGTTTTTATTAACTACTTCTTCTAATAATCCCCAATGAAAGTCGTCATCTTTAATAAACATTTGCATCGCAAACGTATACTCTGTATCTTTAACAATATGTACGACATCTGAAGTGTTAAAGTTTTGAAACGCTTCAGGGTTGTTTGTTCGATTAAACGATGGTGCTAAAGCAAATATACGATTATAATCTGTAGGTAAATTATCAGGCAAAGTTTCTCCTGTAACATCATCATATTCTGCTAAGTAAATCCAAACTTGATTACCGTAGTTGATATCTTTAGAAATATCAAACGATATGTTTAACCCTGCAAACGCATAAGTTTGACCCATCATAATAGAAAGGTTGCCTTGAGGTGTTAAATTGTCCGTTGATGTTACGGCAGTAAATGTTTCCGTTACATTATTGTGAGATACTTCTAAACGTTTTATTTGACCACGAAGATTGTTCTTAAATTCATTGATTGCGTTTATCGCATCGTCAAAATGGTCTTGGTCATCTACATATATTTGGAATGTTAAAGGTATTGTGTAGTCAGCATTTAAAAGACCTTCAATGTTAGTAATGTTACCTACATAAGACTCAATGCTCATAGGAACTATACGCACTTCTTCAGTTTCGTATTTAGAACCTTCTACTTCTATAATCTCTACGTTTTGTCCTTCACGGTCAGTAGTGTTTGTCCAATAACCTAAAGAGAATTTTATACCATAACTATTGCTATTAATCTCGGAACGAATGAAATCGGTCAGAGCTCTTTCAATATCTGTTTGTAAAGGTATCAGTGCCATATTCGTTCCTCCTGTTAAACTTTTTTACCAGTATCTGGGTTATATTCAAAATTACCATGAACATACGTTTTATTTCTTTTGTCAGTGTTGTAATAAAACATTTTATTGTAAGCACTAACACTAGCTAGTCTTCTTTGTAAACGAGTTTTAGTTTCAGCAAATTTATATCGTGTAAAACCAACATTGACTCGTTTGTGCGTGGTATCACCAACACCTTTTTTAGCTGCAATGTTAGTAAACGTTGTCGATTGTATAAAGTCAGTGTAATCCATTTTTTGTTCAAAATAAGCTTCAATCATAGATACCATAATAGGTACTGTTTGGTTTCTAATGAAACCTACGTTTTTAGTACTTCTTGTTGAACCAAACTCTAAAGAATATAAATAGTTAACTTCTCTAAATGGGTATTTAACTGTAAACTTCTCATCTATGTTTCCTGAGTAATCTAATCTTATTGCTTCTGCCAAGTTACCTGTATCGTAAGGTGCTAATGTTTTAGCGAGACCTAAACAGGTATTTGCAAGCTCCCACCCTAATTTAATTCCTTCTCCAGATAATGTATGGTTGTTTCCAGTATCGTTATCTTTAATCATAATTAATCCATATAAATGAGCTTAACAGCCATTTTACGGTATAGGTTAGGTGAATAATTATATTGTCTAATATTATCGTTCGTGTTCAAAAGCGGTAATACTTTTGTGATAAACATGACTCTGTCACCAATTTGAACCTTATCTCTCGGTTGAAAATCTATCGTCGTGTTGGTTGTAAATATTCGGTAGTTTTGTTCCAAGCCTTCGTATCTTGTCATGCGTTGTACGTAGTCTTCGTCAAAGCCTCGCTTAACGTAACTATCGCTGGTACCATCCGAGTAGTAAAACTCTATGCCGATATCATCGTATTCTCGTTTAGTTCCATTTTTAGTTTGACCAAAGTATTTACCTTTGTAGTTTTCGATAAGAGGCATGGGACGATAGTTAAGTAGATTTCCATAAATGTTATCCATACCTTACCTCCTTACCATGGTTTAGGTGGTACATCAAATGCATCTACAAAGTTTCTATCAATTAAGAAGTTTGTTTTAAGAATTGCATCCGTTACATATGATACAATACGTTCATCCCTAAGTTCTTCAATGTCAATCATTCCTGTTTCATTTAAGTTGACACCAGGTTGATAACCAAGTACGTTACCACCACTGTAGAATGAATATCTAATCATATCAATCATTGCTTCGTATAATACTCTTCTATTCGTTAATTTATATGTTAAGTAATATTCTGTTTTTTCTCTTAATACTGCAGGTTTCTTTTTATAAATATATGCGTATGTAAGTGTGGATAGCTCTTGTAAGAATGCTTTAGCATTCGCTCTATCACCACGAGCAATCTCTAAGTCAACATTAATTTCGTTTCTTACGGCATCAATGTCAAGCTCATATTGCTTCCACTTGTCGTTCCATAATAGTTTATTTTCAAAACCAAATACTTCGCCATTGTCATTATAAATTGGAGCACCGTCTTCAAATTGTTCCCAATGTTCTGCCATTACCGATTATACCCCCTTGGCGTATAAACGCCCCAAAATCTAAACTTAAGGAAATTCTTATAGATTGACCAAAAAGCAAATCCGTATTTGGTTTGTTCGTATTCACCATATTGGTGTTCACCGAACGTGTATGTAATACGTTTGTCTTTTGGTTTCTCTGGAGTCAATGCAACTTCATCTGCTTGGTTTTTCATCCGAGCCATAGCCATCTCTAAATGATGACCGATGTAAAGCGACACTAAATGTTTCCATAAGTCTTCGTCTTGACCAAGTAATTCATAGTTAACTGTTTTAGTTGCTATATTTACAAATGCGTTAAATAAAGGGTTTAATGTCTTGCCTTGTTCAACATAACCTAAAAATTCGACAGCATCCGTTTTAAGGAAATCGTCGATAGTATAGTCGGGATACTCAACTTCTTCAATCGGTGTATCGGGTTGTAAAAGAAGTTCAAAATCCCACATTACTGGGTCATATGGATTGATAATTCTAAGGTAAAACTGGTTTGGTGTGTCATCGTATAACGGACTATAATAAGCCATTTAATCACCCTTCGCATTGAAATTTATGGTTATTTTTATTATAATTATAGTGTAAAAACAAAGAGGAGAGGAAGACTCCCCTCCTCTATGAGATTACTACTTATTATTCAGCAGGTGCTACGTTATCAATGTAACGAATTGCTGATGGGAAAATAAATTGTGGTACACCAACGAATGCTACAAAGTGTGTTTGCATTCCGAGAACTGATAAGTTAACGGTTGCTCCACGAGTAAGTGGCATTGCGATAGGCATACGGAATACACTTGCATCATGACACATTACAACTGCACGACCTAAGTTTGCAGCTCCGTCATCATCGCTTCCTGCTTCTAAGAAACGTGAAGGGAAGAATGTAACGCTAGTACCGTAAGATGCTAAGAAAGTGTTAAGTTGGTTAGTCAAGTATTCAAGTTTGGATACAGGCATACCGACATTACCAATTGTAGCAGGTACAGCTAAACTACGGAATACTGAAATCGGAATAGAAATATGGTTAGGTGCTAAATCACCATTTACATCATATTCTAAATCTTTAATGATTTCAATCGCAGCCCCTAAGAAGTCATCAAGTAAGTCTTCAATAGTTGCTTCGTCCCAGTTAGCTTTAGCATCAACTGCTTTGATTTCTGGGTTGTTGTAAAGACCGAAGAATTGTTGGTCTTCAAACACATGACCATGGAAAGCAAGCTCGTCGAGTGCTTCATGATAGTCACGTTGTACGGCTTCAAGTTTAGCACCGAAACGGTCGTAACCGATTTGGTCAAATTTCATTTGGTCGATAAGACCCATTTCAGCACCTAAAATCAACGGAATTACAGGTGTATTGATTTTTTGTACTCTCTCATCTACCATGTAGACTTGATTGGTCGTACCAGACGCTAAGATTTTAAGTGGGTCAGGTTTGGAGAAAGTTTGACGTAAGAACGCAACACTTTCAATAGCTCCCCCACCAGTAATAATAGGCATTTCTTGAGCATAGAAATATTTGTATCTTGGTTTATTGAGCGTAACATCAATTTTCTCAAAGGCGTTTGTAGCGAATAATGCAGTTGCATCATCACGGAACGACATACCGTTTGAAGAAAGTTTTTCAACTAAGCTTTCGTTGGAGCGAGAATTACGCTTAAACTCTTCTCTTAAATTAACTTTATTCATTTATATTCTCCTCCTATGGTAAGAGGATGCCGACTACTTTATTTGTAGCCCCATCCGCAACAGTAGTATAGTGTTCATCAGCAGCTCTAGCTGGTGAATATGCAGCACCAGTAAATGTTACACCAGTCCATGCAATAGTTTCGTCAGTAACGGCTTCTGTTTCAATACCGCCAATAGGTAATGCAGTGTTTGTAGAGTTTGCAGCAATACGAACATAAACTTGTCCGCCTTTAGCAGCAGGAGTGCTTCCTTCAGTTTGTAAAGGAACTGCAATTTCTCCGTCACGTCCACCACGGAATACCGATAAGGTTAAACGAGGTGCCATTTGTGTGACTTGTTCAGATAAGACTCCGTAAGTAGCAGTTGCGTTACGATGTACAACACCGTAAATGTCATCTGCAGTGGTAGTCCCACTTACTTTAGTAGCACGACCGTCTGCATCTAATACAACGAGTTCGCCCCATTCAAAGGTTTCACCTTCGGCTACCATAACAGGTTCGATATTTGCAATTTGAAGTCCGAACTTTTTAACGCTCTCACCTGGGAAGTATACTTCACCACGCTTTAAAACTTCACTAAATCTTTCTGCGTAAGCAAATAATGCCATTATTTATTTCCTCCTAATCCTTCATCCACTAATTTTTGGATTGCACGACCGTCCGCTTCACGGTCGAGAGTTTTGCGGAATTTGATGTAATCACTGTAACTATCATAAGCAGGGTTATGAGGGTCTAGTGCATCATATAATTTTTGAATTTCTTCATCGAAGTTAATTGTTTCTACTTGATTATCCTCGATTTTTACATTTTTGAAGTCTTCGAGTGCATCGTTGTTTTCATCTGTAACTTTAACTGTTTCTTCTTTTTCAGTCAGTTCAGACAGCAACGCATCTTTTAATTGTGCACGGAAGTCTTCATCTTCAATAGCTTGGATTTTAGTCATTTTTTCCAAGACTGTATCAAATTTATCCATTTCCTTTTCTCCTTCTTGTGTTTTTTCGCCACTATCTGTGACATTTACATCTTCGTCCTCAACATCTTTTTCTTTGTCGTCTTCATCATCTTTTTCTTCATCCGTGACGTTCACGCCTTTATCTTTCATATCTTTTTCGTCTTCGTCTTCTTCTTCGGATTTTTCATCATAAGATGACATCTCTTTCATGTTACCTGAATCAGTAGTTCCGTCTTTCATTTCTTCAGTTGCAACGGTTGATGCTTTAATCGCTTCTTCATCATTTAGCATTTCGACTTCTTCTTTGTCTTTATCTAAATCTTTAAGCTTTTCTTTCTCTACTTCTTCTTCAGGTTTCACTGTTTCTTCATCAACGACATAAACGGTTTTACCGTCCACTTCAGATGATTTGAGTCCGAGGGCGGTAAGAATTTTACCGAAAACACCTTGAGTATTCTCCAATGTGCTTTCCTCCTCTTCAAATTGTTTGTCAATGACTCTCATCGATTGACCGTCCACAATCCTTGCAACTTCAGCACGTCCCCGTTCCACTAAAGCTAAATGGTTGTAAACTATATCTTTTTGTACAAGCATGTTAGAACCTTTATATTCTAACTTCGTATCATATCCTAGAGATAACTCTACCATTTCCTTGTGCATAATTAAATCAATTGTTTCTTGGTCGGTGATTTTTATATCACCACGAATTAGATTACCATCTCTTCTTACATCGAGTATAAACCCCTTTGCAAGGTAAGAATGGTTGTCTGCAGACACATCTTCATCTGGATGGTTTAGAGTGAGTGTTTTACCTCTTAAGGAAGACAATGACTCATCCCTGAACACTTCGGTTTCAGGTCTTTCTACAAGGATTATATCATTACTGTCTAACCCCAGTTCAGTGCCTGCGTACTTTTGTACGCCTGCTTTACCCAAGATTGCATTCTCACAGATGAGCATGCCGTCATTGTCTAAGTACATATTCTCGGATAACTGAGTGACTGTATAAAATCCTCGGTTCATGTTTGCCAAATCTTACCCCTCCTTTCGTTCTTTATTGACAGGTAAGTCGGGTGTTGGCTTGCTGGAGGTTTCGGGGTCTCCGCCGTTAATCCTACCGCCTTGTTTCGTTTCCATATACCCATCACCACCCTGGTTCAAGGCTTGAGCTAAACGAATTTCGTCGGTATGATATCCTTCTTCTGTTCCTAACCCTTCTACAAAGCTGTAGTATTCTGGGTCAAGATTTCTGAAGATATCGGTTGGATTACTATCTATATCAGATAGGCTGTCCATAACGGTTTTCTTGTTAAGGACTCCCATTCGATATAATAAATCAATTGCTTCTACGTTCGTTTTTCTTGCTTTTGCAATCTGCTCGAGTGTTGGGTCTTCAAGCGGTTTAAACGAAATACTATATTCTGGAATTGCCGTTCCGTATTCAGAACGATACAGAATATCTAGAAGCTTGTCATACATAGGTCTAACCATAAACTCTTGACGATGTCTAATGAAATCGTAGTATTCTTGGTCAGACTCTCCACCTTGCATTTCATGGAACAATATGCTAGGAGGTGTGTTAAGTGCTGCTGCGAGTTGTAAGCGGGCTTGTTTAAGTTGTTCAGCAAGTCCAACAATACTTGCTTCCTCAAACGATATATCATCACCCTCACCAATAACAAATAAGTTATTCGATGAAAGGTTTTGCCGCATCATTTCAATTTTCTTCTCAACTAACTTTTGCCCTGCTTTAGTCTGTAATGCAGAGCTTGCCAATTCTTCCATTTTAAGTACTGGGATAACTGACTTTTGCAATATACGGTGTATTTGTGCGACTAACGCATGGTACCGACTAAGACTTTCAAACGCTTGTTCAAGTAACGAAGTACCGCCATAATGTTCGACTTTTTTCTCGATGTAACTGAGACGGTTCCTCGATGTGATAAGGAGTCTACTTCTATGAACCTTATACATGTTTCCTTTGTCTCCATCAAAAGAGACATTGTAGTATAATGGTGTACCCAAATCTCTTGGGTCATATATCTCTGACTCTTTTCCAAGCTTAGTAATCATCTCCCCAGAAGGATTTATTTGATACCACCGAGTCAGGGGCTTTAGCCCCAAAAATTTTCCACGTCTGATTTCTTCAGGACGTAACGGCGTTTGTAGTTTACGTTTATTCATATGACCGTCAATAACAACAAGAGCACCGCTCCACCCAAACGCATCAGCTTCAAATATTGCTTCACGCATTCCAGGGTGTAACTTTGTATTGACTTGTTTGTAAAACTCTTGTATTCTTTCGGCTTCTATTTCAGAACTACTTATATCAATTCCTTTAATTATCGGTTTAGTTGACCGATACTCAAGGGCTCTGACAAAAAATGGGTCAGCACGCATAATTGCTTCAATGCGTTGTAGGTTCCATGTTAATGTTCTTGCTTGTGGGTACAATGCTTCTATGGCTGGGTCGTTAGTACCAAATCCCAAATCGAGTTGAGTGTTGGTAAATACGTCTCCAAGCTTGACTCTGTTGCTTCCTATAGTTAATTGTTTGGCTAAATCACTTAGGCTCTTTTGATGTACATGTTCACCTTTGTAATCGTTAGAATAAGTATCCACCAGAGTTGTTGTTGTTTCCACTTCCTTTGAAGGCTGCAATGAGTTGCTTTGCGACGCTTTCATGGAACTCGATGGAGTCGGTTTTTTGTTCGGATACTTTTTCTGCCAATACTTCTGTTTGCCCTTCTTCGACATATTCTAAGGTCTCACTCCCCTCGTCCCAACGAGACACATAACCTATTTCGCTATTAATTACATAGCGTAACGCATCGTTAAGGTCGTCATTGATTTTTACGGGTGCTTCTACACCCAATTCTAATTTTTTACTGTCAAAGGCATAGCCTTGTATTTGCTTAATTAAGTTTTCACACCGTTTATGAACTTTTATCTTACCTAATCTAAATCCTTCACGGACTAAATTAATACCAGCAATCTTTCTATCTTCGCTGTGGTCAGCTTCAGTAGTTTCACCTGGTTTATAGTTCCTTACACGGTTTTTTGCTTTTACAGCCACTATTCCACTGCTGAGTGCTTGGTTAATAAAGCCTTTAGCACTTGGGTCTATGCGAACATTGGCATATTCACCATTGTATTTGTCGTTAATAAACGTCTTCAACTGCTTGATGTATTCGACGTTGTTCGCTTTTTCTCGTTCTCTTGATGGTATGATAAATAACTCATCGTGTATCATTACAGTATTGTCATGAAGTATCAGTGCTTCAACTACGGCAAACGGGTGGTCGTAACCTAAGTCTGCCCCAAACACTCTTGCTCTTATGGCATCTTCATTAACTTCGTAGTCATATATATTACTATCATTAAATGTAGACCAGATTGCGTTATCCACAGTTGCACGCAACCCTCTAATATCTCTTTGATATGTAGGTGATGTTGTATCATACGTTCTATCAATACGACTTCTATCCGCATCCGTCATTGCAGGGTTGTCGTCATGCGTAAAATGGAAATACGCAAATTCTAATCCGTTAGATACTTCATTCGGATTGTCATAGTATTCCACATAGTTCATTAATAATTGCATGGATGCCGTATTAAGTTTCATATGTAAGGGATTGTGAGGGTCATTGTACTCGTCTGTAAATTCTTTAACTTGCAGACTTCTAATCTTTTTATTCCATGACTCTTTTAATTCTCTTACATTGGCGGTTAATTTATTAAATTCACTTTTCGGAAGTAATTTAGCAGAATGCACATTTCTACGCTGTAAGAAATTTCTTACTAATTGTTTGCGTTTCTCTTCCATCTCTTCAAGCATCTCTGCTTTACGAGTGTCAAAGTCATCACCAAACCGACTCTTAATCTCTCTGATTAGTAAGTTTTCTTCCGCACCATATATTAGTGGCTTCTCGAAATCCGTGTAGAACACGTGTGCCGCTGATTTAGGGTTTTGTGTAATAATTATACGAGGACGCTGTGAGGCGTTAGTACGCTCTTTGGCTTCACGAATACCGTTAATGTGCTGTTCGTTTGCCTCGTTAATATACACAGACCCGAGAGAGAACCCTTTAAATTTTGCGTAGTCTTGTGCTTTTTCATTCCCATAGAAGTAAATAATTTTATTTACTCCGTAGGCATCCGTGAATTTAAAAACGCCCCTGGTGGCTCCACCTGAGATGCTTTCACGTGTAAACTCTCCAGACGGTATTGTGTAATACAGTCCAAAGCCTTGTGCTTTAAGTACAGTTACTATAGCGTGTTCTAGGGTACGACCGAGTACTAAGTGTTCTTTGTCTGGGGTGACCATGAGAAACTGTGCCCATGCGTATATCCCCGTGACATCCTTAGACCCACGTTTACCCCCTTCAATTTCTACAATCCATCCTTCACGGCTTGTAACATATTCAACCATGCGTTTAACTTTCGGCTGAGTAAATGTCCCTTCACCATATGAGGGTCGGTCTCGTTCGGTTCTAATTTGCTTTCTAGCCATCGACTTCTAAATCATCCATGGTTACGATGTATTCATCATCGCTAAATACTTGAGCCAGTTCCTTGCCGCCACCTTCTAAGAAGATGTTAATGGATTGACCTTCCGTATTATCATCCATCCCTAATATGTCAATTGCCATTTTACGGTTTGCGTTTTTATCAGCAGGTTTATCTGCATACAACGCATCTTTCATTATGGCAGTCTTAATCATATCTTTAGGGTCAGCTCCAAATGTTAGCTTGACTAAATCGTTCCATGCTTCCATCATCACTGGGTTTTGATTAAACGTCGCTATAGCTTTAGCTTGTAATTCTGCATACCGTTTAGAGTTTTTAATCTTACCCATCTTACGGTTGCCTTCTGCGTCTTCTTTAATTTCCCACGTCTTTTCAATATCGTCATCGTCCACATACGCTGCGATGTAAGACTGTAATATATTCATGTGGGTTCTTTTATTGGTTACAGGATGTACAAAGTCACTACTCAAGTAAAACATTAACATGCTTTGTTCTTGAGGGTTGAGTTGATAAAATGTGCTCGGTACTCCTAAGTGGTTTTCTTCTTTAGCTTTAGCCAGCTCAGGCTCAACTTCCTTAACTAGGTTTGTTTTCTTTTTAGGATTGGTGACTTGTAAGTAATCCGAAGCACTTACATGTTTTTCTTTTTTAATTCGCTCAACGGCTTCTTCTTGTAACTTTTTATTTGAACGCTTTTTTACAACGTTGCCTGCGTCTTTGAGTTCAAAGTCTTTCATGAAAGCACCTCCTATTTAATTTGTGTGTTACCCTACACTATCATTATACGTAAAAACTATGAAAAGTGTTGCATTAGGGTTACAAAACTACATATATAGTGCGTGTGTGCGTGTTTGCGTGTGTGTGGGTGTGTGGGTGTGTGTGTTGAGTGATGTATTTATAGATTTTATCTAATTAAATAAAAGATTACCCCTACGGGGGGTGGCTATAACATAGCCTTATCACTTAAAGATAGTCTTTAAAAGTCTTTTAAATATAAATAAAATAATTAATCCTTAACGCTTGCGAAGCGATAGCGTAGCAAGCAAAAATTTTTGTAAAAAAAAGCCCCTAGATTATAGGGGCTCGTGGTCTATTCAATTTCTAAGATTTCGGCGATTTGCTCTAAGTTTTCTTGGTCTTGCTCTTGTAGGTCAATGTTTAATTGGTCTATGATATCTTGTAAAGTGATTTCCTTTGCCATTATTTTTTCCCCTTTCCGTATTGCTCTATAATTTTTTTATGTTCCGCAAGTGGTATCTCGCAAAAGTTTTTCCAGTCCCATATGGCGTCTTGGTCGTTGTCTATTCCTAACTGTATAGCGTGATTAATGTTATTGACCCATTGCCCGTTGATATCTACGACCCAAACGCCGTTGTCATACCATGCCCCGATATATCGCATGCGGTATGCCATTGCCATGTAGTCCAAAGCGTCGTCAATGTCACTAAAACGCATTTCATCATGCTTTGATATTGCCACTTGATAGCCCTTTAAGTATTCTACAATGTCACCATTTTTTAGGGTCACGCCGTCATGGTCCATCATGTATCTTTTTACTTGCTCTCTTGTAAACATATTTTTGCTCCTTATGTTAAGGTTTAGATTTTAGGGCGGTGCCCTGCCTTAACTGTCTTTATATTACCATAGGTCAATAGGCATGTCAAGCGTTTTTTTAAAAAAAATAAAAAAACTTTTTTCGTTTTTTCTATTGACTTTATCTTTTTTTTATGGTATAATAAAGTGGAACCCTTTTTTACCCTAAATGGTCTAGACCACGCCGGGCATCACCTATACCACGACACGCACGGGTCCGTTGTCACCGGGCATCGCATTGTTCGTTCGGCGAACGGTTCGTGTGCGAACTATTATTTTAAAAAAATAGTTTGTGTGATAAACTGTATTGATTACAAAAATGAACAAAACACAATTTTAAAAGCAATTCACAAAAG
>Ga0102945_1000466_pt1 | contig 12309 bp, 14 predicted proteins | sample SalPonred_H2O_MG_FD_78207 | JGI IMG/M metagenome (GOLD analysis project Ga0102945, IMG submission 78207) | Salt pond water microbial communities from South San Francisco under conditions of wetland restoration - Salt Pond MetaG R2_restored_H2O_MG ...
GAATCGGCGATGTGGCGGATTACCTCTTCAGGGATCGGCAGCGCCGGGATCAAGGTGTGGCAGATCGCTGGTTCGCCGCCTTTCCGGCGCACTCTCACCATGGCCACCATCTTGGCCCACCGATCAGACAGGTCACCGTTGTCCGCGCGCCCCGTGGGACACCACGCGGCCTGCTGGCCCGATAGTGACCTACGGGGGCTATCTGGGCGGCTGGTCTGTGAGCGAGTCGGTGAGGATCTGGGTTACAGCGCTGCGCACGGCGCCCCGCTGATCGGCGAGAAAGGAATCCATATCCACACCCCGACGCACCAACTCACGCAACCCCTCACCCACCACAGGTGAGGCGGTGAGCGCGTACTGATCAATGAGGTCTCTCACCTGCTGCTCGCTGAGTTGCGTCAGTGCCGTGGTGCGCACCTCACGGTGCGGGTCCTGTGCGGCCAGGCGCAGCGCAGCTTGGCTGCTAAGTGCAGGGTGCCGGGCAGCTTTGGTGCGCACCGGATCTAAACGATCGGTAGCCAGCTCGTCGATGATCTCGGTGCTGGAGTGCCCGCTCACCGCGACCTCCAAGCGCACCATCGGCACCCGATCTCGAGCTAACGCCACCCGCACATCCTCGGGAAGAGATGGATTGGTCACCAGGCGTGCGCGAATGGTGGGCGACTCGTGGCGCGCCAACTGCCGTAGGCGCTCACTGCTAGAGGCCGGGTTGAGCGCATCGGCCATATCGCGCTGGTCGGCGCGTTCCTGGGCGCGATGATCCGCCTGATTGTCGCCGGCCCGCGCGCTCACCTCGGCGACCTTAGTTGCCTCGGGCCGATGCGTGGCAGCACAAGGAGTGAGGCTGGATGACCAGCATCGGGCTCTGTCACGAGCCCGTTGAGTGATAGCGCGACAGCACACAGCGCATGACGTCCGCCTCGTCGCTGTGTGCGGGTATGTCGAGTAGGTCCTCAGCCACGGCATCGAGTTCGTCGTGCGCCCATTGGAGTTGCTCCGGCATCGTGTCGTAGAGGTCGAGCAGGGAGCCCCCCGCCATCAAGAAACCTCGCGAACGCAGCACCGAGTCTGCCGCGATCTCCAACCGGTTGCGGTTCTTGCGTCCCAACGGGGGTGCAGGAAACATCATGTAGGCGGTGTGGGTCGTGGCGCTGGAGATGTTGTGCCGCACCACGTGCGTCCATAGCCAAAAGGCTCGACTACTGAGCCAGGCAAAATCCACCACAGTGTCGTTGCCAATAACCCACAGAGATTCCAGTGGCAGGTCGTGCTCGCTGTAGGTGCTCACACGCAGGTAGTTGCGTCTCGCAGGAATCACAGTGGCAATGGCAAGAGAGGTACGCCTGCCGGTTCCCGTACTCACCGCCGCGACCTTAGTTCAGCAGGTCGACAAGTGGCAGCCCAAGGAGTGCGTCCTGGGTCGTGCCCCCGGGAGTTAGGCGTAGGTGGCCATCGCCGCTGCGGCGGCGGCGCGCACGCGAGGATCGGTGGTGGCTGCGACGTTCGCGAAGGTATCCGCATCGCCGTGCTCAAGTGCTGCCAACACGATCGACTCCACAGCCCTAGCGCTGAGGTCGGGGTACGCGCCTGCGTTGATCTCATCAAGCAGCGCGATGCTGGACAACTCCGTCCCCCACCCCATGGTGGCGCAGCGCACGGTGTCGTCGTCGTCCTGAAGTAACGCCCACCGGGTGATCGGGTCGGTGCGCGAGTGCCCCGCCGCCCCTTCACGGATGTGCCGGTGGGGTGATCGCGCTAATCGCGCCAAGGCCTGGCTAGGGGTGTGGGGGTTCCAGGTCATGGCCTGGTGAACATCGGGATCAGGGTTGGTGGCCATCTGGTCCCACACCTGATCGGGGCACCAGTTGCGCTCGGCCACCACGCAGCGGACCTGCGGATCGATGTCACAGGCCAAACGCAGCAACGCTGAGGTGGCGGTCGTGGGGTTGCGGGCCAACTCGGTGCGCACATCGGTGTCGGTGTCGGTGGTCAGCTGCACCGCGAGGTGTTCCGGTAACGGCCGGTAGGCCGCCACTGCCACGCGCACCTCGAAAATCGGATCGCCCGCTAACCGGTCCAGCACCCAGGCGGTGGAGTCATCGACGTCGAAGCGGGTGCGAACGCGCTGGTCCCAACTGGTCGAACGGATGCTGCGCACCCGGGCGTCGTGTTCACTGTCGCGCTGCTGCTTGGCTCGCGCGTATCGCCACAGTCCCCGCAGGGCCACGGCCATGCGCAGCGCCACCACGACGACCGCCGCAAAGCGTTCCAGGAAATCCCCGGCCGCGTCGCGGCGCCGCTGCAACACACGCAGCATGCGTGGCCCGCGACCCTGGGGCAGGGAATCGGGTGAGGTTTCCATGACGGGGACCTAACCGGGGTGTCCGTGCCGCAGGTCTCACCCATTTGGACAACTGTTCCCTGTCCGTCTTCGGTCACCGCTACCGTCGTGCAGGTGGGCGAGCAGGTGCACGGCGTTGAGCCGCTGGTGGTGTCCATGACCCACGATGCGTTCACCCGACTATGGGACCAGTCCTTACCACCTCATGATGGTGAACGTCTGTACGACGCTGATATGTGCACCGTCATTGCCGCTTCGGCAGGGATTACCGAACCGCTCCCGTACACCTACTTTTTTGATGCCGACGGGCAGGATCTCGTAACGCTGATCCTTGGTTTTTCGTATCTGCGGGCCCGTGATCCCGGCGTGCTGGTTTTTGCATGGGTGCTTCACACCGGGCTCGACGACTCCGATGTCTTCGTGGTGAGCACGACCATGCCTGAAGGGATTGAATCTTCGGACCCGATCGAGGTACCGATTGGGGTGGACGGCTCTGTTGTGCCGTGGATGCTGGAGCGGACGTCGAAGTTTATGGTCGAACCGGACTGGATCATCGGTGAACGCGTCTGCTTGTCCGACGGCCGGGTTTACGAGAACAGCGAACTCCAACCCATGTGGACCCACACGTGGGTTGATCTGTTCATCGCCTGCGCGTATCTGGATGCCACGGCTACGCCGTATGCGGCGCAGCCGTGGGGAGCCGGGCTGGGGCCGCACATATTCATTCCCACCAGCGCCGACTTGTTACTGCATAACGGCTTTGCGTCACCGGCACCGCAACTGCGGGTGGTCTTCGATGACGCCTTCATCGCGGAGTTGGCCCCGGTATGCGCCGAACTGCCGGACTACCAGACCGTTGTGGAATTCGTGAACCACGTGGACACGTATTCGACATACACATCGGATGATGCCCCGGAGTTTTGGTCCCCCTCGTGGGGACTGTGGTGTGGCCAGAACTACGCCAGTGTGCTGCTGGTGCGCCAAGCCCTACGTGAGCGAGGTGTGGACTCGGTGGTCGTGTTCGATGAACGCGAAAGTTCCGGCCTGTTCGCCGGATATGTCGTGCTCACCAATCAGGAGATCCCCGGCGGCGTGCAGGTGCACTGGCGAGAGATCCCCGAGGTTATGTCTCGCCCAGAACTGCAGCAGAACCTACGGCACCAACACCAGGTTGCACGCGAGCACGTTGATGACGGCCTGGCTCGCTTGGAACACATGTCGGCCAGCGAAATCGACTCAGGGTTTCCCGAGGGGGATGGTGCCGGAGCAGTCGGTGAGGCGTTTGCCATCGTTGAGCAATATGAGGTGGGGGGTGACTACGCCGTGGCGTTTATTGACCCCGTTAACACCGCAGCTGAGGTTGCCCTCCAGACCATGATCGACAACGACCACCGCGCGTGGGCGATGCCGATGGACGTCACCACTGACGGGATCATCGTGCACATCTGGGTCCCCAGCAGCGTCGAGGTATACCTTGGTCATCCGGGCGGAAATCACCACCTTCAGCCCGACCACCCCCTGTGCCTACAGATGCACATGTGTGTGTTTTGCGCCCGCAACCTGTTCGACCACATAGCCATCCACGAGCGGTTCGGACTGGCGGTCGGCGATGAATTGATTGAGGTGATCACCGTGGGGCCGGCTTGGACGCGGGCCGAACTCACCCTGTGGCGCGACCTGGCCGCCGACGACGCGAACGCACACGACCCCTAAACCCGCAGGTCATAGCCATCTGGCCCCAGGCCAGAACTCGGCCGGACTGGGGTGCGGGTTGGGTGGCGCGCTTTACTCGAGCAGGTCAGCAAGCACCAGCGTGAGCGCGTCGCGGATGGTGGGGTCGCTGCTGGTGCCATGCGCCTCGATGAGGGAGTCCCGTTCGCCGCGGTCGACCAGCAGCCGCATCGCTACGGCGGTGATCGTCACATCCAACGATGTTTCAGCGATGACCGCGTGCAGGTCCTCGCTGGTGAAGCTGTCACCAAAACGCGTCGCCCCGTTCATTACCCCCAACCCGTGCGCTCGTATCAGCACGGGGGTGGACGGGTTATTGAAGGCCACTTCCTGGACATCGCGGGTGTCGTCACTGGCGAGTTCTGTCAAGACTTCGACCGCGGTGTGCGGGTTCTGTGCGACCTGGCATCGCACCGCGAGCGCGGGGTCCTTCGCCAAATCGGCAAAGGCGTGGCGGGGAGTTGTGGGGTTTTGTGCGACCTGGCATCGCACCGCGAGCGCGGGGTCCTTCGCCAAATCGGCGAGGGTGTGGCGGGGAGTTGTGGGGTTTTGTGCGACCTGGCATCGGATCTGTTCTCTCGGGTCCTGGGCGAGGGCGGCTAACACCGAATCTGGGGTGCTGCGGCTGCCCGCCTGGGCGGCGGCAAAGTCGCCATCGAGATGTTCGAGCACACCCGCGCTACCGCTGCTGGTGTGGCTTTGCACCGTGGTCATGGCGTTGCGGATTTTGCGGTCAGGAGAGTCGGAGAACCGCGCGAGGACATCGTTGTGGTGTCCGCGCAGCAGCAAGTGCCACAGCGCCCGCACTTTCTGCCTTGTTGTGGTCTCCGGTTGCTCCACGGCCGCGAACAGTTCCTCATCACTCATCGAGCCGGCCACCTGGTCTGCGTGATCGCGATGCAAATGACCGGTCTTGAACTCACCGGGCACCGCGGGGTTGATCCGCAAGGAGTTACGCACTGCCGGGGAGCGGTCGCTGGCCAACACCTGGCATGCCTGCAGGTCCAGGTCCTTTCTCCGCGCAACGACGGCGCGTATTTCCGAGTCACGATCACTGGCCAGGGCCATGGCCGCGTCGGTGGGGGTGCTGGGGTTGTTGGCGGCCCGCCATCGGGTCCTGTCATCGTCATCGGTGGTCAACACCACCAGCACCTCGGGGTTGGTGAGGGGGTGCTCGGCCAAGATCCACCGCGCGAACGTGGGTAGTTCCATCACCCGGCTGGCTGGTGGCCGCGTGATCTCCCCGCTGCGGACCTTGTACAGCGTCATGGGGTCCATGTACCCGGCCTTGCAGGTGAACGCATCAACGCCGACCAGGGCTGCTTCGCTATCGAGCCACGCGTACCGGTCCTCGAGTGTTGTCATGATCCGACCCTGGCACAACTGCACCCCGCCCACCCCTAAGACACCACCGGACAGGTGACCTCACCTGCCACCACGATCCCCGAGGTCACCGAGGTCACCTGGGTAACGCCGGCCCCAGAGCCAGTGCCAGAGCCAGTGCCAGCGCCAGGGGTAGGGGCGGCCTTGGGCTACTCCAGCAACTCGGCCAGCACCCGCGCCAGGGCGTTGCGGGTTTTGCGGTCGGCGCTGGATCCGTAGGCCTGGACGACAGCGTCCTTGTGCCCACGGTCGATCAACACTGCCATCGCTGCGGCTTTCACTTTCCCGCTGGTGGTCGCCTCAGTAATGACCACATGCAACTCCTCGTCGCTGAAGGTGTCACCGACGCGTCCTGCTCCGTTGTTCAGGCCAAGTGCGTGTGCTCTGACCAGCAAAGGCGTGTGCGGGTTGCGGCACGCCGCGTCCTTGACTTGTTCGCTCGCCTGAGCGGCTAACTCCTCAAGCACCGGGCTTGATGCGGCGGGGTTACCGGCGACCTCGGAGCGCACCCACGGCTCAGGATCCTGGGCCAACTGCGCCAATACCGCCTCGGGAGTCGCGGCGTTGCCTGCTACCTCGGCACGCACCGTCTCGTGGGGGTCACCCGCGAGGTGCGTCAACACCGCAAGGGCGGTGCCAGGGTTCGCTGCGACGCTGGCACGCACCCACTCGTAGGGGTCACTTGCCAAGGCGGTCAGCACCTCACCGGCGGTGGACGGGTTGCGGGCCAGGCGAGAACGCACCACCCAGTCGGGGTCCTGCGCCGCCGCGGCCACTAACTGGTGCGTGATCGTCGGGTTTTGTGCGACGCGTGAACGCACCAGCGGGTCGGGGTCCTTCGCCAGCTGGGTGAGCACCTGGTGGGGGGTCGTGTGGTTGTCGGCGACGGCTGCGCGTATCGAGGAGTCAGGGTCCTTCGCCAAGCCGATCAACACTCCCACGGGCGCTGAGGGATTCCTGGCGATGTAGGCGCGCAGGTTGATATCCGGGTCGAACGCCAATCCCACCAACGCGTCCCCAGGCGTGGTCGGGTTCTTGGCCACTTGCCAGCGCACCACGATCTTGGGATCACCGGCCAGGTTTGCCAGCACCTCGGGCGGGGCGGCCGGGTTCTGCGCGAGGGCTGCCCGCACCTCTATCTCGGGGTGCTGGGCCAGGTCCGCGAGTATGCCGATCGGGGTGTTCGGGTCCCAGGCTTGCTCGCGGGCGGCGGCCGCATCGGTGGGGTTGGTCACGTGCTTATGAGACCTGCTCGCGCGCGTTCGTCAATCCCGCGATCGGCCGGGTGCGTCCCGGCACCGGCACTTCGGGCAGGTGTTACTGGAGCAGGTCAGCCATAACCAACGCCGGGGCGTCGCGGATGCGGGGGTCGGTGCTGGAGCCGTAGGCCTCGATGACTGCGGCCTTGTCGCCACGTTCAACAACCAGCACGCTCATCGCTGCGGCTGTGGCTTCGGTGCTGGCGTCGGGCATGTTGATGATGGCGTGCAGATCCTCGTCGGTGAAGGAATCGCCGAAACGGAGGGCCCCATGCACCGACGCCAACGCGCGTGCTCGAACAGGTAACGGCGCGCTCGGGTTGGTGTAGCTGGCCTCGAACACTTCCTGGTGGCTATCGCCGGCCAAGGCGACAAGCACCTCAACAGGAGTAGAAGAGTTCGCCGCAACGCCGTACCGCACGATATTCATCAAGTGGTGAGCTAAGGCCGCGAGCACGCTCCCTGGGGTGTTGAGGTTGCGTGCTTGAAACATGCCATCCGAATCCATGTCATTCATTGCCATGAAGCAACACCACCCGCCTGCGCGCGTTCGCCAACCCCGCACCCCCCACGCGCGGCAACGCTACCCCCACCCCCAAGACACCACAGGACACATGACCCCCCCACGCGCGCGAAGCACCCGGCCACGGCCACCACGACAACCACCCGCCACCAGCCGCAACCCCCACACCCCCAAAACAAGCAACCCCCTTACTTCTCGCGTCAGCGGCGCGCACGCGCAGCGGGGGAGAGGTAATGCGCACACCCGGGGAACCCGGGTGCTCGAGGAGTACCACTGCCGGCCCGCCGCTTGCGCGTGTGGTGTGAAAACCGCGCGCGCTGGGAGCCTCATGCCACCAGCTGCTTACATATCCCTGCCCCGCGATCACGTCCACTTTGTTGTGTGTCACGTGCGCACTGCCCCGGGGATTCGTCCACCGTGGTAGACAAACGATTACCGTCACTGCCTATGGGCACACCCGCCAGCAACCCGAACCCGAGCATTCAGGTGTACCTGACTGCTGCACGCGAACTGCTCACCGAGATCCACGTCCTCGCCGAGCACTACCTGCACCACCCACCTGCCGGCACGCATGTTCCCTACATGCAGATCACCCACACCCTGGGTGAACCCGACACTTCCCTTGAGCGCCTACCTGCCATCTGGCTATACACACAGGCGTACACCAACCCCCGGCGCATACCCCCCGCCAGCTACGCCACCATCAGCCTCGATGCACACACCCCCTGCGCGCTGACCGTGCACACCTACCAACCCCGCACCTGGCGCACCCGCCACCACGCATCTGGATCCACTCTCACCGCGGTGTACCCGGTCATCCCCGATCACCACGACACCCCCGGCTACCTCACCCACACCGCGGCAACGATCTACAACCAGATGCTCACCAGCGCCCACACCCTGCGCTGACCCCGGCACGCACACCCCGCACTCACCTGCGGTTCACCGTGCCTACCTACCTACCTGCCCACACTCACCCCCTCACCAGGCAGGCCGCAGGCATGCCGGTAGTAGGTACCAACCCCCTCGCACGACGCGGCACACGACTCCCACCCAGCAGGCCCCGCATGCTCAGGGAGTCGAGCCGCACGGGCGAGAACAGCTCATCACCCACACCCCCGTGGGACACCACGCGTGGGGGATGGCTGTTATTGGTGTGGGTTCTTGTTGTTGTTTACGGGGGATTTGCCGCTGTTGCGTAGCACTTGTCCGTGTTACTGAGGGTGGTATCCCAGGGGGCGGTGTTGGGTGGGGTGATTGGTGGGTGGCTGGGGGTGTGGGCTTACTGGGTTTGCTTCTTACCCCGCGGCTGCTGTGTCAGTGGGAGTCGTTGCTGCTGTGTCAGTGCGTGATGGTGCTTGTCGTGGTGCTCGCGGTAGGGGAGTACTGGCGCTCCTGGGTGAACGCTGCCTACTGTTCCCGCTCGATACGTAACCCATCCAACGTGACCACAGCGGCCGGGTGATCGACCACGGCCCCGGTGTCTTGGTGGAACACGCGAGCGCACTGCGCGCAGAACATGCTCACCCCATCCCAGGAGTCATCGGGTTCCACCTCGCTACCCATCGAGTAGGCGTAGAAACCCGAGCTACCCGCAGTGTTCCCGCACACGCACTCGATCCCATCACTCGCAGCGTTTGCCACTATCTCCATCACAACCCCCTACGCCAATCACGCGCACCTGTGTCAGTGATCGGTGCCTGTTACCACGGTAGCGACCACCCAGAGTTGCTGTGTCAGTTTCGGTTGCGAGGGGTTGCCCGCATCCCTCGTTAACCTGATCGCCGACGATCACCACGCCCACACCACACTCGAAAAGGAAACCCACCCCCACCGTGTTCCAGGTCTACTCCGCGATCACCGCACTCGCCGCGATCACCGCCACCGCCATCAGTGGATCCATCGTCGTTACCTTCGCCCCCCAACGCAGCCAACGCACCAAAACCATCCTCACCGCCCTGGTGTTCCTGCCCTTCCTCATCACCGCAGCCAGCGCACTATTCACCACCCCCACCCCCGATCCCGCGGAAGTGTTTCCCACCACCAACCCCTGGCCGTACTGGGCCATGACCAGTTGGATCGGGTACGCCGCCGTCGTGCTGTGGGTGCCCTACCGCAGCTTCGGACCACACGGACGCAACAACACCCACCCCAGCGCCCGCATCAACCGCCGCGCCCTGACCTGGCTGTTCACCGCCGCAGCACTGGCCACCGGGTACTGGGCAACCCTCGCGCTCACCCTTCAATAACCACACCCACACACATTCCACTCCCGCAACACTCCCGCGAGGCTCCCGCACCACCACCCGCACCACCCGCACACCCGGGTACGACTAACACGCTCCGGTTAGCAATGAGGTACCTGACCTACCCGCTACCCGCCCAAGGATGTGCACCCGATGAACGCCCGACTCAGCGCACTACCCACCGCGCCGGCACCCACCATCACTCGACCCGCATCGGTTCTTCCCACTTCCCCCACCCAACCCACCACCGCACCCGTGTCAGGTGCGCCTGTGTCAGTCGAACAAGAACAGCCCGCACCCAACAGCGAAGACCGCACCCGGCGCAGCGCACCAGGCAAACGCCGCATCCACCGCGCACCCGCCACCTCAACACCAGTCGACAAGGAAGTGCTGCGCTTCCTAGGCCGCTACCGCATCGCCACCTACGCCCACATCGCCGCCTGCATCGACGTCGGCGAAGACACCATCCGCCACCGCATCCGACGCATGGTCAACAAAGACCTCATCACCGTGCACGCCGGAGCCATGAAACGAAACATGGTCACCGCCACCAGCACCGGACTACGCGAAGTCGGCTACCCCTGGCCGCCATACGCCTACTCCCACGGTGGGCTACGTCACGCCCTCGCCGCCACCGACCTGGGACAGTTCTTCGAAACCCACGGCGAACCGGTGCTCACCGAACGAGAAATCCGCGGCGCCTGGCGCTACGGCAACCTCACCGACACCCTCGACACCCGCGACCTCGACGCGTTCCCCGGCCGTCACGATGATGACCCCCACCACGGCAACTACGTCATCACTCCACCCGGAGCCGCCGCCGATTCCGCCGTCATCCCCGACCTCGTCATCAACCGGCCACCCACCGACACAGGTGCCCCGGCCGCCATCGCCGTCGAAATCGAACTGTCCGCCAAAGACGCCACCCGCTACCGCAACCTGTTTCGCACCTACCTCACCCACGGGCGCAGCAAATTCGCTGCCGTCATGTACTACACCGACAACCGCGACGTCGCCGCCGCCGTGAAAAAAGCCATCGCCGACACCGGAGCAGGCGGTTACATCGACATCCAGCCGTTCACCCCCACATCACTGCCGGCCGCCGCGTAGGCACCCATGTACGACGCCACCACCGACGCCGAGATCCGCGCCCTGGACAACCACACCCGCGCCAGCCGCCACCACCAGGCTGGCGCACCCGAGCTGAGTGTCATCACCGCCTACGGGCGCAACGAACCTCACTACCTACACGCTGCCGGGTGCTCCATCGCCGAACTACCGATGCGAACCCAATGGATCATCGCCATCGACGACCCGGCCATCACCCCCGACTACCTCACCGACCTGCCCGCCAACCCGCTCGTGCTCCCCACACCCCACCAACGCCCCACCGGGCCCGGTGCGGCACGCAACCGAGCACTCGCGCACGCCCGCGCCCCCTGGACCCTCATCTGCGACAGCGACGACACCCTCAACCCGGCCGGCATCGGTGAACTCCTGGCCACCGCCACCACCGCGCAGTGCACCTGGATCGCCGCGCGCGCCCACGACATCAACCCCGACGGCAGCCACCTATGGGATGGGCCCCCCGACACCTACCCACCCGGGCCCATCCCCGCCGGGCAGTACCTCGTCGACCTCATCACCCACGACGCGGTGCCCTTCGTCAACAACACCGTCGCCATGCGCACCAGCGCCCTACGCTGCATCGGCGGGTGGCCTGAATTCCTACGCAGCGAAGACACCGCCATGCTCGCGGTACTCACCAGCAACTTTGACGGGTACTGGCTGCCGGTCGTCACCTACAACTACCGCCAACACCCCCACTCCATCACCGCCCAACCCGACTGGGCCACCCGCGACCGTGAATACCGCGACATGGTGCAACTCATCACCGCCACCAGCCCACACCCCGCCGCCCGCGCCGCCTGACAGGAGCACCCCATGCGCACACACCCACCCCAGATCCAGCGCACCCTGGAACGGGTCATCGACTACCCGCGGGCGTTCGTCGCCGTCTTCGCCGCCGTCATCACACTGACCACCGTTGGGGCGCTGCACCTGACCCTCGGCCCACCAGCCGCGATCGCCAGCCACACCGAAGCCGTCGTCGTGGAATCCTCACGCGACATCAACGACCGGCCCATGGCCGTTGCCGAACTACCCGACGGCACCGAAGAGTTCATCCCCGGCACCTACACCGCCGGTGAACCCGTCACCGTTGCCCTCACCGCTACCGGCGACATCGCCACCGGCCACAGCATCGGCTTCCACTACGCACTGCTCGTCATCACCGCAGCGTTGACGGCACTGGTCGCCATACCGATCGCGATGGGGGCCTTCGACCGCATCGAGTGGCGCACCCTGAGCAAACGACGCACCTACCTGCACGCCCACCAATGGTGAACCACACACAGCGAAGGAACCCCCACCCATGAACAACCACCACACCCACGATGAAGAGACCCGTTTCTACGTGTGGGCCTTCGCCGCGCTCACCGCATTTTGGGGACTTGGTGGCGCCATCGGACTGGGCCTGATGGCCTGGAGCACCTACCGGTGACCGCCCCGATGTAGGCGCCGACGAAATTCAGCAGGGCCGCCATCACGAGCGCCACCTTCAGCGGTATTGCCCGGGTGGAAACCGACGTTGCTATCGAGTTCGACGAATCGTGGAAGCCGTTGGTGAAGTCGAAGCCCAAGGCAACGATGATCAAGACGATCGCGACTGCGATCTCCCAACTCATCAGGTCTCCTTGATGGCCATGACACCCAACGAGCGGCCGAAGGATTCCATCTCACCGGCGATCGTCTCGATCTGATCGA
>Ga0102945_1000467_pt1 | contig 12308 bp, 14 predicted proteins | sample SalPonred_H2O_MG_FD_78207 | JGI IMG/M metagenome (GOLD analysis project Ga0102945, IMG submission 78207) | Salt pond water microbial communities from South San Francisco under conditions of wetland restoration - Salt Pond MetaG R2_restored_H2O_MG ...
ACTATCCTTGGGCGAACACTTTCGCCACAGTCATTCGTGTGGCAATATCGTTGCTATTTGCCGATTATTCTACTCTTAGTCGACAGTGTCTGATGATTGTCCCTGCCAGGGTCAAGGCGACCGTCTCCCACGGCACATGGACCCCTTGGCTGGCCATGTTCACAGTTTCAAGCCCTTGATAGCCGCAAGGGTTGATGCCTAAGAACGGATTGAGATCCATGTCAACATTCAAGGCCACGCCATGGTAGGTGTAGCCTTTTCTGACTTTGATGCCCAAAGCCGCTATTTTGGCTAGCTGGCCGTCGGATTGCGACAGGTATACACCTGGCGCACCGGCTTGGCGCTGTGCACCAGGCAGATGGTGTTGAGCCAAGGTATCAATCAACGCCTCTTCTAAAGCGTTTACAAAGGCGCGGATGGTCAAACCCGTGCGTTTGAGATTGGCCATGACATACACGACGACTTGGCCAGGCCCATGGTATGTGACTTGACCGCCACGGTCAGATTGCACCACCGTAATGGATCCAGCGTTAAGCACGTGTTCGACTTTGCCTGCTTGCCCCAAAGTGTAGACGGGAGCGTGTTCAACCAACCAAAGCGTATCAAGCTCATCAGGATGGCGTGTCTCTGTGTATGCCTTCATGGCATCAAAAACGGTTTGGTAATCGGCCAAGCCGGGCCAACGTCGGACACCCGTTAAAGTCGTTGGCTGCAAATCCACTACAGAACGACCGACACCAAAGGATGGCTGTGCAGGGCTTTGTATAAAGAGTCCAATTGCTCGCGTGACGCGGCCCTGACCGTGAAAGTCAGGCCAACGTAGTTGCCAGCCTTGCTTAAGCGTATTTCAACCGTCGATGGGTCAAACCCAGGGTCATGCTCAATGACAATATCCGATAGGGTTTGAGCAAGCGTGGGGTCTTGCTTACCCATTACCTTAATCGGGAAATCACTGGGGTACTCGATCAATGACGTTTCTGGAGTATCACTCATGCTGGCTGGCCTGTGGATGCCAGAGCGGCGATGCGATCGTCATAAGCGCGGCGCAACTGTTGATAGACGGGCCCGGGCTTGCCAGTTCCGACGTCCTCATGATCAAGTTTAACGATGGGCAGAATTTCTCGGGTGGCAGACGAAAGCATCAGCTCATCGGCTACTTCGACGTCTGCCCGAGGAATGGGTGATAGGTGAAACGCGATACCTTGCTCACGGCACAACTCCTCAAAGAGACCATATCGAATCCCTTCTAATACCAAGTTGTCTTTGGGCGGCGCATAGACCGCCCCGTTTTTGACGACCCAAATGTTGCACGAGGCGCCTTCAGTCAGATAGTCAGCACGAAACTGTATGACCTCATCAACGCCTGCTTTTACCGCAGCTTGTTTGGCCAACACATTACCGAGTAAAGAGACGGATTTGATGTCGCAATGCAACCAGCGATCGTCTGCAATGCTGATCGCACTGAGCCCATTTGATCGTTGCTCGGTGCCAGGTGGCGTCATGGGTGCCAGCATGGCAAAGACCGTTGGTTTGACAGGCGGCACAGGAAAGGCGTGGTCGCGTTTGGCAACGCCCCGGGTCACCTGGATATAAACCATGGCACAACCCTTATCCGACCCTTTGGCAATCAATTGCTTGACCAAGTCGCTCCGGGATTGACCATCCATGGGCGGGGTGATTTCGAGTTTGCTCAAGCTACGGTCGAGCCGTTCTAGATGCTCCTGCATCCGGAAGGGCTGGCCATGATAAATCGGCACGACTTCGTAGATCCCATCACCAAAAATGAATCCACGGTCCAGTACCGAAATACTCGCCTTAGAAAGGGGCAAGAACTCGCCGTTCACATAAACTGTGGGATCGCCGGTGACGCCCTGAATTACCTCGGTCATATTCGCTTCAACCTAAACTTAAAACCTAAACTTAAAACCTCAAACTTGAACCTAAACCCTTACTTCATTCATTTGTCGCAAGCCACAGTCTTACTGTAGCCAGAGTTTGAATTGATCAAGTGCCCGCCCAAAAAACCCTGCGCGTTCAACCGGCGCCAATACATTCAGCGGTAAGGTGCGCAGTGGCTGCGAATCAAGCATGAGTGTCATTTCACCCACCCGTTGACCTTGGCTGAGCGGTGCCAACAAGGGGTCTGGCCGCTGTGCAACCACTTTAATGTCGCCCGTTTTACCGCGGGGCACTGTGACCAAGATGGGGTCAACGCTACCGAGTTTTGCCAGTTCGGTGGTGCCCTCCCAAACGCGCGCTTCAATCGCGGGCTTATTGGCATCAAACAGTTTGACGGTATCGAAGTTTTGGAAAGACCAGTTCAGCAGCTTTAGGCTTTCTTCGGTACGCGTGGCCACGCTTTCCGCACCAACCAACACGCTAATGACTCTTCTATCACCCCGTTGAGCGGTTGAGATCAAGCAATAACCCGCGGCTTCTGTGTGGCCTGTTTTCATACCATCGACAGATGGGTCAGCCCAAAGCAAGCGGTTGCGATTGTTTTGCTTGATGTTGTTGTAAGTGAATTCTTTGATTGAATAAGTTTCGTATTTGTCGGTGTGATCACTGATCATGCGTTGCGCCAAAACCGCTAGATCGTGCACGGTCGTAGTGTGTTCGGGATCAGGCAGGCCGTTGGAGTTTTTAAAAGTCGTATCGGTCATGCCTAATTCAACCGCTTTCTCGGTCATTTGCTGCGCAAAGGCTTCTTCCGTTCCGGCTAAAAGCTCTGCCATCGCCACCGACGCATCGTTACCTGATTGCACCACAATGCCCTTGATCAGTTCGTCAACCGTGACTGACATGCCAGGTTCGATAAACATCCGTGAGCCAGGGGTGCGCCATGCTTTTTCTGATACGGGCACTTGTTGGTCTGGGGTAATACGGTTTTCTTTTAGAGCTTCAAAGGCAAGGTACACCGTCATGATCTTGGTCAGCGATGCGGGCTCTACCTCTTGGCTTGGGTTTTGCGCAGCAATGGTCTGTCCGGTAACCGCATCAACGGTCACCCAAGCCCGCGCGGCGATGACAGGCTTGTCCATTGTTGAGACGGCTGACACGTCTGCAAGGGCAGTCGCGCCGCGTGGCGCTGACATCACAGGGGGCGCGGCCGCCTCATCAGTTGCGTTTTGTCCGATTGCAGGCAGAGGGATTAGCAATCCTGCTGTACAAGCGAGTGACACGCACTGGCGAACAAAACGAGCAAACATGGCTACTTTTCCTCTAGAACTGAATCAATTCGTCATCTTAACAAGGACTGAAGTCGTGTCTGCACCAATTGACGCAGAACTAACAGCTTGCCATGAAAAAAGTGTCCTGCATTGGGTATAACAACCACTGGCATATCAATCGGTCGAGCCCAACGCATCACTTCTTCAAGTGCAACGACGTCATCGTTTTCACCGTGAATAATCAGCGCATCTTCTGGAGCGCTGGTTGTTTGGTGATTAAACCGCAGGGCAGCCGAACCCGCCAAAATAACGCTATCCGGCAGCTTATGTGCCGTACTTTCCCAACCGGCGTAGAGCTGCAAAGCAACCGAGGTCCCAAACGAAAAACCACCGAGAACCCAATGACCGGCACACACCTCGGGGTAACGCTGCTCGAATTGATCCACCAGCGCTGCCATGTCTGACAGTTCGCCTCGCCCTTCATCAAACTGGCCGCAAGACTTGCCAATGCCCCTAAAGTTTGGCCGAACAGCCAAGAGTCCGTACTGAACACAAGCGCGGGCGATAGTGGTGACCACTTTATTGTCTCGGGTGCCGCCTTGCGAGGGGTTGGGGTGCAAGATCAAGGCCCAGCCGGTGGGCGTTTCTTCTGGCCAATCGAGCGCGCAGTCAATGTCGCCTGCTAATCCTTCGAAGGTTGTGATTTCAGTGTGTACTGCCATGATTTCCTTATGAACGTTGAAGTGTTTCTGTTGTCTGCGTGGTGACCCGATTGGCAACCGATTTGGCAACCCATTTAGCCACCCATTTAGCAACCACATCTACTGCTTGATCGGTCGCTGTACGTAACGCCCGCGCACCCGCTTCAGCCGTGGGTTCAGCCGCCTGGATGCGACGTGTGACACGGATTTGATCGATGACCTCGGTGTTGACGATCAAGACCACGTGAAGGGTCACAACGCCTTCGCTGCGACTGCCATCGGCACTAAAGATTTGTTCGAAAGCCAGTAAAGAGGTCTTGAGCTGTGCCATCTCGGCGTTGATCTCTTGCGTCAGTACCGGACCATCTAGAGACAGACGGTCAAACAAACGCTCACGCACCATAACCGACGGGGCGGATGTCCAACGCACAGTAGCGTAAGCGTTCGGTTGGCCCTCTGGCCCGATACGCCAAATAACCTTTTGGCTTTGCAGCGTGCCCACGGTTGAAACAGTGGCCACAGCAACTGGCGCGCGTGTCGTTGAAGCGGCTTCGGTTTGTGCCGGTGGTGAACCTAGGTCGAGCAGTTCAGGCGCAGGGGGCACTTGGCCAAATCCGCATCCCGCGAGTGTCGCGACAACGCCCGCTAGCAGCATGAGTTTGTTAGGTGTCATTGTTGTCTACCACCCTCAAAGCCTTCAAAGCCAGACTCTCCCGGTCCAGGCCGAACTGGGGGGGCGCCAAACAAGATGGACTGCGGTGCACGTTCAAATTCCTGGGCGGTACTGCTAAAGGAGTTGGAGGCTTGTGAGATTGATTCAATCATTTGATTAATTTGCGGCAATGTTGAGGTCTGTAATTGCGCAGCCGAGCGTTGCAATTGTTTTAGGCTGCCTGCGGCCTGTTGTAGGGGACCGGACGGACTGTTTAGGATATCAATGGTTTGCCGTGCCGATTGGGCCAGTGAGCCGACTTCGCCGCCGATTTGATCCACTTTTGCTAATGTGCCCTCTAATTGTTTGACTAGCGCAGGTAGAGATTGGAGTGTTGGCTCAAGCGCGACAAGTGATTGGTTTAAAGAAGTTGTCAGGGTGTTGGTGTTTTGTAAGATTTCACTGAACGCTTTGGCGTTTTCTGCGGTGACGAATTGTTCCATACGATCCAACACAATTTCACCGTCCTCCAGCATTCCAACCCCTGACTTACGTAGCTTTTGAAAAAAGCCTGGGCGTACCGGAATACTGTAGAGGTCGCTCGCTGACGAGCTCACCCTTTCAGGCTTGGCACCATCGTCACGCAAATCGATGTTGGAAATGCCAGTCACCCCTTGTGTGCTGATTTCAGCCCATGTTCCTTCGGTAATCGGAGTGCTTGGCAAGACGCCAATATCTATACGGATTAGCCCCGGTTTGTCTTGGTCAATAGACAGGCCCTGCACTTGTCCCACCGCCATGCCTTGGTAGCGAACTTGTGACTGAATGGACAAACCACCAACCGGTAAGTTGGAGACAATCTGGTAGGGGGAGTAAGTGACGTCTTTGCGTCCAATCCATATCGCAGCAATGGCTGCCGCAATCAGCAGCAACAAAACAAACACACCAGCTAGCAAAGCGTGACTTTTGTTTTCCATGGAGGTAACTGCTTAACCCTTAGAGTCGGTTGAGAGAGTGTTGTTCTTACCCAAAGCACGCGCGCCGCGCTGGCCGTGAAAAAAAGCCTCAATAAATGGATGGTTGACTGCCATCACTTCTTCGATGGTACCTTCAACCAACACTTTTTTGTCAGCTAAAACCGCCACCCGGGTGGCTAAGTCTCTGATCGTATCTAGGTCGTGTGTCACCATGACAACGGTAAAGCTGAGCTGATCGTGTAGTGCTTTAATTAACGCCACAAACTCATCGGAGCGTTGCGGATCTAGACCGGCCGTAGGTTCATCTAAAAACAATAATTCAGGATCTAGCGACAGCGCCCGAGCCAACGCCACACGTTTGATCATACCCCCCGAAAGATCCGAGGGCATCAGGGCCGCATCAGCGGGGGTAAGACCCACCCAAGCCAATCGCATCATGACGACGTCGTGGATTAACGATTCGGGCAAGGTGTGCACTTCGCGCAAAGGCAATGCCACGTTATCAAAAACCGGTAAAGCAGAAAACAAAGCACCAGATTGAAAGAGCATCCCCCAGCGTCGCGTCAAGGCGATGCGCTCTGCCCCTTGATAAGATCCAATCGGCTCGCCAAAGACGTCGATGCTGCCTTGCTTGACTGCTCGTAATCCCAGAATGTGCTGCAAAAGCGTGGTCTTGCCCGACCCTGAGCCGCCGACGATGGCAAGGATTTCGCCTTGCTTAACGACCATGTTTAGGTGCTCGTGGACCACATGAGTACCAAACGCGGTGGTCAAGTCGTTGACCACAATGACTTCGTCATTGCTGTCTGTCGCCAAGTTCTGGTTCGCACTCATGTCAAATACCCATTTGACTAAAAATGACAGCATAGATTGCGTCAATCAAAATCACGCCAGTGATGGCGGTCACTACAGAGGTCGTGGTGCCGCGACCCAGGCTTTCGGTATTGGGTTCAATGCGAAGTCCAAAGTGGCAGGCAACCAGGGCAATCCAGATGCCGAACGTGACGCCTTTGATTAAACCAATCCAATAATTTGTTAAGCCTACGGCACGCGGCAATTCTTGTAAAAACCACATGAACTGAAGACCTAATTCATAGTGGGCCGCCACCATGCCACCGAGCAACGCCATGGCGTCGGTCCATAGAACCAGCAACGGCATCACGATGGCCAATGCGATGACCCGTGGCAGAATCAGACGCTGACCACGCGAAATGCCCATCACCTCCATGGCGTCAAGCTCTTGTGTGACCCGCATAACACCAATTTGTGCGGTGATGGCTGAGCCCGAGCGGCCGGCCACCAGAATTGCGGCTAAGACCGGACCAAGTTCGCGCACGATTGAAACGCCCAATAATTTGACAATGAATTGCCCGGCGCCAAACAGCGCGAGTTGTTGAGCCGAAAGATAGGAAATCACAACCCCAATTAAGAACCCCACAAGTGCAGTAATTCCGAGCGCCTGAGCACCAGCACGAAATACTTGTGCGGAGATTTCTCGCCATGGGCCCCGTGTTGGTTGCGCCAGAAATCGTAAAAAATCGAGCACCAGATTGCCTAGCAATATGAGCAACTCGCGCCCGTGATGTGCACCCACCCAAACACCCTCACCAAGGCGGCGTAACCCACTAAACCAATCATGATCGACCCGCGGCGGCAGGCCCTTTTGCTTGGTGGCTAGCATGTCAAATAATTTGGCTTGACTAGCGGTTAAAGCCAATGTCTCTGGGAGTCGACTCTGACACCGCTGCCACAGGAGTTGAGCGCCAACCGAATCAAGTCGGGTATTAGGATCTAGCGTCCAATGCGCATCGTCCGGTACGGCGCGCAACTGACGCTCACGGCGTGCCACTTCGCCCCGAACCGATAACGTTTGCACATTCCAGCCGCCCGAAACATGCCAAGCATTGCCTTGCTCCGACAGGGGGGCGTCTTGCTGTGATGTTTCACGAGGGGTCATATGGGATACTAGGTGACTTGAATTCGGGACGTCTATCCACGGTTATAGCCCATCATGTCTACTTCCGCAGCCATCGCGTTGCCTGAACCCCACGCCTTGTCGGCGGGTTTGGTGCATGCCTTACCTGAGTTTGCCACCGTCAAATGGTCCGCGTCATTGGGCTCAACCAATCAAACGTTGATGGATGAGACGCGCCAATCCGATCTCTCGCAAGCATCCCATTGGCCTCGACTAATAGGTGCTCACCACCAAACGGCAGGGCGAGGTCGCGCGGGCCGCCCGTGGCAAGATCAGCTCGATCAGGCGTTGATGTTTTCTTGTGGATTTCGAACCAATGGTCCGTTGCAGGCTTTGTCTGGGTTGGCGCCCGCTCTAGGCATTGCCAGTGCAGAAGTGATCAATCAGCACCTGGTGGGAGCTAAAGCGATGACCCAGGTGAAGTGGCCCAACGATTTGATGTTGGATCAGGGCAAGTTAGGGGGGATTTTGGTGGAGTCTGTCTTACGGCAAAATAGCGTCGAGCCTGTTTTGTTTTTGGTGGTGGGAATGGGTGTAAACCTATCGGGCCATGAAAGAATGTCCCGCGCACTCAAACGATCGGTGGCCGACTTATCGCAAGGCGGTGTCGACATTGATTTGGTGCGGTTGATAACCGATCTGACAAAAGCGTGGCAAAAGACCATTGATACATTGTTCCAACAGGGTTTCAAGCCGTTTGTCGAGCGGCTGATTCCTTTGGATTTTTTACAAGGCAAAGCGGTGAGCGTGACTCAACAAGAAAAAATACTACAGTCAGGACTTGCCAGTGGCGTGACCGAGCAAGGTGCGCTGGCTTTGACAATGGCCGATGGCACGGTGACGCAGGTGTTAGTGGGTGACGTGTCGATTCGTTGGGATGAGTATCGGCATGACTCAGTTAATGGGTCGCCTAGCCCATGAAGCTACTCATCGACATTGGTAACACCCGTGTGAAACTGGCACGGCTAGATGGCCGTGAATTGCAATTCTTAGCGGCGTTTGCGACCGAAGACGAGCAAGCCTTGGTTGAAGGCATAAGCGAGCACGTAAAGAGCTCAGCGCCTCACTTAGCCCCTCACTCAGCGACCTACCAAGCGGCCTGGGGCGTGTGCGTGGGAGCCCCAGAGTTGCAACGCTTGGTTCAAACTGCTGTTGGAGCCTCAACGCCAATTCAATGGGTTAGCTCGTCGGCGAGTGCGGCTGGCATCACAAATAGCTATCCAGACCCGACACAACTCGGCGCTGACCGTTGGGTGGCAATAGTCGGCTTGATCCGTCATTTCACAGCAGGCGGTGCCGTTGAATCTGCTTTGCAGAAAAGCATCGACAAAAGTCCCTCCTTGGTACTTGCCACCTTTGGTACGGCCACAACCGTTGATACTTTGGGTGGTGATCTGACATTTCGTGGCGGCTTGATCTTGCCCGGCGTGGTCATGATGCGGCATTCACTGGCAGCGGGCACAGCGCGCCTGCCAGCCGCATCAGGTCAAGTCGCAGACAATCCCACCAACACCACCAGTGCTATTGCCAGTGGTATCGTCGCGGCGCAAATCGGCGCCTTAACGCGACAGGTAGCGATCGCCCAACAACAAGACGGTGTGCCACCTGTGGTGTGTGTCAGTGGCGGGGCTTACGAAGAGGTACGGTTAGCGTTAGATAAGGCTATGCCGGGTTTTTCTGGCCATCATTTGCCGCATGTTGTGCTAGATGGATTAGCCGTGCTGGCCAATCAGACCGTTTAAACAAAGCGCTACAATCCGCTTATGAAAGCATTTTTTGTCTTGCTCGTGGTTGCCAATGTCCTTGTGTATGGACTTGGCGACGGTTGGTTTGGGAATACCCGCAGTCAAGCCGGTCGCACGCCAGCCATGATGAGCTCACAACTTAATCAAGAGGCCTTGACGGTGTCTCAGGGGCGTCTTCAAGCGCGCTGATTGCCTGCATGATGCGTGCCGTCGCACCCACGTGGCTAGCGACCCAAGCCTTTCCTGCCAGTCCTATTTGATGTGCTTGTTGATGTGAATCAGCCTGTATCAACCAATCGGTTGCCTGGTTGAGTGCTTGTTCGGCGTTCTGGACTTGTGCAATCGCACCAACGTGCAACGCGCTCTCGACCGCATGCGCAAAGTTGCGGGTGTGAGGGCCAACAATCACCGGGGTACCAGTGGCACAGCACTCGATGAAATTCTGCCCACCGTGGTTTTCAAAGCTACCCGCGACAATCGCGACATCAGCCACACCATAGAAAAACGGCATCTCTCCCATCGTGTCACCAAGCACCACGTCTAGTTTTGACAGTGCCGCGTCGCTTTGCGGATCATCGCGTAAGACTGACCAACGGGCGTAGCGCAGTTTCTCTTCATCGAGCAATCGCGCCGCCTCATCAAACCGCTGGGGATGCCGCGGGATCAAAATAAAGAGTGGCGTGTCATCAGATGGGTGTTTCTTTAGCTGCTGCGCGATCAAGGTGGCGAACTGGCGGTCTTCGCCCTCACGCGTGCTGGCAATGGCGATGACTGGACGTTGCAAGCGTTCGCGCCAGTGCTCTCCGGCTTGCACAGCAACCACTGGCAAGTCGAGGTCAAATTTCAAATTGCCTGATACGGTGACTTCGGGCACACCACTTTCAAACAAACGCTGAGCATCTTCTTCGGTCTGCGCTAGGGCGAGCTCGAGTTTGGCGTAAGTGTCGTGTAAAAGCCCTGCAAATAGGCGGTTGATCCAAAGGGTTTGCTTTAAGGATCGCTCTGAAAACCGCGCGCTGACCAAGACCACTGGAATATCGGCTAGAGCCGCATGGTGGACCAAGTTTGGCCATACTTCGCGTTCTATCAGTAGCGCTATTCGCGGTTCAAAGTGTTTGACAAAGCGGTGCATGGCACCAGAAAAGTCATAGGGCATCCATTGCTGGCGCACCCGTCCTTCATGGATATCTTGTGCAAGTAAACGTTGCCCTTCGGCTCGGCCTGTGGGGGTGAGGTGGGTCAGTAGGACTGTCTCGCCTTTGAGCAGTAGCGCTTGAATAAGCGGCGCGGCGGCGCGTGTTTCACCAACACTCACCGCATGAATCCAGATCGGTGCGGGTCCATCCCAGGGCTGTGAGTAATACCCAAAACGCTCAGCGGCCAGCACTGCCCAATGGGTTTGGCTCTTGCGTTGCCGCCAAAACAGCCAAGCCCATGCCAGTGGGGCCACCAACATCAACAGAATTGAATATATCCAGCGAGCTAACAAAACAGTCAATTCCTATGCGCAAAACCAATAGTAAGAGTGTACGGTAAGCCTGAGGTGACCTCGTGCGACGTGTCTTTTATGGCAGAGCGGATTCGATGGCTGCTAGAACTTCAGCCCGGCCGGGCGCTTTACCCTTGTCGCCTAAGCTTGCCACAAAGCCACGGCCCACTAGTGGGGTGCGCGCGGGTGTGGAGGCTTTATAAATACCGATGGTGTCAGTTCCAACGGCTGCCGATAAGTGTGTCAAGCCACTGTCCAATCCCACCATAAGACGCGCGCCTGACATCAACGTGGCTAACTCAGTCAGAGAGCTTTTGGCTTGCACCGTGGCACCTGATCGTGAGCCAATCAGTTGGTGAGCCCGCTCGCGTTCGGCTTCGCTGCCAGCGAGCAGGCGCAATTCGAGATCATGACTCTGTAGACAATCGAACACGGCTTGCCAATCAGCCGTTGGCCAGAGCTTATTGTCGCGGCTAGCCGAAGGCATGATGACCGCGTAAGGTCCGGCTGTTGTGGGTGAAATGAGGTGGTCTAACCCAAAGTCTGGCGGCCCTTCAGGTGTGTATCCAAAAGTCAACGAAGCGAGTTGTCGTTGACGCTCGACGGCGGGTTGCCAAATCTCAACACGGTGACGAACGTCATAAAAAAGGCTACACAGCGGCTCGCGTGTTGAGCGCCAATCAAAGCCATGCTTCACACCGTGAGCCTGTTTCACTAACCACACAGACTTCATCAAGCCTTGCATGTCCAAGACGAGGTCGTATTCGACAGAACGCAGCGCTTTAATGGCCGCTGTGCGCTCTGCCTTGGACTGTGCGGACCACCAAGCGCGTCGCCATCGGCGATGGGCGATCACAATCACTCGGTCGATAGCCGCATGCCAGCGGGGTATCTCGGTAAACGCTTCTTCGACGACCCAGTCGATAGTGGCTTCGGGTATGTGCCGCTTGATGTCCGTTATCGCTGGCAACATATGGATCAAATCACCAAGCGACGAGGTTCGTACGATCAAGATTTTCATGAGATTTCACGCAAACGGCTCAAGGTATCGTTAACACCATCCTGCCAATGGCTGGGCTTTACACCAAAAGCCTTTTGCAGTTTTTGGGTCGAAAGCCTTGAGTTCATTGGGCGCGCGGCGTCGGTGGGATAGTCTGATGATGGGATGCCTTGAACATCTACGGCAGATAAGTTGATGGGCCAACCCAAAGCACGAGCCTGCTCAATTAGGTAGGCAGCGTAGCCATGCCAGCTGGTATGACCATCAGCGCTCAGGTGATAGAGTCCCCAACGAGGGTCAGCGATAGGTTGTCCCAACATCGTTTTGAGAATCGTCAAGGTAAGTTCAGCGATTAAGTCTGCAGATGTTGGTGCGCCTATCTGATCATTGACCACCTTTAAGGCATCACGCTCTAGCGCAAGGCGCAGCATGGTTTGCAAGAAGTTTTGCCCATGGGCGCCAAATACCCAGCTTGTCCTAAAAATTAAGTGAGGGCTATTGGCAGCGATCACCGCCCTCTCGCCGGCCAACTTGCTACGCCCATAAACCGACGCTGGATTGGGTGTGTCGTTTTCCGTATAGGGGTCTGTGCCGGTGCC
>Ga0102945_1000468_pt1 | contig 12250 bp, 9 predicted proteins | sample SalPonred_H2O_MG_FD_78207 | JGI IMG/M metagenome (GOLD analysis project Ga0102945, IMG submission 78207) | Salt pond water microbial communities from South San Francisco under conditions of wetland restoration - Salt Pond MetaG R2_restored_H2O_MG ...
AAGGCACCACAATAAGAATCAGCGTTCGCGCTATGAACTCCACCGGACTCGGCCCGAAAGCACCACACGCCACTCACACCGTCACCCCCTAAACCACCACCCCCCGCACCCCCCCCGGAAAGTTAAAAACCACAAACCGCGGCCATCGATTCTGATGCCGCGGTGAGTGTGTTTTTTGGGTAGTTGTGGGTGCTGGGTGGTGGGGGGAGCTGGTGCGTGCTGGGTGTGTGGTGGGTTGTCCACAGGGTCCGACATGGTGTCGGGTGGGTTTGCCGGGGTGGACGGGGTGGCTGGGTTTCGGGTTTGCGGGGGTGGTGTGGGTTCAGTGGGTGGGGGGTGTTTGTTGACCTTCGTTTCCATCTGGGTGCCCGTGGTTTACCTGTGGCTACCTGTACCTGTGCCTGTGGGTGTGTGAGGTGTGTCAGGTGTCTGGGTTCGCCTAGGGGTACCTGCCTACCTGTATCTACATGTGCCTACGTGTGCCTGCATGCGCTGACGCCTAGGTGCGGGTGCCTACTTGCCGGTACCTAGGTGTGCCTACCCGTGTCTGTCTCTACCTGACTACTTGTTTACCTGTACCTGTACCTACCCGTACCTGTAGCTACCCGTGTCTGCCTCTGGCTACCTGCACCTACCGCTACCTGACCGCCGATACCTACCTGTGTCTGCCCCTGCCTACCCGTGCCTACGTGTCTACCTGTCTGCCTGTGCCTACGGGTGTCTGTGTCTAGGTGTGGGTGTGTTCTTTGTTTCCTTTCCTTGTGGGGGTTGTTGTTTGTGTGTGGGTGTCTACCTGGGTGGATTGTTGTGGTCGTGTGTGTTTGTTGTGTGGGGGTTTGGTTGTTGGGGGGTTTGTTTGTTGGTTTGTGGGGTGGGGGTGGTTGTGGGGGTTTTGTGGGGGGTGGTTGTGGACGGGGTGTGGTTGGGGGTGTGGTCAATTGTTACGAGGGTTTGTATGAGTGGTCGTGTGGTTTCGGGTGATGTGTCGGGGTGGGGTTTTGAGGGTGTGGGGGAGTCGGTGGTGGTGTCTGCTGATGGGTGGGTGGATGGTGTTTCGGGTTCTGGTGGGGGGTCTCGTCCTGGGTCGGGTGCTGGTCGGCCTCGGGGTTCGAAGAATGGTCGCCGTCGGGTGGGGGCTGTTCGGGCGGGGGATGTGGAGGTGTTGGGGTTTGTTGCTCGGTATCGGTTTGTGACGGCTCGGCAGATCGCTCGGCGGTTTGGTTCTCATTACGACACGGTTCGGTCGCGGTTGTCTCGGTTGCGGGGGGAGGGGTTGGTGGAGTCGTGGCAGGTGGCGGCGGGGCGGTGTGTGTATGCGGGTACGCGGAAGGGTTTGCGGTTTGTGGGGTGTGAGGATTTGGTGGTGGCGCGGCCGACGTTGGGGGCGATGCGGCACACCTTGGGTTTAGCTGATGTGGGGATCGGTTTGGAGGTGGCGGGGGAGCGGGTGGTCACAGATGCGGTCGCTCGGTCGTGGGCTGCGCGGGTGGATCCGAAGGGCACCGCGGGGGTGGGGAATAAGAAAGCTCTCGCCGATTGGCGGGGCGTTGCCCGGGAGCGGGTGGTGGAGAAAATTGTGGAGGCTGGGTTCACGCAGACAGGTGATGGGTCGGACATGTTCGACGGTCATGACCCGGATGTGTTTGTGCTGCCGGTGCCGGGGAAGAAAACACCTCACAGCCCGGACTTGGTGCTGCTGCGGGAAGGGGGGAACGTGGCGGTGGAGTTGGAGCTCACGAAGAAGGAACCCCGCGACTGGGCTGTGTTGTTGCAGGCGTACGCCCACGCCGGTTCCCCGTTCGCGCATGTGCTGTACCTGACAGACAGACGAGACATCGCCACGGGGCTGCTGCGTGTCAGTGAGCAGCACTCCTTGCACCAGGTGGTCACGGTGCGGCGTTGGTCACCGGTGGATCAGTTCATCATGAAAAGTGGCGGCATCACCTAGCACCCGCTTTCAGATCCAGTCGCGGGTGCGGGGGATGAAGTGTCGGGGTTGGTTCTGATGTGACTTCCTCCCGCCTGCATGGACGCGGAGTGGGGGGTGGGTGCGTCGCTGGTGAGGGGGCGGGTTCGCCGATTGCAGGTTGTCACACCGATCCCCCCAAGTGACCGTCCACGCAGGTGGGGGTGGATGTGTCAGTGTCAGTGGCAACGAAAACGGAGCACCTCACGGAACCCCACCGAACACTGGACGAAAACAACAAACGGGCCAAATCGGACATAGGGTATAATAGACATATGAGGATGCATAGAAGCACCGCAGTAATCGCCGCTATTGGTGTACTCGCGGGCGGAATGATCGCCACCGGCAGCGCCCACGCCGCCGAGCGGGCGAACCCTGCCTACGTCACCATCACCTCCACGAAAGCTCCCGAGCAGTTCCGTGGCATCGTGCACACCGGCAAAAAGCCCCGCAAGAAAACCCGCATCGGTGTCGCTACCTGCGAAAACTCTGTGTGCACCATCACTCGCCCCTCTGTTGATATAGACACCATCACAAAACGCCTCTTCATTACCCCGACGAATAAGAAGGGGAAACCGAAGAAGAAAACCCGCTACCGGGTGTTCGTCCCCGAACTACCGGATATGTCGATCCCCACAACCCCCGAGGCGCGCCCTGATCCGTCGAACTTCGAAAGCGGTGGTGGGGGAGCAGTCCCTAGTGATGCGACTTCTCCCGGTTCTACCCTCATCCCCAGCGATCTGCCCTCGGATGACCTCAACGCTGGCGCTGTTCCCCGATCCACGGTGAATGAAGCCAGCCGCACGGGGTCTAGTAAAAAGTCCACCGCCCCCGGGCGCACCCTCGCCGACATGCAATCCAGCATCGATAAGAAAACGTCCGCTGGTGCATTCGGCCCGCAAGCCCACCCCAACGGCCTGGGTGGTTGGGCCTACGACCCCGGTAACTCTATTGAGGTTAACGGTGTCCTCATTCCCGCTAATGAGTTCCCCGTGTGCCCCCTGGATCACTACGACGGAAACATCTACACAAACTCCCCGATCTTGTGGAACGGTGTCGAGATCCCGGTGTGCAGCCCCCGCCCCGGCCTGACCCCCGATGGTTTCCTCCAGTAAAGGGGCGCTACCCGTGAATGTCATGTCATCAAGGTACAGCCGGGGTGTGACATTGATGCCTGCCTGTGATGTCATTTCCGTCCCCCCTTTCGGTGGTGTCCCAGGTGATCAGGTGCTCCGTTTTTTCCTTGCACGTAAAAGGTATCTGGGGGGTGCGACATTCATGGACGAACTCGTCCACGCAACCCACCGGGAACGTCCAGCCAGCAGGAAGGGGCCCCGCCCATGACCCGTACCCGCACCCGTTGCGCCCTCACCGCCGTTAGCGCAGTGGTGCTTGCTGCGGCCTTGAGCGCTTGCCAGGGGAGCCAGGAAGTGTCCTTCCCTGACCCCACCGCAGCAACCAGCGCCGACCCCGGTGAGACCACCAACCAGAAACAAACACCACAACCCGAACCCGACACCACCGAAGAAAACTCAACACCCAGCGCCGAGGACGATGTCATCGACCTCACCACCCCCGACCAACCAACCCCCACCCCCGACCAAAACACTCTCGACAGTGGAGATCTCGCCAACGCCGATGACCCACGAAACAACGACACCCTGTACCCAGGCACCTACAACCCCAACCACCCCTGGAACCAGCTCACCCCGAACCTGGAACAAAAATTCGAACCCATCAACGAAGGTGACCAGCCACCTGCTGGCTACATCGCCGTGAGCAACGGCCCTGACTACTACCTCGACACACCAGCAGAGGTGTCCTTGCCCACCAGCGGGACCCTCACCTTGACTGTCGGCCAAGTCGCCATCGCCGGGCCCGCCAGCGTCAACTACGACACCATCACCGTGTCCAACAATGGAGTGATCACCGGCGGGAAAGGTCGCGCCTACAACCCACCAGCAGTATTCAAAGAAAACCCCAACGCGCCCCTCGCGATCCGTGCACTTAAACCCGGCACCGCAACCGTGAGCACCCCCGCCGGGAACGTCACCATCACCGTGGAACAAGCAGACCCCGCCGGAGCCTCCTAACTCACCGCACCGCGACACCAAACCGTCCCGGCGCTGTCCAGTGATCACACCGATACACACACATATGGGCACCTTCTTTCGGGCTGTTGTCGCGGTCGCTAGCGCAACATTCCTCACCCTCACTGCCCTACCCCCCGCAACCGCGAACCCCAGCGGCGAACTCACCAACAACGGCGGATCCGTCGCCGAAGCGTTCGCTAACCGTCAAGTGAGCACCACCATCGTGTGGAACACCGGCGGTTCCCGCGGAACACCCCAAACACCCCCCGTATATGAACCCCCAGTGCGCAACTGCGTACCCAACTGGAGCCCCTGCGTCCGCGAAAACGAAACATGGACCGCCACTGGGGTGCAACGTTGGGACGCCAACCCCGCAGAACGTGAACACCAAGGCAGCCCCAGCGACGCCTTCGGCCGATCCCCCACTGGAGTGCCGCGCTCCGCCAACGGCCCCGGCCGCGGCACCAGCCCTTTCCAGCTCACATCCGGACCCATCAACCAAAACCACGCCCAGTTCGGCGACTTCTTCACCAACGCTGCTGGCGTCGGGATTGCGGTGCGTTGCTCCACCAACGTCGCCACCACCCAAAACCCCGTCACCGGCCAGACCATCAACTTCTACCCCTACGGATACGCCTGGAGCGTGCGCTACACCCGCGGACCCGCGGAACGCCTCACCGCCCCCGGAGACCTACTCTTTGATACCGACCCGGAAACCGGTGAACAAACACCCCGCGACGACAACGGCGACGGAATCCAAGACCGCGGACCCGACCGCACCACCGGCTACAACGCAGGAGCTGTTGAAGGTGTCGTCACCTCCGTCGAATGTCTCTACCCCGCCGATCCCGTATGGGAAACACAAACATGCGCGCTGCGCTACAAAGCACCCGGAGACAAATACCCCAACAGGGCCGCCACCGTTAGCGGCCCCTTCGGAGCGGGGCTACCGGCCCGCAACCTCGCAGTCACTTCCGCTGGCCGGTTAAGTGTTGAGCAAATCGCTAGCACCGTCGCCCGGACAACACCCAGCAGCACCCCCGCCGGAACCACCGACTTTCACGACGACGTGTACCAACCAGGGGGAAGACTGATCACCCCCGGCGACGGGAGTACCGCCCGCGCCTGGGCGAACGAAATGGTCGAATGCTCCAAAATTGGTTTCGCCGACCTGAACTTCACCCTCGCCGCGCCGGGCAACTACCGCGTCGACGCCGTAGCAGACGTCATTAGCTGCGGCTGGTACCGCTTCGGTGAAGGCTGGTACGCCGCAGGCGTTGAATCCGTTGTGTGGGTTGGCTGCAACGAAAACCAATCCATCGACCTACGCGAATGGATGTGGAAAGGCTGCACCGGCGTCATCACCGGAAAAACCAGCCCCGCCCTGGCACCACCAGTGGCCGGTACCAGCCCCCAAGCCACCGCCGACGCCACCGCATTAGGGATCCCCGCCCCCGAAACCACCCGCGGAGAAAGCAACGACTGGAACCCGGCGCGCTGCGCCAACGCCCGCTGCACCTGGAACGCGGACGGCGGGTTCGACCCCGGGCAACTGAAAGTCACCGTCATCGGACAAAACCCCTCCCGAACTGGGGTGAAAGAAGTAGTCCTCGACGCAGATGTCACCCGTGAACCCGACGACCTCACCGATGCCCTATCCGACAAAATGTGGCTCGCTAAAGCAGACGGCGCCACCGCTTACCGATTCACCCACTTCCTACGCGACGTCCGCATCGACACCTCCCGCGGCGACGCGGACTTCATCGGCACCGTGTGGCAAACCACCGACAGCGCGACCCCCTGGCGGCTAAGCCCCTTCAGCCGAGACCGACTCGGCGTACTCGACGAACGCCAACCCTTCAAAGTAACCACCGCCGGCGCAGCAGGATCGAAAGTTTCACCGCTGGTGGTCACCGAATACGACAAACGCGGCGACGACGCCGAACTCACCCTCGGGCGGCTACCCGCAGGTATGAGCACCAACCCCGACCACCTCACCGACGGCCGAAACGACCTACTGATGCGGTTCTACGCCCCCGGCAATGTTGGTGGGCTCGGTGACCGGTACTCCGACGGCAAAGTCACCGGCTTCCCCATCCGCGCAATCGGCGTCTGGGATGTCACCTACGACGACTACAGCACCGACCTTGGGGCCTTCGGCGCACCCGGTGGAGTTGTCGACGACACCGAGAAAGTCGGCACCGCATCCGTAGCAAAAATTTGCCACACCCAATGGACCACAGCGTTACCCATCGCAGCAGGAAGGTAAGAGGAAACCATTATGGGCACCAAAGGAGTCATCGCCGCAGCAGCGCTCACCGCAGCAGCGCTCACCGCCGGCGTCGCCGCCACCAGCACCGGAGCGCTCGGAGGGTTCAACGCAGCAATCAACAACCAAGGCAACGTGATCCAAGGAACTGACCTGTCGTTCACGCAAACAGTTATCGACACCTACCAAACCACCGCAACACAAACCGCCGGAACCACAGTGCGGGTTTCCAACGGCACCGAGAACGGTCAATACACCGCCCTCGACGTTCCCGTTTTCCCACCATTAAGCATCGCCGCTGACCTACAACCTGTCACCGTGGCGTTGAAACTGCAGAACACCGGAACCAGCAACGCGATCATCACTGCGCGGTATGAGAACCTCACCTTCACCCAAAACGGCCAACCGCTGCCAGTGCAATTAGACGCCGCAGCGGTAGCTGGAGTCATGGGTGTCCACGTTGATGGGAAAGTGTCCGACAGCGACCTACCAGAACACACCACCACCACCACGGAATCGTTAGGCGTACTAGCTGCAGGGCAGGCCATACCTTTCAACGATGAAGCCAACAACACGCCCCTAGTGATCGCCCCCGAGCAAAGCATCATCGTGCAACTCACCCACACCGTTAACACCGCCGACCTAGATGCGCTGGGACCTGAATACTCCGGTGTTGGTGGCGGCGTCGATGTGGTGTTCGAAATGAACCAAACCATCGCAGAACCCACCATCACGCCATAGACGCCCGACAACTACCCAAACAGCGGAGAAACGCGCACCATGAAAACTTCTATGCTCGGCCGCAGCGTTCGTGTTGCATGCGCGGGGGCGTTCATCGCTGCCGTTATCGGGGCGGCACCGGGGAGCGCTGCGCAAGCACCGTCCAGCACGCCACCGGCATCGGCTGTGGATGCATCGACCAGCACAGTGGCGGTTGGTCAGGCGGTGGCTGTCACCGTGCATGGGGTGCCTCGGGCGCCAGCGACCACTGTGTCATGGGGTGATGGGGCCAGCACTCGTGTTCGTGGTGAATGCACCCGCAAACAAGCTCGACGCGCACCCACCACATGCTCCGTAACTGTCCGCCACACCTACGGCGCGGCGGGTAACTACACCCTCACGCGAACCCTCACAGGCCCTGAGCGGGGATTAACACGTATCACCGTTGTTGGGGCCACGAAAGTTGCTGCGTGGCGCCAGGACATGCTTCAACGGGTCAACACGGTCCGCGCTGCCGCGGGTGCGCCACCCTTGCAGCTCTGCACCCGCTTGGACGGTGTCGCGCAAAGTTACGCCACCGTGATGGCGGCCCAAGGCCACTACGGGCACACCGGCCCCGACGGAAGCAATGTCGCCGACCGAGCTACCGCCGGCGGATACATCTACCGGGCAGTGGGGGAGAACATTGCGAAAGGTTTCACCACCCCCGAAGGCGCCCAACGGGGCTGGGAACGTTCACCTGGGCACTACGCCAACATGGTCGCCCACCACTTTCAGCACGTCGGTTTCGGCGCCAAGCAAGGCCCCGACGGGGTGTGGCTGTGGGTTCAAAACTACGGCAGCGCAGAACAACCATCATGCGAAATAACTTAATCCCCGTTCGACTCCCATCCGGCCTCGGCGCAGCAGCTAGCCGTCCAGTTCCGTCGGGCGGTGCGGGGACGATGCTGGGATGACTGCTTTATTTTCGGAGCACCCGATTGAGGTTGAGGACCCTACTTGTGAGCAGCGGGGTTTGCGGTGGAGGTCTACCTGGTTGACGCGGGTGTTCACGGGGTTAGCTGTGTTGGTGGCTGCGGCGTATGTGGCTGTTTTCGCGTTCACGTCTGTCAATGGTTGGACGGTCAGCACGATGAGTAGTGGGTCGATGTCGCCGCAGTATCCGACGGGGTCGTTGTTGGTGACGGCGCCGGCGAGTGTGGGGGATTTTGTGGCGGGGGATTTGGTTGCTTTTGGTAATGATTTTGTGCCGTGGACGATGCATCGGGTGGTGGATGTTCGCGGGGATGGGTCGCTGGTGACGCAGGGGGATGTGTCACCGAATGCGGATGCCACTCCGGTGAGCGATGACCAGTTCACGGTGCATGAGGTGGTGTTTGCGAACATGACGGCGGGGCATGTGTGGCGGTTGTTGCCGTGGCTTGTGGTGGGTTTAGCGGCCGCGGTGGTGATTAGTGGTTTTTCGCGGTCGCGGTCGGTGCGGGTGTCGTGGGGGTTCGCGGCGCCGGTGATTGCAGTGATTGTGGGGGCGACGTTGTCGGGGTCGATTGTGGCGGGGGAAGCTGTGCGGGCTGGGCAGACCGAAGAGGGTCACCCCACGGTGTTGGTGATGAATGGTGGTTTGTTGCCGGTGACGGTGTCGTCAGTGGAGGAGGGGGGCATTGATGGTGAGCCGGTGGTGCTTCCGGGGCAGATGGTGGAGGTTCGTGGGGTGGTGCCGTATGAGTCGATCGATTTGCGGGTTGTTTCGGAATGGGATGTGTCTCGCTGGCGATAGGGCGTTTACCGGGGTAAGCCACATTTGACTTCCTCCCCGCCCTAAAGGACGGAGCATTCTCCTCGCGATCCTGGTAAGCAAACCGCAAGCAAAACGGGGAGAACCAATGCCCCCCTGCCCCCTTATGTGGTGGGATACGAATGACGGAAGTTCCAGGGGGAGGAACCGGATGTCCACTGTTTCCAGCATACTCAACGTCACTGCCTTGACTCGGCCACCAGCAATGTTGGTGCATGAGACGAGTCGCGAAGTTGAAGTCAATGTTGAATTGATTGATCTGACCCGCACCGAATTCGATCTCCTGGGCATTTTCAAGAAGGTAGTCGGCTCACTGGCATGTCGGTCAACCTCACTTGGTGCCATCAGGACATCGCGGAGACCAGATCGTTAACTGGGGTGGTGGGTTAGTTTGTGGCGGCGTGCCAGGCTTCTTTGAGGGTGGTTGTTTCGATGAGGATCGCTTCGGGGCAGCGGCGTTGAACGCTGTCGCGTACGCCGGGGGCGACGATGATGCGTGGGTATCCCAGGCGTACCGCTTCCATGACGCGTAACGCGATCATCGGCACGGGGCGTAGTTCCCCGGAGAGTGTCACTTCTGCGATGGCAGCAAGATCCATGGGCATGGGGGTGTCGGTGGCGGCGGATGCGATGGCTAGGCACACGGCAAGGTCGGCGCTAGGTTCGCTGATTCGTCGACCACCGATAGTGGCGGTGAACAGGTCTTTGTCGTACAGGCGTGCCCGGGTGGCGCGTTCGGTGACGGCGGTGAGCATCGCTACCCGGTTCACGTCTAGGCCGGAGACTCCGCGGCGTGGGTTTGGGGAGTTGGTGTGGGCGACGAGGGCTTGTATTTCGGTGATCATGGGGCGCCGGCCATCGGCGGATACGCTGACGCATGTTCCCGCGATGGGTGTGGTGCGTTCGGATCGGAATAGTCCAGATGGGTCGATGATCTCTTCGATCCCTTCGGGGCCTTGTTGGTAGTAGGAAACTTCGTTGCTGTCACCGAATCGGTTCTTGGTGAGGGCGACTGTTCGTAGGGCGGAATCTGGATCTCCGGATAGTTCTAGGAGCGAATCGACGGCGTGGGCGATTGCTCGTGTTCCCGCTAGGTTGCTGCCGCTGTTGTCGGTTGATTTCACGGTTTGGCCGATCAGGATCACTGCGGTGCCGGATTCTTTTGCGATTCGCACTAGGGCACTTGTTACTTCCATCGTTTGTGCGACGCCACCTGCTCGCCCTTCGACGTGGGGGGAGGCGAGAGCTTGGACGCTGTCTACGACCACTAGCGCAACGTTGGGGGAGTGTTGCGTGAGGTGCCCTAGGGCGGTGTCGAGGTTTGTTTCGCTGGCGATGCGTAAGTTGTCGGCGATGGCATGGATGCGTCGAGCCCGCATCGCCACTTGGGTCGCGGATTCTTCACCGGAGATGTAGAGCACGACCTTGTTGGGGTTGATGGCGGCGATGTTGTTCGCTGCAGTGAGGGCGATAGTGGACTTGCCAAGCCCTGGTGCCCCGTACATGAGAACTATTTGTCCGTGCACTAGTCCGCCACTTAGAACTCGGTCAAGTTCTGTAAGTCCGGTGGATAGCCGCGGGCCAGCTTCTGTTTCTGGTTGTATCTCCAGAGGTGAGCGAGCAGAGTTGGTGGGTGTGGTGCCGTTGGTGTCGGCGGTGCGGATCCCAGCTGCTGGTGTTGGTGCGGAAACTTCTTCAACTGTGGAGTACTGCCCGCAGCCGGGACACTTACCCACCCACCGCAGTGACGGTGTACCGCATTCGGTGCACGCGTATGTCACTTTCGTTGCTGGCATGTGCGCCTTTCTAAGGTCACCCCCGGCTGCGGTTACCGGGGTGGCGTGGTGTCCAGTGTGCGGGATTTGTGGGGTGTGGCGTGGACGACCGTGAGGCCCCACCAAGGGGATAGTGGGGCCTCACGGGGTCTGGATTCACTGAGGGTTTTAGCTCTCGGTGAGGGTGACTCGCACATCGCCGCGGTCGGCCTTCTTGGCCTTCTTCACCACAGTGATCTCGATATCACCTGTGTACCCTGAACGTTGCAGGTACTTCGCGGTGTTCGCGGCGCGCTTCTTTGCCGCTTTCACCATTTTCTTGCCCTTCTTGCCGGCGTAGGCGGTGACTGTGACGGTTGTTCCTTCACCGGCAGGTGCCGCGGCGGCCAGGTTGACAAGGTCGCTGCGGAAGGGCCGCTTCAACTTCGTGGCTCGGCTCTTCTTCCCGTACGACACCTCTTTGGTTGTCATGTCGGCGGGAGCGACGTAGTCGACGTTAGCCACCATGGCTTGAACTTCGCCCGTACCCTCTGCGGAGATGAACTGCATCGACGTTGCAACGCCAGTTGGTAGCACCACGTCGCGAGGCATCACGAACGTGTGTGAAGACATCCCATCGAGCCAGGTGGATCCAGTGGACCTACCCGTGGGGGTGGGGGCTTGTGCAATGAACTGCGACAGCTCGATGCCGTCCACCATCACACGAACTACCTCACCTGGGCGCACTCCGCTGTACCGCACAGTCACTTCTTCACCCTTGTGAATCATCGGGATGTCACTGATGGTCGTTTCTGGGGACCAGGCGTATACCCGCTGCCCATCTCGAACGATCCAGTAGCCGTTCACCCGCTCAACTGCGACGACGTTTTGAACATCACCGGGTGTGAAAGGTGCTCCACTGGTGACGGTGTAGCCATCCCAGTAGGAGGCTCGCCCAACTTCGGGTGCTAGGACAGCGTGGATCACGTAAACACCGGGGGCGATGTTTGGCACGATTACGTCCACTTGGCCGCCATTGACGATGGTGAACTCGGCGGGGGTGTCATTGAAGAACACCTGACGCGTTGTCTCCAGTCCCCACCCAGCAAGAGCGATCTGTGTGCCGGGTGCACCAGTGGCACTTGGCACCACGACGGTGACCTCGTTCTGGCTTCCACCACTGCTCCCGCTCGAGGAGCTGCTACCTCCAGAGGCAGCAGGGGCACTCGAAGACCCGCCGCCACCGCCGCCTGAGGGCGGCGCCGGCTGCGAAGGAGCGGGAGACTCTTCTGGCTGCTCAGCCGGTGGGTTTCCTGCCTGAGGAGTCACCGATACGGGTGCGCTTGCCGCACTTGAGCCAGCGCCGTTGTGGGCGACGACTGTGATGGAGTACGCGACACCGTTCTCCATCCCTTCGATACGACAGCTCGTGGTCGAAGTTGTCGTACAAGTCAGCGTGGAGAGCTCTGTCACGCCGATGGATGCCGAGCGAACCTCACGCAGGGCAGCGTCACCGTCTTGAGCAGCGTCACCGTCTTGAGCAGCGTCACCACCGTCTTGAGCAGCGTCACCGTCTTGAGCAGCGTCACCGTCTTGAGCAGCGTCACCGTCTTGAGCAGCGTCACCGTCTTGAGCAGCGTCACCGTCTTGAGC
>Ga0102945_1000469_pt1 | contig 12249 bp, 10 predicted proteins | sample SalPonred_H2O_MG_FD_78207 | JGI IMG/M metagenome (GOLD analysis project Ga0102945, IMG submission 78207) | Salt pond water microbial communities from South San Francisco under conditions of wetland restoration - Salt Pond MetaG R2_restored_H2O_MG ...
GGCCTTGGTGGAACTCGCCGCTGACTTGATTGGCGGTCATGGCTTGTTTGAGTAAAGGCCCCAATGGACTTGGTTTTGGAGGAATGCTTTCTGTTGTCAGGTGCTCAAAGAGTGCTGGCTGATAGATGCCGATACCCGAGTAAGTTAGCCGGGGCTGTGCCACGGCATTTAATATGCCTTCTTCATCGATGGCAAAGTCTCCCCCCGTGTGATGCGCGGGGTTGGGGACTAGCACCAAGTGCGCCAGTGGTGCGCCGGTCTCAGGCCATTGGTGCGCGACGGTCAACGCCTTCTCAAGTGGCCAATCACACCAAATGTCGCCGTTGATCACCAGAAACGGTTCACGACCAAGCAAAGGCAGGGCATGGGCTATGCCGCCGGCCGTCTCTAAGGCCGTGGTCTCCGGGGAGTAAGCAATAGAGACGCCCCACTGGCGTCCATCGCCAAGACGCGCTTCGATTTGTTCGCCCAACCAGGCATGGTTTATGACGATATCCCTTAGACCTGCGGTTGCCAGTCGTTTGATATGCCAGCTGATCAAGGGTTGTCCGCCGACCGATAGCAAAGGTTTGGGGGTATGGTCGGTCAGTGGTCGCATGCGCTGGCCGCGACCGGCTGCTAGGATCATGGTCTTCATTAAAAGGTGTAACGCGTTTGTGGTTCGATGCCATCCAAGCGATCTAAGAGCTTTAAAAGAGGCCTGAAGGTGCCGTAACGGCTAGCGACTTGGCGCACGTATTGCAAGACGCGTGGCATGTGATTGAGATAGGCCGGCTTATTGTCCCGAAGGTGCAGGCGGGCAAACACCCCAAGAATGCGTAGGTTGCGTTGTAGTCCAGCCCATTCGTACTGTTCATGAAAAGTCGCGAAATCCGTCTCCACGGGCAGTCCCGCGGCGCGGGCCTGCTCCCAGTAGCGAATCGCCCAGTCGAGCTGCTGCGGTTCTTGCCAAGTGGTCCGGGCATCAAAGACCAAGGACGCGATGTCATACGTAATGGGTCCCAAGAGCGCATCTTGGTAATCCAATACCCCGGGATTGCTGCCAACTGTCGGATCATCACAGGCGATTAGGTTAGGCGAATGAAAATCGCGGTGGACAAGCACGGTGGGTTGACGTGCGATGGCGGTGGCCAATTGATCGAACAGTGTTTGCAATTGCTCAAGCTCGGTCGTGCTGAGTGAGACCCCGTGATACTTCTGAACAAACCATTCGGGAAAGAGTTGTAACTCGTCGCTCAGTCGGTCAGCGTCCAAGCGCGCCAAATCCTGGGTGTCGGCGCTTTGCAAAGTGACCAAGGCAGCGATGGCGTCTCGGTAGCGCGTCTGAAGCGTTGCGTTAGACAAGCCGTCTTGAATCTGATCGTAGTAAGTCTGTCGACCCAAGTCGGTCAGGAGCAGAAAACCTTGCGCGAGATCCTTGGCTAAAATGTGTGGGACGTTCACGCCGGCTGTCAACAGACGGGCCGTGATGTCGCAGAATGGTCGGCAGTCCTCTTGCGGTGCCGGTGCGTCCATAACGATCGTTGTGTTTTCCCCCGCTTTGAGCCGAAAATAACGCCGAAAGCTCGCATCTGAAGAGGCTGGTGCCAAACTCGCTAGATTTAAGCCAAGTTTAGAATCCAAGCTATTGAGCCACTGAGTGAGGGCATGATCGCGATTAATATGGGTGATGTTTGGGGTTGGTTTTTGGGATTCGGAGTGGCTCATGGTGAGTTTGTCTTGACGGATGGACCGGTCTCTATAATAGAGTGTCTTGCGTGACCATGGGCGCGCCACATGATGGAAGAGAGTGTTTGATGCAGCTGGTTTGCGGGTATTGGTTTTGAGGGGCGCTTGGGTCACTCGCGTTGCGTTGGTTACAGGGTGGCTAGCCGTGACGGCGCTCGCCGAGGCGCAGACATCCAATCCAGACACGTCTGCCGCCTCTGGGGTCATTTTACGTGGTCTGACAACCTCGCCGATGTTGGCACCTGTGCCCGTCTCGGAAGATGAATTGCCGGCTTACCTGCGCGCCCAAGAGATGGTTAGCGATCAACAAACCAACCTGGTTCTAAAAGGCGAGGGGGTGGTCAGGCGTGCTGACGCGGTTTTGCGTGGTGAGTATTTGCTTTACAACCAAAAAAACGACGAAGTCACTGCCAGGGGCAATGCGCGTTTGATACGCAACGGCAATGTGGTTGTGGGCCCCGGCATGAGATACAACTTTGAAACCGAAAAGGGCGAGGTTGAGTCGCCATCGTTTTGGTTATCGAATGGCGGGGCCGGCGTGGGCAGTCAAGCCGAGTTGGCCAATAACAACGAAATGACCGTCCACGATGTGAGGTACAGCGGTTGTCCTTGTCCCGAGCCGGCTTGGTACATCAACGCGAGTCGAGTCGATATCGACAACGACGCAAACGAAGGCGTCGCACGTAACGGGGTGCTTTTCTTTAAAGGTGTGCCTATTTTGGCTTCGCCTTATTTGACGTTTCCTATTCGTGCCGAGCGAAAGTCTGGTTTTTTGGCGCCAACTTTCGCGACAACCAGTCAAACGGGCATAGAGTTCTCTTTACCCTATTATTTGAACTTGGCGCCGAACTATGACGCGACGATCACGCTGCGTCCCATGAGCAAACGCGGTGTGCAATTGGGCGGTGAATTTCGTTATCTTGGGCAGTCTTTCAATGGCACAGTTGCGGGTACTTATATCAACAGCGATTATGAAACCGAGACCGATCGGTGGTTGTATTCCACCCGGCACAATCAACGACTCGGTGGCGGATTTTATGGTGGCTGGAAGATCAGCGGTGTTTCCGATGACGACTACTTCAAAGACTTTTCGATCTTAGGGGTTAACGAGGCCACGACCACAGCACTGGCACGCACAGGTTTTGTTGGCTGGAATAGCCGTGACTGGCGCGCAAAGGTGGACTACAGCACCTATCAGACGCTCGGTGACATCACACCGCAGTACAACAAAGTGCCTGCCCTTTCGCTGAACGGGGCGCGGTTCAATCAATACGGGTTTGACTTGCAGTCCGAGAATGCCGCCATCTGGTTTGACCGACCGCTTAATGAATTTGGTCAGCCTTACGGCCAGGATGGACAGCGATTGGTGTCATACAACACGATCACTTACCCGATCGTTCGTCCCGGCTGGTTCATCACACCCAAAGTGGGCTTGCATGCGACCCATTACGAGACCGAGTGGTATCGCCTGGCCGGCGTGGATGGCCGGCAAGCCAGCAACAGCCGAATCCTACCAATTAGTTCGCTTGAAGCCGGGATGACATTCGAACGGTCGAGCTCCTTCTTTGGCCTTGATGCCATTCAAACTCTAGAGCCGCGGGTGTACTACCTGAATGTCCCTTATCGGGATCAATCGAGTCTGCCCGTCTACGACACTTCCTTGTCTGACTTTAGTTTCGCGCAAGCGTTTCAAGAAAACATCTACACCGGCGGTTGGGACCGAATTGCCAACGCCAACCAACTGACCATGGCGCTGACCTCTCGCATGCTTGATGAGCAATCAGGGTTTGAGCGGGCGGCGCTCTCTGTCGGGCAGCGGGTCTATTTTGAAGATCAAAAGGTCACCTTACCGGGCGAAGCGGCGCGCACCGATGTCAGGTCCGAGTTTTTGGTCAACGCCAGCGCTGCTTTAACAGACTCGTTAAGTGCGACAATTGATTTGCAGTACAACCCGTATGACGATTCTTGGGACCGAGCTCAAATCGTGACGCGTTTTAACCCGAAACGGGCAGCGAGCCTATCGGCCTCGTATCGATATCAACGCAACCCAACAGGTCGGTTCCAGCCGCAGGGACAAGAGCAGGTGAGCTTGTCCTACCAGTGGCCGTTGACGCAGCGTGTTTATTCGGTGGGCCGTGTGGATTATTCTCTGCTTGACGACCCAAGCCGGGAGGTTGTTCCTCGGGTGACACAGGCGATCGCTGGGTTAGAGTACAAAGGGGATTGTTGTTGGGCAGCGAGGGTGGTGTACCAGCGATACGCTGTTGATCCGGATGAGGTGAACAGTGCGTTCTTTTTTCAGCTCGAGCTCGCAGGCTTAGGGCATTTGGGTCAAGATCCCATGGGTTTACTTGGTCAAAGTATTCCCAATTTTCAGAATATTACGCCAACCATCAATCCGGTTGGCAAATTTGAAAGGTATGAATAATGGCAGTCACCAAGCGATCAGCTGGAATTTTTGCAATCTTGCTTTTCTTTATCGCGATGGGCGTGACGCAAGCTCAAGGTTTACGCGGTGGCGTTCAAGGCAATGCTCAAGCCAATATACCGGTTGATGGCATTGCAGCCGTGGTTGGCTCGTCGGTTGTCACGGTACTTGAAGTCGATCAGCGGGCCAGAGTAATGGCCGGTGAGATGCGCAATAGTGGAAGACCCATACCCGCTGAGGACGAACTCAAAAAGCAAGCGCTAGATCGTTTGATCACGGAGTCGTTGATTCGCCAGGAAGGCGAAATGATGGGTGTACGCATTAGCGAACAAGACTTGGCAAGAGCTGTTCAAATGGTGGCCGATCGAAACAATGTCACCATGGCCCAATTGCGGGCTCAGGTTGAGCGGGTGGGTTTGACTTGGGAGCAATACCAACAACGCCTACGCAATGAGATGGTGGTGGATCGCGTCCGTCAGCGAATGGCCGAGACGGGTGTGAGGGTGAGTGACGCTGATGTGGATGCGTATTTGCGCGAGGAAAAAGCGCGCGAAGCCAGTGGTTTGAAGCCGCCACCGCCACCACCACCGCCAAAGCCCAAACCTCGCCCGGTTCAACCGTTGGTCTTGCAGATTGCGCAAATTTTTATTGCGGTGGCTGAGTCGGCATCGGAACAACAGGTGGCGCAACGTAAGGCGGAAATTGACCGTATACGGGCAGAGTTACGTGACGGCAAAGACTTCGCTGCCTTGGCGGCGGAGTTTTCTGACGGGCCAGAGGCAGCAAACGGGGGTGAACTCGGTGTGCGGCCCGCTGACGGATGGCCAGCGCTATTTCTGCAGGCAGCGCGGCCCTTGCAACCCGGTCAAATCTCCCAAGTTTTGAAGAGCCCGGCCGGCTTCCATATTCTGAAAGTGTTGGGTCGGGCGGGCGGTCCACAGCCCGCACCGCCACCACCGCCCGAACCAGAAAGACTCACCATGCCTGAGGGACCAATGATGGTCGATCAGACCAAGGCGCGGCATATTCTGATTGAAACCAATGAGGTGATGAGTGATGAACAGGCCCGCCAGCGCTTGGAGAGTGCTCGACAGCGCATTGTGCAAGGCGGGGAAAGTTTTGCCACGGTCGCTCAGGCGGTCTCAGATGATGGTTCCGCGCCTTTGGGAGGTGATTTGGGCTGGCTGAACCCTGGCGAGACAGTACCGGCGTTTGAGCGGGCCATGACGAATTTAGAGGTCGGTGAGATCAGTCAGCCGATTCAAACCGAGTTCGGCTGGCACATTATTGAGGTGCAAGAGCGACGCACTCAAGACATGGCCGATCAGTACCGCCGTAATCTCGCGCGTGAACAGTTGTTTAGGCAGCGTGCGGCCAGTGCCTTTGATGCTTGGTTACAGCAGGTGCGTAATCAAACCTATATCGACAATCGAATGTTTCGGCCGCAACGCCAATGAGCCTCGGTAAAGGGCGGCATCAGGCAAGACAACGGTTTGGGCAAAACTTTTTGATCGATTTGTCGGTAATCGATCAAATCGTTGACGCGGTGGCACCGCGGCGCGATCATCGCGTCGTTGAAATTGGTCCGGGCCTTTCGGCGTTAACGGCGCCTTTGCTCTCTAAATTGGATCACTTGACCGTGATTGAAATTGATAGGGAATTGGCCGCCCAACTGCGCGGGCAATACCCTGAGTCGCGTCTCACGGTTATCGAGCAAGACGCCTTGACAGTTGATTTTGCCCAGCTCGGGTCTAACTTGAGGGTAGTGGGCAACTTGCCCTACAACATTTCAACACCCTTGCTGTTTGCCTGTTTGTCTGCCGCTGACCAAGTGGTTGATCAGCATTTCATGCTGCAAAGAGAGGTGGTTGACCGCATGGTTGCTCCCGCGGGCTCTTCTGACTACAGCCGTTTATCGGTGATGCTGCAATATCGATACCGATTGGAAAAGTTGTTCGACGCGCCGCCCGAAGCCTTCGAGCCACCACCGAAAGTAGTCTCGGCTGTGGTTCGCATGGTGCCGCTCGGTGCGGATCGGCCCAGGGCACGACACGAGGGCTTATTTGCCAACGTGGTGCTGCGTGCCTTCTCCCAACGTCGAAAGATGCTCAGACGCGCGCTCGGTGACTGGGCTCCGTTGGTTCCATGGGATGCCATCGGCGTGGTACCAACAGCACGTGCAGAACAGGTTGATGTGGCCGGGTTTATTCGGTTGAGCGACGCGTTGTTCCCACAGCTGCCGCCTTCTGCCATGTCCGCATGATGTCTGCGGCCTGGCTTTCGAGCAAGTCTGAACCTTGTTCGACTGCTTGCTTTAAAGACAACGGTCCGTTAGCCAAACTGAAAGCCGCTGTTAATCCCATTTCATAGAGGCTTTGATAGCCGTCACCGAGTTGACCTGCCAAGGCGATCACAGGGACTTGATGGCGTTGCGCGATTTGTATGACGCCCATGGGGGTTTTGCCTTGCTGTGTTTGGGCATCCATGCGGCCTTCCCCTGTGAATACCAAGTCAGCTTGTTGAATCGACGCTTCCAACTCGACGAGCTCAGCGATCATTTGCACCCCGGGCTTCATCTGAGCGTTAAGCCAAGCCATCGCCGCGAAACCCAGTCCGCCCGCCGCACCAGCGCCTGCGGCGTCACGAACATCTTTCGCCAAGGTGTGGGCAGTGACATCCGCCAAGCGCGCCAATGCACGATCGAGTTGTTGCACAAGTTCGGGCGTGGCTCCTTTCTGTGGCCCAAAAGTGGCTGACGCACCGCTTGGACCGCACAGTGGGTTATTGACGTCAGTGGCAATGATCAGCTCGATTTGAGCCAAGCGAGGGTCTAGATCACTGGCGTCGGCGCGATCGAGTTGAGCCAGCGCTGCGCCGCCGGGTGCCAGCGGATTACCTTGATCATCAAGCCAACGCATGCCCAATGCACGAAGCATCCCGGCGCCACCATCATTGGTGGCTGAACCGCCTGCTGTTAACACAATCGTTCGGGCGCCGGCATCCAAAGCAGCCCGTATCAACTCGCCCACACCAAAGGTATCGGCGATCAACGGATCGCGGTATTCAACAGCGATGTGTTCAAGACCGGCGGCGCTGGCCATCTCAATCAATGCGGTTTGGTTGGATAGCCAACCCCATTGGGCATCAATGGGGCGTCCAAGCGCATCAGATACCCTCGCGTGACGGGGCTCGCTGGCGGTGGCGTCAAGCACGGTGACGAGTGTGCCTTCACCGCCGTCTGCCATCGGGATACAAACCGTTTGCGCTTCAGGTAACACCCGGTGTATGCCTCGCGCAATTGACTCAGCGACCTCAAGTGCGGTCAGGCTCTCTTTGAATGAATCGGGTGCAATGACGATTTTCATGGTGGGTTAATCTACTCTAAAGAGCCCCAAAAAAGAGATAACAGACCACAATGGCGGTCACAATACCAGCGAGATCAGCGAGCAGTGCGCAACCGACGGCGTGTCTTGCCCGCTGTATTCGAACCGCCCCAAAATAGACGGCCAACACATAAAAAGTGGTTTCTGTGCTGCCTTGTAGTGTGGCGGCCAGCAAGCCCGCAAAGCTATCAACACCATGAAATTGCATGGTTTCAATCATCATGGCTCGAGCGGCGCTACCCGATAACGGCTTGACCATGGCGGTAGGTAAGGCGTCGATGAAACGCGTGTCGCCGCCCACCACTTCAACAGTCCAACGTATGCCATCGAGAGCAAAACCCATGGCGCCAGAGGCTCGTAACAACCCAATCGCACAGAGCATGGCCACCAGGTATGGCAACAGGTCTTTGGCAATTTCAAAGCCTTGTTTGGCACCATCAATAAACGATTCGTAAACCGGTACCTTACGCCACGCACCGAGCACCAAAAACAGCAGGATGATACCCAGTAACACCAGATTACCCGCGAGGCTAGAGACCTCTGCCACGACCGCGGTCGCCATGGTGGCAGTGGTCGCCATGATGCCTGATAGCAGCAGGACGGTGGCGCCTAGCCACATCAAAACCACAGGGTCGCGTAGCGGCAAGCGCTGCATAAAGCTAACGGCTAAAAACCCGACCAAGGTGGAGGCGCCGGTCGCCAGCAGAATCGGCAAAAAAACCAAGGTGGGGTCGGGTGCACCTTGTTGCAAGCGATACATAAAAATCGTCACTGGCAGTAAGGTCAGCGACGAGGTGTTGAGCACCAAAAACAAAATCTGCGCATCGGTGGCCACGCTCGGGTTTGGATTGAGCGTTTGCAGTTCACGCATGGCTTTCAGACCAACAGGGGTGGCCGCGTTATCCAAGCCTAAGCCATTGGCAGCGAAGTTCATGGTAATGAGGCCAAGCGCGGGATGTCCGCGGGGCACGCCGGGCATGAGGCGAGCAAAAAGCGGGGCTATCCAGCGCCCGAGTGTGCGCACCAGGCCAGCTTGTTCGGCGATACGTAGGAGTCCTAACCAAAGGGTGAGCGTGCCGAACAGCAAGATCATCAAATCCACGGATAGTTTGGCCATGTCAAATAGACTGGCCACCATCCGAGAGAACACTTGAGCGTCACCGAGCAACAGCCACTGGATCAACCCAGCGGCTGCACCGATGATAAAAAAACCAAACCAGAGACCGTTTAGCACGGCGTGCTCGGGCCCTGGCCCGGGGGTTGGTTGTGGACCTTAAGCGACTTTGCGTTCAATGAATTCGATCTTATAACCGTCAGGATCTTCCACGAATGCAATCACCGTGGTGCCATGTTTCATGGGGCCTGCTTCCCGAACCACCTTGCCGCCCTTTTGTCGAACAAGCTCGCAAGTACCGGCGGCATCTTCGACTTGCAGGGCGACATGACCGTAGCCGTCGCCCAAGTCATAGGACTGGGTATCCCAGTTGTGGGTCAATTCGATGACCGGCCCGTCACGCTCATCTTGGTAACCCACAAAAGCCAATGTGAACTGACCACCCGGATAATCTTGGCGACGTAACAGACGCATCCCCAAAACATTGGTGTAGAAGTCGATGGAAGCGTCCAAGTTACCGACGCGTAGCATGGTGTGCAGTATTCTCATAAGTCGCAGACTCCTATCAAAGCTCATTGTTTAAGCATCATACCCTTGGCGTATCGCCAGGGGACAAGCCTTTGAGGGCTTTGTGTCCCTCAAGATAATCGGGATAGATGCGCTTTAAGGTATCCCAAAAGGCTTGGCTGTGATTCATTTCTTCTAGGTGAGCGAGCTCGTGGGCAATCACATAGTCGATGACGTTCGGTGCAAAATGAATCAAGCGCCAGTTCAATAAAATACGTTTGTCACTGTTACACACACCCCAGCGCGTATTGGCAGAGGAAAGCTTCCAACTGCTCGGGGCCAAACCGGTGATGGCCTCGAAGTGGGCCAGTCGTTGTCCAAACCAAGTGGTGGCCCTTTGTTGCAGCCAGGTTTGTGCCAAGTCCCTGAGGCGCGCGCTATCGACATCTTCGGGCAGGGCGAGCCAGAGCGTCTGATCACAAGCGGGTTGGTCAGGATCGCCTTCAAACCAAATGGTGCTTTGTGTGTTTGGTGTCTGTCGTGTGTTCTGTGGGGGTGCCACGGCGCAGCGCAAAATGACCCGACAACCCAGGTAAGCCAGTTGCCCGCCAGAGCGCCACTGGCTTGCCGCGTGCGCCAAGTTGTGTTGCCTGACTTGCAATGCTTGTAGTTTCTTTTGTACCCAATCGAATTTTTCAATCACGGCTTGATCGATTTGGCGCAAGCCGACCCATGAGGGCGCGCTCACGCGCAGACCCTCTTCAGCCACGGTGAGGCCGATAGAGCGGCGCCGTGAGCGTTGTAATCGGTAGGTAACCGTCACGCCCTGATGCACCACACTGCGATCGTGCGAGCCGATCTCGGGCTTGCGTTTTTCTAACGTGTGAGTGAGATCTAAGTCAAAAGATAATTGCTGATTCATCTGAACCATGTCGTCACTCTGTGTAGCGTTCGGGGTTGAGTTCTCGCATTTGTGCGTCTATCCACGCGGCGACTTTGTCGTTGAGTTCCTCAGGTGATAAACCCGTGGGATAGATGAGTGGACCTATCCGTACAGTAATCAATCCTGGTTTTTTGGTAAAGGCATGCCGTGGCCACACTTCGCCCGCGTTGTGTGCAATCGGAATGATTGGGCTGTTGGTCCGACCCGATAGCAAAGCACCGCCCATTTTGAAACGACCCATTTTGCCGGGGGCGATGCGCGTGCCCTCTGGAAAGAGGATGGGCCAACGGCCTTCATCAAGGCGTTTCTGGCCGATTTGCACGACTTGCTCAAAGGCCTCTTTGCCGTTGGCACGGTCGATGGGAATCATGCGTAGCAAGGTCAGGCCCCAGCCAAAGAAGGGAATGCGATGCAGTTCACGCTTGTACACAAAGCAGACTTCACGAGGCAGGTGGCTGGGTAAAAACAACGTTTCCCAGGCCGATTGATGTTTCGCCAAAACCACCGCAGGACCATCGGGTAAGTGCTCGGTGCCTTCGACTTGCCAGCGCACACCACAGAACCAGCGGGCACCCCAAATCGCTAAGCGAGGCCAACCCATCGTGATTTGATAGCGCCAGTGCAGCGGAAATGGGGCACACAATAGACACAAAAACGCGTAAGGGATAACGGTCAGCGTTAAAAACAAGTAGTAGAGCGTTGCCCGGATAACAGCCATTAAGCGCCCTCAGTTTGCGTGAGGAGTTGATCGGCGACTTCAGACAAATCTTTCGCCACGCGAGTACTTGCCGGTGGGTTGGGTTGTTTGGCGGTTTGAGCACCATTGCCTGTTAAGACCAACCACGGTTGGCAACCGACGGCGGCTGACGCTTGTAAGTCACGCAGCGAATCGCCCACCGCGGGGATGCCTACCAGAGAGGTGTCGAATCGTTTGGCGATTTCATCAAACAGTCCCGTGCCAGGCTTGCGACAACGGCAACCGTCGTCTGGGCCGTGTGGGCAGACAAAAAAAGCATCAATGCTGCCACCAAGTGGCTTGAGCAGGCTGAGGCACTTTTGATGCATGGCGTGCAAGGTGGCGGCGTCAAAATAACCCCGCGCCAATCCCGATTGATTTGAAGCCACAACGACTTTCCAGCCCGCTTGGTGCAGGCGGGCAATGGCCTCTAAGCTGCCTTCAATGGGATACCATTCGTCCGGGTGTTTAACGTAGTCTTTGCTATCTATATTAATAACCCCATCACGGTCGAGAATGATGAGCTTCACGCGGCTAGCCTTGAAATGTCAGCCACTTGGTTCATGAGGCGATACAAATGCGCGAGTAGACAAAGCCGTTGTTGTCTGACCAACGGGTCTTCAGCCATCACCATGACCTCATCGAAAAAATGATCTACCGGGTCTTTGAGTGTCGCCAAGGTGTTTAAGGCTGCCTCGAAGTGCGCCTGTGACATGTGTTGTTCAACGGCGGGCGCAATGCCTTGTACCTGGCTCCAGAGCGTTTTCTCAGCCTCATCGGTTAAAGCGGATGCATCGAGATCGGTGGCTTGTACGGCATTTTTTTTCAGCAGGTTGGTGATTCGCTTGTTCGCGGCTGCCAAGCTCGGCGCCTCAGCGGTTTGCATAAACGCTTGCACGGCTTGAACACGGGCCGTGATTTGATGCAAAGCTGGGTTGAGTGCCAAAACCGCATCTACCGCTTCACGGGATTGCTGCCCCAAGAGCTGGTTGCGATAGCGTTCGCGCACAAATCGTGAGACCTCGTCAACGGTTGTCTCAGCGAGTCCTAGGCTGTCATCGAAGGTATCTCGAGCGGCCTGCAGGAGGGTTTCTAGCGTGAGGGGATGGTCGCCAGATAACGGCAGTTGGCCGCCTTCTCGCCATTGTTCAAAACCGCTGATTAACCCAAGTGCCGCCCGACGCAAACCGTAAGGGTCGCGTTCGCCCGTGGGGGCCAAACCAATCCCCCATATACCGATCAAGGTCTCGGCACGCTCGGCCATGAACAAAATGAGACCGGGCAGGTCATCAGGACTGGCTGTTTGTTGCCACCGAATTTGGTATTGGTGCTTAATCGCATTGATAACGCCTATCGCTTCGCCGTCGGCGCTGGCGTAATAGCTACCCATCACGCCTTGCAGCTCAGGAA